>Ga0187853_10003367_pt1 | contig 12415 bp, 10 predicted proteins | sample June2016WEW_6_10_2_FD_132417 | JGI IMG/M metagenome (GOLD analysis project Ga0187853, IMG submission 132417) | Peatland microbial communities from SPRUCE experiment site at the Marcell Experimental Forest, Minnesota, USA - June2016WEW_6_100 | ecosystem: Environmental > Terrestrial > Soil >... | reverse complement strand
CAAACCGCAACCGCCTGCCAAGCGGGCCTATCGCAAGCCGTCACTCAAGCGATTGGGTCTGCTAAAGGCGGTGGCCAGCAGCGGAGTTCACTTTTAGGGCTCCTGCGAAAGCAACTTCGGTGCCTTGGGCGCAGTTCTAAATCCACCCCGAGCATTCAGATCCCGGAATTGGTTTTTGCAGCACGGGCGTTTAGCCAAACGGGCGCCAGGACCACGCGGAAGCCCACCTCTTGACTTGCGTAGTCGGCGCTGCAAGGAAGGCGGTAAGCGGAGCGGCACTCCCGGCCCTCGTTGTACAAGCCGCCGCCCCGGATGGCCCGCTGGGCGCCGGAAGCCGAGCTCACCGGGTTGGTGACACTGCCGCCCGGCAAGTTGTAGCTCCATCCATCCAGGCACCACTCCCAGGTGTTGCCGTGCGTGTCGTACAGGCCCCAGGCATTTGGCGCATACTGTCCCACGGGGACCGTTTCGCCCACGCAAACCCCGGTCGGATCGCTGATAGTGCCGAGGCTGGAATTGTATTCATAGTGCCCGTCGAAGTTCGCCATGCCGGAGCGCAAGGCCGGCCCATAAGCAAAGGCGTTTGTGCTCCCGGCGCGGCAGGCGTACTCCCATTCCGCCTCGGTCGGCAGGCGGTAAACCCAACCCGTGGGCAGGCAGCCTGACTGGCGCTCGCGCAGTGTGAGCCGCCCGCAGTAGTTTGTCGCGTCGGCCCAGGTCACCTGCTCGACCGGCAGGTTCGAGTCGCCGGTATCGTAGCTCGGGTTGTTCGTCATGACCGCCTGCCACTGGCCCTGTGTGACCTCGAATCGGCCTATCTTGAAACCATGGCTAATCGTGACCAGGGTTTGCGGACCCTCCCAAGCGGCCCGTTCGGGTTCCCACGAGGGGCTGCCCATCACGAAGGCGCCGGCCGGGATGTCCGCCAGGACCGGTGCCGGGGCGAACCGGCAGGGCAGCGCCACCACCCCCTGGTTCACCTCGTGCCGAAGCTCAGGCGCCAGCAGGCTCGTGGCGCGCAAAATCATGTTGGTTGGGTCCTCGGTGGCCGGAATGTGGAAGGTGAAGGTGGCCGTCTCGAGGTGGTTGCCGAATACCCGGGTAAAACTGCCCGGTTCGACCCCGTCCCATTGGACGCCCGCCATCGAGGTTCCATCGCCATGGAGCACCTCGAGCCGGTATTGGTCGGGCCGCGCCAGGCTCGGTGAACGGCCGCTCGATCCCAGATGGGCGATGACTGTCGCCTGGAACGTGCCGTTACCCAACGGTTCCCAAACGTTGTCCTTGATTTCCGGGCCCAACTCCAGGCGAAATGACGCGGCCGGCGCAACCCCCGGGCCCGCCAGTGCAAAAACAGCCAGGCCGGCATACAGGCAGGGAGAAATCCGAAATCCGAAGGCCGAAATCCGAAGGAAATCCGAAGGCCGAAATCGGAAGGCCGGGGCAAAAACAGCCGGGCCGGCATGCGGAACGAGAGAACGGTGAGGATCGGTCATTGTTTTTTCATCGAGGTTTTCGCGTCCTGCGCTTGCGTCCGGGTCTGTTCTACCATTGCGCGGAGCAGGGCAGCCAGCTTGTCAAAATCACGGCCTGTTTGCAAACAATAGCATCGGCATTGTTTTACCAAAGCCGCAAGGGCGTCCAGGTGCGCCTGCGCGGAGCGGGGTTCGGTCCGCAGAACGTTGCAAACCAGTTCCATCAACGCGCGGTCCTTGGGCATCGGAGCCAGCGTGCTCTCGGACGACCGCGCGGGCCGCGGAAACACCATGATTGCCGGCTTGCATTCCCAGCAGGGCCCCGTCCGGTACACCTCCCCGGCGCAGATCGGGCGCTTTTCCCGCCGTATTGAAAGGCCTTGCTGGTCCAGGCGCCGCAACTCCGGGAAGAATGCGGCCGTTTGGGGAGTGATGTCGAATTCGTCGGGAAACGCCAGTGCTCTGAGCCCGTTCGAGGTCGAGAGGAATACCGTGTCATCGGCCAGGAACGCGAAGCCCGCGCGCACCAAAGCAAGCGCGAGCGTCGTCTTTCCGGCGCCGCTTTCTCCGGCAATCAAGAGCCCTTTGCCGTTGAGCGCGAGGCCCGCCATGTGGGCCATGTAAAGTTCAAGCCGCTTCAGCAACTCGGCCAGCGGCACGGTGAAAAACGGATGCGAAAGCAGCCATGGGTCCGCCTCCTCGGATTTGGGATAAGAAATCGTGACGCGCCGCGTGGTGATATCGCACAACATCCTGCCATGCGAGCCTGCCTGCAGGTAGAGTTGTTGCGGCCCATCGAAATAGAGCGCCTGGCTGTTCCCGAACTCGAGAATCGCGCGGCCATTTCCCGCCGGGCGACTGGCCACGCCAGGACTCCCGCCGGCGTCTCTGACGTATTCAAAATGCAGGTCGAAATCCCGGTGGACAACTCCGGCCGGGAACCAGCGAAGCCTCGAATGCAGCGCGTCCAAAACCCGGGTTTCGCCCGCAAGGCCCAGGTTCAACCCGTGGAAAAGGTAGCTCCGCCGGTTTATCACTTGTCCCTCATCCGTCGGCGCTGTGGCCAACCTGCGGCAGGCTGTAGATCGGGACAAAACCCGAAAGCGGGTCGCTCATCTCCAGGTAAGGCTTGCCGTCTTTGACCAGCCAGCAGTGTCCGGGCGCCTGGACGAGTTCGCCCTGCCGCCAGGCCGCTCCGAAACAAAGGCTCAAATCGACTCCGGCGCGCCGCAAGAAAAAATAGCGGGTTACGCTCCGCGTCAGGCAGTTCGGCCGAATCAAGGGCCGGCCCGCGAGCATCGCCCACTCAACGCAGCGAAGGATAAAATCATGCTCCTGCGGCAGCGCGGTCGCGTCTCCACGGCCAATCCTGACATCCAGCAAGCGGGCCACCAAAGGAATCTTCAACCGGAATAGAAGCGGCAGGGCCGCGGCGAAAAGAAACACTCGGGCAAACAGCCACCATTCGCCAAATCCCCTGAGGTGTCTAAATGCCGCCGCTTTCCGCTTGATCCTGGGTAACCAATTTCTCATCGGCGAGGTTGGAAAACAACTCGAGCAAATCGCGTTCAATCACCCCAGCCGGCGCGTCGAACTCGCTCTCCAACAGCACCGCGAGCTCCGAAACCGTGCGGCTGCCGTCCGCCAGCTCCCAGGCGCGCCCGCCGACGCCGTTGAGCGAATAATACTGCCCTCCCTCCAGGCTAAGGAGCACAGTCGTGCCGCCTGCCTCTTGGTTTATGACCCGCTCGCTCTGGCGAAACCGGCTCGCTGCTGTTATGGGGCTCATCTTCTCCGGGCTGCGAATCCCGCCGACAACCTGGCCCACTCTGTACTGGCCGCCGGCCAAAAGCAAGAGAATAGTGGCGCGAGTAACCGGTCACGAGAGCGCGCAGGGCTGATTCAAGATTCGCGCCGGAATGTAGGAGCCGACGTGAGGAGGCTCACTTTTTAAAAGCCGCAGAGATCAGAGCCTCCTCACGTCGGCTCCTACGGAATCTTGAATCAGCCGTGGAGAGCGCGGGAGTGCCGCGGGGTGGCGGGCTTTGGTAAATGGCGTTAAGCAAACGGCCTTGGCGTGCGAAAACGCCGGCTATCTGTGGCAGCAGGCGCCGCCGGATGAATCCGGGCTGAGATAGGGAATGCCCAGGGAGAGCCCGCGCAGTACCAGGAGCGTCGCCAGCAGGAAGACCGAAATCGGGATGGCTTTGCGGAGCTTCAAACGCAAGGGCAGGGGGACAAGTCTGCCACAGAGTCCGATGGCGAGCATCATCGGCGCCGTGCCGGCCCCGAAGGCGGCCATATACTGCGCGCCGGCCAGGATGCCGGCGGTGGCGGCCGCTCCGGCGCAGGCGGCATAGACCAAGCCGCATGGCAGCAAACCGTTCAAGAGGCCCAGCACCACGAGCGACGCAAACGAGCGGCGGCGCAGCAGGACCGACATCTTTGACTTGAGCCGCTCGACCAGCGCGGTGAGCGGACGCCACAAAGCAAGCCGGCGCGAGGCCAGCAGCCCGGCCAGCAGCGCCGCTCCCAAGCCAATGGACAACCACCGCTGTAATCCCGCCAGGAACAGGCTCCTGCCCGCCAGGCCAAACACCACCCCAAGGGCGCCGTAGGTCAGGATGCGCCCGAGGTTGTAGCCCAATCGCCCCGCCCAAAAGCCTGGCCCGGAGGTCCCCGCCCCCGGCATCGCCAGGGCCAGCGGACCGCACATGCCCGCGCAGTGCGCGCTGCCCACCAAACCCAGAATAAAGGCCGTCCAGCAGTCCATTGGACAAACGAGTTAGTGCCCATGCAAAAATGACTTCGGTGCTTTGGGCGTAATTCTAGCAAACTGTTTTTGCCTGGCGTCCGGAGCGTGGAGCGTGAGGAGCGTAGAGCGTAGAGCGTAGAGCGTAGAGCGTGAGGGCATCGTAGCACTTGTCACGCTCCGCGCTCCACGCTCCACGCTCCACGCGGAGCATTCAGATCTCGGCATTTGCTTTTGCATCGGCTCCTTAAGACGCCGGGGGGCCGATGACGACCCTTTGGTCGATGAAGTAGTCCTGGCGGCCAACGGTCCACGAAACGCGCACTTCCCAGAGGCCGGGCTGAAGATTGGCCGTCTGGATGGTCTGCCGGCCGTCGCGGCCAGGTTTGAGTTTGAACTGCCGGTCCTGAGCCATGGCCGAGGGGCGGTAAAGCTGGATGCTGCCTGCGGTATCGCCAAGGTCCTGGCCGGGCGGGAGTGTTATCCGGATGAGCTTTCGGTTGGCGTCGTAGGTGACCGAAGCGAGTTGGGCGCGCTGCCGGGCGCGCTGGATGCGCTCGATTTGCCCTTGGTAACGGACCTCCTGCTCATAGTAATCCGGGGCGACAAGGTCGGCCGGGTGGCGGTTGCAGAAAAAGATGAACGTCCCGCAACCCAGGATGGCCAGGGTGAACCAGGCGATAATGCAGACCGGCCAGGGATTCCAGCGGGAAGGCGCGAGGCCGGGAGAGGAGTGGGGCGTTTCCATAATCGGGATTCCAAGCCGTGAGCATTCAGATCAACCACGGATAAACACGGATGAACACGGATAAGAGAAGCCCTGATCGGCAGGACCGCAAGTCGAAACTCGGCTCACCAAACCATGACCGGAAGAAGCGCGGGTCAAGGCCCATGTCTGGCCCAATGAATCCGTGTTTATCTGTGTCCATCCGTGGTTCTCTCTTCGGGGCGGCCCTGGTTTCGCGGACCGATGAAGACGGTCTTGATTTTATCGATGCGCTTGCCGGCGGAATAGACCCCGACCACGACGGGCGTGTTGCCGGAAGCCAGGTTGTCCGGGGCGATCTCGACCAGGACGGAGGCCTCGGTTTGTTTTTCGGCCGGGACGTTCAACTGGCCGCCCAGAACGGTGAGTGAGCCGGCGATGTTCTCCAACCTGAGTTCGACCGGTTTGTCGTAGCGGGTCTTGTTTGTCAGCTTGAGCAGGTAGAGATTGCTGATCTTGCCACCCGGGGTCTGGCTGAACAGGAGGCCCGGCGCCCGGAGCAGCGTGGTATCCACGTCCGAGCGGGTGAGCAGGAGTGCCGCCAGGCCCGCCGCCAGGGCCAGCAGGATGGCGCCATAGCCGGCCAGGCGCGGGGTCAGCCGGAGCGGCGCCGCTTTCTCGATGCCATCGAGGGAGGCGAACCGAATGAGGCCGCGCGGACGGCGGACTCGGTCCATGACTTCGTCGCAGGCATCGATGCAGGCGGTGCAATTAACGCATTCCATCTGGGTGCCGTTGCGGATATCGATGCCGGTGGGGCAGACGCTCACGCACTTGAAACAAGCCACGCAATCGCCCCCGCCCCGCGCGGAGCGTTGCAGGAGGCTTTCAGTGCGGCGCAGGGGCCCGCGTTTTTCTCCGCGTTTGTAGTCGTAGGCCACCACGATGGTGTTCTCGTCCAGCAAGGTCGATTGCAGCCGCCCGTAGGGGCAGATGAACGTGCAGGCCTGCTCGCGGAACCGGGCGAAGATGCCGTAAAACAGCAGCGTGAAGAGCAGCATGAAGGCCAGCCCCGCCAAGTGACGACGCGGGTCGTCAGTGACGATTTGCCGCAGTTCATCCAGACCGATGATATAAGCCAGGAGGGTGTTTCCGATGACGAACGACAGGACAAAGAAAATGGCATGTTTGGCCCCCTTGCGGGCAAGCTTGCCGGCCGACCACGGCGCCCCCTCGAGTGCTCTCCGCCTCGGGCCGTCGCCCTCGATGAAATACTCGATCCTCCGGAAAACCATTTCCATCAGGACCGTCTGCGGGCAGGTCCAGCCGCACCACAGCCGCCCAAAGGCGGCGGTGAACACGGCAATGCCCGTCAGGAACAGCAGGAACCCCAAGGCAAACACCAGGTTGTCCTGCGGCCAGAAAATGACGCCCAGAACGGAGAACTTCCGCTCGAGGACATTGACCATGAGCAACGGGTTGCCGTTGATCTTCACAAAGGGCCCCCCGAACATCACCGCCAGCAGGACCCACGCCAGCCAGGCGCGCGCCCGGTAGTAGCGGCCCCTGGGCTGCTGCGGGTAAAGCCACTTGCGCCGGCCCTGCTCATCGGCCGTGGACAAGTGGTCTCGAAAGTCCGCCCGGTTCACCGCCTTATTCATACTCGCTCGGTCCGGTTTTGACCGGGGCCTGGTTTTCCGGCGGCTTTGGATGCTTGGGATGGGTGCCGCGCAGGGTGTAGATGAAACTGGCCACTTCATAGATCTGGCGGGGCCGCAGCGTGTTTTTCCAGGTCACCATGCCTTTTGCGGGGACGCCATTCCAGATCGTGCGGACATTGTCGACGAAGTTCGAGCCGTGAATCCAGTAGTCGTCGCACAAGTTGGGCCCCACCAGGCCGCCGCCGTCCGGGGCATGACAAGGCGAGCAGAGCATCGCGAAGGTAGCGCTGCCTCGGGCCAGCACGTCCTGCTCTTTGGCCGGCTGGAGGGAAGCAATGGTGCTTTCAAACTCCTGCATGGCCTCGGTCTTGACCCGCGCCCCCACGGCCATTTCCTCCTGGTATTGGGCCGCCATGAGGTTGCCCTTGCGCAGGACGTGGTAATAGAACAGATAGCCCGCCGCAAAGAGGATGGTGAGATTGAAGAGCCACACCCACCAGCGCGGCAGCTTGTTGTCCAGTTCCTGGATGCCGTCGTAATCGTGGTCGAGAAGCAACGGGTCCCGGGGAGTTTGGGCGTCATTCATGGGGTTTGGATGGTTTGGGTGATTCATCCGGTTCAGCATCCAAGGGCGCCTGGGCCATCCGGTCGAGGTGGCTCTTGCGTTGCAGGAAGGCCCACACCAGGACGCCGATGAAGACCGCGCAGAATAGGCACAACGAAATGATGCCGTAATGCTCGATTCCGCCAAGATGTCTTAGAATATTGTGAATCATGATTCGATATTGTGGTTCACGGGTTCAACTGCCGGCCGGGGCGGCGCCCATACGCGTCAGGCTAAGTGGTCGTGAACATAAATGGTGCGCGGCTTCAACCGCAACGCGGTTGTGTAGCGAAGCCCAGGGTTGGACCGAAGGGACAACCCTGGGTAGCGGCGATGGAGGGCTATCAACCCCAACGGGGTTGTGGCCAGCAGGGAACGCAGGCGGCTGGTTTTCCGGCCGCCGGGCCGCAACCCCGTTGGGGTTGATGGGCATTGCCGCGCGATTACCCAGGGTTGGCGCCGCGCCAACCCTGGGCTTTGCTGCACAACCCCGTTGGGGTTGGAGCGGGGAGGCTTCATCTTAGCCTGACGCGTATGGGCGGCGCCGGCATTGGATGGAGCCGTGTCTGGAGCCGGCGCGGTTTTGATGTCAGTGCCCAGGCGTTGCAAATAGGCGATGAGGGCGACGATTTCGCGGTCGGCGGGCGCGTTGGTAATCGCGCCGGTGGCTAGGTTGGCGACCACCTGTTTGGACTGGCCCTGGATGCTCTTTTGCGCGTTGCGGATGTCCGCGTCGGCGTAAGGCACGCCCACTTTGCGCAAGGCGCGCATCCGGTCGCCGATGACGGTCGCATCGAGAGTCTGGCTCAGCAGCCAGAGGTAATTGGGCATGATCGATTGGGGCGAAGTGGAGCGGGGGTTCTCGAGGTGGTTGTAGTGCCAGGCGTCGGGGTACTTTCCGCCGATGCGGTGGAGGTCCGGGCCGGTCCGCTTGGAGCCCCAGAGGAAGGGATGGTCATAGACGAACTCGCCGGCCTTGGAGTACTCGCCGTAGCGTTCGGTCTCCGAGCGGAACGGGCGGATCATCTGCGAGTGGCAGCCGACACAGCCTTCGCGGATGTAGATGTCGCGCCCCAGCACTTCGAGCGCGGTGTAAGGTTTGACGCCGGCAATGGTCGGGACGTTTTCCTTGATGAGGAACATCGGCACGAGCTCGATGAGCCCGCCCACCACGACCGCGACGGTCGCCAGGACCGTAAAGGTGACCGGCACGCCCTCCAGCCAGCGATGGCCCAGCTTCACCGATTCCCGGCTGGCGGCGGGATTGAGCGCGGGCGCCTGGGCCTCCTGGTCCCCGATAAACCGGCCCGCCTTGGCGGTTTTGTAAAGATTGACCAGCATCAAGACGAGCCCGATGAAATAAAGGGAGCCGCCAATCGCGCGCAGTTCATACATCGGAACCAGCCGGATAGTCGTCTCGAGGAAGTTGGGATACTGGAGGAAACCGTCCTTGGTGAACTGCCTCCACATGAGGCCCGCCGTGATGCCGCTGGTGTACATCGGCACCACGTAGAACATCATCCCCAGCAGCCCGATCCAGAAATGATAATTGGCAAGTTTGGCCGACCAAAGCTTGGTGTTATAGAGGCGCGGGAACAAGAAGTAGAGCAGCGAGAAGGTCAGAAAACCGTTCCAGCCCAGGGCGCCGGTGTGGACGTGGGCGATCGTCCAGTCGGTGTAATGGGACAAGGCATTGACGCTCTTGACGGCCAGGGTGGGGCCTTCGAGGGTGGCCATGCCGTAGGCGGTCACGGCCACGACCATGAACTTGAGCATCGGCTCCTGGCGGACCTTGTCCCAGGCGCCGCGCAGGGTGAGCAAGCCGTTCAACATGCCGCCCCAGGAGGGCGCAATGAGCATGACCGAGAAAACCATGCCGAGGGACTGCGCCCAGTCCGGCAGGGCCGTGTAAAGCAGATGATGGGGCCCGGCCCAGATATAGATGAAGATCAACCCCCAAAAGTGAATGATCGAAAGACGGTAAGAGAAGATCGGGCGGTTGGCCGCCTTGGGCAGAAAATAGTACATCAGGCCCAGGTAAGGGGTGGTGAGGAAAAAGGCGACTGCGTTATGCCCATACCACCATTGCACCAGGGCATCCTGCACGCCGGCATAGACCGAGTAGCTCTTGAAGAGGCCCGCCGGAATCTCAAGGGAATTGATGATGTGCAGCATGGCCACCGTGACGGCGGTGGCAATGTAAAACCAGATGGCCACGTACATGTGCTTCTCCCGGCGCCTGAGAATCGTGCCCAGCAGGTTCACCGTGAAGGCGACCCACACCACCGCGATGGCAATGTCGATGGGCCATTCCAGCTCGGCGTATTCCTTGCTGCTGGTCAGCCCAAGGGGCAGGGTGATGACGGCGCTGACGATGATTGCCTGCCAGCCCCAAAAATTGAGCCAGCTCAGCGCGTCGCTGAACATCCGCGTCTTCAAGAGCCGCTGCACCGAATAGTAAATGCCGCAAAACATGCCGTTGCCCACAAACGCAAATATCACGGCGTTGGTATGCAGGGGCCGAATCCTGCCGAAGGTCGTAAAAGGGGTGTCCAGGTTCAGTTGCGGCCAGAACAACTGGCCGGCGATGAGCAACCCCACGGCCGTGCCGGCCAGGCCCCAGATTGCCGTCGCTATTGCAAAGGCCCGCACGACATGATTGTCGTATTTGAAGGTCTCGATCCCGGCGCCGGCCGGGTCCGGTGGTTTGGCACTGCTCGGTGCTGGTCGGTCTGTGCTCATGGCGGTTGGTCCTTTAATGAACTGCGGTCTAACTCTTTCCTTTGCCCTTCTTCGTCGGCCAACACCCGCAGCGAGGGCGTAAACGTGTCCTCGTATTGCCCCGATCTGACCGCCCAGATGAATCCCGCCAGGAAGGCCAGGGCCAGACTCAGGCTCGCAAGGATGAGAATGACGATTACGGACATAGCCTGGAAAGTCCGAAATCCGAAGGCCGAAACCCGAAGGAAATCCGAAATCCGAAACCCCGAAATCCGAAGGAAATCCGAGATCCGAAGTCCGCATCCAGTCCCTCATGCGGCGCGGTCGCTGCGTGGCACGGAGGCGCCTGTGGGCTCAGTGCCGAACGCAGAGCCAGTGCCCGAAAACTTTGGGATCTCAGCCTTCCAATTTCGGATTTCGGATTTCGGATTTCCTTCGGGTTTCGGCCTTCGGATTTCGGATTTCGTTTCATGCCTCCATCCCCTCCCTTGCTGCCGCCCAAGGGGCCGCCGCCCAGCGGGTCGCCGTGCAGGCGAACAGGACCACGGAAATTGAACTCAAGGGCATGAGGATCGCGCAAGTCACCGGCGACAGGAGGCCCATGGCCGCGATGCTGACTCCGAGGGCGTTGTAGAGGGCTGAGATGCCAAAGCTCCAGCGGACGATGCGCGTGGCGTGGCGCGCCAGATGCAGGAGCTCAGAGAGCCGCGGCACCTGGCCGGCCTCGAGAATCACATCGCTGGCCGGCGAGAACGCGCCCACCTTTTCCACCACGGCCACGCCAACGTCGCTCTGCTGCAAGGCCCCCGCATCGTTCAAACCGTCACCGGCCATCATCACCGTCTTGCCTCGCGCTTGCAGGCTGCGGATGAATCGCAGCTTGTCCAGCGGGCTTTGGTCGAAATGCATCTGCGCGTTGCCGCCGAAGAACGCCAGGAACCGCTCCCGTTCCCTCGAGTTGTCGCCGCTCAAGAGGGCCAGTTCATAATTCCCGCCCAGCCTGCGAAGGAGTCCCTCGGCCTGCGGCCGCAAGGTATTGCCCAGCACAAAGACCCCGCGGCATTTACCATCGATTGCCAGGAACACCGCGCTGCCGACCGGCAGCCTCGACTCAGGCACTGCCACGCCGGAGCTTTCCAGCCAAGCCCTCGAGCCCAGCCGCAGAGGGTGGCCCGGCACGCTCCCGGCCAGACCGCCGCCGGGAGTCTCGGTGAACCCGCTCACCGGCTCGACCCGGCCCCGGCCGGCCACGGATTCTCCGATCCTCACGGAGTGCGGATGCCGCGAATGCCGCGCCAGGGAATAAACCCAACCCGCCTCCTCCTCGCTCAGCCCTCCGCCCCGAAACTCCGGACCGTGGACTGTGGACTGCCTGCCCGCCGTAGCCTCGGCGGAGGCGGATGGACTGTAGACTGCGGACTGCGGACTTAAGAACGTCGCCGTTCCCGCCGCCGTCAGTGTGCCCGTCTTATCAAACACGATCGCATTGACCTCCGCCATCCGCTCGAGAACCAGGACGTTTTTTAGAAAGACCTGGCGGCGCGCCAGCAGGCGTTGTGCGGTTCCCAGCGTGAAGGGCGCGGCCAGCGCCAAGGCGCAAGGACAAGCGACGATGAGCACCGACGTGAAGGCCTTGAGGCCCTGGGCTGCATGACCGGCCGCCAGCCAGGCAAGCCCCGCCCCTGCCGCCACGGCCAACACCAGCCGGGTGAATCGGCGGCTGTAACGATTGGTCAGCGTGTTAAGGTCTTCGCCGCGTTTTTTGCGGAAGGCCTCCTGATTCCAGAGGGAAGCGAGGTAGCCCTGGGACACAGGCTTGAGGGTCTCGACCTCGATGGCGCCGCCGAGCTGCTGGCCGCCGGCATAAAGATAAGCGCCCGCCTCCCGGGCCGCCGGTTCGGATTCACCGGTTACGAAACTGTAATCCACAAGGGCTTCGGGGCTGAGGAGCCGCGCATCGGCGGGAATGAGATCGCCGTTGCGCAACAGCAAACGGTCCCCGGCCTGCACGCCGGAAAGGGCGACGTTCTCCTGGCCGGCGGCGGTTTGTCGCGTCACTGAGAGCGGAAAAAAGCTCTTGTAGTCCCGATCGAAGGCCATGCGCTCCTGCGTCTTGTGCTGGAAGACCCGGCCGCAGAGCAGAAAAAACACCAGGCCCGATAATGAATCCAGGTAACCGTCCCCGCCTCTGGAGACAATCTCGAAGGCGCTGCGGGCATACAAAGCGGCCAATCCCACCACGATGGGCACGTCCAGAGTGAGCACCCGCTGGCGAAGCGAGAGCCGCGCCGACCGCCAGTAATCGGAGGCGCTGTAGAAGAGGACCGGCGCTGCCAAGGCCAGGCTCAGGTATCCAAAGAGCCTCTTGAACAACGGCCCGCTCAAGCTGTCCAGGCCGAAATAGACCGGCAGCGTGAAGAGCATGATGTTCCCGAAAGCAAACCCGGCAATCCCCACCTGGAGCCATTGCCGCCTGCGGCCTGGGTCTGCCTGCTT
>Ga0187853_10003366_pt1 | contig 12416 bp, 9 predicted proteins | sample June2016WEW_6_10_2_FD_132417 | JGI IMG/M metagenome (GOLD analysis project Ga0187853, IMG submission 132417) | Peatland microbial communities from SPRUCE experiment site at the Marcell Experimental Forest, Minnesota, USA - June2016WEW_6_100 | ecosystem: Environmental > Terrestrial > Soil >... | reverse complement strand
TTCACTTTCGCGTTGAACTCCGGCGGCTTGGCCGCCAAACCTGGGGGGGCTTTCACCCCCGGATGCACACGTCTTCTCCGAGCGCACCAATAGTCAATTCTCAATGGGCCTGACCCAGCCCATTCCATCGCAGAGGCGGTCTGGGGCGGAGCCTCGCTAACCAAGCGGAGAAGTGGGGTAAGAGCAGGGTCTCGCGGCGCTTCGACCCCCGGCTGCCTTCTTTCATCCCTCAGGGATGAACCAGAGGCTCGCCGCCCGATTCTCGCCGCGGTGACGGTGGTGCCCGGGTGCGCCCGCGGAATTGCCCCCATGATCACCAATGCTACGTTGAAGAAATGGGGTCAAATGGCCAATGTCTTTTTGTCGGGAGGCCAAAATCGTCTTTGACTTTGGATGGATCAGGTTTCACTGAGATTGCAAAGAATATCGGCCTGGCCCGACTGCCTGAATTGGAAATTGACAATTACGAATTTAAAATTGCAAATTGCCGAAGAGAAGGAGACCTTGGAGTGTTAGAATCACTCGATAAAGCTGGGTTGGGCGCGTGGCGGAATTGGCAGACGCGAAGGACTTAGGATCCTTTGGAGTAATCCTTGCAGGTTCGATTCCTGTCGCGCCCACCATATCCCTGGTTTCCCCTTAGCGCCACCGCAAAAACAACTTCAGTGCTTTGGGCGGAGTTCTAACAAACTGGCTTTGCCTGGCGTCCGGAGCGTGGAGCGCCGGAGCGTGGAGCGTGAGGGCATAGTAGCACTTGTCACGCTCCACGCTCTCACGCTTCACGCTCCACCCCAGGTATGCAGATCTCGGAGTTTGTTTTTGCACGAGCCCTCAGCGCACCGGGAAGCCGTCTCGGTCGGCGGGGTTGAGGAAGACCAGTTCGGCGGTGGCGGGGCCGCGCCAGACCAAGGCCGCCGGACGTCCGCCGAGCAAGGCAAACAATTGGTCGTCGGCGACCAGGTCGAACATCCTTTCAGTAGGCGAGGTCGTGATCCGCGCGATGGCGGAGGCGGAAGATCGCACCAGGCCCGGGCCGCCAGGTTGCGTGGTCACAAGCATCCGCGCGTCCAGCGGTCGGGAATGCACCACTAGAGGATTATCGGGGCCGGGCTTCCGGGCGTTGGGTGGAGACAGGAGCCTGGCGGCGACGGCCAAGACCAGCAGCAGACACGCTGCCGCCAGGAGGCCCCGATTGCGCCGGCGCCGGTGTTTTCGGCTTTGGACCTGCTCGAGGGTCAGGCGGAGCAGGTCGGCGCGGAAGTCCGGAGGCGCGGCATCGGCCAACACATCGTCGAGGAGGTGGTTTTTGGCGGGATCAGTGTTCATGTTCGAGCTGTGCAAGGATCATTTCTTTCAGCTTGCGCCGGACCCGCACCAGGCGGGATTCGACGGCCTTTTCTGTCGTTAGGGTCTCGACGGCGATTTGGCGGACCGGCTCCCCGGCCAAGTACTTGCGTTCAAGCAGTTGGCGTTCCTCGGCGGGCAAGGCGGCCAGGTTCGCCTCGAGCAATTCCATCAAGCGCGCGTCGGCATCGTTTGGAGGGGCGTTGGCGGCGAGTTGCTCGTGCTCGAAAAAGCGTCCCAGGAAACTCAAGTGGCGGCTCGAGCGGCGGCTCTCATCGGCCACGGAACTGCGCGCGAGCACGGTGAGCCAGCTCCAAAAGACGGGTTCCGAGCCGAACTGTTTTGCGTGACGGACGACGCGGAGCAGCGTCGGTTGCAGGGCGTCGCGGGCGGTCTGCTCGTTGCCGGTGACCACCAGGAGGTAGCGCAGCAACCGGTCGAAATAAAGCTCGTAGAAGCGCCGATAAGCCTCTTCGTCGCCCCCGGCCATCCGGGCCGTCAGCGACACGATCTCAGGCGCGGATAGGGGAGGCTCCCGCACTTTTGGCTCGTCGATGATCAAAGGATATGCGCGTGGGCCTGGGACCAGGGCCTCGAGCCTCGCACAGGGCAAAGATAGACTGTTAATTGTTCGGGGCTCCATCCTTTTTCGGAGTTCGCGCTGGAGCGGGTCTGGTTCTGTCGGGGGCTGCGGGCATGGCCGTGTTGGGCGTGGCTTGCCGCAATTGGGAGAGGACGTCTTCGATGGTCTGCAATTGCTCGTGCTGGCCCACGGCGATGAGCAGCTTTGTCTCCGGATGGAACTTGAGGCGTGGCGTGGGTTTTACCCCCAGGAGATCCCAGCCTATCTGAATCGCGGTCGTGATGTCCTCGATCGTGAAGTTCTCGAGGTATTGGGCCAATTGGAAAAAGCGGCATTGGTCGTGTCCGGTCAGCGGCTTTACGCTGTGGAAGCACCAAACCGCATCCTCTCCCTGTCCCTTGGTTTCAAAGCCGTAGGAAGACTGGAAGTTTCTCCCTGGCAGCATATCCTCTTTCACGCTCGCCATCCTCAGGGCCTCGAACAACTCCGGCACCGTCACGTTCGTGAGTTTCATCGGTGGGAGCTGCACATTCCGCTCCTCGCTCGGGACAATCGCGTTCAACGGCTTGCGGGTGGCCTTTTCAATGGCGGCCACCAAGGCCTCGGGGCTCCCACCCGGGAAATTCAAGTCGAACCTCTGCAGCTTGGGGTTGTCCGGTCCCCCCACCGTTGTTATATTATATGACATGACGCCAGGCTGGGCTTGTCCCAGGGCGATTTGTGCCGCCAGGATGGAGGCGGTGATGGCTAAGGCGTGTATAGCTGTTCTCATAACTTTCGATGGTCGATATTTCGATCTTTCACTAAGAAACACGCCGCGGAAGCGAAAATCCTTCGCAGAGCAAGCAGGACCATTGCCGGGCAGAGCAGCGGAGGCGCAGCCGAGGAAAGGAATTAACCACGGATTACGGATGACACGGATTTCTTTTATCCGTGCCATCCGTGTTCATCCGCGTTCATCAGTGGTCGGCATTCGCGTTAATTGGCGTCATTCGCGGTTCGGCCCTTTGGTTGCGGCTATGCCGCGCTGGGTATTCCGCGGTTCCCATCCGCTGTTTTTGGGAACCGGCTTGATTGGGCAGCAAATTCCCCCTCACCCCGGCCCTCTCCCCGGAGGAGAGGGCCGGGGTGAGGGGAAACGGGACGCTCGGAACGCACCAGGTGCTCAGAAACAGATCTGTGCTGGTTCAGCGGGCCAGACCTGAGCATTTCCGAACCGGCGACGAGGCCGTCCCCGCCCCTGGCTTTGCGGCTTCATGAATTGGTCCTGAAGCTGCGAAGCTGCGAAAGCAGGGCGCTTTTGGCCTTGTGTTCGCGGGGCGAAGAGGTAGCTTTGTTCGCGCCGGATTTCATTGCCGCGGGGGATGGCAGGCCATCGCCCGGTCGGGATGACTGGGCCTGGAGTTGGCTTGGCGCCCGCTCTTGTTTGGCTGGACCCGGGCGAAAGATGCGTTAAGAGCAGTTGCGTTGACGGGGCATTATGGATGTCTATCCCCTTAATTTGGAGCTGTTGATTACCTACTTGGTCTGTGCTCTGGCTGGCGCCTGCCTGCTCTTTGTCGGTTACCTTGCCTGGAGACGATTCGGACCAAGCCGCCGTCATCGCCGGCGCCGCAGCCGCTTGCGCCGCTACGTGGGCAAGCCCTGAGGGCTCGTGCAAAAACAAATTCCGAGTTCTGAATGCTTGGGGTGGAGCGTGTCGGGCGTGTCGAGCGTGGAGCGTGAGAGCGTGAGAGCGTGAGAGCGTGAGAGCGTGGAGCGTGGCAAGTGCTACGGTGCCCTCACGCTCCACGCTCCGAACGCCAGGCAAGGGCAGTTTGTTGGAATTGCGCCCAAAGCACCGAAGTTGTTTTTGCGCGGGCGCTAAGACGGCCGTTTCACAAGGGCTTCTTGCGCTCCGGTTGGAAGGCCGTGATGCTCAGCGGAGGCAAGGTGAATTCGGCCGACCAGGGTTGGTGGTGGCATTTGTAGTCGTTGGCGATGACGCCGCCCAGATTGCCCACGTTGCTCCCGCCGTAGGCGGCGGCGTCGCTGTTGAGGACCTCGCGCCATTTGCCGGGCCGCGGCAACCCGAGGCGGTAGCGGTAGCGGGGCACGGGCGTCAGATTGAGGATGACTGTCAGTTCGCTGCCGCGTTGCGGGTCGTGCCGCACAAAGGACAGGATGCTGTTCGCATGGTCGGTGCAGTCCAGCCAGGAGAAGCCATCCACGTCGTAATCGGTTTCCCACAGGCACGGTTCGGCCAGGTATAGCCGGTTCAAGTCCTGCACGAATCGTTGCGCGCCGCGATGATAGGGTCCGGCCTCCAGGAGCCACCACTGCAACTGGCCATTGGCATTCCATTCGTCGCTCTGGCCAAACTCTCCCCCCATGAACAGCAGGATCTTGCCGGGAAACAACCACTGGTACCCCAGCAGGACGCGCAGGTTGGCGAACCGTTGCCAGTCATCGCCGGGCATCCGGCCCAGCAGCGAGCGTTTCCCATGCACCACTTCATCATGGGACAGAGGCAGGATGAAGTTCTCGTGATGATGGTAGAGCATGGCGAAGGTCAGATCGTTCTGGTGGTACTGCCGGTAGATCGGGTCGCGGCTGAAATAGTCCAGGGTGTCATGCATCCAACCCATGTTCCATTTGAAGGAGAACCCGAGCCCGCCCAGGTATGGCGGACGGGTCACCAGCGGCCAGGCGGTGGACTCCTCGGCAATCGTCATTACGCCCGGACACTCGGTATGGGTCAGGTGATTGAAGCGGCGCAGGAACTCGATGGCCTCGAGATTCTCGCGGCCGCCGTATTGGTTGGGCAGCCACTCTCCGGACTTGCGCGAGTAATCCAGGTAGAGCATCGAGGCCACGGCGTCCACGCGCAGCCCGTCAATGTGAAAGCGCTCGCACCAGAACAGCGCGTTGGCGGTGAGAAAATTGCTCACCTCGTTCCGGCCGAAGTTGAAGATGAGCGTGCCCCAGTCCTGATGGGCGCCGCGCCGCGGGTCTTCGTGCTCGTAAAGGGCCGTGCCATCGAAGCGCGCCAGCGCCCAGTCATCGCGCGGAAAGTGGGCCGGCACCCAGTCAATAATCACCCCGAGGCCCGCCTCGTGCAGGGCATTGACCAGGAATTGAAAATCCTCCGGCGTCCCATACCGGCTGGTGGGGGCGTAGAAGCCCGTCACCTGGTAGCCCCAGGACGGATAGTAGGCGTGCTCGGCCACCGGCATGAACTGGACATGGGTGAACCCCATTTCTTTGACGTAGGCGATCAGCGGCCCCGCCAACTCCCGATAACCGGGCGATTCGCCCGCCGATTTCTTGCGCCAGGACCCCAGGTGCACTTCGTAGATGCTCAGGGGCGAGCGCATCGGCAGGCGCTGCCGGCGTTGGTTGAGCCAGCCCTGGTCGGCCCACTCAAACCCTCGATTGTCCCACACGATCGCCGCGTTCTTGGGCGGCTTCTCGAAGAAGAAGCCGTAAGGATCGGTCTTGAGGCCGATGTGCCCGTGCGCGTCCCGGATTTCATACTTGTAATGCGCCCCCTGGCCCACCCCCGGAATGAAGATCTCCCACACCCCGGAACTGCCCAGCGAACGCATCTGGTGACAACGCCCATCCCAGCCGTTGAAATCACCCGTCACGCTGATGCGCTGCGCGTTGGGGGCCCAAACGGCGAAGCTGGCCCCCGCCACCCCGTCGACCTCGCGCAAATGCGAGCCCAGTTTGTCGTAAATCCGCCGCTCGTCTCCCTTGCCAAAAAGATACAGATCCCCTTCACCCAGCGTCGGCAGAAAGGAATAAGGGTCGCGCGTGCGGCGGACCTCGCCGGCTTCGCCGGTAATCACCAGGTCGTAAGCATAAACCCGCTTGGCCTCATGCGTGAGGCCCTCGAACACGTCGGTCTTGGGAATCCGCTTCAGTTTGATCACCGGCATGTCCTTCTCCCGAACCGGCTCGAACTGGACCTCTGCGGCATCGGGCAGCAACGCCCGCGCCACCAGCCCGGAGCCGTCCCCCAGCACGTGCAGCCCGAGCAACTCGTGCGGCGAACTATGTTTTACTTCGACCAAACTTTTCAGTTCGTTTTGGGTCAGGACCATCGTGCCGACAATTTAGCAGAGCCGGAGAGAATTGCATTGGAAAAATTGCCGTGGTTGCATTCCGCCGCCCCTGCGATATAGTGGAGGGTCCAGCAAATTGCCGCAGGGTTGCCTGCGGCCACGCATGAAAGGATGACAATGAAGAACACAGGTGCAGTCAAATGGATGACGGCAGCGCTCGCCCTGGCAGCGGGCGCAATCGCCAACCCCGCCCGCGCCGTCACGCTCAAGGTCGGCGACCCCGCTCCCAAACTCCAGGTCGCCAAATGGGTCCAGGGCGAGCCGGTCAAAGAGTTCGAACGCGATAAGGCCTACATCGTCGAGTTCTGGGCCACGTGGTGCGGGCCTTGCCGCGTCTCCATCCCCCACCTCAACGAAATCCATGCCAAGTTCAAGGACAAGGGCCTGGTCGTCATCGGCCAGGATTGCTGGGAACGGGACGAGTCGCTGGTCGCGCCGTTCATCGAGAAGATGGGCGACAAGATGACCTACCGGGTCGCCCTGGATGATAAAAGCGGCAGCGACAAGGGCAAGATGGCCGAGACCTGGATGGAGGCCGCAGGCCGAAATGGAATCCCCTCTGCCTTCCTGGTGGACAAAACGGGCGTCATCGCCTGGATCGGCCACCCGATGGAACTTAAAGAACAGGTCATCGAGCAGGTTCTCGAGGGCAAGTTCGACCTCAAAAAGGCCGCCGCCGAGTCCGAGACGCTCGCCAAGAACCAGGACCAGCTCATGAAGCTCTCCCGCCAGTTGTCCCAAGCCATGCAGGAAAAGCAGTGGGACCAGGCCGAATCGAGCCTGGATGAGCTCCAGAAACTCCTGCCCGAAGGCCAGCGCGTCCTCGTCGCCCCGGCCCGCTTCGCCATCCTCCTGGGCAAGGGCGATTCCAAGGGCGCTGCCAAGCTCGCCGGCGAGGTTAGCGATGCCAACAAAGACAACCCTGCCCTGCAGAACCAGTTAGCCTGGGAATTGCTCACCCACCAGGGCGTCAAAGACCGCGACCTCCAACTGGCTGAGACAATCGCCACCCGCGCCAACGCGGCCTCCGAAAACAAAAACCCCGCCTTCCTCGACACCCTGGCCCGCGCCCTCTTCATGCAAGGCAAGAAAGACAAAGCCGTCGAACTCCAGGAAAAGGCCGTCACCCTCGCCGCTGAAGACCAACGGGACGGGCTTCGCAAAACCCTCGACAGCTACAAAGAAGGCAAACTGCCGGACGCAGAATAAGCGCCCGTGCAAAAACCGCTTCGGTGCTTTGGGCGTAATTCCCTTGCCTGGCGTCCGGAGCGTGGAGCGTCGGAGCGTAGAGCGTGAGGGCATCGTAGCGCCGACCACGCTCTCACGCTCTCACGCTCCACGCTCGACACGCTCTGCCCGAAGCCCTACGGCCTCTCCCGGAGATACACCCAGACAAACCCCCGATACGTATTGCCGTAATTGTTGTCGTCGCCCACGATCAAATCCGGCCGGCCGTCTCCGTTCCAATCCGCCACCCACACCTTGGCCGTCTGGCCGCTGCGCGTGGGTGTTTCGCCGGCCTTCATCTGCTTGCCCGACGCCGCCTCCACCAAAGTGCCGGCCAGGGTCAGTTGCGGTTTCTGGGCGCTGCCGGTGTTGCGGAACCACACCACCTTGCCCGAACCGCACCCCAGGATCAGATCCGGTTTTCCGTCTCCGTCCCAGTCGGCCACGAACGGCCCCGCCCGGGTCCCCTCGGCAACAATATCGCGTCCGCCGGCCTTGAGCGGTTGGGGGCGGCCCCACGCCGGCTTTTGCGCCGTTCCCTCGTTGAGCACCACAAAAACCCCGCCGTCAATATTGCCGATAATTAAATCCAGCTTGCCATCGCCATCGAGGTCCACGCCATGTGGGCCAAACCCGATGCATCAGCCGGCCGGCACGCGCGCGTCCCCGCTGCCGGCCTTGAACCACGCCCCGGCGCCAAACTTCGGCGCCGGGTTGCTCCCCACGTTGCGGAAAATCCGCGCCTTCCTGTCCTGAAACTGGCCCACGATGAGGTCCCACGTCCCATCGCCGTCAAAATCGCATATACACGGCGCCGCGTTGCCTCCCGCCGTCTCAATGGCCTTGCCCTCCGCCTCCACACGGAAGGGCGCCAGCAACTCGCCGCCCGCCAACCCCTGGACCGCCGCCGCCCCGAGCGCGGCAAAACCAAGCCTGAGTTTTATGTCCCGAATACTCCTGGAGAGAACCTTCGCTTTCATAGTCTTGAATGAACACTGAATCGCTTTCCGCCATTTTGTTCCTCCAGTGCGGAAAGTCAACCCTTGGCCGCAAGGGCGTTTCAGTCCGGGCGCAGATCTCTTCTTGAGCACCTGCTGCATTTCGAGCGTCCCGTTTCCCCTCACCCCGGCCCTCTCCCTCCGGGAGAGGGAGAACCGTCGTCAGTCGGCCGACGAATCCGGCGTCGCGGGAATCCTCGAGGGTCGGCCCCCGCTTGCTCCCTCTCCTCGGGGAGAGGGCCGGGGTGAGGGGGAACCGGCTGCCCAACAAAACCAGTTCCCAAAAACGGCTCTGCGCCCTTTCGCCCTTGCCTAAAGCCGCCGGATGGCGTCATCATGCAACTCCAGAATGCATACGCAAGCGGTCCATCCTGGTTCTTCCGTTGGCAAAAGAACAAGGCAGATTGGCAAGGTGGTTTTGCCGCAGGCCCTTTGGTTGTGGCTGCGCCGCGTGGCGCTGCCCGCCATTCTGACGTTACTGGCGGTCTCTGCCCCGGCGCAGCCGGACGCCGATTCTCTCCACGAGCCGCCCGAGCGGCGCGGCCGAGCCCCGGAGCGGGGCGTCTATAAGGCGACCATCGCCCCGCATTGGTTTGAAAACAATACGAAGTTCTGGTACCGCAACGACCTGCGGGACGGTGCCAGAGAGTTCATTGTCGTGGACGCCCAACAGGGCGCCCGGCGCCCCGCCTTCGACCATGAACGGCTGGCCTTGGCCCTGTCGAAAGCCGCCGGGCAGCAGTTCAAGGCAGGCCAACTCCCGTTTTCGGAGATTGCCTTCACAGACGACGGCCAGGGCGTCCGTCTCGATGCCGCCGGCAAGACCTGGCAGTGTACACTCAACTCCTACGAGTGCGCGGCCGTCCCGGCCAGCCCGGCGCCCGCAGAAGCCCAGGCCCCGGAGCCTCCCGGACCCAGCCAAGGCAGCCAGGACCAGCGAGCTGGCGAGAAACTCTCTCCCGACGGCAAATGGACCGCCTACGTCAAAGACCGGAATGTCTTTGTCCGAAGCCAGGCCGATAAGGCCGAGTGGCAACTCACCCAGGATGGCTGTAAGGATGACGCCTACGGACAGTTGGAGTGGGCGCCCGACTCGCAGGGCCTGGCCGCCTGGCGCATCAGCCCCGACGAGCGCAAAGAGGTCTATCTCATCGAAACCTCCCCTCGAGGCGGCGGCCGCGCCGTCCTCCACCACCGTCCTTATGCGCTGCCCGGGGACAAATTCGCCACCTGGGAACTGAGCGTTTTCGACATCGCCAATCGCAAGCAGATCAAGCCTGAAATCGACCGCTTCGAGCACGAATGGGAGCCGCCCCGTCTCCGCTGGCGCCGCGACGGACGCCATTTCACCTACGAGAAGGAGGACCGCGGGCACCAGCGGTTCCGCATCGTCGAGGTCGATTCCCGCTCCGGTGCCCTGCGCAACCTCATCGACGAAAAAACCGAGACCTTCATCTGGACCGCCCACACCGAAAACCTGAATATCCGCTACGTCAACTGGCTCGAGCAGACCGACGAGATGATCTACGTCTCGGAGCGCGACGGCTGGCGCCACCTCTACCTGGTCGATACGCGCGATGGCAAAATCAAGAACCAGATCACCCAGGGCGATTACGTCGTGCGCGGCCTGGACCGCATTGACGAAGCGAACCGCCAGGTGTGGTTCCGCGCCAGCGGCAGGAACCCGGAGGAGAGCCCCTACTTTATCCATTGCTATCGCGTCAACTTCGATGGCAGCGGCTTGCTCCCGCTCACCGAGGCCAATGGCAACCACTCCGTCCAATATTCTCCGGACCGCAAATTCCTCATTGACACCTACAGCCGCGTCGAGACGCCGCCCGTCCACGAATTGCGCCGCGCCTCCGACGGCGCGCGGGTGTGCCAATTCGAGCAGGCCGACATCTCCGAACTCAAAGCCCGTGGCTGGGAGGCCCCGGAGGTCTTTGTTGCCAAAGGCCGCGACGGCAAGACCGACATCTGGGGCATCCTCCGCCGCCCGCGCAACCTCGATACAAACAAGAAGTACCCCGTCCTCGAAGACATCTACGCCGGGCCCCAAAGCTCTTATGTCCCCAAGTCCTTCACCGGCTCGAGCCGCTTTTCGGCCCTCACCGATTTGGGATTCATCGTCGTGCAGATCGACGGCATGGGCACCGCCGACCGCTCCAAGGCCTTCCACGATGTCTGCTGGAAGGACCTCAAGGACGCCGGGTTTCCCGACCGCATCCTGTGGCACAAGGCCGCCGCCGGCAAATACCCCTATTACGACCTCAGCCGCCTCGGCATTTATGGCACCTCCGCCGGCGGCCAAAGCGCCGCCGGTGCCCTGCTTTTCCACCCGGAATTCTACAAAGCCGCCGTCGCCAACAGCGGCTGCCACGACAACCGCATGGACAAGGCCTCCTGGAACGAACAGTGGATGGGCTACCCCGTCGGGCCCCAGTATGCCCAATCCTCGAACATCGAGAATGCCGCCAGGCTCCAAGGCCGCCTTATGCTCGTCGTCGGCGGAATGGACGACAATGTCCCCCCCGAGAGCACTTACCGCTTTGTCGATGCCCTCATCCGGGCCGGCAAGGACTTCGACCTCCTGGTCGTGCCCAACGGCGGCCACGGCGCCGGCGGCGCCTACGGCCAGAAACGATTGCAGGACTTCTTCCTCCGCCACCTCCAGGGAATCGAGCCCCCCAACCGCAACGATCAACCTCTTTAAAGCTGGACACTTCAATGATCCAGCGCAAAGATCCGCCGTGTGCCGAGTGTTTCGCGAGCAACCGTCGTTGAGAGTCGGATGAAACCCAAAGCCAGACCGGCGATTGCCCGTGTCATCGGGAGTATTCCTAACCGCTTGGCGCTGGCCGGCGGTTGGATCGACCAGCCGTTCGTGTCCCGTCACAACCCCAAGCCGCCGGGTTCGATGGTGGTGGTGGCGCTCGAGCCCACGTTCCCCGTGATGGACCGCGCGGGTTGCGCCGGCGGCACCCGGGCCATAGCGATGAAATTGTGGAACGGCCGCCTGCCCAACCGCCCGATGGACGAACTGGTGCGCGAACTGTATGAAGCGGAGAACAACGGCAAGGCCGACCCCAGCGGTTCGCAGGACATGATCGGTTTGGTTTACCCGGGTATTAACCGGCTCGATTATGATTTTGCGGTTCATGGCGGAGTGTTCCCGTCACACATCGAATCGCTCAACAACTTCCGGGCGGCCCGCTGGTTGCAGCGGGTCCTTTACCTGTTGCCAATCCAATCGCGGCCCGAGGGTTACCATCCGCTCGGGGAAAAGCATCTGGCGCCCGCCTGGATCGCCCGCCTGGGCCAGACGGGCAAACATTGCTTTGAAGCCATCCACCGCATGGACCTCAACGCCCTGGGCGCCTCGATGAACGAATGCATGGTCTGCTGGGAGAAAATTCTGCCGCAGGTCCTTTTCCACCCGAAGGTGAGACTGGATCTGAAGGCCATTCTGCGGGCCTATCAACGGCATTACCCGGGGGCGATGTACTCCGGCTGCGGCGGCGGGTACTTGTTGGTAGTATCCGAGGAGCCTGTGCCCGGAGCTTCCCAGGTGACCGTACGGCTTGCCGGCCAGACCGCAGGATAGAATAAAAAATGAAATCAATCGCCCGCTTCTGTGCGCCGACTTGCGCGTTGCTTGTCTTTCTGCCCTGGCTGGGCAGCGCCCAGGGTTCGTCGGAAACAACACTGGTCCTGAAGCGCCACCCGCTCGCCGGACCCCCGGAACACCTCGAGCCGGAGGTGCTCGACTTCCGTTACCGGCCCGAGCGGTGGCAGGCCTGCCTCGGCTTGCCCGATGATCCGTTCAAGACGATTATCGGCAGCAATGGCGGACTTTACTACAAGTTCGGCCAAGGCCCGCCGGAGTATGAGCAGTTCGAGGCGCGCCTCCTGGCGGAGCTGCAAGCCGAGGGCGAAAGCGGCGCGCGATTGCAGGAACTCTACAGCGCGCGCGTGCCAATCGTGACGACGCGCCAGCGGTGCGGCGGCCTCGAGCTGCAACAAGTGGCCTGGGCCGGAGCGCCGGAGGGCGCCACCGTCGAGCAGTGGGCCCCGCGACGGCAGGATTTCCTCTGGCTTACGGCCTCCAACGCCAGCCAAACTGCCTCTCCCGGCAAGCTGCGGCTCGAGGTCGCC
>Ga0187853_10003365_pt1 | contig 12418 bp, 4 predicted proteins | sample June2016WEW_6_10_2_FD_132417 | JGI IMG/M metagenome (GOLD analysis project Ga0187853, IMG submission 132417) | Peatland microbial communities from SPRUCE experiment site at the Marcell Experimental Forest, Minnesota, USA - June2016WEW_6_100 | ecosystem: Environmental > Terrestrial > Soil >... | reverse complement strand
GCGGTCATTCTCGAGACGGGCATTACTGTCCAGGCCCCGCTTTTCATCAAGACGGGCGAGAAGATCAAAATCGACACCCGCACCGGCAAGTATATGGAGAGGGCGTAAGAGCGTGGCAAGTGCTACGGTGCCCTGACGTTCTACGCTCCGACGCTCCGACGCTCCGACGCTCCACGCTGTTACTCGCCAAGGGCGGGGTTGAAGCCGAATTTGCGGGCCAGGGCCAGGGAGCTGTTCAAGGATTTGACTCCGCCGGTGCAGGTGGGGTGGGAGAGGGATGCTGCGGCGATGCAGCCGCCGGTCAGGAGACAGCGCGCCAGGTCCCAGCCTTCGTGCAGGCCCAGCAGGACACCGGCGCAAAAGGCGTCGCCGGCCCCGGCTGTGCCCGCGATATAGCTGGGGGCCAGTTTCAAAGAAGATTGCCAATAATCCTCGCCTCGGCGGGTGCGGGCGAAGGCGCCTTCGGGGAAATGGATGACGACCAACTCGCGGACCCCTTGCTGGAGCAGGGCGCCGGCCGCGTGGCGCGTGGCCACCGTATCGAGTTGGCCGCCGGGTTGGCGGATTTTGAAGCCGGTGGTCTTGCCGGCCTCGATTTCATTGAGGATGCAATAATCGACGTAGCGGAGGGCGGGGTTGACAATTTTGGCAAAGCGGTCGCTGTCTTCGCTGACGACATCGACGCAGGTTTTGACGCCGGCGCGCTGGGCTTGGGCCAGCAAGCGGGCCGCCCTGGTGCCGAACTTGGGGTCGGGTTCATCCAGGGCGTCGAGCAGGAGCAGGTAACCGAGATGAAAAATGCGGGGGCGGGTGCGCTCGAAATCCAAGCCGGCGCCCCGCCAGAGGGCGTTGGCGCCGCGCGCATGGAAGAAAGTCCGGCGGCCATGGCCCAGCTCGGTCATGACATCGGTGTAGGAGGTGGGGGCCTTGGCGGTCGTGCCCAAGTGCCGGGTGTCGATTCGGTGGCGCCGGCAGACGTCGAGGATCTCCTGGCCCAGAGGGTCTTTGCCGACCAGGCCCGCCCCGTAGAGCGGAAATGGGGCGCCTGACTTTGCGAGATCGACCAAAACGTTGTAAGGTGCTCCGCCTGTGCCTTGGGATTGGCTGCGGATGTTGCTCAGTTGTTCGGGTTGGGGATAAACATCGATCAGCTTGACCTGGTCAATAATCCAGTTGCCCCCGGCCAGCAGACCGCGATGCTGATTGGTGTTTTTGTTTTTCATGGCGGTGGCGGCACGGCCGCAGTATGTGCGACTAGTGAAAGAGAAGAAATGAGCGTTAGGCAAGCTAAATCTTGCCCAGGAAATGCTTTTCAAGCCGGCCATTCCTGGCTATCTAAAGACTATGTCAGAGCCGCCGCATAAAGGCGAGATGAGTTTCCGTGGCATTCCGGTTTCCGCCGGAGTGGTGGGAGTGGTCCGCGGCCTCATCCTGGTCCTGGACCGCGCCCGGCCCAGCATCGGCCAACGGCAACTGGGGGAGCAGGAGGTGCCCGAGGAGATCAACCGCCTGGAACGGGCGCTGGTGCAGACCCGCCAGCAGCTTCTGGAGGTCCAGCGCAAAGTCAGCGCCGGCATGGGAGCCGAGGAAGGCGGCATTTTTGACGCGCACCTGCTGGTGCTGGAGGATCGCACCCTGCTGGACGAAGTGGTGCGGATGATCACCGAGCAGAAGGTCAACGCCGAGCATGCCTTCCACTCCGTGGCCGAGCGCTACGCGGCGACCCTGGCTGCCATCGAGGACGATTACCTGCGGGAACGGGCCACGGACATGCGGGACGTGACGACGCGGGTGCTCAACAACCTGCTGGGGCTGCAGGACGAGATAGATCTGCGCCATCTCAAGGAGCCGTGCATCATCATCAGCCATGACCTGACGCCCTCCAACACCGCCCAGTTGGACAAGCGCCACGTGCTGGGCTTTGCCACGGATGTCGGCAGCAAGACCTCGCATACGGCCATCATGGCCCGCTCCCTGCGCATCCCCGCCGTGGTCGGCCTCAAGGACGTCAGCAGCCGGTTGGAGAGCGGGCAGTACGCCCTGCTGGATGGGATCAACGGCGTCCTGATTATCAACCCCACCGACCAGACGCTCTTTGAATACGGGGAACTCATCCGCAAGCAGGTCACCCTGCAGGAGAAGCTGCGTGACATACAGCTCAAGCCAGCGGTGACCCTGGACGGACACCGCGTGGTGCTCTCGGCGAATATCGAACAGGCCGGGGACGCCGAGCAGGTCGCAGCCAACGGCGCCGAAGGCGTCGGCCTGTTTCGGACGGAATACCTGTTTCTCAACCGCGAGCGTCCCCCCAACGAGGAGCAGCAATACCAGGCCTACCGCGAAGTGGCCGTGGCCCTCAAACCGCTGCCGGTGGTGATCCGCACCCTGGACCTGGGCGGGGACAAGTTCCTGGCGCACCTGCCCATTCCCCGGGAAATGAACCCCTTCCTGGGCTGGCGCGCCATCCGCTTTTGCCTCCAGCAGCAGGACATCTTCCGCGAACAACTCCGGGCCATCCTCCGCGCCAGCGCCGAGGGCAACGTCAAGATGATGTACCCCATGATCTCCGGCCTGGACGAGCTCAGGCAGGCCAACGGCCTGGTCAAACAATACATGGAGGAATTGCGCCAGGAGGGTTTGCCTTTCGACCAAGCACTGGAAATCGGGGCCATGATCGAGATCCCCTCCGCGGCGATTGTCGCCGATTCGCTGGCCAAGCGCCTCAAATTCTTCAGCATCGGGACCAACGACCTCATCCAGTACTCGCTGGCTGTGGACCGGTTGAACGAGAAGATCGCCCACCTTTATGAACCGACTCATCCGGCGATTGTCCACCTGATTAAGGTCACGATCGAGGCCGCCCACAACCACAGGATTCGCGTCTGCGTCTGCGGAGAAATGGCCAGCGACCCCGTCCTGGTGCCGCTGTTGATCGGTCTGGGCATCGATGAACTGAGCGCCACCCCCTCGCTGGTGCCCCCCGTCAAGTTCATCATCCGGCGCCTCAAACTGGCCGAGGCCAAGGATTTGGCCGCGTTCGCGCTCAAGAGCGAATCGGCCTCCGAAATCCTCGCCCGGTGTCAGGAACTGGCCCGCAGCATCGCCCCCAGTCTTTTCGAAGCCAAATGAAAGTCGTTATTCTTGCCGCCGGCTACGCCACGCGCCTCTATCCGCTGACTCTTACCCAGCCCAAACCGCTGCTGCCGGTCGCCGGAAAGCCCATGATCGAGCATGTGCTGGACAACCTCGCCCCCATGGGCGGCCTGGACCGCATTTACGTGGTCACCAACGCCAAGTTCGTCCGGCACTTCCAGGAATGGTCCGACCATTACCGCGCCACCAAGGCCAAGCTCGATTTCACGGTCGTCAACGACGGCTCGACCGACGATTCCAACAAGCTCGGGGCGATCGGCGACCTCCACTTTGTGCTCACCTCCCAGCGCGTCGAAGACGACCTCATCGTCGTGGCCGGCGATAACCTCTTCAGCCAGCCACTCTCCGGCTTCGGCGCCTATTGCCGGGAGAAACAGGCCCCCGTCCTGGCCGTCTATGACGTCGGCGAGCTCGAGCAGATCAAGAAGTTCAACGCCATCACCTTCGATCACACGGGCCGGATCACCTTCTTCGAGGAAAAACCCAAGCATCCCACCACCACCGTCACCGGCATTGCCCTCTATTTCTATCCCAAAGCCACCTTGCCCCTGATTGGGCAATACGTCGCCGAAGGCAACAATCCCGACCAGCCCGGACGCCTGGTTCAATGGCTCTACCCTCGGACCCCCGTTTTTACCTGGCGCGTGCCGGGAATCTGGTACGACATCGGCTCCACAGAGAGCCTCCAAGAAGCAAACCGGATCTTTGCCAGGACCTGAGCTTTGATCGCCCGGGAGGGCTGCCAGACATCCTCACCCCATCCGTGGATTCTGGAGCTTGGGGGTTTCTGCTGCCAACCGATTCAACCGAGGAGCACGCGCTGAACTTGAAGCCCGGAAAAACAAAACTCGAAAAAAGGGGGGCGGGGGTGTGATGGGCTTTACCCAGGGCGGCGGATCCGCCTGCTCTCCGCTCCGGCGGGCTTTGCCCTGGGCCGGTATGCTGCTGCCCCTTTGGGACGCCTGTCGCGGCTGGGCGATTCTGGCACCTGGAATCCCCGCTGGACGATAGCCTTCCAGGCAGAGCCGGTGGTTACCCATCGGCTCTACCCGGAAATTTGGAGCGCCAAACGCCTCAGGGCGCGTCTTCCACGTCGGGGCGAGGCTTTGGCCTGAAAACCAGGGCCATAAGGACCCAGAGGGCGGCGAAGCTCAGGAGACCCAAGGCAACCCGGCTGGTCCAGGAGGGGACTTTGGTGTTTTGGGCCAGCAGCCGGATTGTCATCGGTTTGAGGGTCTCGGTTTGCAGTACCTGGGCGAAGCTGTAGCGGACTCCTCTGGTCGGCAGGTTTACGCGGAGCGGCACGATCCTGGGCACGGCGACTTGCTGGGCTTTTTCTAGCTTTTCCCATTGCCGGCCGGCTACATCCGCGTCGTAGTTCAGGAAGGGGGCCTCGGCCTGGGCGGCTGGCTGGGCGGCTTGCTGTGAGGCCGCCGCATTGACGGCAGAGGCGCGCTGGACTTGGAGGATTTGCTGGTCGCCGAATTTGAGGGAATTCTCGACCGAGAAGTTGTTCTGGGCGAGGATGAGGTTGCTGCCCTGGGCGTTGCGCAGGTCCTGCTCGACCACTTTGAGGTCGCGCTCCTCATCAGCGGCCGGTTTGAACTGCTGGCCTTTGCTCTTGGTCCGGTTGAAGCTGCTGAGGGCCTGGCGCAGGTTGCCGCCGCTGAGATTCTCGCGCGCGTCCTTGAGGCCGTAACGCATCTCGAGCTGCTGCCGGACCTCCTGGGCCTGCTGCTGGACATTGTATTCGGAGAGGGAATAGACCTGGATGACCGGGGCACCGGCCTCGGTGGCGCGGTTCATCGAACCTTCAAAGCGGCTGTATTCGTAATCGGGAGGCAGGAAAAGGTCCCAATGGGCGTTCTTGAGCGGAATGTCGAAGCTCGGGGAGCGCAATGAGACGGCGCCGTGATGCGCCGGGAAGTCGCCCCGTCCGATATAGGTCAACTCCACCGTCACCGCGGTGTCGCCGCCAACGTCCCGCGCCAGGGGCAAGAGCAGTTTCCCCTGGTTCCGGCTGGGGCGGACGGGTTCGCCGGCGACGAATGCGGACCAAACTGTGGCCTGCGGGGGCAGTTCGACCCCCAGATGCTGCCGGCCGTTGTTGCGCACGTTGAGCGTTACGGCCGTCATCATCTGCCCGTCGTCGGCGACGACCGTGGCCAGGCGGGCGCTGTCGATCAGGGCCTGGAGCACTTCGGCTTGCTCGAAGCGGCGGGCTTCGATAGCCAGCGTATAGCCCGGGCGCAGGTAGCGATAGGCCAGCACCATGGCGGCGTCGGGGCGTCCCGGCCACTCAGGCAGTTCGCGGGCATCGATGCGGCTCAGGAATTCACCTCCGGATTTGTCAGTCACTTGCAGCGGCGGGCGGGCAATGACGGCAACGAAGCCGGCCTCGCGTTCCACGCCCAGGGTTTGCACGCCGGTCAACTCGAGGACGTTCGTTTTCTCGTTTCCGGGCAGCTCCCAGGTCACTGTGAGCCGGTATCCGCTGCGCACTTTGCTTTGCAGCTCGACGCGCCATTCGCCATTGGTTTCATCCCGGCGGCGCACCTGGGCGCCGCTGATTTCGACGTTTTTGAAGGCCGCCGGCACCCGCAGCCGGAACTCCTTCACGGGGGCGTTGGCGATGTCGTATTTCACTTGAGTTCGTCCGCTGACCAGCGTTTCGGCGATGGTGATCGTGTTCATCAGTTCAGCCCGCACCCAAGGCTCGACGGCTTCGGTCGTGACGCTCAGCTTCCAGGAGGGCTGCTTTTCGGGCGCGGCGGCGATGAATTTGAAGGCCAGGGCGCTGCCTTGCGGCGTGGCGGAGGCCTCCTCTGCCGGCCCTTGCGGGGGCGCGGGCATGGGGCCTGCGCTGTTAATCGGGATTTCGGCCAGGCCCTCGAACGATTCGGTTTTGACGGCCAGGCCCAGCTCGGGGGCAACCGTGATGAAGCCGGTCAGCTTTTGCAGCTCCAGCGGATGCACGGTTTCGATGGAGAGGGACTTGGGGGGCTGCTGGAAGCTGCGGCTCAGGAGCAGGTTGAGCGTATAAGCGCCCAGAGTGCGCTCCTTGAGGGTCGCCTCCACCACGCGCGCGCCGTTTTCGCCGCGCTCGGCCCATTGCGAGACGTTATTGCCGGAAAGAGTCTCGAGCCGGTAGCCGGCCGGCAAGGCCAGTTGCAGGGCAAAGACGCCGGCGCGCTTGATCGTGTAATCCAGTTGCGCACTCACCCGCACCGACTCAGGGCCCAGGCGAATAGTGTGGCGCGCCACCGCTTCAAGCTGTGGCTGCACCGCCCCGGCGCTAACGCTCAGCACAAAATCGGGCGTGAGAAAGCGGAAGGCGCCGGCCATGCCCTCTGGCTTGTCCGAAAGGACGCGGCGGAATTCCTCGACATCCACCCGCTGCAGGTCCCGGGTTTGCTCGACCGTCAGAGAAAGCTCCTCGCTGGCGCGCACGGCCACCAGGCCGGTTTCGCGTTTCACGTCCAGGGCGCGGGGAATCTCGATTTTAACCGTGGCCGGAAGTTTGCCCAGGACTTTCTCGGTCTCGAGGGAGAGTTTGCAGCCCGGAGAGACGCCTTTGAGCCAATCCACCACGAGAAGGTCGTCCTTGACTTCCCAAGTGCGCATCGAGTCGCTTTCGACGCGGAGGAGACGATGGCCGGCGGGGATTTGGAGGCGCGCCTGGCGCATCTCGCCCTGGCTGACCTGGTAATCGAGCACGGCGCGCACATTCATGACGCCGGAGCCCAGCGTGACCAGCGCGGTCTGCTGCACGAAAACCGTGGGGGCGATTTCAGCCGCCCGTTTCACGCGCGGCCTCCAGTTCAGCTCGAGACGCTCGGCCATGCCGAGGACGGCCTCGACGCGGGTCTGCTGGTTGGTACTGCTGCGTTCGATGGCCACGGCGGCCGGGAAGTCCACGTCCGCCTCCGGTTCATCGATGACCAGGCTCACCCTGCTTGCCAGGGCGGGCGGAATGCCGAAGGCAAGCTGCCGGCGGGTCACGTCGCCACCCAGTTTGGCGACCAGCTTGAATTGGAGGGTGATATTCGCGCGGCCAGGCACTCGGACGCCGACGGTGCGGCCTTCCAGGATCAGCCGCGCGTTCCCTTGGGCCGCGAAATCGCGGATGGCTGCCTCCGGGCCGAAGAGCGGCACGAACTGGTTGGTGGCGGCCGTGGCGATTAGGAGCGTGGCGTCGAACTCGGCAACTTTGTCGTTGACGGCGCCGGTGTAAGTGGCCGAGACAATCGAAACCGAGTTGGAAATCGCAGTGGCCGTTGCGTCCTGGGCGGATGCAGGGCCGGCCCACAGCGCGAGAGCAAGGAACGCAATCAGTGCGGCGACCGGAGGCACTTCCGGCTGGCCCGCGCCCGGTGGGGCGGCGGGGGGCGGTCCGGACGGACGAGAGGCCCGGGTCCCTTTGTAGTGCTTCCTCCATTTCCACGCGGCCCAGGCAGCCAGTCCGAACAGGAGCGCCGGCACGGTCAGGATCAACCCGACGTGCAGCAGGCGCCATAGGGTCAGCAGGCGGGCGACCGACCAGATGATGAGCGCCGCCGCGACGGCCTTCCAGAAGCTGCTGGACCCCGGATGCGCGGCCAACCGCCACAGCAGGAGCAGTCCCAGCGAGAACGCGCAGACCTGGAGGATCATCTGCACCGTGCGATAGACCTTGAGGGGCATCAGCCGGACACGGACCGTCAGCGGCTCCTGGCCGGCATTGAGGACTTTGGTGAAGCCGAAGGCCTGGCCGGTGCGCGGCACTTCGATGCGAATGGGCCGCACCCCCGCGGCGGTGGGCCTGTCCTGGGCTGGGGCGCCGCCGCCCCCGCCCATGCCCCCGCCCATCCCCTGGGGCAACCCGGTGGCCGGGGCGGGCGGCGCGGGCGCAGCATTAGGAGAAGCCCCGAGGAGGCTGGGTGAGGCGGCTCGTGAGGCGGGTGGTGGAGAGAAGAGTCGACCGGCCCGGGCAGACCCCGCGGTCGCCACTTGCTGGCCCTGTTCGGGAGGTGGCGTGGTGGCCGGCCGGTTGGCGGGGAGCGGGTTTCGGGGCAGGGCGGCGTCCCGCTGCAAGGCCTCCTGGAATCGCTCCGGCGTGAGGACCTGCACGCTGCCGTCGGCGAACAGGACGGCCCGGCCATTTGCATCCGAAGGGGAATAGGCCAGGATGGCTTCCGGATTGCTCTCGCTCTTGCCTGCCCCCACGTACACGAAGGGCTGCCCGGTGTTCGGGTCGATGGTGACCTTCTCCGAGGCCAGTTCATTGGTCATGGCCTGGAGGCTCGGCGGCAGGGCGTCGTTGTTGTCCAAGCCCCAGGTTTTCAGCGCGATGCCGATCTCCTTGAGATTGTTCATCGCGCTGGCGCTTTGGGCCCTGGCCTTTGCCCGGCTGAGGGCCGGCAGCATCATTGCGGAGAGAATCGCCAGGATGGCAAGGACGGCCAGGACCACGACGGCGCCCCCGACGCCGCGCCGGGCCGAGGCCACGATTAGCACGACGAGCACCATGGCGCAGAGGCAGAACAGGAACAGGCCGGCATTCTGCTCGATGAGGTTGCCGTAGAACTGGATGAACCCCTGCCAGGCATCGCGGAGTTCGTAGGTGGTCCCGCGGCCGACGGTCATGTTGCCGCCGAAACCGCTGAGCCGCTGCGAGACGGGCGCGAACAACTGCCATTCGGCGTAAGTGTTCGGGATGTCCGTCAGCGGCGCGGCCAGCTCGATCTGGCGCGGGAAGAGCGAGGCCCGGAGCTCGAGCTTTTGCGCATAGACAATATCCACCGCGCAGGCCAGGTCCCGGTTGGCCTGGCGCGGCAGCGGCACCAGCAGCCATTGGCCGTCCTGCTCCGGCTTGGCCGGCTGGCCGTTGACGAAACTGGACCAGAACTTCGCCCCTTTGGGCAGTTGGAATCTCTGGAACTGTTTTTCGTTGTTCTTCACCATGAACGAGGACTGGGTGAGCAACTGGCCGGCTTCGGTCAAGACCGTGGTTAATTCGGTGCGATCGGCCACGGCGTCGAGCACGGGCAATTCCTCGAAACGGGTCACCTGGACCGAATGCCGGTAGTCGCCGCCGGTGTATTTGTAGGCCAGCAGCAACGGGCGCAGGCACAGGGCGCGGTCGCTCTCGGGCAGTTCGGTTTCATCGACGCGCCGCAAGGGTTCAGCGGTTGGGGCGGCGGTGAGGTTGAGGCTGGCGGCGGTCATGACGCCGAGCGAACCGGTCTCGCGCTCGACCCCCAGGGGATGGGCGCCGGCCAGGTCGAGCGTGCTGCCGTTGGGATCGAACTGGTAATCATAGGTTAGCACGAGGGTGTAGCCGTCCCAGGCCTTGTCCTGCAAGGTGATGGTCCAGAGGTTGGTCTGCTGCTCCTTGCGACGGATATTGGCGCCGGTGAACTCGAGGTTTCTCCAGTGCGCCGGCACGGCGATGCGGAATTGCTGGGTGCCCTGGTTGAGGATGCCGTAGCGAATGGTGGCGCTGCCGCCCACCAGGCCGTCGCCGACGGCAACCAGGTTGAACACCTCGGCCACAATCCGCGCCGAGAGCCTCTCGGCCCCCAGGGTGAGCTTCCAGTCAGGTTGCTCGCCGGCAAAGCCAAGCCATTCGTCAACCCGGTTGGTGAGGGAGGCGATCGAGACCTCGCGCAGGCCCGCCACCGCGATCGTCTTCAAGCGGATTCCCGGGGAGGAGACGGCGCCGACCTGCACGGCTGCGTTGGTCACACCGGCAACGGCCAGCGGCAGCACTATGGCGCTCTGGGGAAACTCCTTGTTGGCCTGTTCGAGTTGGACCTGGAGTTTGCGCGCGCCCAGGACGCGGCTGGAGAAGGAAATTCTCAGTTTGCCCTCGGAGGCTTTCCAGTCGTCAAGGCCCTCCCCTTTGACCTCGCTGACCACCAGGCCGGGTTGGGGCGTCAGGTCCAGGGCGTAAATGCCGGCCTTCTCGACCTCGAGGTCCAGTGCGTGCGACACCAGCAGCCGGGTCTCTTCCAGGCGCGCGGTCACCCGGTCAGCCAGCTTGAGGAGCGGCTGGGTGCGTTGGAGTTTCGCGGCCACGGCCACAGGGCGGCTGCTGAAACGATAGGCCGCCAGCGCGCCGGCCGGAGGGTTGACCTGGCGCAATCCGGGGGCGGCGCCAATCTCGACCGTGGTATCGTCCGCGCTCAGCGTGAAGGACCCGGCCTCGCGCTCGACCTCGAGCGGTTGCGGGGGAACCAGTTGGACGGGCAGCGGCGTGGCGGGCACCGTCTGTTCGGAGAACAAGGTGAGCGCGCAGGATTTCTCGACCGGCTTGATGAACTGGACCGTGAGGATCTGGCGCTCGCCCTCGGGTTTCAACTGCCAATCCCGGATCTGCTCGCCTTGAAGCCGGGTGAGCGCCTGCGTCGCGGGCAGTTCGATCATCAGGCGGGCCGCCGCCGCCTGAAGCATCTCGTAGCGGAATACGGTGGTGAACTTGACGACCGTGGGCGTGAGCTGCGCGCTGGCCGCAGTGTCAACCGTGATCAGCGGCTTGCGCGCCACTTCGGCAGCCTTGCTCTGCCAGCGCAGAACCACAGCCCGCTCAGAACCCAGAAAGCCGCGCAGCGGGGGAGCCGCCTCGCCGGCCTGGGATGTCTGCGCGGAGGCGGCGCCTGCTTCTCCAATCTGCGTGCCGCTCAGAAGTTGCATTTCCACTCCGGCCCGGCTGGCCTGGACCGTGAGCGAGGCCATGGCCGCCGGCGGACCGACGAAGCTGATTTGATTCCACGGCTCCATCCGGGTGATTTTGGCAATGAGCTCGAGCTCGAGGCGGTGGGTTCCCGGCGCCGCGCAATAGAGCCGCATCTGGCGGCCTCGGCCGGCGATGCGCAGTCCTTCGGGCAGTTTGCGAGCGACCAGGGCCAGTTCACCCTCGAAGAGCGGCGCCGAGATCTCGTTGGTGGTCAGCGATTCCACCTCGAGGGCCGCCACGAACCGCGCCTCGGTGTCCGAAACCTTCCCCTCGTAGCGAAGGTCGCGAAACCAAAGATTCGTGCTGAGCGCGGTGGTTTCCGGGACCGCGGCCAGGGGGAGGCGAGGCGGGCTGGTCCCGCGCGAGATGATTTGCAGGCCGTTCAGGACGGCCACCCCGTTGGGCCCGGCGGCGGCCTCGATGACCACGCTCTCGCGCTCCACCGGCACGTCACGGAAGACAACATATTGGGCCCCTTCCTGCCATGGGTGGGCCGCCTTCCACCCGCCGCTGCCCTGGGAGGCCAGCGGCCCGAAGGTATTGGTGCCCGCCTTGAGGGTGAACAAGGAGTTCTGCTCGCCGATGACATCGGCATCGGCGTGGCCGTAGAGATAAAAATGATACCGCCCCGGCGGCAGGCCGCTGAGGGCGACCGTTAGGTGGCTCCCGTTCTGGGAAAAGATATAGGTGTCGTACATCGGGTCCCCGCTCGCGTTGCCCCAAACGCCGGGGGCGTTGCTCAGGCTCAACCCGACTTCAGTCTCGGTGGCGTCCGCCAATTTGAGCTTGTCGAGCTTGCCGTTGGCTACCAGCGGCATCCCGGGCACATACTTCGGGTCGTAATGGCGGTAGAGATTCCAAAAATCATTGGTGCCCATTCCTGTGGCCGCCGGGCCCTTCTTGGAGCTTGCCGAACCGACGCCGAAATCGACATTGATCAAGGTCTGCGCCGGCAAAGACGCGGCCGCGGTGAGGAACGCCGCCAGGGCGCCGCAGCGCACTAGGTGCGCAAAGTTGGGTGACAGGGTGGTTTTCATAAGGATGGAAGGTCCAGGAGGACTCGCGACTGGCGAGTTGCCGCAAACTCGTTGGCTGAGCAGCTCTGCACCCGCCGAGGTCTCATGAGCCATTAGTAAACACCAAACCAACCGGAACCCATACTGAATAATTGCAAATAGTTTATGGGGAAATTGTAAAACCAATGTCACGCTTGGGGTTCAGGGCTGCTCTAAGCTGGATATTGTACACGCTCGGGCGACTTGCCCACGCGCCGGTTCAGGAAAGCTCCGCTAGGAGCGCCAGGTTTATAGTCCAAGCGTCCGGAGCACCTCAAGCTCCGTCAGGAGCGGCAGGTTACGCCGGCGCGCCAACGTCCAGGCACAGGCCGCTCCTGACGGAGCTTGAGAGAGGCTCGGTGGGCCGGCGTTTCTACAAACACGGCGCTCCTAACGGAGCTTTCGCCGACGGCGGGAACTGTGAAACACCAGGGCTAAACCCGGGCCGCGGAGGCGGAGCCAGGCGCGCAGCCCTGAAAAGCGGGGGCCGAAG
>Ga0187853_10003361_pt1 | contig 12423 bp, 9 predicted proteins | sample June2016WEW_6_10_2_FD_132417 | JGI IMG/M metagenome (GOLD analysis project Ga0187853, IMG submission 132417) | Peatland microbial communities from SPRUCE experiment site at the Marcell Experimental Forest, Minnesota, USA - June2016WEW_6_100 | ecosystem: Environmental > Terrestrial > Soil >... | reverse complement strand
GTGATCCACAAAGGCATAACGGAAGAATATAGTTTCCATGCCGTCGAGTTGCTCATCGAACACGGTATCGCCAATATAAGGCTTTATTTCATGGTGGGCCTGCCTACGGAGACAGACGCTGACATAGATGCCATCATCGACATGGTCAAGAAGATAAGGCATCACATAATGAAGATATCTGAGGGAAGAAAAAGGTTCAAACGCATTACCCTCAGCATTAATCAGTTCATCCCCAAACCTGTTACGCCCTTTCAGTGGTTGCCCCTCGAAGACATCAACGCCGTAAGAAAGAGGATGAGGAAGATTGAGAATGCGATTCGCAAGGAGCCCTCTGTAAAGGTAATCCACGACCTCCCGAAATGGAACTACATACAGGCCCTGCTCTCCCTTGGAGACAGACGAGTCAGCGGCATACTTCTTTCAGCTCATGCAAACAAAGGCAATTGGCCGAAGGCCTTTAAGGAAGTCAATGTTAATCCGGATTTTTACGTATATCGCCACAAAGATGTAGGTGAATTTTTACCGTGGGACTTTATTGACCACCGAATCGATAAACAGTACCTCGTCGACGAATACAGGAAAGCGATGACGAGACATTGATCGCACGTGACATGCGCGTGCTCTATCCTCTGCGTTGCGCGCACATTACTGATACTTTGCATGCGAAATGAGGGATAATGCAGGTTATGTTGGGCAATCGCATAAACCAACTGGGCTTGGAGGGGGATTCCATGAAGAGGATGGTTATATACATCATTTGCAGCATCTGTCTTATTTACGCGACGTCCTCGGTCGCAGACGTTAAGACTCCAAGCTGGGTGGAAAAGGGCGTGGCCCTCGTGATAGAGGGAAAGTATAACGAAGCAATAGAAGCGTTCAACAAGGCCATAGAACTGAATCCCAAGGATGCAGTCGCATACAATAACAGAGGCGCCGCCTATGGCCAGACAGGAAACTACAAACAGCAGATTGAGGACAGCACCAAGGCCCTGCAGATAAATCCTAAAGACGCCGTGGCCTTCAATAATCGTGGGGTTGCCTACGGGGAACTGGGCAAGTTTGAGCAGGAAATTGAAGACTGCACCAAGGCCATTGAACTGAACCCCAAATTGGCCGTCGCTTATTACCATCGCGGCATTGCCTATCATAAACTGGGAAACCGTAAACAAGCCATAAAGGATAAGAGCAAAGCCTATGCGCTGAATCCAAGAAAGACATGGGGTAAGGTAGAAGTCGTAACGTCCGAGGCAGCCGCACACACTACAGATGAAGATAAGGTCAAGGTAATAGGGAATCGGGACAGCAAGCGCTATCATCTTCCGGGAATGAAATTCTATGACAAAGTACTGGAGCATCACCGAGTAACATTTGACTCAGAAAAGGAAGCCATCAAAGCCGGTTATCACAGGGCCAGCCAGTAAAGGGCCCCGGCAAGATAGATACGATCCGTTTCATATTGACAGTTAAAGGCGTTTTTCTTATAGTTGTTTAAACACTAACTTATCCTTATATATGCCATGAGAAGCTTCAGAATAGCCACCTTCAACGTGAATTCCATCCGCTCCCGCCTCCACATCGTTATACCGTGGCTTACGGCAAATCGCCCAGACGTTTTTTGTATGCAGGAAACCAAGGTTGACGACAAGAATTTTCCCACTGGCGAGTTTGAAAATGCGGGCTACCATGTAATCTTCAGGGGAGCTAAACGCTATAACGGTGTGGCCGTGGCGTCCCTGGAGAAACCGGAGGAAGTCCACTTCGGTCTTGATGATGGCGACACGCCTGATTACGACCGTCTGATCCGGGGCGTGTTTTCCGGCATATCCGTGTTAAACACTTATGTTCCTCAAGGCCGCGATCTGGAAAGTGAACACTTCGCATACAAGCTTAAATGGTTCAGACGGCTCACGGCGCTTCTTAAAAAATCTTATTCATCCGCAAAGCCCTTGATCTGGTGTGGAGACCTCAACGTAGCGCCGGAAGCCATGGACGTACATGATCCCAAGAGGCTCGTGGGCCATGTCTGTTTTGCACCGGAGGTGCGGGAGGCTTTTAGTCTCGTGAAGTCATGGGGCTTTCTCGATCTCTTCAGAAAATTCCACCCCGGTGAAGGGAGTCATTATACGTTCTTCGATTACCGGGTGCCGAAATCCGTCGAGCGGGGCCTGGGCTGGCGGGTAGACCACATCTTGGCAACTCCGCCCCTGGCTGGAAAATCAACGGACTGCAGAATTGACATGAAGGCGAGACTTGCGGAAAAACCATCGGATCATACGATTGTTGTCGCTGAATTCAAGTTATGAAGAAGGAGAAAAGATACATGGACGAACATGCCGACATCTTGAAGACAAACGAAGAAATCGCAAAAAAGATAAACAAAATCGAAAAACTCCTCCCTTCCTTCCTCAACGCCAAAGACCTCTTTGAAAAGCTTCTCATACAGATTGAAGAAGAATTCAGCATCCCATTCGTGTGGATCTCGGTTGCCACGGAAACCGACCTTGCAAGCTTGATCCATTTACTGAGAGCATCGCATATTATCAAGGAACGTCTCAATATAATAGACCGTGTTACGTTCTTGAATGTCATCGGAGAAAGCACAAAACCGATACTCGTCAACAATGATCTCAAGCCTTTTTATAAGCTTCTCCCGCGCAAGAAGAAATTCTTCATCAAGTCTGTCGCCATTGCTCCCATAATCGTCAACAACGAGATTATCGGCAGCATAAACCTGGGAGACCATTCCAATCTGCGCTACCAGCCGGGCATGGATACGGGACTGCTTGAAAAACTGGTCTCCAATGTATCTGATTGCCTGTCAAACTTCATGACCTGCGAAAAGGAAGCTTCAAAGCAGTAGAGGGATGGCGGGAAGCCAAGCCGGTTCAAGGCGGAAGTCAGGACCAATATAATTTTATCAATCCCTGCATTCTCACGCTGTGCTGCGGCTTCTTACGGGAGCATCTGCATTCAAGTCATTTAATACCAGAGAAACGCGCTCATTCACCAGTTCCTCTATTTCCTCAGCGTCCTCCATAGACAATGCGACCGCCAAGACATCTCTCGCATCTGCAAACCTCACGCGTCTTATGAGATGCTTGATAATCGGCACTGAGGGCGCATTCATGCTTAGCTGATTGATGCCCATCGCCAGGTAAAGGTAAGCACATTTCGGATTTGACGCCGCTTCCCCGCAAATGACCATCGGCTTATCATTTTTCCTGCAGACGGAAGCAATATCCCGGATGATGGAAATCACGGCCGGATGGAGAGGGTTATATATGGGCGCAACTTTTTGATTATTTCTGTCCACGGCAAGAACAAACTGGATGAGATCGTTGGTACCGACGCTGACGAAATCCACATATTTGAGCAGTTTTTCCAGAATAACTGCGGCTGCCGGCACTTCAAGGAGGAGACCCACTTTGATTCTGTCATCAAAGTGTATTCCTTTTTCCCGCAAGTCTGACTTTTCTTCGTCTATGATTGAGAGAGCATCCTTTATTTCTTTCACTGAAGAGATCATGGGAAAAAGGATTTTTAAATGACCAAATGCGGATGCCCGCAAAATGGCGCGTATCTGTTCTTTGAAAACATCCCTGAGCTCAAGGGACACCCGGATAGACCTCCAACCCAAGAAGGGGTTATCCTCTCTTGGGTAGTCCAGATAGGACAGGAATTTATCGCCCCCCACATCGAGGGTGCGCATAGTAACATCTTTCCCCTTGGCTGCTGTAAGCACGCGCCGGTAAAGGTCCACCTGTTCATTTTCCGAGGGAAAGCGCTCCCTCACAAGAAAGGGAAACTCAGTTCTGTAAAGACCGATATGGTCTGCACCGTATTTTTCCACAAGTTCAAAGTCGGAAAGAAGACTGATGTTAGCGCCGAGCCTGACTTCAAAACCATCCGGCGTCTGCGCCTTCGCCGTCCTTATCGCTTCAAGCCTTCCATACTGCCTTGCCTTTTCATCTTCGAGCCGCTGATATTCCCGTACGATAAGTTCCGACGGCTCGTGATAGATGACGCCCGACATGCCATCGATAATCAATAAGTCATTCTCCTGTATTTCCCTGAGGAGCGCCCTGGAAACAATGACCATCGGCATCTCGAAGGACCTTGCCAAAATTGACACGTGGGATGCCGCACCGCCCTTGGACACGATGATGCCTTTTAGATTCTCCTGCCTGAGATTGATTAATTCACCGGGAGATATGCTTGATGCAATGACGATTGTCTTTTCTGCAAATCTCTTGGGGTCCTCGTCTTCGAAGCCAAGAAGATTTCGCAATATCCTTTTCCCCACGTTTTCAATATCAAACCCTCTCTCGCGGAGGTAGGGATCCTCCATCCTGGAAAATTGCCTCACGTAGTCCAAGATCACTTCCTTCAGTGCACACTCGGCTGCATTCTTCTGCCTAATTTGGGCTATGATTTTGTTTTTCAGACCGAGGTCGTGGAGATACTTGAGATATGTGCGCAAGATGTCTTCATCCCCAGGGGAAACATCGGATCTTACATCGCTGCACAAACGCTCAACCTGCACTTCTGAACGTTTGAGGGCATTTTCAAACCTGCTGATTTCATGATCCACATCATCGGCTTCACGATAATATACATCAGAGAATACTATTGACTCCCGGAGGTAGTGTGCATGTCCGTCTCCGACTCCGGCGGATACAGGTACACCCCTTATTATATCCTTTTTGGCAGCGCTCTTTACCATTCCCTGCTCCGGGCCTGAAACCACATTCGCTGCCTTGTCTGCTTGCCCAGTCTTCTCTTTAATATCCCTCAAGAGATTGGCATACGCCGCCACCCCCGCTATCTGGGATGCGACCGTGGAAAATATGACAGTATCGGATTCGTCTATGGCTTCCTCATCCGCAGTTTGAATAACTAGGACTCCCAGTGCCTCGCCGTGGTAGATAAGGGGAAGGCCGAGGAAACTGTGATACCTCTCTTCGCCGCTACCTTCGAAATATTTATATCTGGGATGGCGGGCAGGATCTTGCACGAAAAGAGGTCTCATCCGATTGAGAACAAGTCCCGTAAGGCCTTCATCGAGGCCCATGTATATCTTGCCAACCATATCCTCGCTCAAACCGACCGTTGCCGCCAAAGACAGGCGATTCTTAGCTGCGTCAAATATATAGATGGAACAGACATCGACACCGAATTTATCGGCGATAAGCCTAACGATTGCGCGAAGCGTGTCCGCCGGGCCGCTTGAACCGCTGATGATCCTGCCTACATCTTCGATGATGGATATATCTCTTTGCTCAAATGCACGTCCTGCCATTCTTCCGGCATCCCCAAATGGGTTTTAAACCCCTTCATTCTTTACAGCGCAAACTACCATGAATTCCTGTATCTAACAATCACTTTCGAATTGGAAGCTAAGCATACTAGTTCATAGATGCGGTTACGTATTTTATGCCCCAGTTCGGACATTTCCATTTACTATTGTCATTTCCCACGTAGCGAGAAATCTTGGTATGGCGTAGAATTAAAAGATATCTCTCTTAGATCGATATGACACCTTAATAATAAAATGATACACTAAGTGCCTGGAAGGCGGGGCTTGCCGAGTGTCTTCTGGGCCAGTGAAGCAGTCCTTTACCATACGGTCTATTCATGGTACAAACAAGGCAGAGTCCTAAATGGAGAAAGCGACTGATCTCTATGCGGCATCGTCACCCGAAACGGTTCGACAAAAAAAATAAGTTTTGCAAAAAAAACAAACCTCGTGAACATGTAAGATTACAGGCGGATGCCGAGCCGGCTCTGAAAGTCATATTTGCAAAAATCGGAAGACCCGTCTCCACTCCGTTTGCGCCGGACCTCTTTCAGCTCCGCGCACTAGAAGCAGTGAGGAGGACCGACTGTCTCGTAATCGCGCCGACCGGCTCCGGGAAGACTTGGGTCGCCGAACAGGCGATTATGTCTGTCTTCAGCGGCGGCGGAAGATGCTGGTATGCTTCTCCCCTGAAGGCGCTGACCAATGCCAAATGGGTGGAATTCGGACTTCAGTTCGAGAGCCAAAACGTCGGCATCCTGACGGGTGATACCAAAGAAAACACTGCCGCCCCGATAATGGTCGGGACTACCGAAATCTTGAGAAACCAGCTCTATGATGTGATGCATAGTGGGGAAGACTTGAATTGTGATCTCGTCATTCTCGACGAGGCCCACTTCCTCGGAGATGCAGACCGGGGTGTTGTTTGGGAGGAGATTATGATTTACCTCCCTGCTAGGATAAACCTTCTTCTCCTCTCCGCTACTATAGGCAACGGCGACGAGATTGCCCAATGGCTCTCCACGATAAGGGGGAAGGAATGCGTTGTCATCAGGGAAGAGAAAAGACCAGTCCCTCTCTATCCGCTTTTTTTCCACCCTTCCGGGCGCATCATGCCCTACCTGGAAAAAAAAAGACTCTACGGCAAGGTCAACGATTTTTTCAAAGATAAGCAAAGAAGAATGCCGCATCGGGGGCAATCTCCCCCATTCGGCGAGATCATCAGGATACTCGGAAAATACCAGCTCCTGCCGGCCATCTTCTTTCTTAAGTCCAGATCTGAGTGCGATGCAGCCCTGAAAGCCTGCGGGAGGCTCCCGGACAATGACAGAGATGATTCTTTCGACTATACCCTGGGAGAAACTATCTCCCGTTTCCCCTATCTGGCAAATCATAAGCAGCTCCACTATCTTGCGTCCGCAAGGGTTGCTTCCCATCATGCAGGACAACTCCCCTCCTGGAAATTCCTTGTAGAGACGATGATGAAAAGCGGGAACCTCCAGGCTATCTTCGCCACCTCCACTGTAGCGGCTGGTGTTAATTTCCCAGCAAGGACCATCGTACTTTTCAATTCAGATCTTTTCAACGGCCGTGACTTCAACCCTTTGAAGGGCACCGAATTCCACCAGATGACGGGAAGGGCCGGAAGACGGGGCGTGGACAAGATCGGCTTCCTGCTTGTCGTTCCCGGAAGATTCATGGATCTGGAGCACATCAGGCGACTTCTCTTCAAGAGGCCGGAAGATATCTTGAGCCAGATAAAGAATGATTTTTCCATGGTCTTGAATCTCCTTCTCTCCCAAACCCCGGAAGATATAAGGAAGATCTTTGAAAATTCCCTGGCCATGTATCAGCACGCGCGCATGAAGAAAGGGACAAGCCCGCAGGACCACAGCTCAGGCCTGTGGGAAGACTTCCAGAGGCATTTAAACTTTCTCAAGGCGGAAAGATTCGTTGATGAGAATGACAGGCTCACGGAAAACGGCGTCTGGGCATCCAAGCTGAGGCTGGATCAACCCATCCTGATTGCTGAATCTCTGAAGCGAAATATATTACCGAAGGATGATGAGCATCTCCTCGCGGCGGCGCTCGCTCCGTTTGTTTACGACGGTGACGATAATATAAGAATGACGGGTAAGACAATGCCACGTAAACTTTCACGGTGTTACAGCCGGATAGTTACAACGTTGCAGCCGCTCGCAGAGCGCATGAAGGCCGCGGGGTTTCGAGTATCCCCGCTCTATCTATGGACATCTTCAATCATATACGATTGGGCAAGAGGCGTTGACTGGGACGAAGTTATCGAAACTGCCGGGATCTCTGATGGAGACATGGCAATGCTTGTCCTCCGGACAGCGGACAACTTATGGCAGCTCAGGAATCTGAGAGAGACGCATCCGCAAGTGGCGGCGCTTGCAGCCAAGGCGAGAGAATCAATTCTTAGGGAACCGGTTATCTTTGAATAAGGGCGGTTATTCTTACAATATTCGATACACGATTATTTGTTGCTTGACTTTTTCGTCAACAATAGGATAAGAGGCACGCTTCTTAAGCAATTTCTTCTGCACCGCACGTCCCCATCGTCTAGAGGCCTAGGACACCGGCCTTTCACGCCGGTAACCCGGGTTCGAATCCCGGTGGGGACGCCAGAAATATTACATCATTTTAATCAGTTACAAATTACCCAACCATTATTGATTTGCCGTTCCGGGAGTTGACGGCTCCTGAGACGGCTTTTTCTTTTTGTGAAGGCTTTTTCCCCTCAGTTACATCCCGTGGTTTAAAAACCAACACCCTACCCTTTTGCCGAGATAAAGCTTCCAGTGCTGAACGCATGCTTTCAAGTCCCAATGACTTGATGTATTTTGCCGTGGTATTTGCACTCTCATGCCTCAAAACAGTCTGAATGTCGGCAACCGCATAACCCAGCTTGTAGAGAGTTGATGCTGTCAGATGACGAATTGCGTGAAAACCAAAAGGTTTTACTTCAGCCCGTTCACAAAAAGTCCTCATGAAATGCTGTCTGTGCTTAAAAGGTTTGCCATAGCTTTCTAAGCAGAAGTTCTCCTTTTCTAAACACAGGAACACATGGGCAGCATCCTTGAACGGTCTGTTTTCTTGCCACCACAGGAGTGCCTCTTTCAATATTTTTGTCATCGGTATCCAATCAAACTCAAGGTTACCGCCACGCCGTTTCCGTGTCCATAATCGAACTCGGCCATCGCCATTGAAGTCGACATCATCCCAGGTCAGTCGGAAAATCTCTCCACGCCTTGCTGCCAGATGAAGGAAAGATAGGAGCATTACTCTGTCCTGATCGCTTGCCAGATTATATACCTTCCAGAAGTCGCCTTCCGGGGGCACATAACGGGGGCTCCTGATCTCGGACATTTTTTTAACCTGACAAGGATTGGGTTCTGGTAGCTTTGGGTTCATATATTCCATTCCCCAGTTCCACGCTGCGACCAAATTCTTCCTGTCCTTATTGGCTGCATAACCAGATCGCTCCACCATCTGCTTCGTGATATAAGCCTCAATATGACCAGACGTCAGTTCGGAAACCGGAAGATTGGGATCCAACTCTGCAAGGAACCTTTTGAACACGAATTTCTTTTCATCGTAGGTCGCTCCAGCAAACTGGACCTTGGCAATGTTCAGATATGCCTGCGACCAATCAAACAAGGATACCGTGTTTATCTTCTCTGGCCATATCTCCTCTGGATTTGATCGGGCCTTGCTTTCCCATGCTATGGCTTCCTTCTTGCTCGGAAAGATCTTCTCCTTCCGCTTCTCGTTGATTCTCACTTGGGCCACCCAATTTTGACCTTTTTTGTATGGCATTGATAACCTCCTTTTCAAAGAACAGTATACGGCGTCCCAAGCGTACTCCACCTAAGGATGCATAATACGCTCTGACCGTTTTTACGTCAAGTCCAATATAACGAGCCATATCTTCTGGACGTAGTACCCGGCCAAGCTGATCCTCCATCATGGGATTGTGAAGTCCTTGCACCTTCTGCATTTCTTTATCTATTCGGTTTTTATTTGCCATACAATTACAAGCCCATTCCGTGACGATTTATTAACGTCTCCATCTCATTATAAGCCTTAAACACAGAGCCTGGCGAGATCATAGGTCTGAGAATTATGGTTCCCGCTATGGCATCCGCTAAAGACGCCGTCGAATGCACCAGCAAATGATGATACAACCGTAGAAACATTATGAACAATGGCGGGTAGATAAACCAGCGCAAAAATTAATATGATTGCGATGAATATATTGCGCCAGTTAAGCTTGCATATTAATCTTCCTACTTCTGTGTGAATTCGAAAATGGTTTTAAATTCAAGCCGGTCAATGGGAACGGAACTTTCTCGGACTGGGAGGGTGTTATTTGCAGATAATATTTGCCCTTCCTTGAATATATATTACTTCTCAAATGGCGGGATTTATAAAAATTTTAGATATATTACTTCCTCGAATGTTTTTTTACTTTTTTTGACGGTTATCACAAAATAATCGGCCTCGATGTCAGGTTGAAACCTGCAATTTATGGAAGGCTGTTTTTCGGATGACAGAGGGCGTTTGTAACTTCCTAAAGTCCACAAACTGCCATCTTTGATTATCATTGTAGATTTCACATGGAAATCGTGATAATAACAACACATATAAAAGTCAGAGATTAAGATTCATAAACCCAATAACATTGCGTGAGGGTGCTATGGACGGATTATTGAAACCCCGTTACTCAGAAGAGAGCGGGGCTTGTTTTTTTTGGACAAAACGAGAATCAATCTGCAGTTTCGGGGGAGAACGCGTTTTCCTCAACTCAAAAAAGGAGGAATCATGGACAAGAAATTATATTATTTAAAACTCATTGTTTCCTTTCTCGTAATTTCTTCTTTACTTTCCTGTGCCACTTCTGGAAATTGGCAGAGAGAGCGTGCTAAACAAAATATGCAAGTAGCATCGGATTTTTATAAGAAAGGTGATTCTTACAGTGCTCTCATAAGTGCTATTGAGTGCTTGAAAAATGATAGCAAAAACGATGATTGTATACAGTTGGTCAAACAAATTCATGTGAGTGCAATAAACCGTGAAGCAAAGAGTCTGAGAGACAATCCCCCACGTGATCTCTATGAATTAGAAAGATACAAAGGGAGAGTCGATAATCTACAGATGGTTCAGTCCAGCTTGATTTCATATAATTTCACGGCAAATATTATAATTAACGTGGATGAGCTAATGAACTATGAAGAATTTTCGAAGAAAATTACTCGAAGCATGAATGATTTATATGCAAAGAAAAATGCTGACGAACTGGGAAGGCAGATTGAAAAATATAAGGAACTACAATTGCCTGCGAATAATGATTTCGTTGAACTTATAAATGGACTGTCCTTGCTCTATTTTGGTCAAAATAGATACGATGTCGGAACTGACTTTACGAGAAAAAACTTAGCATTGTTGAAAGACGATACTAAAAAAACGATTTTCGACATTTTATATAAGGTCGCAAAGAAAGATGCGGCCGGTGAACAGAAAATGAAAGCATTGAAGACATTTTCATTCTTATTAGAATTAGATAAAGGAAATGAGGATGTGACAAATTGGATAAGCAGATTAAGAAACGAACTCATAACGATGCTTGCAGTATTGGAAATTGAAAATGGCACTGATGAAATTATAAAAATTGATAATCAAGAATTCCTGACTCACATGAAATCAAAAATTGATGACGCGGAGAATCTTGTCGAGGTAATGATACATGATGAAGGAATAGAAAAATTGAAAAGTATGTGTGCCGATTCTGATGGATGTTATAGCTATTTAAAGAAACAGAAATTATTAAATGTAAAATTCCAAAACAATATTCGTTATCTTATTATCCCAAGAGTTAAATCTTTCAAAGTTCAAAGACAATCTCCCAGCATGAAAACAGTGTCTTTCCGTTGGGACTTTAATAGAGAAAGTGCGTTCGCAGTCGGACTGAATGAGTATTCGGCTTATGGAAGGTACAAAGTCCAATACTACCAATGTGACGTATATTCTGAGAAGGTAGTTGGTCAGATGGTGCTCAATATTCTTGTCTATGATGCTCTTAAGAACAAGCTTGTCTTAGAAGATCGGTTGCAATTTCAAACTGAGGATACAGCACAATGGGGAGAGAACCCAACGGTCGTTGGTATAATAAATAAAATTCCAGCTACGACAGTTTATCCTGCTGCTATGGGAGATTTGATTAATGCTCGTCGTTCAACAAGTAGTGATGATGACATTACAAAAGAAATGCTATTAAGAGCGGAAGATGAAATATCTGATAAAGTTAAATCACGAGTCCTGAACTATACGAATAAAAAGTCCCTGACCGCTGAACAAAAAAAGGAGAAGTCTGAATAGGAGAAAAATACCGATGAAAAAGTGTGCCCTCCTTTTGACTGTTGTTCTATTTCTGACTGCATGTTCCACAACTCAACAATACTTGCCTCTCGCCAGCCTTGAAAATCTTTCTGCGGGCAACGCCCTGATAAAAGTCGAGCGAAGAAACGATTTTATCGGCTCTGGTCGATCCCTTGAGATCTCTGATAATGGGAAGGTGGTTGGAGCGATTTCTCCCGGTAAATATTTAATCTGGCAGCGCCCTGCCGGTGATTTCGTGTTACAGATCGTCCCGGCGTTCTTAGCTGCGTCCAATCCAATACCCCTCAACATTCGTACAGAAGCAGGAAAGCAGTATAACTTCCTTGTATACTGGGGAGGCGGAACATTTAAGTTGGAGCAGCAGTAACAAGGCGCTCTCGGGTTAGCTCAAACTTTACGCCATTTCAATCCGTAATTTTCAGCTCCGATGAACAATCCCCACCGAAGGTGTTCTCAGTTTGCAGTATAATATGGATTTGATGTGATCAGGCTTGACCATTTCGGGATGAAAGGTGCTACATAGACTAATTGAGCATGAATCTCGACTTCAATAGTCAATAATCTGTGTGCAATATTCGCGGTAAACTGTCATACTTAATCGCTGGCACAACTGCTTTTCACCCAGCACACCTGGTACCCTTTCCTTTCTTGTCTTCGTAAAGCATCGTATCTGCTTTTTGCAGGAAAGATTTAGCATCGGCATACGC
>Ga0187853_10003360_pt1 | contig 12431 bp, 12 predicted proteins | sample June2016WEW_6_10_2_FD_132417 | JGI IMG/M metagenome (GOLD analysis project Ga0187853, IMG submission 132417) | Peatland microbial communities from SPRUCE experiment site at the Marcell Experimental Forest, Minnesota, USA - June2016WEW_6_100 | ecosystem: Environmental > Terrestrial > Soil >... | reverse complement strand
CCTGATCACTCAGCCTTAGGAGTCGAGGGCGCTGGCCGCTCCTGGACCTGCACCGATGTTGGACGAGTAGCATCCGAGCAGGTCCAGGAGCGGCCAGCGCCCCCGCTCGATCATTTCAGTACCAAGTACCGTGGGCTCTTGCGCGATCTCGCCCACGTCTAGGCAGAGGCCGACCTATTGGAGACTTCATCGTTGCGGCCCATCAGGGCGGACTTGGGACGCTGCCTGGCAACCCGCGGAGCTGGACGGCCTGCAGAAGGCGGTCCGCAGCCGCGCTATCCAGCGATCGTGATGCTGTATAGGAGGCGCCGAGGTGATCGGATCAGGGTGTTCAGGTCCCTCGCAGGCGACGTCCATCTCGTTGCCGACGGCCAGCCACGATCGACGTCACAGCGTTCGGCTCGATGGAGACTTCACCCGCGGGTGGCCAGGCCAGCGTTCAGGGAGAGAGAACAAGCCCGCCGTCAGCAAGCACCTCCACGCGGATGTCGCCGAAGGCGTGGACAACGGCGTCGGCCATTTTGAGCGTGCTCGGCTCTGACGCTCCGTAGATCCCGATGGCCCGCATGCCCGCGGCCCGGGCTGCCTCGATACCCGACGGTGAGTCCTCGATGACGATGCAATCTCGGGGCTCCAGCCCCAGCCGCGCGGCAGCCTCGAGATACCCTTCGGGATCAGGCTTGCCATACGTGACCTGGTCCGCGGTGACGAAGGTCGCGGGCACCTTGAGGCCCACGTACCGCAGGCGATGCTCTGCGACGGACCTAACGGCGGAAGTGACGATCGCCCACGAGCCCGGAGGGAGGAGGCGCATAAGCCGCGCCACCCCGGGCACCTCGGCAAGTCCCTCGGTCTCGTGGGACTCGATATGTTCGAGTGCCAACCCTTCACCCGCCTCGTCAAGGTGCGGCGCCACCAGCCGTAGCGTCTCGGCGACTCGCCGCCCGTGGGCGGCCCGCATCACCGCAACAGGATCCAGGCCGCGGTCAACGGCCCAAGCGCTCCAGCAGCGCTCAATGCACCTGGTCGAGTCTACGAGGACGCCATCTAGGTCGAACAGGATCACCCGGCAAGCGAGCCTGGTGCTGGTGTCCGCTTGCGCAGATCGACGAGGTGCGACGTGGCTTTCGGAGGCAGACATTGCTTACGCGTCGCTCGACTGCGTCCAGATGTTTATCCCGGCGTCCGCTGCGTGCTGGTCGATCGTTGCCAGTTCGTCCGCCGTGAAGTGCAGATTGTGGAGCGCCTGAAGGCTATCCTCCAGCTGAGTGATCGATCGAGCGCCGACCAGCGCGGAAGTGACCCGCGCATCCCTGAGCGTCCAGGCGAGCGCCATCTGGGCGAGGCTCTGACCGCGCCCGCGCGCGATCTCGTTGAGTGCCCGGACCCTGGCAAGAGTCTCTTCGTTCAGCATGTCGCGTCGGAATGAGTCGTTCCTCGCGGCCCGAGCATCCTCGGGGACGCCGTTCAGGTAACGATTGGAGAGTAGACCCTGTGCCAGCGGTGAGAACACGATGCAGCCGATCCCCTCGTCGCCGAGCACATCGAGCAAGTCGTTTTCGATCCACCGGTTGAGCAGAGAATAGGAAGGCTGGTGGACTAGGAGCGGTGTACCGAGCCGACGCATGATGGCCGCGGCTTCGCGTGTCCGTGACGCTGAGTATGACGAGAGCCCCGCGTACCTAGCCTTGCCCTGCCGGACCGCGCTGTCGAGCGCGCCGAGTGTCTCCTCGAGCGGAGTCTCTGGGTCCACCCGGTGCGAGTAGAAGATGTCGACGTACTCAAGGCCCATACGCTTGAGGCTCTGATCGAGGCTCGCGAGTAGATACTTGCGTGAGCCCCACTCGCCGTACGGACCTGCCCACATGACGTACCCGGCCTTGGTGGAAATGACCAGTTCGTCGCGATAGTGGCGTAAGTCGGAAGCAAGCAGCCTTCCGAAGTTCTCCTCGGCCGACCCGAACGGCGGCCCATAGTTGTTGGCCAGGTCGAAGTGGGTGATCCCGAGATCGAACGCGCGCCGCACGATCGCGCGCTGCGTGGAAAGCGGCGCGTCCTCCCCGAAGTTCTGCCACAGGCCGAGTGAGATCGCCGGCAATCGTAAGCCGCTCGCGCAGACCCTGCGGTACGTCATAGCGTCGTACCGGTCGCCGCTGGCGACATAGGGCGGTCGGTCAACATTCGATGGGGTGGGCATCACAGGCTCCTTTCACCTCGGGTCGCAGCTCGCTGAGCGTTGGCTACACCGCTGGCCAGGATCACTTGGCCAGCCGACCTGGACAGAGACACGGGCTCGCGAGGACTGAGATCGCCGCCCGGCTGGTTGTCCACAACCTGGGGCTAGACAGCGCGCGCGCGACTGTGATACTACTACGGTCTAGTGGGCTAGCCCACTAGACCAATGCGGGAGGATGGGAGATGGCGTCTCCGTTTGATCTGTCCGGACGCGTGGCGTTGGTAACCGGCGCGGGCCGGGGGATCGGTCAGGAAATCGCGCGGACGCTGGCCGGAGCCGGTGCCGACATCGCGATCCTCGATCTGCCCGGGGTCGCCATGGACGATACCGCCGCGGAAGTGCGAGCGACGGGGCGCCGCGTGCTACCTATCTTCGCCGACGTCGTAGATCCAGAGCGGGTAGAAGCCGCGGTGAAGCAGGCCACAGATGGACTCGGTCGGATCGACATCCTGGTGAATTGCGCCGGCATTGCCCGGAACTCTCCCGCCGAGTCCACAACGGATGACGACTGGCGGCAAGTGGTCGAAGTCAATCTCTACGGCACGTACTGGTGCTGCCGCGCGGTCGGCCGGCACATGCTTGAGCGCGGATCCGGTGCCATTGTGAACATCGCTTCGATGTCGGGGTCCATCGTCAACTGGCCGCAGCCGCAGGTCGCCTACAACGCCTCTAAGGCGGGCATCATCCAGCTCACTCGCTCCCTTGCGTCCGAGTGGGCGTCGCGGGGCGTGCGGGTGAACTGCGTGTCACCGGGCTACATCGGAACCGCGATGACGCAGCAGGGCCTGCGGATGAACCCCGATTGGGGCCGGATCTGGCTCGAGGGGACCCCGATGGGCCGTCTCGGCACTCCTGCCGACGTCGCCAACGCAGTCTGGTATCTCGCCTCGGACGCAGCGGCATTCGCGACGGGAAGCGACCTCGTCGTCGATGGAGGCTACATGGTGCGCTAGAACGGCAGGGTGGCCTGCCGCGGTTGTCCCGCAAGCGCAGTTGCCCAATAAGGAGGAAGAGGATGCGGATCAGGTCCAGCTACCCAGCACTCGTTGCGGCGGTCCTCGTCGTAGCGTCGTGCAGCAGTTCGTCCAGCACGCCTACCACGGCGGCAGGCGCGTCCGCGACGTCGGCAAGCGCCGGCGGCTATACCATCGGCATCGTTGAGCAGCAGCTCAGCAACCCGTTCTTCGCAAACCTCGAGGCCGCCGCGAAGGCGGAGGCGCAAGCGCACGGACTCACCGTCATCACGGCCGAATCGAAGGTCGCGGGCGACGCAGCGACCCAGGTCACTGCGATTCAGGACATGATCAACCGTGGGGTCAAAGGCATTAGCCTCGACCCCGGAAATGCGACCGCTGTGGTCCCGGCTGTTCAGCAGGCGACCGCGGCGGGCATTCTTGTTGTCGCGGTGAACACTGAGACGAGTCCATCAACCGCAGTTGCTGCCACCTACGAGACGGATAATCTCGCGGGCGGGAAGCTCATGGGCCAATATGCCAAGGCCAAGATCGGCTCGACAACGCCGGTTGTCGCCCTGCTCGACTATGACCTCACGGACAAGACTTCCAAGGCTCGGCACGACGGCTTCCTCGCCGGCTTTGGGATCACCGACAGCAGCCCCGAGATTGCGGCCGAGATCGCGACGCAGGCCAATGCCGACTCAGGTCAGACCGCGATGGAGAATATGCTATCGGCGCACCCGGACATCAACGTTGTATACACGATCAACGAGCCGATGGCTGTGGGCGCCGCCGCGGCGATCAAGGCGGCCAACCTGAGTCATCCGGTCATCGTCGTCTCGATCGACGGTAGTTGTTCTGGCGTGCAGGCGGTCAAGAACGGCCAGATCAGCGCAACGGTCATGCAGTTCCCCTCGAAGATGGGCAAGGATGCCGTCGACGCGATCATCAACTACGTCAGCACCGGCCAGAAGCCATCTGGCATCATAGACACCGGTACCACACTGATCACCGATCAGGCGATCACCGGGGTCCAGTCCCAGGACACGACCTGGGGTCTCCAGAACTGCTGGGGGGCAACCTCTTAGTCGCGTTGTCGCAGCACCGGAGAGGAACACGCCGGGAGCCTTGAGGTGACAGCCGAAAGTCCCAAGCCCGGAAGTGTCCACGCCACACCGGCCCTCCCCGCGGGAGAGCCGGTGTGGCGGGCGCTGCTGGGAAGCACGGTCGCCGGTCCCCTGGTGGCTCTGCTGCTGGCATGCCTCGTCTTTTCTCTCGGCACTCGCACGTTCTTGCGAGCCGAGAACATCTCTCTGATCTTCCAACAATCGGTCGTCGTCGGCACGCTAGCCCTCGGCCAAACGCTGATCATCCTGACCGCGGGCATCGATCTTGCCAACGGCTCGATCGCCGTCCTCGGCATGGTCGTGATGGCGAAGTACGTGGTGGAGGGCGGCGACCCGATCGTCGCGCTTCTCCTCGGTTTCGTCGTGTGTATGGTCATGGCCGCGATCAGCGGCACGATCGTGAGTCGGTTCAACCTGCCGCCTTTCATCGTCACTCTTGGAATGCTGACGGCGATCGCCGCGTCGACCCGCCTCTACTCGAGTTCCGCCAGCTACACCGTGCCTCCGAGCCTCCTCACCTGGCTCGGCAACTCCATCAAGGTCGGCGGGGCCACGGTTCCATACAGCATCTTTGTGTGGCTCGCTTTGTTCGCTGTCGCGCACTACGCGCTTACGCAGACCGCTGCCGGACGACACCTCTTCGCGGTCGGTGACAACATCGAAGCGGCGCGTCTTGCGGGCATCAATGTCAGGCGGACGCTGCTCAGCGTCTACGTGGTCGCAGGGGCCATCTACGCGATCGGCGCCTGGGAAGCACTCGGGCGCATCCCAGTCGCCGATCCGAACGGGTACTCCACAGCGAACCTCGACAGCATAACGGCAGTCGTGATCGGCGGAACGAGCCTGTTTGGTGGACGGGGTGGAGTCTTCGGCACCCTCATCGGCACCCTCATCGTCGCGGTCTTGGCCAACGGCTTGACCCAAGCAAACATTGACTCGCTGTACCAGCAGGTCGCTATCGGAATCCTGGTGATCGTCGCCGTGGCGGTCGATCAACTCGTCCGACGGAGGCGGGCGTCGTGACGAGCCGGCAAGCGCTGACTGCAGCCGCAGAGGCCGGGCAGCCGCCCACGCCGATTCTCGAGGCGCGTGGCCTGGTCAAGCACTACGGTCACATCACTGCCCTCGACGGCACGGACTTCGACCTGCGGCCAGGTGAGGTGCTCGGTCTCGTGGGTGACAACGGAGCCGGCAAGTCGACCCTGATCAAGGCCCTCTCGGGCGCGATCATCCCAGACGCGGGCGAAATCTTCCTCGAAGGTAACAGAGTGAATTTCCAGAGCCCCCATGATGCCCGGGCAGCTGGGATCGAGACTGTTTACCAGGATCTTGCGGTAGCGCCCGCGCTCGACATCGCGAGCAATATCTACCTGGGTCGCGAGGTTCGCCGCAAGGACTTCTTCGGGCTGGTCTTCCGCAAACTCGACTACGGTTACATGCGTGAGACGTCCACACGGCACCTCATGGATCTCGGGATCGGCCTCAAGTCGGTGAGGCAGTCGATGGAGACACTGTCAGGCGGTCAGCGCCAGGCGGTGGCCGTCGCCCGCGCGGCTGCATGGGGACGCCGAATCATCATCATGGACGAACCGACCGCCGCCCTGGGCGTCCGACAAGCCGGCCAAGTGCTTGAGCTCGTCCAGCGCATCCGCGCCCGCGGACTCGCGGTCGTACTCATCAGCCACAACATGCCCCAGGTCTTCGAGGTGGCGGACCGCATCTACATCTTGAGGCTGGGGCGACGCGCTGCGGTGCTCCGACCTCAGGACACCACGATGGCGGATGTGGTCTCGATCATGGTTGGCGCGATTGGGGGCGACGTTCCTGCCCGCGGCCAGGGCGCTGCAACCCCGCCGACGGCCACGCCGCCGGGTTACTCCTTGACGCCCTTCGACCCGTCCGGGTCGTAGGTTCCCCCGATGGAGTTCGTCCTCGGCATCGACGCTGGAACCAGCGCTTGCAAGGCTAGTCTGATTGGCCGAGACGGCGCGGCCGTTTCCGCAACCTCCGATGCGTATGGCTACGTCTCCCCGCGTCCCGAATGGGCAGAACAGGATCCGGCGCTGTGGTGGAACGGCGCCGTGCAAAGCGTGGCTCGCGCGAGGGAGGCGGCGGGCTGCTCATCGGTAGACATTGTCGCAGTCGGGGTCACCGGGCAGATGCACAGCGCGGTCCTCCTCGGCGAAGACCTCGAGCCAGTGTCGCCGGCCCTGCTGTGGTGCGACCAGCGTGCGGTGTCCGAGTGCGCGCGCGCCGAGAGGGCCTTCCCGGCGATCCGCGAGATTACACTCAACCCGCTGCTTCCCGCCTTCACGCTGTCCAAGCTGTTGTGGGTGCGCGACCACGAGACGGCGATCTACCGGCGGATCCGCCACGTACTCTTGCCGAAAGATTTCCTAAGACTGCGCATGACCGGGCAACTCGCGACCGATCCCTCGGATGCGTCCGGCACTTCGATGTTCGACGCTCGCAATTGGGTGTGGTCAACCGAGATCCTCGACGCGCTCGGCATCGCGCCCTCCTGGCTGCCGGCGTGCTTCCCCTCGGCTAGCACGACTGGCTCGCTCGGCGCGTCGGCAGCGGCGCTGCTCGGGCTGCAGCCGGGCACGCCGGTCGTGGCGGGTGCTGGTGACCAGGCGGCCCAAGCGATCGGCCTCGGGGCGACCGAGCCGTCGGTCCTGGTGGCGCAGATCGGGACGTCCGGGGTCATCGTGGCGTCATCGCTTCGGCCGGTTGACGGGGCGTTCTGCCACGCAGCGCCGGGCCGATGGATCCGGCTCAATTCCCTCCACGCCGCTGGATCGAGCCTCACCTGGGCCCGCGATGCGTTCGCCCCGGGCGAGGATCTCGCCGATCTGCTGCGCGCCGCCGGGGAAACAACGCCAGGCGCCGCCGGCCTCATGTTCCTGCCATTTCTTATGGGCGAGCGGTCCGGGTACGCTGCTTCCGTGCCGGCCACCCTTTGCGGCCTGCGTCCAGATCATCGGCGCGGGCACCTGGTACGTGCCGTGCTAGAGGGCGTCGCGTATGAGTTGCGCCGAATGCTCGACGTGTGGGCGGTCGCCGATCGAGAAGCTCAGGCGGGCCCCGAGTTCCCCACCGAAGGTCAGAGACACTCCGAGGTCGCGGCCGTTGCCGACGGCGCAGCCGAGGTCCGACTCGTCGGCGGAGGTGCTAAGAACGGGCTATGGCAGCAGGTGCTGGCGGATATCGTTGACCTACCCATGGCTTACGTGACGCGTGACTCGGCGTACGGTGCGGGCGTGCTCGCGGGCATCGGGATCGGGTGGTGGGAGTCCGCCCCTCCCCTCGCCTGCGCGACGTGGGTCAGGCCGGACGGGGCGCACGCGGCCACATACCGGGACGGGTATCAAAGGTACTGCGCGCTCTACGCGGGGTTTCGCGCCATGACGAAGCTAGAAGGCGGGAGAAGCTCGAATGACGAGTGACCTCATGTTGCGCGTGGAGACCGCGTCCCCGGTGCCGCTGTATCACCAGATCATGCTCGCGCTCGAGCGGCAGATCGAGAGTAACCAGCTGAAAGAGGGCGATCGGCTGCCCTCGGAACGGGATCTCGCCAAGCGGCTGGGCGTAAGCCGCATGACCATCCGCCAGGCCGTCCGCGCGCTCGTTCTCGCCGGCTACTGCTATCGCGCCCGCGGTAGGGGCGTTTTCGTCCGGCGCAGGCGCGTCTTCTTCAATTATCAGAGCTTCGACGGGTTCACGGCCTCGATGCGCCGGGCGGGGCGCGCGGTGCGGACCATCTCGCTCGGCTCAAGCATCACCGACCCGCCCGAGTGGGTCCGCGAGGGCCTTGAGCTCGATGACAACGAGCGAACGGTAGAGCTGGTCCGGCTTCGAGTGGTGGATGAGGAACCAGCGATCCTCGAGACCGAGTGGTTCTCGGAGCGACGCTTTCCCGGACTCTTGCATGAGGACATGTCGCAGTCGCTGTACTCGATCCTCGAGGGCAAGTACGCCACTCGCATTGCCTCCACCTCGGACCTCCTCGGAGCGCACATCCCCACGGACCTTGAGGCGGGACTCTTGGCCGTCGCGGGGGATCAGCCGGTCATAGTCCGGATGCGCATCGCGAGCCTCGCCGACGGCACGCCGGTCGAGGCGGTGCATTCCGTATACAACGGCGACCAGTTCGAGTTCCGCATGAGCCTGGTCCGCGAAAGCCCGCGCTGATCGCGGACGCCACGTGTCCCGACAGGCTGACCAGGTTGGCTGACGGCCGTGCCTAGGCCGCAGGTGACCGTGGTCGCCATCGCGAAGAGCCTTGGTGGCGAGAGGCTATACGCCGACGCCGCGCGTATCGGGTCGGTCCGATCCCCGATGGTGAGCACGATGCTGCCATCGTGTGGGTGTCGGCCGACGACATCCAGCGTCACTTAGGCCGCGGGTGAGCGGCCCATCGCTACTACTCGCACCGGCCTTCGCTCCGCAGGTCGCCGATGATCGTGGTCGGCCAGTCGAGCGGCTGCGTCGGGGGCCCCGTCCCTCGCGGGATTCACCGGGGTTACCGGGTCGGCTCACGCTCCGGGACTTGGCCATCTTTTCGGGTAGGACCGCGCATACTCCGCCGACACGGCGAGTGGCATGGAGCCCAAGGGGGTTCCACCAGCGCGGCGTCCAACACGGTCGCCAATCCGACGCACTGGGCCAATGGCGAGACCGACCCGCTCTTCCACAGCAGGAGTGTTCACATGGCGATGTTCGTTGTTCTCGGCAAGTTCACAGCCCAGGGGGCGAAGAACCTCCCGGACGTCCGCAAGTTCGCTGAGGGGAACCAGGAACGGGGAAAGCGCCTGGGAGCCAAGGTCCACGGCTGGTACCTGACCCAAGGGCAATACGATTTCGTGGTGCTGGCCGAGGCGCCGGACGCCGAGACCATGCTGGCCTCCGCGGCTGGCGCTGGGGGTACCGGCAACGTCCATACGGAAACCCTTCGTGCATTCACGCTTGACGAGGCGGAGCAGGTCTTCAAGAAGCTCGGCTAGCCCACTGGCAGAGCTGCGCAGAGACCCGGCCCGTGTTCGGCGCCGGGTCTCATGTTCTCGCGCCTCTACGGAGACCGCGCCATGCCTCGCGAACGCAGCTACCGCGACGGCCCGTGTCATGCGTCCTCTTCGTCCAGCGTGAGCCACGCTGTCTTGCATCCGGCATGCGCGACGCAATCCGCGAGTCGTAGAACCGGTCAGGCGGCATCGGTTCGCACCGCTCACAACCCCACGATTCAGCCATAGGGTCATATCCCATCTTGACCACCTCGACCCGGCCGCGGCCCCGTTCGCCCTCACCCAGCTTCACGCACCCAGCGAGCAGCAATGCCTGCGCCTCTCTGCCCGGGCCATGCCAAGCGCGGGCACAGGTCACGGGCCTGCCCAAGGTGACGACACCGTCGACTTGGCTGGGCCGGGCTCCTCCGCGCCTGGACCTATTTCCGAGGCGCACCAACATCTGCGGGCTTTGAAGTGAATCCCGGCTTGACGGACGCTGCGCCAGGCCAGAGCATTCGGTCTGGAGCCCTCGGCGCTCACACCATACCGGCAGAAGGAGCCGAGAGATGGCGACACGCTCTCGAACAACTCGATCCTTCGTCTGGCGCGTCATCGGTTCCGCATGGCTGCGCCGCGGGCCGTCCTATCGGGCGACTTGCCTCTCTCTGGCGGCCGTCCTCCTCGCCGTCTCTGCCCTGGCCGGGTGCGGCGGAGGTTCCAAATGGCCGGCGGTCGCGCCCCTCGTCAGCGGGCAGCCCGCCGCGCCCACGGCCACCACGCAACCCGGCGGGGCCGCCTCCTTCGGCACTCCCGCCGCTCCGCCCACAGCGAATTCGCAACCGGGCACGACCGCCGCCGCGCCAACAGCGACGCTCGCTCACGGACCTACCGGGTTCAGCGCCACCGGATCGATGACGGACGCTCGCTTCGGCCACACGGCGACGCTTCTCGTCGACGGGCGCGTCCTGATCGCCGGAGGCCTCAGCGGCAACTTCAGGGTGTTCGCCTCGGCGGAGGTGTACGACCCCGCGAGCGGCGCGTTCAGCGCCACCGGATCGATGACGCAGGCTTGCGCCTACGCCACCGCGACCCTGCTGCGGGACGGCCGCGTGCTCATCGCTGGGGGGCAAGACGGCAACGGGGATAGCCTCGCCTCGGCGGAGATCTACGACCCCTCGACCGGGAAGTTCAGCCCGACCGGATCGATGACGACCATTCGCAGTTGGGACACGGCCACGCTCCTGCCCGACGGCCGCGTGCTGATCGCCGGAGGCCAGGCAAACGGTGATGCCGTGCTTGCCTCGGCCGAGCTGTACGACCACGCGACCGGGAAGTTCAGCCCGACCGGCTCGATGACGGCCGCTCTCAGTTCACACACCGCGACGCTGCTTCCCGACGGGCGCGTCCTGATCGCCGGAGGCGTTAGCACCGACCTTGAGGCGCTCGCATCGGCCGAGCTGTACGACCCGAAGACCGGGAAGTTCAGTCCGACCGGCTCGATGACGGCCGCTTTCAGTTCACACACCGCGACGCTGCTCTCCGATGGGCGCGTCCTGATCGCCGGAGGCATTAGCACCGACCTTGAGGCGCTTCCCGCGGCCGAACTGTACGACCCCGCGACGGGGAAGTTCAGCCCGACCGGCTCGATGACGACGGCTCGCTACTCGCAGTCTGCCACTCCGCTCTCTGACGGCCGCGTGCTCATCGCAGGCGGGAAGGACAGTTCCGACAATAGTCTCTCCTCGGCGGAGCTCTACGACCCGGCGTCCGGCACATTCAGCCCGACCGGCCCCATGGCGACTGCTCGCACTTCGCTCACCGCGACGCTTCTCTCCGACGGCCGCGTCCTGATCGCCGGAGGTGGGAACGAGACATCGGCAGCTTTCGCTTCGGCCGAGCTATACCAACCGTAGCTTGCGGCACGACTACAGCGCCGCGCTCGGGCCACCGGGTACACCCAGTCCGCTCCCGATGGTGTCATCGTGTCGGCCAGTCCGGCACCGGTCTGGGGCGGCGCAGCGGACACCATCAGGAACTGCCACGGTCAGCCCGCCTCGAGGCCGGCGCGGGCCAGCGCCCTCGCCGGCCGCTCGCCCAAGGCCTCCGGGGTTTGCCGGGTATATCGCCTTGTCGGCACCGTGGAGGAGTGGCCAAGGTAGCGGGATACCTCTTCGAGTGGCATCCCGTTGTTGACCAGCAGGGTGGCCGTAGCATGGCGAGCCCGTTGCAACGTGGCGGGATCGCCAACGTCGCGCACTCGATGAGCGATGGCGCCCCTCGGTCAGCCCGCCATGAGACCGGCAGGACGTGTTGCTTCAGTCGTGACATGAACGCCGCCCCTGGCCCGCGTGAGGGCGCCACAATCGGGCGATGCGTTTCCATTTCAAGCGACGCGAGGCCCGGGATACCCGTCCGAGGCTTCGTCATGGCGAGATCGCATGGATCGCCGAAGCCCGGCGCTCCTTCTATGACTACTCGGTGGGTTCGCTCGTCCCGGTCGTGTTTGACCGCTACGCCCGCATCCTGCACCCCGCCTGTCGTCGGCTCACGAGCCGGTGCGGTGGGACGTCGTCGCTGCGTGGTCGGGCCGGACGGCGGACGCGCTCGCGCAGTGGGAGCTCCTTTCGGTCCCGATCGCCGGCGTCGCACAGGCTCCCCCGTTCGTCGCGCCGCCGGACACGGGTGGCCTGCCGCCGGCGAGCCTGGCCGCGCTGTGCGAGGTGCTCGCAGCCCACACGGGGACGCCGGACCGGTGCTACGTCGGCGTCTGGGAGGGCTACGGATGGCCCGAGGTGGATTGGGCGGGACCAGAGGTGCTCGACCTCGAGGAGCGGTCGTTCCACGTCCGTCGGGGCCCGATCTCGATCGCGGTCGAGGTCGGGTGGCGGCAGGACAGCCACGTGTCTTGGTCGAAGCCACCCACGCTCATGTGGCCGGCGGATCGGGCGTGGTTCGTCGCCTCTGACACCGATCTCGATTCGACCTATGTCGGCGGGTCCGGCGCGCTCGTCGACGCGCTGCTGGCGCGCCCCGACCTCGAGGTCTGGCCGGTCACGGCGGCCGACGATGTCAGCATCGGCAGCGACCACCTCAACGCACGATAGTG
>Ga0187853_10003355_pt1 | contig 12437 bp, 17 predicted proteins | sample June2016WEW_6_10_2_FD_132417 | JGI IMG/M metagenome (GOLD analysis project Ga0187853, IMG submission 132417) | Peatland microbial communities from SPRUCE experiment site at the Marcell Experimental Forest, Minnesota, USA - June2016WEW_6_100 | ecosystem: Environmental > Terrestrial > Soil >... | reverse complement strand
TCTGGTCTGCCGGTTAGCCGGGCCTCTGGCCCGGTGTTCCGACCGCACCAGGTTCACGGAGCCGGAGGCTCCGTGAACTGGCAGACCGGAGGTCTGCCCCACACCTGAACAGTTACGAAATCCACGAAGATGAAATCAAGTCCTGGCTGGCGTCGCTCCGCCGTGGGAAGAATCGCTTGGCGGAGTCGAGCATCGAGAGCTATGCGATGATCATCCGCGGTTTCTGCGCCTGGTTGGTCGAGAAGAAGAAGCTGCGCGAGAATCCGGCGGAGTTCGTCAAGGCGAAGATTTCCAATTCGGCAAAGCGGAGGCGGTTCTGCCGGCGAGAGGAGGTGGACAAGCTGATCGGCGAATGCCCGGACCGCGAGATGAAGTTCATCCTCTACGCGGGTTTCCATGCCGGCTTGCGCAAGGGCGAGATCGTTCAAGCCCGGCCGGAATGGTTCGATCTCCGGCTGAACATCATCCACATCGTCGAATCGGAAGATTGGAAGCCCAAGGACAAGGACAAGAGGACCATTCCGCTGAGCGCCGCCTTTCGGAAGTTCCTGGCCGAAGAAATGTCAGTCGATGGGGAACTGCCAGGGCCCTTCCTGATTTACCCCGAGAAAAAGCAGGGCAAAGCCCGCTACCGTTATGACTTCCGCAAGCCCTTCGAGTCGTACGTCAATGAAAAGGGCTTCGCGTGGCTGAAACCCCACGTCATGCGGCACACGTTCGCCAGCCTGCTGGCCATTGCAGGCGTCTCCATTTTCAAGATCGCCCAGTGGCTGGGCGACGACGTCAAAGTGGTGGAGCGGCACTATGCCCACCTTCTGCCGCAGGATTCCGATATCGAGAGGGCGTTTGGCGGCGCAGATGCCAAACCCGCGGCGGAAGTGGGGATCAACCAAGCCTTAATGAGCAGGAGTGAAGACGGAGCGGACTGACTCTGACTCGACCCAGGCGTAGGGGCGGCCTTCGCGAAGGTTCGAATCCCCTCCCTTCCACCAACTTCAATTCTCCCCTGTAAATTCAATGGTTTTGTGAGCTCTCGCCACTCGAAACGTCGACCAACCGTATATACATCGTGAGCTTCCGACTTGAACCGCGTATTGTGATGCAGGGTGATTCAACCCCCTGCTCCATTCCAATGGGCCGACAGACGGAAAGTGAAGGATGAACTCGCGCCCAGCGACCGGAAAATCACTCTCTGGCAACTCAGCATTGGAGGCCACGGCCCCAGCCTCACGCAGCCACGCGACAACCATCTTGGCATCCGTGCCGGCAGCAAACCATGTGTGTTTCTGAGCCATGCGTGTCCGGAGTAGCCTAACCACAGCCAGTGTATCCGCCGTGCCCTGTGGCGCAAGCGCTTGCATTTGCCCAGGCTGCGCGAGGACGCTGAACTGAGCCGCTGAAACCCCGGCCTGCGCCCTGGCGCTCATCGGCGCAGCCAAGCTCCTTGGGGTGCTGCCGCCAACCCATGGTCAATCCGGGCCGTCCCGGCGGCGCTGGCCCCAGAGCAGCCACCGCGCTGTGACTTATGGCCAGCCGCAGTCCCCATCCGCGAGAATCAGGCCCGGACCTCAATCACCGAATTGAGCGTGCCGTGATGGTTCCAAACGTGCTCGTCGGCGAGCGGGTCGGGTATCCACTGCCCATCGACCACGAATTTGTATTCATATCGTCCCGGCGCTAAAGCGACGGTTATCTCCCAATGCCCGCCCTCATGTCGTTTCATGGGCGTTACATCGGACGCCCAGCCGTTGAAATCGCCGCAGAGCGATACCTGCTTTGCATCGGGTTCAAAGAGAAGAAAGGGCGCTTTGACCGTCTTCGTCGTTGTCGGCTCTGAGGCTCTCTCTTCCACCGGCGCTCGCTCCGCCGTGGCCGCCGGCTGGGACTGGGCGGGAGGCTCCGGTGACGGCAGTGCTGGAGCAGGCGATGCCTTTGCAGCGTACCTTTTCTGCAAACGCCTCACTTCCTTTCCGTGCCTCTTTCCAAGTTGTTGCGCTTCCTCTTGATGATGCCTGATTAAGCTCTCATCTGCGCTCATGTTGCTCCGTTCTCAGCAGTTCGTTGCCTGAATCCTGGGACTGACTCCGCAGGCCACTGACGGATGGTGCCTCCCGCCAAGCCAGGCTGTCAAGTCAAAAAGGAGTTGCCCGTTTCGCTCATTGGCGCACGCAAGCTTCTTGGGCTGCCGCCGTGGCCGTCGCCATCACCCTGGTCGGCCCCGGCTCCGGGGGCGGCGCTGGCCATTGACGATGCTAATCTGGCAGCCCACCAGGACCAGGGGCGAAGCCGCGCCTTCGGGCAACCGCTTCCCGATTCTGAATTTGCGCTCGATTCCTGTACCAAGCGGGGTTGGTAACCCAGGACAGGACGTAGCGTCTGCCTATGTGGAAGTCCCAGAAGTCAACCAGTTTCGAGACCAGAGCAGAGTCTTCTTTGCAGAGCATATTCAGCAAAATCGGGACGGCGTTCGTGCCGATTTGCAGCACAGCGCCCGCAGCTAGGTCCTGTGTTCGTCCATCCCGCCTCGCCGAGGCCCAGAGATATTCCGACAACCATGTCCGCAAACGCTTGCCCTGATAGACCGGCTCGCGCTCCAGCGGGCGCAACGCCTGCCAAGCGACCACGCCAGCGATAGCGACCAGCCAGACGGCGAGCGCGATTCGGACCCGCTTCCGCATGGCGGTACTATGAGCCTGGGTGCGGCGGAAGTCGAGAAAACTTGCGCCTGCCCGACCGAAGCCCGCGCCACCCTCTCGCCTCCGAGGGCACAGGTCTGGGAGTCCCAAGTCCGCCGGACTGGGTGCTGCCGCCAGCGTGGTCTTGGGCCGCTCGTGACGGTCGTTGACGCCACCGGCGGTTCTGCCATGCTGGCCGTCAGCGATGCCGCGAAAAGCCCGCAACTTGGTGCTTCCGCTGGTGGTCATCTTCGTGGTGGCTATACTGACGGCGCTTTTCTTGCCTTTGGGCCGGACTCCCCAGCGCCGTCCATTGCCGAATCCGAATGGCTACGACGATTTCGTCACGGCGGGTGCGGCTGTACTGGGGAGCGTCGGCGATTTCCAAACCCTTGACCAGGCCAGCCTGAGGGACCTGGTGGCCGCCAATGCCGAATCGCTGCGCCTGCTCCGCGTTGGCCTGACCCGGCAGTGCGTCATGCCCATGAGTCCCGTGCTGACCAATGCCGCCGGAATGTTAAGCCAGTGGGCGGACATGAAAAGGCTGGTCCAGTTGTTGGCGGCAGAGGGGCGGCTGCGGGAAATCGATAACCGTCCGGCCGAAGCGGCCCGCAGCTACACCGACGCGATGCGCTTCGGCAACGAAATGAGCCGGGGCGGATTCCTCATCACTCGCCTCGTGGGAATCGCAGGTGAATCGGTTGGTTGCCGCGCGCTCGCCAGCGTCATGCCCAAGCTGGGTCATGAGGATGCCCGCATCGTCCTGGCCGATTTGGAAAGGCTCGACGCCGGGCGAGTCACCTGGGCGGAAGTTCGGCAAAATGAGCGGTACTTCTGCTCACATCAAAATGCCGGGCATTTCAACCCCATCATGTGGGCGATGGCCTGGTGGCAAACCCGCCAAGCGATGGCGAGGGGCGAAACGAAGCACAGAACCGTCGTTGCCCATGAGCGCCTGCTGGCGGCTGAACTTGCGCTGCGCTGTTACGAGGCCGAGCAGGGGCATCCGCCTGCGCGTCTGGATGACCTTGTCACGAATCACCTGTCAAGGGTGCCCCAGGACCCGGGAGGGCAATCCGCCTGGTGAGCCGATTAGGCCCCACACGTTTCGCACGAACATCCCTTACGCGAGGCGGGCGGCTCGGAACTCCCGAAGCAGCAACCACGTGCAAGAAATGTAACTCATCACGGCGGACGCAGCGGCATAAGGAGCAACAGATGCTGAGGCCAACACAGCCAGCCCGGCGACTGCGCCAAGCGTCTGTCCAATCCACACCGTCTTCATGCAAGACCTCTTGGCTGCCGCGTCTCGTGGGCCGCAGATACTCATCAGCAGCGGCAGAACCAAGGAGAGCAGGAGCATGCCGGCGAGGTAACCGGTTTCGAGCAGTGTCAGTTCACGCATGGCAATGACCTATGTGTTGAATCTGACAAACCAACCCAGCATTCGTCACGCGCTGCGGTCGGACTCCAGCCGCTAAAACTCCGGCGCTGGCCCTCATCGGCGCGAGCAAGCTCCGGTGGACCTGCCCATCACGCGTCGGCGCGGCTCCGGGGCGGCGCAGCACGTGGTGGTCCGTCGTGCTCGTGAACCTGACAATCGGCGCAGTCTGCGAAACCTTTCCTCCATGAATCTGTCCACAGTCGCAATGGCGAGCACGCCAGCGAGAAAGACCCCCGCCCAGTATCCGAGTTCGCGGCTGGAACCTCGCGGGATGTGGAACACGAACCCGCGCAAGAGAATGGCGAGCGCCGCCGCTACGAGCCAAGCAGCAACAACGAAGAGGGAATAGCGGAAGGTCAGCTCGAATTGGGAGCGACGACCACACGCAGGGCACAGATGTTTCCCCAGTGGCGCTGCCAATTACCTGCCCCAGGTCAACGCAAAGGAGTGACTGCAATATGGGCATGTCATGCTAATCTCCGCTGTCAAGGTTAAGCCCGCCGCCGCTTTCGCCAACTCAGTTTAATCGACCGCGCCAAACGGGCCTTCCCCTCGGGCGTCTGCGTCCAATGCAGCTTCTTGCCTTCGGGTGCAGGTGCGGAAGATGCTTGCAGACCGTTCCGGGCGTAGCCACCCAGGATTGAAGCCAGTTCGGTCTGAGCAGCTTCAAGTTTTTCTTTAATGTCCGCGGCGCGTCGAAGCTGCGCCGAGCTTAATTCAGTAATGCTCATTGCGGGCAGCATACTCACCTGGAAGCACCACGCAACCCAAAGTTGGCTCCAACGCCGGGGCGGTGAGCATGGAGGCCGCAGGCATCTGGAGCCGCCGTACGCGAACCTGTCCTTCAGGCGGCGTGAGCGCCGGGAGGGCCATCCGTCCGCTTGCCGGATTAGGCAGCGCAACGGCGCACTCATCGCCCCTTAAGCGAAATCTTCACCTGGGGTAACTTCAGCGTTCCTTGCCAGACGTGATAATCGAGGGAACTGGGATGGTCTTTCGGGGGAGTGAAGGCACCGGACAAGAAGAATTCGTTGGTCGCGTTTGCCCGTATGGTCCAGTCCCCATCCCTGGCCAGGATTTCCGGACCGTCGGGCTTCGACAGCAGCCCCAAAGTGTAAGTATCCGCACGCAGCCGCACGGCCGAATCGCAAGGCAACGTAACCCAGCACGGATTGGGCACAGGCCCGCGTATTGGATGTGGTTCTTGGGGAATGGGCTGGTCGAGCCGGTCGCGCAATTCAAGGTGCAGGTCCTTCCTGGTGCCGATGTCGAAATAGATTTCGAGTGGGTTATACCATGCGCCCTGAAAGACATGCTGCAACTCCAGATACACTCTGGCGTGGTTCGCGGCGCTCTGGGCCTGGCCATCCCGCCGGTCCGCGCGGCGCTGCCCGGAGTGGTCGCCAACACGAGGAAGGACATCCCATATCTCCGGGGCATCGAGACTTTTGTAAACAAATGGCGCTTGTACACGAACTGCTCAGCCGGGCCGTCCCGGCGTCAGTTTGGCCCAGCGATGTTGGAGGCGGGCTTTCTCGCAGGAGAAATGGCTCGTAGTGGATGGAAACGCAGGGCAGAATACGCCTCAATGCGGACAACGAGATTCTTCATGAGCAGGTCGGACCGGACTGAGGCGAAGCAGTTGCCGCTATGGCCAGGCTCCTTTCCACTCGTAATGACCAGCTTGATGCTGGGCGCGTCCGGCTCCCTGCTCATTCTATGCGCCGGTGAAACGGCTGAGGCGGCAGAGAAGCCGACCGTGAATATTGTGCAAGCGCCCGCGCAGTGTCTTGTGCCCGATGTGGTCATCGATGCCCAGGGTATCCTCCACCTGGTTTACGGTCTGGAGCACCACGCCTGCTACGTCCGCTCCGCCGACAACGGGAAAACGTTCACCCCGCCTCTCAAAGTGAACTCCACCGGCATGGTGGAGACGAAGATGGGCGAACGCGGCCCGAAGTTGGCAGTCGGCAGCGATGGCAGTATCCACGTCGTCTGGGTGGATGCCAGTCCCTGTGCTCGTTTATGACCCGGCACAGGGTCTATTGGGCCATTTCCGATGCCGGTATGATGGGATACCGATTGCACGCAGGCACGCCCACCAGCCAAGAAGACGAGATTTACCCATGTGCCGTTGCCAACCGCACAGGGGACGTTTTGTTTGTCTGGCAGGTGGGGCCGATGGCCGTCAAGGGCACGGCCACGGTCAAATGGGCACGGTACGACAAGGACGGAAAGCCGACCGGCGAAGCCGGGATGGCAGGCAAATCGTTCGCGGGAACGAAGGCGACGGCGTTCGTCGGAAACGACGACAACTTCTACATCGTCACGACCGCCCGGAGGACGAACGCACCCTGATGCACGGTCTTACCGCTCCCGCGACGGCCACTTCTTGAGCGGCTCCCGGAGCAGATGTCGGGCGTACTACCGGCACGACTTTACGGCCTTCCGCTTTGAGTCTGCTGGCGGGAGCGGTGGCAGAAATCTGGCGATGCGAGGCTGGCCGAGCGCCGGGACGACGGGGTGACGCTGCTGGAGCGCGGGCGTGGGCCTTTCGCGAGATGTTGGCTGGAACGTACTCGGTCTGATACCCTGCGCCAACGTGCATCTCACAGGTCGAGTTCTGCGCTCCTGCCTCGCAGCCGTCTTTGTCGGGTTGTGGATGGCCATCGGCTGGGTCTTCAGGCTGGGCGGGGCATCCTGATTCTGCCCTATCCGGTTGGCTGGCTCATGGCGCTGGGCGGCGGCGTGGCCGGTTTGGTCCGGTTCTTCAAGGCTAAGGGCCAGGTGGCGGACCCTTGAAGCCGGGCATGAAACGCCAAGCCAAAGGAGGACGAGTGAAGGCCGGGAGAACCACCTTGCGGTCGCAGCGTTCCGCATCGCCATAAGCTCTCGCGTCCTCTCCGACGTTCCAGTAAGGTATCGGTGTTTGGCACGAGCTATGGCATTGCGACCTCTACTCCTTGCGACGTTGAATTGCGCCTGCTTCGTCGCGGCCCACGGCGCAACGGTTCAACTCACTGTTCTTGATTCCGACACGGACAAGCCCCTGCCATGCCGCGTCCATGTCAAGGACGCCCCTGGGAAGCCAGTTCGGCCCAAGGGTCTGCCATTCTGGTACGACCACTTCGTCTGTGCGGGCAGCGTGGAGCTTGATTTGGCTCCCGGCCAATACGCCTACGAAATCGACCGTGGGCCAGAACACTTTCTGGCGACCGGCACAGTGGCGGTTGCTGCAAGCGGCCCGCAGACCGTGACGAATCGGCTCCGGCGTCTGGTCAATCTGGCCAAGGAAGGCTGGTGGTCGGGCGACCTGCACGTGCATCGACCGCCCGAGGAGATGGAGTTGCTCATGCAGGCTGAAGATTTGCACCTGGCCCCGGTCATTACGTGGTGGAACGGTAACAGTGCCTGGCGGAACCGCCCCCTCCCCGCGAACCTGCTCGTTCGCTTCGACGGAGACAGGTTTTATCACTTGATGGGCGGCGAGGACGAACGGGCAGGCGGCGCACTGCTCTATCTCAACCTGGGCCAGCCGCTCGACCTCACCGGAGCGCAGCGGGAGTACCCCTCCCCGATGAAGTTCCTGGCTGAAGCTCGCCAGCACCAGGGCGTGTGGGTCGATGTGGAGAAGCCATTTTGGTATGACACGCCGGTCTGGCTGGCCAGCGGGATGGTGGACTCCATCGGCATCGCGCACAACCACATGCAGCGCGATGGAGTGTACCCGGGCGAAGCCTGGGGGCGTGCCCGTGACAAGCAACGGCTTCCCGACCCGCAGGGGAACGGGTTTTGGACGCAGGAAATCTACTATCACGCCCTGAACTGCGGTTTGCGCCTGCCGCCTTCGGCAGGCAGCGCCTCCGGTGTGCTCCCGAATCCGGTGGGCTATGACCGGCTCTACGTTCATCTTGACGGGGCGCTCGACTATGAGCAGTGGTGGGAAGGCTTGAGAGCGGGTCGCGTGTTCGTCTCCAACGGGCCGCTGCTGCGCTGCCGGGCCAACGGCCAATGGCCGGGGCATGTGTTCAAGGCGGCGCCGGGAGAGACAGTCAGTCTGCGGCTGGAGGCGGCGCTCGACTCGCGTGACCCCATCGCCTCCATTGAGGTCATTCAGAACGGTCGTGTGGCGCGGAGGCTGTCGTTTTCCGAATGGAAGCAGACCGGCTCGTTGGGCACAGTCAAGTTTGACCAGAGCGGGTGGTTCCTGGTGCGGGCAATGGCCGACGTGCCGGGCACCTTTCGCTTTGCCTCAACCGGCCCGTTCTACGTGGAGGTTGGCTCGCCCCCGCGCCGCATCAGCAAGGCTTCCGCCCAGTTCTTCCTCGACTGGGTGCGCGAGCGCATGGGGCAAATCAAACTCGCCAACCCCCGCCAGCGGGATGAAGTCGTGCAACCCCACCGGCTGGCGGAGCAGTTCTGGCGGGAAAAAGTGGCGGAGGCGAACGCCGAGTAGGCTTGCGGGTCTTGCCGCCAGCGACCAGTCAATTCAGGCGTTTACGCCTAAACCAGCCGCCCCAGCGCCTCGACAATCAGGGCCATTCAGTTGCCGCCGAACCCCGCGCCCAGTCGTAAGCCGTGTCCTTCCATGCCATCTCGCGCAGGTTGTGGACGATGTTGCCGCTCCCGATGATGAGCACACCCTTATTACGCAGTCCCCTCAACTCCCGACCGAGTTCATAGTGCAGGGCAGGCTGCTTCTTCTGGTCGAGACTCAGTTGAACCGCCGGCACATCCGCACCCGGGAACGTCCGGCACAGCACCGACCATGCGCCGTGGTCAAGCCCCCACTCCAGGTCCAGTTGGATAGGCGACCCCTTCACAACCCTTTGTGCCATTCGAGCCAACTCCGGGGAACCCGGAGCCGGGTAACGCTTCTCGAAAAGCGCGGGTGGGAATCCGTAGAAATCGTGAATAGTCTTTGGCTGCTCCATCGCCGTGGCGCGTGTTCCGTTGCGGGTCTTTGACCGGGCCGCTCAACGTGACCGGCAATCGCAGTTCTTTGGTGACGCCCCGCAGGGTAAATTCCGCCATGAGGAACGCCTGCTCGCCGCTCTTTTCGACCCTCTTGGTTTTGAACGTAATCAAAGGGTATCGGGCAGCGTCGAAGAAGTCCGCCGGCCGCAGATGATTATCCCGCTTCTCCATTCCGGTGTTCACGCTCTTGACTTGAATCGTGCCGCTCGCCCTCTTCGTTGAAGAACTGCGCAAAGCCGCTCCGGCCCTCGCGTAAGCCTCCGCGCCCGGCGACGATGGCCAGCACCGCAGCAATCAGGACGGAACCCCGGGCATCTCGGAGCGCCGGATGCGGACGCGCATCTCAGGTGGGGCGGGGGCCGGCAGGGCAATCAGCCCGGCGATTAGCCGCTCGCCTTGTCATTTCCGCCCACATGCAGCCGCTCAATCACTCTAAGCAATCTCAAGTCGGACTCGAACTTGAAGCAGATGCTCCCCTGCACTGCGGCGGCAAACCACAATCCGGCCAGCGCGGATTTTCCGCTGAAACTGCCAACGATGGCGCAGACAGAACTCACAAGTGCGCACCAGAAAAGGATTGTGCGACGCCGGGAAAGGTCACCGATGGCAGCACGCCGTCGCAGCGGGTCGGCGGCTGTCCGTTCAAACTGCTCATCATCTTTCTTAAACATGAGGCAGTGTATTCGCCGCGCCCTGAGGTGCAAGCATCCAAACTCCCCCAAGCTGCGCGAGGGCATGGCGGATACCCTCCGGTTGAACTCCAGCCGCTGAATCTCCGACGCACCCGCACGCGCACATCGGGGCAGCCACCTTCCCTGGACTGCCACCGTGGTCGCTGCCATCACGCTGGTCGGCACGGCTCCGGGCGGCGCTGGACCAGGGCACATCCGCCGACACGAGGCGCCAGGCAGCCCCAATATATCGTCGCTTTGTAAACAAATGGCGGCTCAATCTCCAAGGACGGCGAGGGAACGCCCGAGCGGACCCGCATGTCATCTGGCGTGGGAGCCGGGGAAGTCTATCATCCCGCCGACCCATGTCCGTCAGGGGCAGTTGACCCCGCGCCCATTTTTTCTGAATCGACTTGACGCCGGGGCGTCTGGTAATACTTTTTCAAACATTCGTAATATTATTAAAATGGCCGATTCCTCGCAGGAGGTCAATGCGCCCGCGTCCGAGGTCCGGGTGCTCTGGCGGCGAGGCGACATGCTGCCCGGATTCACCCTCATTGAGCTCCTGGTGGTCATCGTCATCATCGCCGTCCTGGCTGCCCTGCTGCTGCCTGCTCTTGCGCGAGCCAAGGCGAAGGGCCAGCAGGCCGCCTGTTTCTCCAACCTGCGCCAGATTGGCTTGGCCGCACGCCTTTACATGGACAATTACAACGGCGGGCTGTTCCACCACCATGAAGGTTGGGTTCTGGATGACGGCACACAGGTCGATACGCTTCCCACGGACATCGGCGGCGTGGTGGGCGGTGGCATGGGCAACAGCCAAGCCGAGAAGCCCTGGGTCATCTTTTTCCAGCCCTATTTGCGCAGCCGTCTGGTCGCTTTTTGCCCGGCTGACCGCACTCCGCGCTCACGATTTCTGGCTGCCGACCTCATGGGCTATAACGGCGGCATCACCAGCACCAGCCAGACGCCTCCGTCCGGTTCTGAGCAGGCCATCGCCCAAAGCGAGCATCTAGCCATCGAGAGCTATCTGCTGAACTCCATCTTCACGCACAAATCGGCCCGCTACGCGCTGGAGGGCGCGCTCTATGGTTTTGCGACCGACCAGACCCTCAGCCAGTTGCCCAACCCCAACTTCATCATGTTCTCGGAGCGCAACTGCGAGGCTCTGGACCCCGCCGACAACGGTCAATTCGGCAGCGTCAATCAGGATGACTACGATACCTGGGTGGGCGAGGCCGCGCTGGTGCAGTGGGGCAACGGTCCCTACGCCGACCAAGGCTGGATTCGCTACCACCGCCACGGGCGTCGGGCCAACTACATCTACACGGACGGCCACGTGGAGAATTTGCCGTGGAGCAAGGCCCGGTTCGACCAGTTTCCCGACCATCGCGTGCGAGCGCCGCTGGCCCATCCGCCGCAGTGACGGCTGAACCAAGCGCACCAAAAGCGCCTCTCGGCCCCACGACACGCTTGCCAACCACTGCGCTGGCTGCTGAAACCCCGCAAAGTCCGCTATAGGCGGCCATGCCAGCACAGTTTCTTAGCACGGTTTTCATGCCGCGCTTCCAAGCTTATGAACCGCAACTCGTCACCGAATGGAAGACTATAGGGCATTTGCCTCCGAGGCAGGCAGTTTTGGTGTCGCCACAAGCTACGACCGGGCCGATTCAAGCTCGGGGGCGGGGACGGCTCCTCCAATGCCACTAGCGGATGATTCCCGGGTTTCCGAATGCGCCCAGGGGCGTAGCCGGGCTGAGAGTGCGCAGTTCGATTTTCAGAGTGGAGCCGCCTGGCGAGTGGCAGCCGATGGCGATGTGCTGCGCCCCGGCGCCAATCTGGACCGCCGCGGCAGCCACGGGCACGCGGGCAAGTTCTTTCCAGGTTGAATCGCACACGAGCGCCTCTGCTCCGCCGGCATACTTCAGGCTGCCGCCGGGCGGCACCGCGCGCTCACCAAGCGCGAGGGCCGTCCTGCCATTGATCTCGACCACCACTCCCGCCACCGGCTGCGGGCCCGCGCAGCTCACCGCCCACTGCAAGCGCTGGGCGGCCTGCGGATTCTGAAATGTCCATTTCGTTGGCTCGGCCTGCCCGGCATCGTGCGTGAAGCGTTCCGTATGCGCGGCGTACAGGTTCCAGCCCCCTTCGGTCCTTGGTTCGAGGTGGAACTCGCGGGCGTTATCCCTCAATGCCGCTCTGACTGCCGGCGGGAAGGCGCCGGCCATCCGCGCGGTCTCCCACTGCTTCACAGCTTCAAGAATCGCCAAAGTGGCGCCGAACTGCTTCGCAGCGTCGGCAGCATTCGGGTCGGCGGCCAGTTGGGCCGTGCTGGCCAGGCTCGTCGCGAGGGCGAAGCCGGCGTCAAATCCAGCCGCGCGCGCCAGCAGCCACTCGGCGTCTTCGAGGCTGGTTTCGGGACGCAGCGCGAACCAGCCCAGCATGTGGGGCATCAGGTTGCGCTCGAAATGCAACTGGTTCTTGAACCGATAGAGCGTCTGGCTTTCGCGGAAGCCGGCATACCAAGGCTCGCCCCAGTTCATGCGGGTCGCAATGTGCCAGTTGAAATGAACCGGGTTGCTGGCGTCGTTGATCGTGCCCCGCATCTTCGGCAACAATGCGTCATACCACGTCTTGGTGAAAAGCGTGTCTCCGTACCGTCCCATGCCG
>Ga0187853_10003350_pt1 | contig 12453 bp, 9 predicted proteins | sample June2016WEW_6_10_2_FD_132417 | JGI IMG/M metagenome (GOLD analysis project Ga0187853, IMG submission 132417) | Peatland microbial communities from SPRUCE experiment site at the Marcell Experimental Forest, Minnesota, USA - June2016WEW_6_100 | ecosystem: Environmental > Terrestrial > Soil >... | reverse complement strand
CCTTTGCAGGCAAGGTGCTCCAAATACCCGGCGGCCGTCTTTGACCGTTGGATGGGCCAAAATCTTCCTTTTTTGTGCCACTTTTTATCAAACTGCATTTGATTGCACAAACGTTACGCTAGAGCAAGATAAAAAAATTAAATGTTGATGAAAATAAATAACTTTATGGAAAACGTACCAAATTAGATAGTAACTTAGAACTTAACCTTACATAAAATAAATTAACTATCGAGTTAGATTAAATGGAACTCAAAGAATTTGTATCCGAATCGCTAAAACAAATAATTGATGGTGTCATTGATGCTCAGACATATGTGGGTAATAAAGGTGCGTCCATTAATCCTGGCCACATTATATATATTAATCCAAGCAATATACCATTTGTGGATTACGTTAGGTGTCAATCAAATAATCCAGTCCAGATCATGGAATTTGATGTAGCTGTTACCGTTACATAAACAGGAGAAGCTAAGGCTGGTTTAGGTATATTTTCCGGAGCGATAGGAATTGGTGGTCAGGCAAAATTAGAAGACAGAAAAGTCTATAGCAAATAGAATAAGATTTTCTGTGCCATTTCTATTTCCTGAACAATAGTAATTAAGTAAATTTCTATTGCACCTAATAAGTAATGATAGATGCCATTGTCAAGTGAGAGAATATTTTGATGGAATACTCCTAAGGTATGCATCAAGATTGCATGATTATGTCTGTTTTTGTTTAGTGATAGAAGAAAAGGAATACTCTTTTCAATGAAAACCACTCAGCAATTTAACAATGAAATACTTCTTCCCATACAAACTAATCTTGTTGATACAAACAAGCTATATGTTTTACTAGGAATTCTTCATCCTGACATAGATAAGGAGTGGCCACTTCCTTCCGGTAATGTCCCTGGTAGTTTTAGATATTATGGTGAGGATCACTTACCTAAGTTAAATGAGTTTTATAAGAAGATTAGGCTATATACAATTTCTGGTTTATTATGGGGAAACACAAATTCGGATGAAAATATTATATCCAGGAGTAAATTGTATAGAGCGGAATATATTGGTGAGTCTAATAAATTAGATGCAGGCGATTTTAATATAGCCCTTAGCTACAATATACCAAAAGCTGTAAGCTATATTTCCAGTTATATTCCTTTGGGGTTTAGCGTAAAAAAAGCTCGATTACTTAGGGAAATTAACACATGGACTATTAACAAACTAAAATCTTTCGGTTTGGATTGCGCTGACAGAGTCTATCAAAATTGGGCAAAACGATATAAAGAGAGGTCTCACATTTTTGAATTTATGATATGGCTTACAAGGGCAGAGATATCAGATGAAAGTGGAAGAACTCATAATGCCGTTGATTTGCATACAGGGATTAAGAATAATAAAGAACATCAAATGAAATATATCAATGAAAAAAGAACCGAATTAATTCAGGCCGCCAAGGAGTTGGGTTCATTATTCGTAGGTGAGGCAATAGGTGCTGCAGAAAAAGGGAATTTCTTCAAAGCCGCATCTATGGCTCGAATGGATACAGCTTGGGAGCAAGATGCAGATTTTAAAAAAATACGAGATGATTATGAATTCTCAAAAGATCCAGAATTCAATAACATACTTTTTTATACTTACTGGAAGAAAGAACTGGACTGGCAAGTAACTCATTTGAATGATTTATTGGGAGAAGAATAAAGAATTTCATATATAAACAGAACATCTCAATGAAAACCATTCAGATACAGAGTCCTTATTGAAAGATTTTCAGTTCCAACTTCTATAAATTTATCAATGGTAGATTATCGGTACAAAACTTTATATAGACAAGACTTATACCTAGAATTGCATTCACAACAACTACTCTTCAAAATATACAATATTGTAGCCCAAATGGATTTGAGCCTGAATACGTTTGGTTGCAGGTACAAATCCTCCAGGTCTTCAGTTTTTGATGCAATACAAACATAAATTCTGGTGAATAAAGATTAAGGCAGGGTAATATGTCCAAGATGAGCGAATCAGATATATTAGATGATGAAGATCAAACTATTATCAGGGACTGGCGAATCCAATGCACAACCTCTAATATTGTAGAAAGTCAATCCCATGTTGAAGAAATTCACAAATCAGGCGTACAGCATATAAATATGACAATAATAAGATATCCGGGAAAAAAGAATTACCTAACAATTCCGATTCCAAATCCTAGCGCTATCTATCTTTCTTTAGCATATCAGGCAAAATTAAAAGCAGGCAAATTTATTTTCAAATTAGGGAAAAGTCTTCCTGACGATAAAGAATTTAATTCTTTTCCAAATGAAAAAGTCACTTATCTTTTCGATGGAGTTGAGCAATTGATCTCCTGCATTATTTTTTCTTATACGGCAATTGAAGCTTTTGCTAATGAGTCTATTCCCAACAATTATCATTTTGAACAATTGAGAAAGGATAAGAAATGTAAAGAGATTTACTCAAAGGATCAGATAGAACGTTATATAAAGCTTGACACCAAACTTGATGAAATATTGCCTGTGATTTATTCATTAGCATCTCCTAAGGGTTTAAAATTATGGAATAATTTTATTTGGTTGGAAGGTCTGCGAGATAGATTCATCCATTTAAAAAGAACCGATTGGGAGAGTATCTCTCTTGATAAAGGAACAATTAATAATATTTGGATCAAATTGTTATCAGAAGAAGCTTTGAAGACTCCGTTTTATGCATTGGAACTAATAAGATATTATCATCAAAATAATGAACCCAGGTGGCTAAGGAAGACCCATATAAAATTAAACGATTAAATATTGTGTTCTTGTACGATTTGATCCTTGAACCGTTAGGTTCACTACTGCTTTCCACATCAAGGTAAAAGTGTAGCCGAACTGGATTAGAGCCTGAATACGTTTGTTTAAGATAAATACGATTATCGGAATAATTGTGCCATACCGATATGAAGCTTTTATTATTCTTTACCATTAAGCCGTATAAGATCTAAGAAGATTTGGAAAATAATATGGATTGTCTATAAGCTACTTACGTATCCATAAGAGTTAATTTGGCCAACACTCATAAAAAATATCTAATCTATTTTGGCTTATTGCAGGAGATTGTAAAATGAAAATGCGAATTGATTTTTATTCAAAAGATGAGGTGGCCATCGAAATAGACTTTTCAGGTCGTAATCAGTTTCTTGAAACCGAAATGAGTGAATTATTTATTTTTATATGTTATACCTTGCGCCAATTCAAAAATCTCGGGCAACACCTTGTGGCAAAAGCACTAGCAGGAATGTTGGTTTCAAAAAACGATATTTCTAAATTACTTCAAAATTCTGTTGAGTTGCCATCAGGAGAATCACTTCTTTGGTCTTTTAAGCTTTTCGCATCTTCCATTGCATGGAAAACGCAGAAGGCAGAAGAAGTCGGCAGGTTTGTAACTGAATTGAGTAGTCAATTAAATTTTAATAAAACAACTATGCAAATCTTCGACACTGAATTTTTGGCTAAAGTACCTAGACTTGTCAAATACAATGGCAACGGTAATAAAGCATTTGAATTAATTTTGTCTCCATTCTTATTAAAAAATGAAGGTTTTGGATTTCTAGGTCGCGATGTTAATTTCTATGCTTTCCACTCCGTAATTGCATTAATTCGCTTCCTTGGTCAAAAACATAGTGATGATGAAATCTTTTTAAAGCATCTGGTTGATGTGGCACAATATTGTGGATCATCTTACATTTTCAATCAAATCCCTATGGACCAATTAGCACTAGCAAATACTATTCTCAAGAAGGTTGTTGCATCGCCAAAGACAATAGTAAAAATAATATGCGAGTGGGATAGTAAGGGAAAAGTTAATCATACTTTAGATAGATATTTTGACCCTGAAAGGGAATTAAATTATTTGTCCTTCAGTGTACCAATGATATTAAGTAATCAACTAGGTGCACTTCGTCCCTCACATGGATTAATTATTTGTTCCCATGTTCTTGATTATTATTCCAATAATGATTATATGATATATCCAATCAACTCAGCCCTAAAAAACGCAACGATTGAATTACTTCTTCTTGATGGAAATGAAGGTACTCTGAAATTTAGTCCAGGCCGTTCTCGATTTGGGAATAACGATAGCCTGGAAGAAGGCACGCGTCAATTTCTAAATAATTATATTTTTTATGTCTGCGAAAAACTTTATGGGGATTTAAAATTAATAGTTAGAACTTACACTGTCACCACAATCGATACTTACCTTGAAATAATAAATAAGGCCATTGCTGAAGGCAAAATTGGACCCAATATGGATCGTTGGAATATTTCCTTCTCTAAAGATATGGCAGAAGTGACACTTTTTAATGGTACGACTATTCGTTCTGAATTTTCCGATGATATTTCTCGCGAAGATGTAGAGAAAACATTCCAGGAAAAACTTCCTACTCTTAAAAAAAATCTATTGAATACAATTAGGGCGATGGAATAAAAAAAGTAATTCTTAATCTTGAGAAATTATATGTCCGTTTTCCTTCTGGAGTTAAAAATTTCCTTGTAAAATTCAACACTTTTTAATGATATTAATTGTATTTCTACATGGTTAGAACCTCGAACCGCCAAGTTCAGAACCGCGTTAAAAATTAAGGTAAATCTATAGCCTGGCTGGATTTGAACCTAAAATCGTTTGGTCGCAGGACCGACTCCTGCCGGGTTCACTTTTACCTAAACAATTTAGGCGAAATTAATTTTTTTCGGATTATCCACATAAGGGGGGCAGGCAATCAAGGGCAATGATTTTTTTATTAGGGTGGATTACCTTTCAATTTCCACCCCACCATTTACTTTGATTCTTTCACAGTTAGAGAAGAAGTGATAGCCTTTCTCTCTTTCAATTTCAATTGCTTGTTTTCGCCTGTACGATGATAAAGCACAATCATATTTCTTCTCTAGCTCGACGATGTTGGCATTTCCTCTACTCCATCCTGTTCCATCCCTTATCGCAAGGTTATCTGCTACTAATCGTTTTATGGAACGATAAAAGGTAGCGTCCGTCAGCCCTGTCAGTTCCTGAATTTGTTCCTTGGTTTTAGGTTCACTATCCAACATCATAAAGATATGAAATGGACTCTTTCCTAAAGCTTCATCTCTCCAAAGTTCTGGAAAGAGTCTGTTCTTCCGTACATAGGATACATTGTTCTGGTTAGTAGGATCATTAGGAATCATAGAATTACAAGATAATGAGGAATCAATATAACCAGATTGTATAGAAAATTTGGTGGTCTCAAGTGCCGTGTTCAAATATGGAATAGATGAAATTTCCGCCAGCAATCCCAATTCAACTAACCTGGGGAGGGAATTGACAACAGTCTCTTTATCTGTAGCTGATAGCATTGCCAGCTCTCTGACCGGCAAGAACAATTCCTTGCTATTCAAAAACCAAGCTAAAGAAATAATGGCTAGAAAGATAGTGTAATCTGTACTGCCAGTTCTTGTGGGGATTTGAATTGGGGAGTGATACAACCTGGCTAAGGCCGGCCTGTATCCTATGTTGCAAATTTCTTGGATAGCTCCCTTCTCTACTATCCTATACCAATCATAATTTCTGTCTTTCATCTTCAACACATATACAATTTCGTTTGGATCATACCCTCGGATAAGGAGTGACATAAACCCGCTAAAGGTAGCCTCACTTCTTGTATCCCATTTTCTTTCCCCTATATTGATTGGTTCACCCTTTGGAGCATTTCTCAGAATATTAGATAAACCAATAACGTATTCTGGAATCTCCCTACGAATCATAGGAACTGGCAAGCCTTCATACTCCATAGTCTCTTCTGATGATCCTTCAACCTCCCGACTATTTACTAATGGCTGAATATCTTTCCAATCTATCCTGGGAACTTTGAAAGGATTCCCAATTTGTAAATATCTATAATCAGGGAGAATGGAAGGTGCTGCAAGTGCATAACCATTCCTAAAACGAATATCACCCTTTTGAGGTGCTGATAATTTGGCTGATTTTTTGTTGAACGAATCTGGAAGCTCTGAGCGAATCCACCAATGTTCACCTCTCTTAGTTTTAGTCCCTACGTGTTCTATTCCAAGCCCTTGCATAAAGTTATTTATATAACTGACAGAGTTTGCATCATCTGGATCAAGAATAAGTAAATCATTCTTCCCTGCAACAACGCCAATATTTAATGGTTCACTAACACCATCCCATAAAGTATTATCTTCAATTTTCTCAAGCCATCCCTTTGGAGGAGGTGCTTTTTCGTTGAAGGGTAAAGGCACAGTCTCTATACGAGCATCCTTGTAATAATCATACCAATCTAAAATAGACATTCCATAAAATCTCCTCTTATTCAAAATATGCTTCTGACAATGGGAATAAACCCGCCCGATAGAGAGGGCCGGCACAAAATACGCAAAGGGGGACGGAGATCTAGATACCCCACCAAAGTTATACTAGACTGAAATCACAAAACAATGTTCTTAGAGTTGAGTATAGACTTTAGGGAAATGTATCAGATTACAAAAACGGTATCCCCAACTTGTTTCTATTTTTAGAAACATTGTGAAAGAGTTTGTTCTTTCAATTTCTAATTAATTGTTGCGCCTTTATCGTTGCCGTCAAACTTCCAGCCAATCGCAGTTGCCCATATTTTTAACCAATCTTTCCCGGTCATCATAGCAATAATTAACGCTAGCTCGGGCTCTTGCAAGGTCGCCAGCCGGTCCAACAATGGTTGCATTGAGCCAGTTAGCATTTTTAGCCGCCTATCTAGCTTGGCGGTATCTCCCCCGGTTTCTGAAGCAAGCCCTAAGAAAAGTGCATGGGTCTGTGCAATATACAACATAAATTCTTTTGCTTTCGCCAGCATTGCGGCTTTATCGCCTAACGACGATACTTCCTCCTTTACCTTTGTATCCTCGGTAAGCACCTGAATTAGGCTGCTAAGCACTGCGTCGGGCTGTGACTTTGGCCCTATCTCTTGTATAGCCTGGGCTAGTGCCTTGTCTAGGATATCTTTTTTTACGCCGTCCTCTTCGCAGGTCTTGACTGATTGCCATAATTTATATGCCTGCTCTACTGGTAAGCTGCTATTTTTTATTGTGGCGGGTGCATACTTCTGCAATTGGTCACGCCATAGATCAGCTCCATTAACCGGCGCTTCTATTTCGGCGGTTGCTTCCTGCAACTTCTTCTCGAAGTCATTAATACTCAAGCCCTCTGGATAATCTATCCACGCCTTGAATGTGTCCAGCGGCAATACTATGTTTACCTTATTACCATTCGGGCGGCTGATTGCTTCCAGCGTTTTGCGCACATAATAGCAAGTAGTTGAATTCCACCCATTTAACCAGCGTGACTTAAGCAAAGGTTTTAAGTAGGGTAATGCGTCTTCCGCTTCCACACATAAACCGCCGTTATATTTACGTTCCTGGCCACGCTTTCCCCACCCTCTGGAATAGTATCCCCATAAGCGCAGCGCCTCCCCTATTTCGTGCAGCCTGTCTACTGCCTGCTTGCAGGAACGGGAATGTAGTAACGGAATAACCGGCGATAGTTTGGGGTAATATTTACCATACAACTCAGGGCCGGGTAAATCGTCTTCTTTTGTACCGCCGTCTAGCCACATATTACCAAGCTCTAGCGGCATTTCGTTTAATGCTCTTATGTCACGCACGCTTAAACCGGCTATTACCTTATTAATTATGTTTTGCTGCCAATCTGCGTAACAGTTACGCATTTCTAGCGCTTTGACGTATTCCAAAGCATTTCTGATCGTTCCCTCGGATATCTCTACTTGTTCGGCCAAATCCCGCTGTGATATACCCCTCTCTGTCATCATGCGCTTAAATAATATCCCCTCTTTTAGCTTGTCGTGTGTCCCGTGTTGGTTGCGTTTATAGGTTTGACGCATAGCCTCAAAATCGTCGGCTTCTATAATCTCATACTGGCTGGGCAATAACTCTTTCCAGTCCAATTCAAGTAGTGCATCATAGGTATGTTCGCCGTCAACAATCTCGTAACCTTTTTCGTTGTGACGTAAAACTAAAGGTTTAGGGATACGGCCCAGGTGTTTTATTTCCGCTATAAGTTCGGCGTGTTCCTCGGCTGTCATCCGGTTTGGATTCCAGTTGTTAGGATGTATGTCAGTTATTAAAATAGGTGTTTCAATCATTCTTACCGTCCTTCCTGATGGCTTTCAAACCACATTACCCAAAGCCGGAAACATTTTTTACATTTTAGTTGAAGCTTTATTCCTTTAATTCTTACATTGAATTTCTCTACTATTTCTAATGTCGCTCTATACATGCTATCAATCTCCTTGTTGAATTAGTCTATTTCTTTCGCATTGGAATATCTCTATTCAAATGCACAATGCTGATAAATCAGACAACCAGTTATATTCTCAGTAGTCTGTAAACAGGCTGCATAAATATCTTGAATACATCCTAAAGGATGTAAACGATAGATCTAGGTTTGGTTTTTGGGGGATGCTGTAAAGGGACCGTTCGGTCCCTTGGAATTACAAACTTTCTAACTTAGGTACAATTATACCACAGAACTATGTGCTTGTCTAGACCTTTGTCTCATTGTTTTACAAATTACTTGCCCTCTATCTATCGGTATCCGAAGATAACAAAAGATAATGAATTCCTCTTCAAATTTACATTGATCATGTAAGTAAAAATTGAGTGGGTGAGGAATATTTAGAGGATCATTTAGAAAAAAATATCAGACTGATACCAGAAACGATTCTACAGATTTTGGTACAGTCCAAATGGCATCGTTTAGTTGAGTGTTTTGTATATATCAATATCTCTGCTATAATGATAATTGCAAATAAGGCTTGTCGGGGAAAGCATCTATAGTTCTTCTTAGTAAGGAGAAAATCATGAATGATCTAAGAGGATCAAACTGGCGGATATGGGATCTCCATATTCATACACCTGATTCAATTGTACAAAGATATGGCGGCAGCAACGACGAAACTTGGAATAGATTCCTAAATGATTTGGAGTCTCTTCCGCGAGCCATCCGAGTTATTGGGATAAATGACTATATTTTTTTGGATGGGTATAGGAGGATTATTGAAGAAAAAAAGAAAGGGAGATTGCCTAATATCGAACTCATCTTGCCTGTCATTGAACTGAGGCTTGATAAATTTGGAGGAAGTGATTCTAAGCTAAGTCGCGTCAATTTTCATGTCATCTTTTCTAGCGAAATAGATGCTGATGTAATTGAACAACAGTTCTTGATGACCCTACCGAAAGCTTACAGACTGTCTCCAGAGCACGAAGGTTCGAGTATCGAGTGGGATGGGGTACTGACAAAGACAAGTCTACAGGACCTGGGAAATAAAATACTAGCAACTGTTCCGGAGAAGGATAGATTTCGTTTTGGCAATCCAATTATAGAAGGGTTTAATAATCTTAATGTCAGTCTTGACGAGATTAAGATTAGTTTAAACAAGACTTATTTTAGGGGGAAGTACCTCACAGCAGTAGGTAAAACCGAATGGTGTGATATTAAGTGGAATGATAAGTCTATCGCAGAGAAGAAGAACATAATTAACTCAGCAAACTTGGTATTCATCGCATCCAAAAATATTGATGACTATAGAAAATCAAAGGAAAGCCTTTTCAAAGAAAAAGTCAATGATATGTTATTGGATTGTAGTGATGCACATTATTTTTCAGATTCAAAAGAAAAAGACCGCCTGGGAAATTGCCTTACTTGGCTAAAAGCAGATCCGACTTTTTATGGATTAAAGCATGTCTTAATTGAACCTGAGGAAAGGGTTTTTATCGGAGAGATACCTCCACAGTTGGATGTAGTAAATAATAACAAGACAAAGTTCATTAAATCAGTATCGATTCAAAAGATTCCATCTGCCAAACTTACAGAAAAGTGGTTTGATTCTAATCTCATTTTGAATCCTGGTCTTGTAGCTATCATAGGCAATAAAGGAAGTGGAAAGAGCGCTCTTGTAGATGTCATCGGTTTATTGGGCAACTCTAAGAATCAAAGAGCTTTTTCTTTTCTGAATCAAGATAAGTTTAGGAAGTTACCAGAAAATAGAGCAAAATCTTTTGAAGCTAAACTATCTTGGGAGAGCAATGATGTAGTAATGAAAAAACTTGATGAAGATGTTGATCCTGGAGAAGTTGAAAGAGTAAAATACATACCCCAAAACTATTTCGAGGAAATCTGTACCCAATTAGGCAGAGTTGAAGAAACAGCATTCGATAAAGAATTAAAAAGTGTGATTTATTCTCACGTAAGTGAGGCAGAAAGACTTGGGAAAACCAACCTTGATGAATTGATACTTTATAAATCTGGTGAAGTCGAGGAAGCATTACAACGCGGTCGGAATAAACTTGAAAAAGAAAATGGAGAAATTGTTGAACTAGAAAAGATGCTGACTAGAAATTATAAAGAAAATCTAGAGAGTCAACTTAAGACAAAACAAGCTGAATATGAAGCAGTAAAACGTATGAAACCCGCCCCGGTGAAAAAGCCTTCGAAGAAAAGCACATATGATAGTACAGCTTTACAGAAGACAGAGGGGCAAAAAAGAAAACTAGAAGATGAGTTGAATCGTTCATCTGCAAGGCATAAAGATATTGTGGCTCTTATTGCAAAATTGGCCAAGTTATCCCGAAAAATCGACAATATTGAAGATGAAATAACAACATTTCGTGATGAGGCTACAAAGACGTTAGAAGGAATTGAATTAGACATTGATAGCATTGTAAAAGTTGAGTTTGACCGGAAACCATTGGAAACTCTTCAAGAAGCTCTATTTAAGGAGAAGAACGCACTTGAAAAAATTCTTGATGATAAAAATAAAGAAGGCTTAAAAGTAAAGATCAAATTGTTAAAAGAAAAAATCGGGCTGTTGCGTGATCAATTGGATCAGCCTAACAAAGAATATCAAAAATATTTAGATGACAGAGTTGAATGGGACAGGAAAATCAAAGATGTGATGGGAAATGAAAAGAAACAAGGATCAATTTGTAACCTAAGATGGCAAATCGAAGAATTGGGTGAAATACCAGCGAGGCTATCACAGTTATATGAGCGAAGGCTTACTCAAGCCCATTCTATTTATCGGCTCATCAAAAAGCAGAAAGGCATATATGCTGAACTTTATGCTCCTGTTCAGAAATTTATTGATGAGCATCCTGATATTAGACAGAAGATTGATTTAAATTTTGGTGTATCAATTCAAAATCTGGGATTTGAGGAAGATTTTCTTAACTGGATTAATCAAAGCAAGTTAAGTGCTTTCATGGGCATCATGGAGGGAAAAAGGCGATTGCATGAAGTTATAACACAACACGATTTTGACAATGAAGATAATGCAGTTTCCTTTGCTGAAGAGATAACCAAAATGCTCCAAGATAGCAGCAGAACGGATGCTGGATTTAGCCCTCGAATAAATGAGCAACTAAAGACAGGAAAAACGGTAGAGTCTCTATACAATTTCCTTTATTCGTTTATATACCTTCAAGCAAGGTATATATTAAAATTGGGCGAAAAAGAACTGAGACAGTTATCACCTGGGGAGAGAGGGGCTTTGCTAATAGTATTTTATTTATTGGTAGATCTTGATACCATTCCTCTCGTTATTGATCAGCCAGAACATAATCTTGATAATGAAACTGTGACGAAACTCCTAGTACCTGCTATAAAGAAAGCAAAAATCAGGCGACAAATTATCATTGTTACACATAACCCAATACTTGCAGTTGTATGCAATGCAGATCAAGTGATTGCAGCCTCACTTGATATAAAGGGAGACTATCAAGTTGATTACTCACCCGGGGCTATCGAAAACCCAGTAATAAATGCGAAAATAGTAGACATTCTTGAAGGTACAATGCTAGCTTTTGATAATCGTAATAGAAAGTATATACGTGAGTATCTTGAAATGTATAAGAAATCATCAAAAGTAAATGTAATTCAAGAATAATTCTTCCATCCCGACTCAGAAGGATTTAAGAGTCTTGACAGTTAGAAATCTCTATATAATCCAAATGATATCGATTCTTCCAAGAAATGGGGACCTTATCTGGCTTATAGTTTTATACTTCATTAAGGTAAACACGCTAATGCGAAAAGACAGACATATAACATAAACATCTCTTCAAGCGGTTCAAGATAGAATCAATAACTATGCTAGAAGATGAATATACTCTTTACATTTACACAGATGGCTCTACTTATTCCCACCCAAAACAAAGTGGTGTAGGCATACTGCTTATATATAACGAAGAAAATGGTGAGGAGGGAATTTATGAACTGGATTTGGCGGGTTATAAGGGTGGAACAATAATTGACTCGTCTGCAACAACTCGTACTTTAACAACTTTCGGATAATAATTTTGGCCTTGCAAAGCCGCACAAAGCTGCCAGGCGGGCACTTAAAAGAGCCCAAAAAGAATCCCTGCCCTGTTTT
>Ga0187853_10003335_pt1 | contig 12491 bp, 10 predicted proteins | sample June2016WEW_6_10_2_FD_132417 | JGI IMG/M metagenome (GOLD analysis project Ga0187853, IMG submission 132417) | Peatland microbial communities from SPRUCE experiment site at the Marcell Experimental Forest, Minnesota, USA - June2016WEW_6_100 | ecosystem: Environmental > Terrestrial > Soil >... | reverse complement strand
GGCGTCGTCGTCGATGAACGCGACGACAGAGCCGATGGCGAGGCGGAGTGCCATCGTCCGCGCATCTGAGATGCCGTGACCGTCGCTGTCGAACACCCGGACCTCAGGGGGAAGGACCTTCTGAAGCCGCTCGCGCAACATCGGGTTCTCGTCGACAATGAGCAAGACTTCGTCGGGATGCCGATCGCCCGCCAGGATCGAGGCCACACAGCGACGCGTCTGGTCGAACCGTTCCATCGTGTACGCGCAGACTACGACGGAAATAGTGAGCTCCTCGTTCCGCTCATCAATAGGCGATTCCACCGACCCAGTCATCTCCGGAGCTGAGCGCCTGGGAAGCGCATTCTCGCGATCTTGCAGAGCACGTCAGCAGCATAGGAGCAAAAAAGGGGCTCCTGTGGTCGTGCCGCGAACAATGGGCGTGATACGGAACGCCCCGCGCAACGTGGTCGTCAGGCGCTCCGGAAAGCCCCACCGTCGCATGGTGGTTGCCGTCGCCGTGCTTGCTCCCCACCCGTGCCGTCGGCACGTGCTCTGCTGAATGGGCCGAGGACTTTGGCAGCTGCGACGCGCGACCCAGTAAGAGCAACCGTTCTGCTGCGCAATTGGAGTCCTCAGATCTGGCCGAGTCGATGTCCATCAAGTCCGGAAGTGCCTCGACCTCCAGCTTCCTCGGTGCCAGCTGCACACGGTGGGGCGCGGCACCAGAGCAGCCGTGACCGCGACTCAGGCGCGGAATCCCACAAAACCGCCCGTTTCGTATTGCGCGACTCCACGGAGCCTGGCCAGTAGAATGCGCAAGCCTCCTAGACAAGTCGCCCGATAGACAAGGAGCGCGGCCATGGCGGGAGCGACTTGTAGCTAGCCGTGCATACGGGTATGCCAATGTCCAAAGTACTGCGTGCCGGATGGACAAGATGTCTGACTACACAGAAGCTTGGTTCTTCCCGGGGGTGATCGTGAAGCAGCGCGGCGACTGGGAGGCTCGCGTGATCGACGCGGCCTGTACAGTCGTTACCGGCGCGTTGCTGACTTTGACTGTCGTGGGTTGGGTGGGCCTCGCCCGTGTCCTGTTGGCTTTCGCCTTCGCCGTCTATGTTCCCGGCTGGGCCGTGGTAACAAACTTCATGCCTAAGACGCGGGCCTCTCGCACGGCTCTGCCGGTGCTCGTCAGCGTCACCATCTTGACTGCCGCGGCCACCTTCACGCTCTGGCTGCACGCCTGGCACCCCCTGCAAGTGTTCGATATCGAGGCCGGCGCCAGCATCGCCCTGTTGAGCGTTGGAACGATCCGTCGGGAGAGGAGACAACTACACGGCGAGCCTCCTCTTCACGGTGCCGTGCGGGAAGGCGGCACATGAGTATCGTCCGCCGCCCGACCGGTGGAATCGGCCGCGCTGTTGGGCACGGTTCACGCTTCGCTATCTCGGACGCGCTCTTGCCGATCTCGGTCATCCTTTGGATCATCGGCGTTCGCCGGATCCATCCGAGCCCGGTGCCACTCTCGGTTTTGCCGGCCGGATCCGTGGTCGTCTTTCTTGCGGGTCTCGGCGTGCTTGTCCTCTCGACGGGTCTGCTTCTTGCTAGGCGCAACTTCTCGAGTCCCAGGATGGCACTCCACCTCGGCGCGCTCATCGTCATGTTGTACGGCACCTTGCCAATCGTCTACCCAGAACCGCGAGGCGCCTGGGTCTTCAAGCACACGGCATTCACAAATTACATAGCCGTACATCACGTACTGGGTAGCTCCCTCGAAATCTACCGAGTCTGGCCGGGCTTCTTTGCTTTGGCCGCGTGGGTCGACAAAGTCGCTGGAGTCAGCACCCCACTGGTGTACGCGTCCTGGGCCGAGCTCTTCTTCGAGATCCTCTACGCACTGGAGCTCGCCTGGATCCTCCGAGCGCTTCCCCTCGACGAGCGTGAGCGATGGCTCGCGTTGTTCTTGTTCGCTGGGGCGAATTGGATCGCCCAGGACTACTTCTCTCCACAGGGCTTCGGACTTGTGCTCAGCCTCGGCCTTTTCGGGATGGCGCTCCACTGGCTCAAGGGCGAGCAGCTGCCTTGGGTCACCAAACTCGAACATTGGGTGGATCACTTGCTGGGGAGGGCGAGAACAGGCCTATTCAGCCGCTGGATGCTCCCGACAACGACTTCGTCGCGTCGGGAGCATCCTCGTGCCACGACCGACCAAGACAAGACTGGCTTGGAGTATCCGGCAAACTCTTCTCGCTGGTTCGCCGTTGTCGCGCTTCTATGCACGTATGGGGTACTGACGTTCGTTCACGAGTTGTCCCCTTACGTCGTCGCGGTCCAGTTCTGCGCGCTCATCATCGTCGGGCTCATAAGGCCATGGTGGCTGGTCGTCGCGATGCTTGCGATCGCAGTTGGGTTCCTAGCGCCGAACTTCACCTACGTGAACGACAACTACGGCCTCACAGCATCCATCGGGAATTTCTTCAGTAATGTGCAAGGCCCTTCTTCGCTCCTCGTGAAGCTCGGACCTGAGACGCTGCTGAGTGCCAGGGCGGCACACGTCCTCAGCGCCGGGATGTGGGGGCTCGCGGTGGTAGGTGTCGTCCGACGACTGCGTCAGGGGCGAAGCGCGGTTGGCCTCGCGTTGGTCGCCTTCTCGCCCGTGGCGCTCCTCGTGCTCCTCGCGTACGGGAACGAGGGTGTGCTTCGCGTCTATCTCTTCTCCTTGCCTTGGGTCGCATGCCTTGCAGCGTGTGGCCTCAGTCCCGCGCCCGGAACACTCTGGCGACGGAGAGCGATTCCTCGAACCGTCGTGCTTGTGGTAATCATCGCGCTGTTCCTCGTGGCTTTCTTCGGTGACGACGGCGTCTGGGTGATGACACCGGCCGACGTGAACGCATCCGAGTTCGTGTATACCCACGCTCGTCCAGGACCGCTGATGGCTCTCGCGGATAACTTTCCGGCGCCGATTGGTGCCGACTTCTACAAGTTCCCCTTTGTCAATTCATTACTCGGCTCTGGCTATCCGGGTGCCACGCGACTCGACCCGGCAGACGTCTCACTCCTCACGGCTGAGATCGCGTCCCACGGCGGTGGAGTGACAGCGCCCGGGTACTTCGCCGTGTCTCCGAGCATGATCGCCTACGCAGAGGAGTATGGCTTGGCCACCGCGGCACAATGCCGCACGTTTCTGGCCGCGATGGACCGAGCACCCGGCTGGCGCATCCTGTACAGCCGCGGTGGTGCGACGATCTACGAGCTCGCCCCTGGCCCCTGAGTCACCTCGTGCTGCCTTGTAGCGTCCGCTCCGAACGTCGAGAACGCCAGTACGCGAGCGGTCCCGCGATCATCCCTCGTAGCTCGGTATGTCTATACCCCGCGTTGGCGGGTGACTGCGGAACGCTCGGCTGCGCTCTGCGAGCTCGATACAGCAAGTGGATCATGTGCCTCGTGCCCATCGGAACTCCCTTGAGCACCTGCCAGCGCGTCGAGGGGTCGAGAAAACGCTTCGCCAGGTACGCCGTGAGGCCGAGCCCGTAGCCGTAGACCTGGCGGGCGAGAGCCTCGGAGCCGGAACGGTGCATGTGCCAGATCACCGCCGAGGGTTCGTAGGCGATCGCACGCCCGGCAAGGATGACGCGCAGGAACATGTCGAGGTCCTCGCCGCCCGCCGTCGGCGTTCCCGCACCGAGCGCAGTGTCGAAGCCGCCGATCCGCTCCACGAGGCGCCGATCGACTGCGAAGTTTGCCCCCGTGCCGAAGATGCCAGCGAGGTACGGGTACAGCGCATTGTCGCCCTGACGCTTGTCGAGGTCGTAGACGCGCGGCACGAGCGAACCGGTCCACGAGAAGCGTTCGTCGAAGTATCGCTGTGCAGGCTCGAAGAGTGACGCGGGCGGCACGAACCCAGTCACACACCCGACCTCTGCACCCCGCCGGATCCCGTGCCCCACACCGCGCAACCACCACGGATCGACGAGCACGTCATCATCGGTAAAAGCCACCCAGTCGTACAGGGCAGCCGCGAGGCCGGCATTGCGCGCTCGCGAGAGACCCGCGCGTGCCTCGACGAGATAGCGAATGCGAGGGTCGGTCGCGGCGAACTCCTCTACGCATTCGCGCGTGGCGTCACTGCTCGGGGCATTGTCGACGACGAGTACCTCGAAGGCACCGTATTCCACCTGCTGCAAGGTGCGCAGGACTCTCCGAAGTTCGCCGGGACGGTCCCTCGTGCCCACCACGACCGAGACGGGAATCTCCGACGGATCCAGCGAGAGCACGTCCGTCGCACAGACATCCCACCCCCCAAGCCCCTCGAGCGGTAAGTCGTAGGGCCTGGGCAACCCGTCCTCGGACAAGTGCCTCCAGATGTCCACCTCGAAGCTCCGCCAGATCGTGCTACGAAGAAGATCGATGTCCAAGGCACCGCTCGGCGAAGGAACCGTGACGAACCCGAGCGGTTCGTGGTGTAGTCGGACCAGGACGCGTGCCCAGTGAACGGATGGTCGGTCGGGCTCGACGACGGCGTCGACCCGCAGGGTATCCGCTAGCTCGATCTGCCCCACCCAGATCGCGCCAGAATCATCAAAGGCGCCGGTCTCGTGCGGGTCCGCCGCTTGCTCCGGGCGAGGGTCCTGCACGAACTCACACTGTACCGGCCGGCATAGGGCGCGAGTGGTCGCAGATGCACCGCCACGACACAGCGCGAGGCCGATCACCGGGCGTCCCTCGGCTTCCAGCCCGTTTCGCTATGAACCATGCGATAGCGACGGATCGCTCCGGGGAAAAACATCACAGCCTGCAACACTTCGGTGATCAACGACGCGATCCCCACCGCCAGCAAGCCGAAGTGCCCGATCAAAAGCAGCGTCGTACCGAGAAACGTCGCCGCCTCCGCCAGCTGGCGGACTGCCAGCACCCACAATCGTCGCTCCAGCCACAGGAACGATGTGAAGAAGCTCGTCACGGCCGTTCCTGGCAGACAAACAAGGAGGAGGCGCAGCAAGGTTGTCCCATGCTCTGCGTAGGTCGCCCCGAATATTCGGAGCACGTCCGGCGCCAGGGCTATCGCCACAGCCACGCCGGGCACGAGCATCAGCAACGTAAGGCGTACGGTCCGATCGACGTGCAGACGCATCGTGCTCGGGTCGTGGGCAGCCTCGACAAGGAACGAGGTGGAGACGCTCCAGATCAGACTTGAGAACGAGACCGTAATGGTCCACGGCAGGTAGAAGTAACCGTTCACGGTTGCACCGAGCCGAGAGATCACGATCAGCGGCATCAGCATCGAGGACATGATTCCAACCAGCTGCGTCGCTCCCTGGGCGGCGAGAAGCGAGGTGATCTCCTTACCCGACGGCAAGAGAGAACGACCACGACTCTCCGATTCGTGCTGCGGGATCAGCGTACGAAACAGATAGCGGGTCACGAGCGCGACGGCGAAGAAGACCGGTGCCGACCACGCGAGGAAGATGCCCTGATTGGGGACCACGATGATGAACAGCGGGAGAAGCGCCAGCTTGGCGATCCCGAAGAGGACGTTCTCCACAGGGACCCACTTCGTAGCCCGTAGCCCTGTGAGGGCATTGTCCTGGAGCACGAATACGACCCAGAACGTCACAACCACCACAAACAGTGCCCGCCAGGCGAAGGCCGTCGGCAGGAACCGATGCCCGAGTCCGGCGGCAACATAGATGAGTGAGAGAATGAGCGCGATAGACGTGCACGCGCCATACGAGCGCGCCACCAATTGTCGGGTCCGGTTGCCGGACACTGGCAGGAATCGGATGAAGGTCGACCCGAGGCTCAGGCTCGCGAGGCTCGCGAGGAGGCCCATCGCCGAGAGCTCCGCAGAGGCACGGCCTATGTTCTCGACCGAGACCAGATGAGCCGCCACTCCCCAAAAGACGATGCCGATGCCCGCTGATCCCATCGAGGACACCATGAGCGAGATGGCGTTTCGGACCAAAGGGCTGACCGAGCGTCGCGCCTTCAGCTCACCCACCTGGGCCCCGGCCACTCGTTCACGACTACGCCAGCTTGAGCGGCGCCGTCGTGCTCACGCGCTCGATGCTAGCGAAGGGGGGGCGGGCCCCGCCTCCTGGCTGGCTTCCCCCCACGCGACTGCGCAGAGTCTTCTGGCCGGCAAAGCCGGTTCCTCATGGGCGGTCGCATTCCTCGTAACGAATGTGAAGGACCTGAACGACGTACTGCATGGCCACGTCAGCCTGGAGATCGACTGCGCCGATCGGGGGCTTGTCGACGCCTGCGTGCCTGATTTGGAGGTGGCCGGCGGGAGGCTTGCCACGCGTGATCGGCAAGAGGTTATCCATGCGTGCGCCGAGACGGCACTGGCGACGATGCGAGGACCACTGGGGCGGACATGCTCACCGCAAAAGCAAAGGCGACGCTAATCTGATGGATGTGGTGCCGCGACTACTGCACGTGTTGATGGTGCTCGGCGCGTTGGTCGTGCTCATCCCGCTTGGTCGCCGTTGAGCGTTTCTCGCGGTCTGCCTGTCGGCGCGAGGCACCACAATTCTCGACGCGTTGCGAACGCGAGTCCCGGAAACCGAGATTCCCCCCGGCGCCAGAACCAGGGGCTGGTGAGAGCAAAGGACTGGAGAGTGAGACCATGCGTCTCTGCGGAGGCCGACCAGTGACACGTCCTGAGGCGTGATGCGGGTCTGGCGTGGCGCTACCCTAGCTCTTGTCCTGGCTGTGCTCGGCCTCTGCTCGGCGTGCACCAGCAGTTCTTTGCGCCCATCCACGACCACCACTACCAGCACCAGTGTTCCTTCGCCCACGCCGCGCCGTGCCAACGTCCCTTACGGTCCCGGGGGCTCCTGGCGGCTGGTGTTCTCGGACCGCTTCACCGGCTCCAACTTTGACTCGGCCGACTGGTCGACCTGCTACTACTTCGGCTGCACCGACAGGGGCAACGACGAGCTGGAGTGGTACCGGGCCTCCCAAGTCGCAGTGCATGACAACACGGTGTCACTGACAGTCGTCCCGGAACGGATCAACGGCAAGCAGTACGTGTCGGGGATGCTGTCGTCGTACGGCAAGTTCAGCTTCCTGTACGGTTACGTCCAGATCGTGGCCAAGCTGCCCGTCGGGCGGGGCCTGTGGTCGTCGTTCTGGACCGAGCCTGAGAGCGGGGCCTGGCCACCCGAGATCGACATCTTCGAGAACTGGGCGCAGTCGGACAGCGTCAATCTCTTTGTGCACTTCGGCGCTGCCAACCACTTCGACCACTCGGTTGTGTACCTGCCAACCGCCTCGAGCGCGTTCCACACCTACGGAGTGGACTGGGAACCCGGGTCAATCTCGTGGTACGTCGACGGGTTCCTGTGGGCCCATTTCGCCGTGTCCATCACGCAGCCGGAGTATCTGATCGCCGATCTGGCCGTGGACGGGAAACTCCCCCCCAACTCCGCCGTCCGGTTCCCCCAGAGCCTGGCGATCCGCTCGATCGAAGTGTGGCAGCACCCGTCACTAATCGGCGCCCGGACAACCCACTGAGGTTTCTCCCCGTCGGCAGCGATACGCGGGAGCGCGTGTCGCCACTCGGACCCCGTTCAAATCCCCTCGGTGGCTACCATCCCCAGCAACCAGAATCTTCCGATACTTGGGGAGGAAAGATTAAAGTCACTCTCCGTGGTGGTCGATGCACTCTAAGTGCGCAGACTATTCCGTCCGAGCCGCAGGGTTCACCCCGGTCAAGGTCACGGTTCTCCCCGCGCGGTAGGCGCGGCAGAACTCGAAAAGCCTCAGTCACATGGGGTCCGAGAGTATTTCTACGGTGCTTCGCCTATTCGTCGACGCCGCGCTTTCGCAGGTGGGATCGTCGTGGCTGTCACGCTGGCTGTGCTCGCCAACTCCTTAACGCTTAGTAGTACTTCTGGGGCGACGGTCAACTCCTCGGCGGTTAGTGGCACCTCTGGGGCGAGGCGCCCCAGCCATCTGTCCTGGCACCGCGTCACGACTACGACCAAAGGAAAGAACTGGCACCACAAGGCGCCGGCCACCACGACCACCACCGCGGCGCCAACGATTACCAGAGCTGGGGCGCCAACTACTACGACCACCGCGGCGCCGACGACCACCACAACTGCAGCCCCAACTACTACAACTACCGTGGCGCCGGCGACTACAACTACCGTGGCACCGGCAACTACCACCACCGTGGCGCCGGCCACCACGACCACCACCGTGGCGCCGGCCACCACGACCACCACCGTGGCGCCGGCCACGACAACGACTACTCAGCCGCCAACCACGACAACGACTACTCAGCCGCCAACCACGGGTCTTCCCGGGCCGAATGCCTACCCAGGCTTCACACAGGTCCTTGCCGACGACTTCAACGGCACGTCGCTCAATCAGACGACGTGGAACGGGTTCTATACGGACCTGTCACAGAACTGGCTCGGGTCGCACGGCACTGTCGCCGACGGCGTGATCACGATGTCGGAGTATCAAGACAGCGCGAACAGTGGCGCCTACACCGGGACGGGCCTGTCGACACGCACGGGCTGGACATCTGGCATGGCTTTCGTCCGCGCTCGAGCCGATGCCGGCGCCGGAATCACCATGTGCATCGGCCTCATCGGGCTGAACACCTGGCCCCCAGAGATCGACTTCTACGAAGACTTTCCGACCACCAATTCCCGACAGTCGTTCACGGCCACGACACACTACGGCGCAGACAACAACATGATCTGGAACACGAACACGTCAGTCGACGCGACGCAGTGGCACACCTACGGTGTCGAATGGAACTCGTCGACGATCACTTATCTCGTCGATGGCGTGGCGTGGGCCTCGATCCCGAACCCCTCCCCGACAGGTGCCAACGGTTTCGATCAGCCGATGAAGCTGTTCATGCAGATCGAGACGGGCGACAACACGAACCCGAGCGCGATCACGCCCGCTGTAGTGAACATGAACGTCGACTGGGCTGCCGTCTACACGCCAAGCTAGCCAATCTGACGCTCCCAGCAGTCAGCGCCTCATGACGCACTGAGTCGAGGTGGAAGTGATCGGCCACTTTCGTGGCGAGTAACCGGATGCGCCTCTGGCTGGGCACGACGGTGCGGTTCCGGCCGACGACTGGCTTCACATCTGGCGCACGAGCTTAAGCGCATCTTCTTTGAGAGCGGACCTGCGTCGCGCCCATCTGGGTCTTGCTCGACCACCAACTACTGGCAGGCGACAACATCGCGAGCGCTTCGGGCGAGCGCTTAGCCGTGGCGACAAGTAGGATTTGTCGGCAGCCGCACGAAGATCTCGACTTGTTTGGTAGCGGTGGAGCTTTACGCGAGGTATTGGCGAAAGGCCATCTCGATGAACCGAGCGGGAACCCTGATCTTCTGCTACCACCGTGTGGCCCAACGTGTCGACGACCCCTTCGGTCTCTGCGTGCGACCTGACAATTTCGCCGCACACCTCGACGAGCTCTTACGCGTCGCGGAACCTTCGACGCTGGACGATATCTCTAAGCCATCGCGCAAGCGTCGGGTAGTGGTGACCTTTGACGACGGATACGCCGACAACCTCTGGAACGCGCTGCCCATCGCCCGCGCCAAGGGCGTGCCCCTCACTGTATTCGTCACCAGCAGCAAGATCGACGACGCCCACGGGCTGTGGTGGGACCGGCTGGCGGCCATCCTGCGGTCCCGCCCTCGGACGGTCGCGGAGCTCGTTCTTCCTCTGGTCTCGGGCCCGGTCACGCTGGCGCTCGGGCGACCCGGCGCAGCATCAGACTTGGCAACAGTGCGCAGCTATCTGTGGCCACTGCCGGTGGCGGAGATAGAACGCGTCCTCAAGGACATCGCCGAGCTGTGGTCGGTACCGTCGGATGCCCCGCAGGACGCTCGCACGCTCACGTCAAACGAGTTCGCCGAACTCGCGGCTGCCGATACGGTGACCATCGGGGCGCACACTGTCGACCACCTCCGCCTGCGTGGCCAACCTCCCGCCGAGCAAGGTCGGACCGTGACAATGTCGAAACTGGCGCTTGAGCACCGCGTCGGTCGTGCAGTCGACCATTTCGCGTATCCCTACGGTGGGCACGACGCGTTCGACGAGTTCTCCATCGCGGCAGTGCGCGACGCCGGCTTTGTCACTGCCTGTACGACGCTGGGCGGGTCAGCTAACGCGTTCACCGATTCCTTGCGCCTCCCGCGACGCATCACAGCGAACTGGGAGCGCCACCGCTTCCGGGCGCAGCTGTGGCGCTGGGGGCTTTGGTGACCAGCGCCACCCGTCGGCCACGGAGGACGACACCGACGTTGTGCCTCGTCGCGCTCACAGGGACCACTTCCGTCGCTGCGTTCGGCTGAGCACATAGGCGAAAGGACCTGCGAGGGTTCCAAGCAACTCGGCTTTGGTCAGCGAGAACGGGTAGCCCTTCACCCGGTCGACGCGTCGGGGCGAAGAGGGGCTTACTAGCGACCGAACCGCCGTGGGAAGGAGCCTGAGAAGTCCGATGATGTGGCTCGGATCTTCCCAGACCAGCGACATCAGCGCAGCCATGAACCCGACCCCGTACGTATACATTTGCTTCTCGAGGTCATCGAGGTCTCGTCGGAGGCCCCGGTGCAAGATGGCGGCAGGTTCGTAGGCGACGGAGCCGCCCGACATGAGGAGTCGGATGAACAACGCGCAGTCCTCACCTGCGTGCGTGGGACTCCCTCCCCCCAATGCCGGGTCCAAGCCGCCGAGACCCCGGAGCACTTCCGTACGGAACGCCATGTTGCAACCGGTGCCGTACTCCCCGGTGGCGTAGACCGAGGCCAGCGTGTCAGGCTCCCCCTGGCTATGGCGTACGACCTCGAAACGTTCTCTCCTGAACACCCCAGCCCGGGGCGAGGCCAGTTCGAACCTGAGCGGCTTGCAGCAACGGCTCGTCGATCGCCCAGATTGTTCGAACCACAGCTGCGCAGGAGTCTCGAGCTCCATTGGGATCACGAGCCCACACACCGCGTCAACCCCAGGTGACGCCAACCTACCTCCAAGCACTCGTAGCCAGTTGCGATCGACCTCGTCGTCGTCGTCGGTGAATGCGACGATCTCACCCGTAGCGGCCCACAGACCGCGGTTTCGTGCCACGGAGAGGCCAGGTCGTCGCTCGGCCAGCACCCGTACACGCGGTAGGGACGCTATTGCGGCCAGCACTTGGTCGTTGACGCCGCCCGATCGCCGATTGTCGATGACGAGTATCTCGTATTCCGGGTAGTCCAATTCCCCGAGCCGTTCGACCGCGGTCTTAAGCTGCTCCGGTCGGCCGACGTTCGTCGCAACGATGACCGATGCCCTGGGCAGCGCGACCTCCAAGTTCGTGCTGCACATGTCGAGATCAAATGCCTCGCCGAGAGACTCGCGAAGGTGGCGCTCCAGGTCATCTGCACAAAGAGTCTCGGAGCTGACGGGGATCGTGGCGATGCCGATTGGGCGCTCGCCGCGCATCGCGAGGACCCAGACCGCCTTGTAGGTGCCCCCTGACGGATGTCGCAGGTCGAGATCAGCAAGCGGCTGTGCCACGTCGACGATGGCAATCCGCACGGGCGCAGATACCGATGGGGACGGGCGGCGGTGTGTGATGAGCAGGCCGGACAGCGTGACCTTGTCTCCACTAATCTTCATTCGCGCGGTCAAGTGTCAGCCACGACCGAGGTAACAGGTCACGGGAATCAAAATCGCTCGAGGTAAACCAAGGACGCGGCGCCACTACCACATGATCAGTCCTATCGCCAATGAAGCCTGCCCACCAGCTGAAGCTACTGTTCCCCGCCACCAGGCCGTCCGCCCTAGAAAGTAGAAGCATCACCTCCAGCGGCGCGACACCCTGCGGAGGCGCAATAGGCACTAAGTCCGCAATCCTTGCGAACTCCTGGAGGACGGCGTCAAGCGAGTCGCTCGCGACGTATACTGGACCGTCTAGTCCGAGTCGCCGCAGGTGACGTAGCGAGCGCTCGTAATACCCTCTTTCGGCTAATCCATGGAAGCGCTGCTGCGCCGGTCTTAGATAGTCTCCTCGCCTTACGTTCAATGCAATGGCTCCGGACCCGGGCGTCAACTGACGTGCCATAGAAACATACCAGTCTGATGGTCGTAAGACCGTCGATACGCGCTCGCGGATCTCATCAGCCACATTCTCGAAGTAGCGCCAGGATTGGAACATTCCAAAAAGGGTCGTTCCCGGTTCGATATTCTGAATCCGCTCGTCGTAACAGGAGGATGTCTCCATGAAGATCTTGCGCCCTCTTAAGGGTAGAAGCGGAGCCACCCGGTTGTGCCATATCATTGCCGCACGGCTGATCGGCATTATGCTGAATAGTGGACGGTGGAATTGGTCTTCCTCCGGAACAACAACACCGCTATCGAAGAAACCAAGGTCACACGATTTACGATAAGTGCGCCGTGGCCATGTGCGTCGGTAGAATGCCAAATTCGCATAACAGGGTGTGCCGAGCCGCCGGGCTTGTGCAAGTCCGGCCGCGTATATGAAGAGC
>Ga0187853_10003326_pt1 | contig 12508 bp, 6 predicted proteins | sample June2016WEW_6_10_2_FD_132417 | JGI IMG/M metagenome (GOLD analysis project Ga0187853, IMG submission 132417) | Peatland microbial communities from SPRUCE experiment site at the Marcell Experimental Forest, Minnesota, USA - June2016WEW_6_100 | ecosystem: Environmental > Terrestrial > Soil >... | reverse complement strand
GTCCGCCTCGGGTCCGGCGTTGAAGCCCGCGGGTGCCGCTGTGAATGCGTGGGTGTCAGTCATTGGGGCCCCATGTTGACCAGCTCACCTGGGTCTGGCGATCATCTCCGACCCCACAGGCGGGAAATCAGAGAGGTGGCAATCGACAACCTGCGGGGGCTCACCGGCATTTATAGCAGCGCCGTGCAGCCGGCGCTCAACAGGACTGACTCGTCGGTAACGGCCATTCGGTCGCACCTTGGCCTCGAGCTGAGCCTGCGGGGATATCGGAACGGACGGGTCGCCCTCAGTTGGGCTGGCGCAAACACGCCATCAAGCCCTCTCGGCCTACGCTGGGCCCGCATGAGCAGTGCAAGAGAAGCGCGTCAAGCCTCAAGCGAGACTGCCTGGCCGGATGCCGCCGACCGGAGGAGCGCGTCGATCGCTCGTGCCTGACCGAGCGCGTCGGCCCTGCCCAACAGCGGCCTTCCGTGGCCCAGAATCGCGGAGCTGAGGTTCTCCATCTCCAAACGGTAAGTGTCGTCCAGCACGACGGGCTCAGCGCGGCCATTCAGTTCGATTCCGCCGAGCTCGCTGTGCCAGGGGTCGCGCGACACGAGAGTGCCCTTGCTGCCGACCGCCTCGAGCGAGCGCTGGACTGACGTGAAACCCGCAACGATCTCGGCGACCACACCGGACGGGAAGCGCAGCAAGCCCGAGAAGCGCTCGTCCACGCCGGAAGGGCCAAGGGTCTGCTCGCCGAAGACCCGCACCGGTTCTGCTCCGGCGACCAGGCGCGAGCCGCTCACGGGGTAGCAGCCCACGTCCATCAGGGCCCCGCCGTCGAGGCCGGGTTCGAGCCGCGCGTCGCTCGTCTTCGTCATCACGAAGCTGAATGTGGAACGGATCGACTGGAGCTCGCCCACTTCCGGCAGCAGTTCCATGAAGCGGCGCGTCTGGGGCGAGTGACGCCACATGAACGCCTCCATCAGCACCAGGTCCGCAGCCTCCGCGGCATCGAATGCCTCGACGACCTGCTCTGGTTGGCGCGTGTAGGGCTTCTCAACGAGGACGTGTTTGCCGGCCGCGATCGCCAGCATCGTCATGGGGTGGTGAAGCGAATTCGGGACGCCGACATAGACCGCGTCCACCTCCGGGTCGGCCAGCAGTTCCTCGTATGAGCCGTGGATCCGCGCGATGCCGAACCTCGATGCGAACTCCGCCGCCCGATCGCGACTTCTGCTGCCGACCGCGACCACGCTGAAGTTGGCCGCTCGACCGGCATCCTGCATCAACCTGGACGAGATGTCGCCGGGGCCGAGGATGCCCCAGCGGACCTCTTCGGACAACTGCATTCTTCTCCTTCCGTCGTTTGAGACCTCCCGCTCAGGATGACAGAATGATTGACGCCTGCCGACATCGCTCGAGCCGGAGCACGGCTACCCGATCCGGCTCCTCGTTCCGAAGCGCTTCTTCCGGAAGAGCGCGAAATGGGTCCGCGGCCTCGAGTTCCTTGACCGCGACCGGCTCGGCTTCTGGGAGGGCTACGGCTACCACAACCACGCCGATCCGTGGAAGGAAGATCGCTTGAGAAGGTCGCCGCCGTTTGGATGGTACCGGCAGCCACTTGCGACGGTGTTCGGCACCGATTCACAACCGTTCCAACCTTGACCCGGGATGGTTCGCTAATCGACACTCGGCTCTCCGCGACCCAAGAGGGCTTCGCCGCGAAGGAGCAGGCGCCGCCGTCGCCGGCGCGGAGGCCGAAGGACGGGTGCTGACGCAGCCGAGCGAGGACGGCGCAGAGTGAGCCAGACGGGCGGGTCGCGGGCCGGGGGGCTCTACGATCCCAGCTTCGAGCACGACGCATGCGGCTTCGGCTTCGTAGTCGACATTGCCGGCCGCCCTTCTCACGATGTCGTCCGCGACGCCCTGACCGTCCTCGTCAACCTCGAGCATCGCGGCGCCACCGGCTCGGAGAGCAGCACCGGCGACGGCGCGGGCCTGACCATCCAGATCCCACACCGCTTCCTGGCCGACGCCGCCGGCAGGTCCGGCGTTCGTATGCGAGGCAGGGGCGGGTACGGCGTCGGCATGGTGTTCCTGCCCCAGGACAGGGCCGGACGGGTCGAGTGCTTCCGCCTGTTCGAGGGGGTGATCGCCGGCGAAGGTCTGCACCTGCTGGGCTGGCGTGACGTGCCAACCGAGGCTGCAAGCCTTGGCGCAAGTGCCAGGGCGGCCCAACCCCTGATTCGCCAGGTCTTCGTCGATCGCCCGGATCGCCTGGTCGAGGACATGGCCTTCGAGCGCAAGCTCTACGTCGCCCGCCGCCTCGTCGAGAAGGCCGTTTCGCGTTCGGCGATTCCGACGCGCGGAGACTTCTATATCCCGTCCCTCAGCTGCCGGACCATCGTCTACAAGGGCATGCTCAACGCCTCGCAGCTGCGCGTCTTCTACCCGGACCTGGCCGACGAGCGCGTCGAGAGCGCAATCGCCATGGTCCACTCGCGTTTCTCGACCAACACGTTTCCGTCCTGGCCGAGGGCCCATCCGTACCGCTATATCTCGCACAACGGCGAGATCAACACCCTGCGCGGCAACGTCAACTGGATGCACGCCCGCGAGTCACAGTTCAGCTCGACCCTGTTCGGCCCGGAGCTGACGAAGGCTCTCCCGGCGATCGACAACGAAGGGTCGGACTCGGCGATCCTGGATAACGTCCTGGAGCTGCTCCACCTGTCGGGGTGCTCACTGGCCCACGCCCTGATGATGATGGTCCCGGAGCCCTGGCAGCATCACGAGTCGATGGCTCCGGAGAAGCGGGCATTCTACGAATTCCACTCCTGCCTGATGGAGCCGTGGGACGGACCGGCCTCCATTGCCTTCACCGACGGCATCCGGGTCGGCGCCACCCTCGACCGCAACGGGCTTCGCCCGGCCCGCTACTGGATCACCGACGACGGCCGGGTGGTAATGGCTTCCGAGGCCGGGGTGCTCGACATCCCGCCCGAGAGGCTGGTGGCCAAGGGCCGGCTCAAGCCCGGCCAGATGTTCCTCGTCGACACGGCCGAGCAGCGCATCGTCTCCGACGACGAGCTGAAGCGCCGTGTCGCTACCGAGCACCCCTACGAAGAGTGGGTTCGCGAGTGGCTGGTCAGGCTCACCGAGCTGCCACCGCCGGCGCGCGTGATCGAGCCCGACCACGAGACAGTGCTGCGCCGCCAGGAAGTCTTCGGGTACACGGCCGAAGACGTCCGCATCCTGATCAACTCGATGGCCGTCACCGGAACCGAGCCGGTCGGCGCAATGGGCGACGACGTGGCCCTGGCCGTGCTGTCGGAACGGCCCCAGCTGCTGTACTCGTATTTCAAGCAGCTCTTCGCCCAGGTGACCAACCCGCCGATCGACGCCATTCGCGAGGAGCTCATCATGGCTTCCGAGATGGCGATCGGCCCGGAGGGCAACCTCCTCGAGCCCGATGCGCGCTCCGCCCACCAGCTCGAGTTGCCCTCGCCGGTCCTCTCGAACGAGGAGCTGGAGAAGATCCGCGGCCTGTCCACGGGTGATTCCCACGGCTTCAAGACGATCACGCTGCCGATCCTCTTCCGGGTCGCCGAGGGTGGCGCCGGCCTGCGCAAGGCGGTCGAGCAGCTGCTCGACCGCGCTTCGGAGGCTATCTCCGAGGGCCACAACGTCATCATCCTCTCGGACCGCGGGCACGACGCCGACGAAGCTCCGATTCCTGCTCTTCTGGCCGTCTCGGCCGTTCACCATCACCTCGTCCGGGCGGGCACTCGCACCCAGGCCGGCCTGGTCCTCGAGTCCGGCGAGCCGCGCGAGGTGCATCACTTCGCCCTGCTGATCGGCTACGGCGCCAGCGCGATCAACCCGTACCTCGCCTTCGAGACGGTCCACGACCAGGTTCGTCTGGGCATGATCGGTGGCGCGGCCGAGCTCGCCGAGAAGAAGTACCGCAAGGCCATCGCCAAGGGCATCGTCAAGGTGATCTCGAAGATGGGCATCAGCACCATCCAGAGCTACCACGGGGCCCAGGTCTTCGAGGCCATCGGCCTCAACCAGGACTTCGTGGACGATTACTTCACCGGGACTCCCACCCGCATCGGCGGCGTCGGCATCGACGTCATCGCCCGCGAGGTGAAGATGCGCCAGGACCGGGCCTATCCGCCCGGGCGTCCCATCTACCACAAGCAGCTCGGCGTCGGCGGCAACCTCCAGTACCGGGTCGAGGGCGAGCGCCACCTCTTCAACCCGCTCTCGATCTCGCAGCTCCAGCACGCGACGCGGAGCGGCAGCTACGCTGCGTTCAAGGAGTACTCGAAGCTCATCGACGACCAGTCCGCCGGCCTGTGCACTCTGCGCGGCCTGATGGACTTCAAGCCGAATCATCGACATGCCCTCTCGATCGACGAGGTCGAGCCGGTCGAATCGATCGTCAAGCGTTTCAAGACCGGGGCGATGAGCTACGGCTCGATCTCGCGCGAGACCCACGAAACGCTGGCGATCGCCATGAACCGCCTGGGGGCCAGGTCGAACACGGGCGAAGGAGGCGAGGATCCAGCCCGCTTCGAGACCCTGCCCAACGGGGACTCGCTGAAGAGCGCCATCAAGCAGGTCGCCTCGGGCCGCTTCGGCGTCACGAGCGAGTATCTCGTCAGCGCCCGCGAGATCCAGATCAAGATGGCCCAGGGCGCCAAGCCCGGCGAGGGTGGTCAGCTGCCGGGCCACAAGGTCTATCCCTGGATCGCGAAGGTGCGCCACTCGACCCCGGGCGTCGGGCTGATCAGCCCGCCACCCCACCATGACATCTACTCCATCGAGGACCTGGCCGAGCTGATCCACGATCTCAAGAACGCCAACACCGGGGCCCGCATCTCGGTCAAGCTGGTGTCCGAGGTCGGCGTCGGGACCATCGCCGCCGGCGTCGCCAAGGCGCATGCCGACGTCATCCTGATCAGTGGCCACGACGGCGGAACCGGCGCCTCGCCCCTGTCGTCGATCAAGCACGCCGGCCTGCCCTGGGAGCTTGGGTTGGCCGAGACGAACCAGGTTCTCCTGATGAACGATCTGAGGTCGCGCGTCGCGGTCGAGGTCGACGGCCAGTTGAAGACCGGCCGTGACGTCGTGATCGGCGCCCTGCTCGGCGCCGAGGAGTTCGGCTTCGCGACCGCCCCCCTGGTCACCCTCGGCTGCGTGATGATGCGCGCCTGCCACCTGAACACCTGCCCGGTCGGCATCGCCACGCAGGACCCGGAGCTGCGTAAGCGCTTCACCGGCGAACCGCAGCACGTGGTCAACTTCATGACCTGCGTCGCCCAGGAAGTCCGCGAGCACATGGCCCTGCTCGGGTTCAGAACCTTTGAGCAGATGGTCGGCCACTCGGAGCGGCTCGAGATGCGGCGGGCTGTCGACCACTGGAAGGCCCGCAACCTGGACTTCAGCCGGATCCTGTTCCAGCCCCAGGTGCCCAGGACGACGCTTCGGACTTGCCAGATCGGCCAGGAGCACAAGGTAGACGTCTCGCTCGATGCCACCACGCTGATCCCGCTGTGCCGGCCGGCTCTCGACAGAGCCGAGCGCGTCGAGGCCGAGCTGCCGATCCGGAACGTCAACCGAGCCGTCGGCACGACCCTCGGCTCCGAGGTGACGCGCCACTACGGCGGGGCGGGCCTGCCGGAGGACACGATCAACCTCCGCTTCCGCGGCTCCGCCGGGCAGAGCTTCGGGGCGTTCATACCCAGGGGCATCACCCTGACCCTCGAGGGCGACGCCAACGACTACATCGGCAAAGGCCTGTCGGGCGGCAAGATCGTCCTCTACCCGCCCCGAGAATCGACGTTCGTGGCCGAGGACAACGTCATCGCCGGCAATGTCGCGTTCTACGGTGCCACGTCCGGCGAGGCGTACCTCCGCGGCATCGCCGGCGAGCGGTTCTGCGTCCGTAACTCCGGCGTCAGTGCCGTCGTGGAGGGGGTGGGCGACCACGGCTGCGAGTACATGACCGGCGGCCGAGTCGTCGTCATCGGCAGGACCGGTCGCAACTTCGCAGCCGGGATGTCCGGGGGCGTGGCCTACGTCCTCGACGAGAGCGGCGAGGGCGGGGCCGCCGGCGGCGGCTTCGAGCGCGTCTGCAACAAGGAGATGGTCCAGCTCTTCCCGCTGTCCGACCCAGCGGAGGCGGCCGAGGTCCGCCGCCTCCTGGAACGCCACGTCGAGCACACCGCCAGCACGCGGGCGAAGGCGCTCCTCGATGATTGGCCGACGACCGTGAGCCGCTTCGTCCGCGTCGTCCCGAACGACTATCGCCGTGTCATGGAGGCGCAGGCCAGGATGCGCCGGACGGGACTATCCGAGGAGGAAGCCGAGATGGCCGCCTTCGAGGAGAACGTCATGGACGCGCGCCGCGTGGCAGGGAACTGACGATGGGCAAGCCGACCGGTTTCATGGAGTTCGGGCGCGAGCCCGCCCACGTTCGCCCACCGCTCGAGCGGGTCAGGGACTGGAGCGAATCCCACCCCGCCTACGAAGAGGCGACTCTGCGCGACCAGGGCGCCCGGTGCATGGACTGCGGCACGCCCTACTGCCATGCGGGTGCGCTCGTCAACGGATTTGCACTGGGCTGCCCGATCCACAACCTGATACCGGAGTGGAACGACCTCGTCTACCGGGGCCAGTGGCGCGAGGCGAGCATCCGGCTTCACAAGACAAACAACTTCCCCGAGTTCACCGGCCGCGTCTGCCCGGCCCCGTGCGAGGGCTCGTGCACGCTCGGCATCAGCCAGCCACCGGTGGCCATCAAGACCATCGAGAACGAGATCGTTGAACGCGCCTTCCTGGAGGGCTGGGTGGTCCCCGAGCCGCCGCTGTCCCGGACCGGCATGAAGGTTGCGGTCGTCGGCAGCGGCCCGGCGGGCCTGGCGGCCGCCGCTCAGCTCAACAAGGTCGGCCACGCGGTCACGGTCTACGAGCGCAGCGACCGGGTCGGCGGCCTGCTGATGTACGGCATCCCTAACATGAAACTGGACAAGACCATCGTGGAGCGGCGCGTCAGGCTGCTCGAGGCCGAGGGCGTCGGTTTCGTGACGGGTACGGCCGTCGGGGAGGACGTCGCCGTAGCGGAGCTGGTCAACGATTTCGACGCCATCGTCCTGGCCATCGGCTCCACCGTGCCGCGCGACCTGGGCGTCGAGGGGCGCGGACTGGCCGGCGTGCACTTCGCCATGGACTTCCTGGTCGCGAACACCCGGGCCCTGCTCGGCGGTCCGGCCGCGCCCATCTCGGCTGCAGGCAAGAACGTGATCGTCATCGGCGGCGGCGACACCGGCACCGACTGCGTCGGCACGGCGATTCGCCAGGGCGCTATGAGCGTCGTGCAGCTTGAGATCCTGCCCAGGTCGCCAGAATCTCGGGCCGCGGACAACCCGTGGCCGCAGTGGCCCAAGGTCTACAAGCTCGACTACGGCCAGGAAGAGGCCGCCGCCCTGTGGGGCGCCGACCCGCGCCGCTACCAGGTCGACACGCGCCGCCTGGTCGGCGACGAGGCGGGCCGGGTGAAGACGGTCGAAACCGTCGAGGTCGAATGGGTCCACGCGCCCGGCGGCCGGCCGGAGATGCGCGAACGCGCCGGCACGGAGAAGTCGCTCCCCGCAGACCTGGTGCTGATCGCGATGGGTTTTGTCGGCCCCGAGCCGAGTCTACCGGCGGCCTTCGGCTGCAAGCTCGACCACCGCGGCCACATCGTCCACGACGAAGACTTCATGACGACGACGCCGGGCATCTTCACGGCCGGCGACTGCTCGCGCGGTCAATCCCTGGTGGTCTGGGCCATCAACGAAGGCCGTCTCGCGGCCCGCGCGGTCGACCGATACCTGATGTTCGGCGACTCGATCCTGCCCGAGTTCTAGGCGGCGCCGCCAGCCCCCTCGGGTCGTCGATCGGGGGCGGCGATCCGCATCGGGAGCCGGCGCGAGCCCCATCGACCGCACGAGCCCGGCGAGGACGCCGCGGCCGTTGCAGGTGAAGGCGACTGGGGCTGCCGCTGCGCCGGGCGGCCGAGGCGCGGCCGAGGCGCTGGGCGGCCCCGCGTTTGACGCTCGCTTTCGACAGCCCTACCCTCACCGAACTCCTGCCAGGAAGGTCGTCATGAGTCCATCGCGCAACTCCGTTCGATCGCTCGCCCGTCCGATGATGGCTGCCGTCGCCGTACTCGCGCTGCTCCTTACGGCTCCGGCGACCGTCGCTGCCCGGAGCGCGGGAGGCGGCTCGACCGTGGCCTACGACATCTCGTACCCGCAGTGCGGCCACTCATTCCCCACCGGCGCCTCGTTTGGGATCGTCGGGGTGAACGACGGGATCGTCTTCAGTCCCAACCCGTGCCTCGGCCCCGGTGACGGCTCGCCCGAGCTCTCCTGGGCCGGCGGGGTGAAGGCGCAGCTCTACGCCAACACCGGCAACCCCGGACCTGCGCTGTCGTCCCACTGGCCCAACGGCCAGGCTTCACCGGACGCGTGCGACACGACGGCGTCGCCGGGATCCGACACCGCGAATTGCGCCTTCGACTACGGCTACGACGCCGCGGCCGACTCCTACCAGACGGCCGTCCGCGCCTACGTGTCCCTCGGCCTGGCTCATTCGGGCGCCACTCGCACGCCCGCTTCGAACGTTTGGTGGCTCGACGTCGAGACCTCCAACAGCTGGCGGACCAATGTCAGCCTGAACGTGGCTGCTCTCCAGGGTGCGGTCGCGTACCTCGGGTCGGTTGGCCCTGCCGGCATCGGTTTCTACTCGACTTCATACCAGTGGAAGCAGATCACCGGCGGCCCTGCCGCCTTCGCCGGCTATCGGAGTTGGGTGGCAGGGGCCTCGACCGCCCGCCAGGCGGCGAGCAACTGCGTCGGCAAAGGCTTCACCGGCGGCGGCGTCACGATGGCGCAGTACGCAGCCAACGGCTTCGACGCGGACCTCGTCTGCTAGGGCGATCGCGTGGGCGATCGCGGGCGAGGGGCGGTTCCCGGCCGGGATCTGAGGCCCGGCCGCGAGGCCGGCGGTCGCCAGGCGGGACGGACGCGACCAGGTCGGAGGCGCCCCGGCCGCGACTGATTGCATATGTATGCACTAGCCCGTATACTCATGCGACCATGGCTGCCACCAGATCCAGACCCGATGACATCCGCGCGGGAGCCTCCAGCGAGGAGCCGTCGCCGGCCCGGCCCGGCGGCGTGCCTCAGCTGGCGAGCGGGACGTCCCAGTCCGCGTCGGAACGCGGACTGGGACCTGGGCCGTCTCGAAGCGGGCGCGCCGGGGCCATCACGGTCGGCATAGTCGGCGCCACCGGCTACGCCGGCGGGGAGCTCGTCCGGCTCCTGCTGCACCACTCCGGTGTCAGGCTGGCCGGCCTGCAGGGCCGCAACCGCGAGGACCAGCCGATCGCGGCGTCGCACCCTCACCTCGGCGCGACGGGCCTGGTCGTGGGCCGGACAATACCCGAGGCCGACGCGATCTTCACCGCGCTACCGCATGGCGCGGCTGCCGAACTGGCCGCCGCGATCACCGCGCGCGGGTCGGCGCTCCTCGATATCGGCCCGGACTTCCGTCTCCACGACCCGGCCGACTACCCGCGGTGGTACGGGTTCGACCACCCCGCGCCGGAGCTGCTCGCCGCCGCGGTCTACGGCCTGCCGGAGCTGCACCGCGACGAGATCAGGGCCGCGGCCGACCGACCGGCCGCGGTGATCGGCCTGCCGGGCTGCTACCCGACGGTCGCGATCCTGGCACTCGCCCCCCTCGCCCGCGCCGGCTTGATCGGCGACCTCGTGGTCGATGCGATGAGCGGGGTCTCAGGCGCAGGTCGCGAGCTAAGGCAGGACCTGCTCTTCTCAGAGGTCAACGAAAGCGTCCGGGCATACGGTATGTTCACCCACCGCCACACGGCCGAAATGGAGCAGGAGCTCGGACAGCAGGGCGAGCGCGGAGGGCTGGGCAGTCGGGGTGCCAACCCGGGCGTTGCCAGCGTCGACTTCCTGCCGCACCTGATCCCGATGACCCGCGGAATCCTGGCCACCTGCCACGTCAGGCCGACGCGCCCGGTGACCCAGGCCGAGGTCGACGCCATGTACGACGAGGCCTATCGCGACGAGCCGTTCGTCCAGGTCGTCGCCGACCCGCCGTCGACCAGGCATGTCTACGGCAGCAATCTCTGCCGGATATGGGCCAGGGTGGACCCCCGGGGCAGTCGCATCCTCGTCCTCGGCGTGATCGACAACCTGGTCAAGGGCGCCGCCGGCCAGGCGGTCCAGGCCCTGAACGTTCTCTTCGGTCTGCCCGAGACGACCGGTCTCGAGCAGTACCCGATCGCTCCGTAGTACGAATCCGTCCGGCCACCACGCAACGCTCCATTCAGGGATCTCCAGCGCCCGCCCGGCCATCGCCTCAGCGCCCAATCGAAGGGACTCGAACCTGATGCACCCGGATCCAGATCGATCCTCGACCGGGGACGCCACCTGCCCCGACTGCCTTACGGCCCTTCCGAACCGGCTGCCCGCCGTCGAGCAGAGGGTGGCAATGCCGCGCGGATTCCGGGCCGGTGGAGCCGCTGCAGGCATCAAGCCTTCGGGTCGACCCGACCTGGGCGTGATCGCAACTGCGGGCCGGCCCGCAGCCGTCGCCGCCGTCTTCACTCGGAACCAGTTCGCGGCGCCGCCGATCAGGATCTCCAGGGCTCACCTGAACGCGACCGAGATCGGAGGGGGAGGTCGGTTTGGCTGGGCCGACGCGGTCGTCGTCACGGCCGGCTGTGCCAACGCGGCGACGGGAGCCGAGGGCGAGTCCGATCAGACCGAGGTATGCAGGGCCCTGGCGGCTCTCCTGGACACGACCCCGGAGCGAACGCTCGCTCTCTCTACCGGCCTGATCGGCGTGCGACTGCCCGTGGCCAGGGTCACGGCAGGTCTTGCCGGTCTGGTTCCAGAGCTCTCCGAGGCCGACGCAGGCCTCGAGGCTGTCGCTGCGGCCATGATGACAACGGACACGAAGGTGAAGCTGGCTACGACGGCCCTCGAGCTGCCGGGGCCCGACGACCGGCCGGCGAGGGTCACCGTCGCGGCCATCGCCAAGGGTGTGGGCATGATCCATCCTCGAATGGCAACGATGCTGAGCGTCATCCTGACCGACGCAAGCGTCACCCCTGCCGGGCTCTTCGCGTTGCTCTCGCCGATCGTCCAGCGCACCTGGAACCAGCTCACGGTCGACGGCGACACCAGCACCAACGACACCGTCTTCCTGCTCGCTTCGGGCGCGACCGGGGCGGCCGTGACGGCCGGGAGTGACGAGGCCGCCCTTCTCGGCGATGCCGTCGAAGCCGTGGCCCGGTCCCTGGCTCGACAGCAGGCCGCCGACGGCGAGGGCGCCACGACGCTGATCACCTGCCAGGTCAGCGGCGCGGCCGACGACTACGACGCCCGGGCCGTGGCCAGGGCCGTCGTCGGCAGCAGCCTGGTCAAGACCGCGGTGCGCGGCCGCGACCCGAACTGGGGCCGCGTGGCCTGCGCCGCCGGCAACGCCCGCCTGCCCGAAGAGCAGCTCCTCGAGGCGGCCGGCCTCCACCACACCGAAGCCATGCCGCGGGCCGGCCGGGCGCCCGAGCTCGACCCGGACAGGCTCCAGATCGCGATCGCCGGGACGCTCGTGTACCGGGGCGCTCCGCTGCCCTACGACCGCGTCGCCGTCGGCAGGGCGATGGCGGCGCCGGAGGTGCTGATCCGCCTCCACCTTGGGATCGGGGGAGGGGAGGGTGAAGCGTTCGGCTGTGATCTGACCGAGCGGTACGTGACCGAGAACGCGGAGTACACGACTTGAGCGACGTCCTCGTTCTCAAGCTGGGCGGGACGACCCTCGCCGACCAGGCGCACGTCCTCGACGAGGTCGCGGCCGTTGCTCGCAGCCGCCCCGTCGTGCTCGTCCACGGCGGTGGCAGGCGCATCAGCGAGTGGCTCGAACGTCTCGGCGTGCCGAGCCGGTTCGAAGGCGGATTGCGGGTGACCGACGCGGCGGCCCTGGAAGTTGCCGCGGCCGTGCTGCGGGGGGTGGTCAACTCCGAGCTCGTCTCCGGCCTTCGCGACCGAGGCGTGGATGCGGTGGGCTTGAGTGGTGTGGACGGCGGATTCCTGATCGCCGAGCGCGTCCCCGGTCTTGGTCTCGTGGCCCACGTCGTCGGCATTCGACGCGACCTGCTCGATGCGCTGCTCGTGGCCGGCCAGGTAGCCGTTGTGGCGCCCCTCGCGCGCGACGAGAGCGGCGTCGTCTGCAACGTGAACGCCGACGACGCGGCCGCGGGCATCGCCGCGGGACTCGGGGCTCGACAGCTCGTGCTGATGACCGACATGGATGGCGTCCAGGGCGCAGCCGGCGAGAAGCTCGATACCCTGACCGTCGAGCAGGCCAACAGGCTCATCGCCGACGGCCACATCAAGGGGGGAATGGTGCCCAAGATACGGGCCGCCCTGCAGGCGGTCAG
>Ga0187853_10003314_pt1 | contig 12538 bp, 12 predicted proteins | sample June2016WEW_6_10_2_FD_132417 | JGI IMG/M metagenome (GOLD analysis project Ga0187853, IMG submission 132417) | Peatland microbial communities from SPRUCE experiment site at the Marcell Experimental Forest, Minnesota, USA - June2016WEW_6_100 | ecosystem: Environmental > Terrestrial > Soil >... | reverse complement strand
GGCGTCGACGACGATGACTGCGTCGCCCGAACACACGGCCTCAACGGGACCATGGCGGAACTCGGAAGCCGAAAGCGCCACCGCCTGACGACGCACCTTCTCATGCCAGAGCAGGCGGCCCGCTGCTGCAAGGCCGGCTCCGGTGCCGAGACCGAGGATCCACGTCCGTTCTGCCAGGGCGAGGCGCAGCCCCACGGAGGCGACGCTGTCCCAGGACCCGACGGCCGTCTGCAGCCGTTCCGCCAGGGCGGCCCGGTCGGCCGGACCCATGGCCAGGAATCCTGAGATCGCGAAGAGCGCGGCAAGCGCAGCCGTCGCGCTTCTCGTCCCCGCGCCGCCTTCGTCGCCGATCGGCGTGCGCACAACCAGCGTCGCCACCGAAGCCAGGGGAGACACGCGGCCGGCCGTCACGGCTACCACCGCGCAACCTGCTGCGGCGGCATCGCGCGCCGCGGCAAAGGTCTCGGGGCTCGTGCCAGTCTTGGAGATGGCCACGACGACGTCGCCCGTGTGCCAGTCCCGGCCATCGGCCGAGCCCAGCACGGCGGCCGCGGACTCGCGCACAGTGAGCAGCGGCTGGAAGCCCGCTCGACGGCGGGCGACGAGCCAGCTTGGGGCGACGGCCTGGGCCACGGCCAGAGACATCCCGGTTCCGACGAGGACGACTCCCGCGCCGCCACCGAAGAGCGCCTCGAGCCTCGGCCGCAGGCCCGCCACCTCGGCGAGCGTCGCCTGCACGACTTCCGCCGCGCCCGCCAGGTCTCGACCCATCTGATCCGGACCGTCAGCCATCAACGCGGCCAGAGCCTGGTGAAGATCGGGTCGCCCCGAGGCCGGTCCAAGCCCGAGCTGCGCGCCCGCGGTTTCGCCCACTTTGGTCATCCCTTCACGCTCCCCGCAGTCAAGCCGGCCACGATGTAGCGCTGGAAGACAAACGCGATGATCAGGGGTGGGATCGCGGCGATAACCCCCCCCGTGGCCAGGCGCCCGAAGTCGGTGCCGTAGCGACCGATGAAGTCGTTCAATGCGACCGGCAGCGTCCTCGATGCGTTAGTCTGGGTGATAACGAGCGCGTAGAGGAACTCGTCCCAGGCGAGCAGGAAGGCCAGCAGTGCAGTCGACAGCAGGCCGGGCCGGGAGACAGGGAGGATGACACGCCACAACGCTCCGAGCCTCGAGCAGCCGTCGACGCGGGCGGCGTCGTCCAGATCTCGCGGGATCGTGTCCAGGTAACCACGCATGAGCCACACCACGTAGGGCGTTACGAATGAGGAGTAGATGATGATCAGGGCCAGGGGAGTGTCGCTGAGCCCCAGCGTGTTCATGATCTGGTAGAGGGGCAGGAGAAGTGCGATCGGCGGCAGCATCGTTGTGGCCATGAAGGCCAGGATCATCCAGCCCCGGCCGGGGAAGTGGAAGCGCGAGAAGGCGTAGGCAGCCACCGTGCCAACGGTCATCCCGACTAAGGTCGTCATCGAGGCGATCACCAGGCTATTCATCAGGGCGGACCGGAATTCCTGCGCCTGAGTGTCGCCTGGCGAGCCGCCGATGGTCAGATCGACGAAGCGCTGGAAGCTGATGTGGGCAGGGATCCACGACAGCGGGCGCGCTAACAGATCGGCCTTGTCGGCCACGCTCGATATCAGGAGCCACGCGAACGGCCCCAGGATCACCAGCAGGGCTACGACCATTCCGGCGTACACGAAGACCGTCCGCAGGACTCGGCCCACGGTGATGGGCTTGCGGCGCCTCTTTGGGGAGCGCGCTCCAGCGGACGATGCCATTGCATCCCTGGATCGCGACAACGGCACGTTCATGACTCCGTTGACCCCGTTCGCCTGAGCATCCACAGATAGATCGCGGCCAGCAGCATGATCGCGATGGCGATGATGTAGCCGAGGGCCGCGCCCTGGCCGAAGTCGTAGCTCTGGTACGCGGTTCGATAGGCGTAGATCGCCACGGTCTGAGTGGAGCTGGCGGGGCCGCCGCCGGTCATGATCCAGATGATGTCGAAGACCTTGAACGCCTCCATCGTCCGCAGTACCAGGACGATCAGGATGATGGGCGTAAGCAGCGGCAGGATGATCCGCCGGAATACGTCGCTGCTGCCGGCTCCGTCGACCCGGGCAGCTTCGAACAGCTCACGGTCGATCCCCTGAAGGCCGGCCAGGATGAGGATTGCGCAGAAGGGCGTCATCTTCCAGACATCCGCGATGATCACCATCCACATCGCCGTTGTGTCTTGCGAGAGCCACGGAACATAGTCGTGAATGAAGCCGAGCTGGGTGAGCAGGGCATTGAGTGAGCCGTAGCTACCCTGGTCTATCCACCGCCACATCAGGGCGTTCACGATCGTGGGCAGGGCCCAGGGCAGGATCACCAGGGACCGGAGCACCCACCGAAGTCGCATCGGCTGATCCATCAGCATGGCCAGCCCGACGCCCAGGCTGAGCTCCAGCGCCGTGGTCACGATCGTGAAGAAGAGCGACTTGGAGATGGAGTCCCAGAACGCCCCGCTCGTGAGCTGCGTGATGTAGTTCCCCAGGCCGACGAACGGTTCCACCCCGGGGTTCGTCAGCTCTATCGCGAAGAGGCTCATCCACGCGGCGCGGACGAGCGGGACCACCACAACGAGGAAGATGACGAGGGCGGCGGGGGCCAGGAAGGCCGCCGCCACCCAAGTCTCGGGCCACGGCTTCGACCGCTTGACGGAAAAGCGGCCGAGCGTGCCTGCCGTCATCGTCGGATGCCTTTCGAGTGGCTGCAGAGATCAACAGGGCTTCACTGCTGGAACGACGGCAGCTGGGACGCCACGTCGTTCAGTGCCTGCTGCGGGGTCTTGTTGCCGAGAAGCGCCTGCTGGATAGCGTCCTGCAGCGCGTTCGAGAGCTTCGTGTAGTAGGGCACCACCGGGCGTGCAACCAGCCCGGCGAACTCGATCTTCGCGGCGGCGAAGAGATCGGGGTTGTTCTTCGTGACGCTCGGGTTGTCGAAGGAAGCCTTCCACATCGGAAGGGCATTCGCGACATCCATCTCCTGCGACTGCTCGCTCGCCATGAAGAGAGCGTACTGGAGCGCCTGGTCCGGGTACTTGCTGGTCGTCGTGATTGCCAGGCTCATCCCGCCGTTCACGCCGCTCGTCGTTACGCTGCCCTCGCCGGGGCTCGGGGCAACCTTGATCTTGCCGGCGACAGTGGACTTGGTCGCGTCATTCATTACGCTCAGGCCGTACGTCCAGTTGAGGGCCATCGCGGCCTGACCTGCGCTCATGACTGTGTTGACATCGTCCTCGGTCTGGCTCAGGGATGCCGGATCGACCAGGCCCTCGTCGAGCAGCTTCTTCATGAAGGTCAGGGCTGCGAGGCCACCGCCCTGGTTGAAGAGCGCCTTGCCGCTGGCATCGACGAAATCGGAGCTGCCGAACGCAGCGGAGAGCTGGGTCCAGTCGCAGATGACGGCCTCGGCCTGCTTCCAGCTGGCAGTTATCGGGTACTTGACGCCTGTCGCCTGGATCAGCTTTGCGTCAGCCTCGACCTCGTCCCAGGTCTTGGGAGCCGCGGTGATGCCAGCCTTGGAGAACATGTCCGTGTTGTAGAAGAAGAACTTGGTGTCGTTGATCCACGGCACGCCGTAGATCTTGCCGTTGTACTTCGCGGCAGTCCACGCGGAATCGAAGACGCCCGTCGTGAAGTTCGCCGGGATCTTGCTGGTGATATCGGTGACGATGTTGGCCTTGACCAGCTCGGCCGGCCACGGCGTGTCCATCAGGATGACGTCGTACTTGCCGTTGCCGCCTACCTGGGCGGTCACGATCTTGTCGTGGAGCGAATCGTACGCGACAAGCTCCGGGTTGATCGTGATGTTCGGATTGGCCTTCGTGAAGGCCGCGTCCATCGCCTGGATGTCGCTGGCGCTGTAGGCGGCCTGCTGCATCAGGAGGACGTTCAATGTGATCGGCCCGGCGCTCGGCGAGGCCGAGCTGCTCGAGCACGCCGAGGCAACAAGAAGCGCGGCCGTTGCCACGCCCATGAGCCGCCATGTGATCCCACGCTGTGCGGCAGAGAACCGAATCATCGTTCCACCTCCCAGGATAGAAGGCCGCTGGTACGGCCCTGATTTGAGCTGTCCGATCTGCCCAAAGCCGCTTCGAGTGACTGCGGCTCGAGGACAGACCGGGCGGCCACCACGGCGCCCACCAGACCAGACTGGGCGCCGAAGTCGCCGATGCGTATGTCCGGCGGCAGCGGGCACAGTTCCGCCGCGCGCCGGCGCAGGGGCTCTATGAAAGCGGGTGCCTCCTCGACGAGGCCGCCCGAGAGAATGAACGCTTCGGGGTCGAGCAGGGCGACAAGATCGGCGATCAGCATCGCCCACCCCTCGATACCATGACGGACCGCCGACCGGGCTCGCCGGTCGCCGGCCGAAGCACGGGGGAAGATGCCGTCCGTGGCGCTCTCACAACGGTGCTGACGAGACTGCATCTCCGACCCCGTCGGTGGCACGAGGGAATCTCTCAGGGCGCCTCCGCCGGCCAGTTCCTCGAGGATCGCGTAGCCTGCCGGCGCATCGGTTGCCCCCTGGCCGAGACGGCCGGCGTAGGCGAATCTGGCCCGACCTCCGCGGCCGCGCCGGGCCGGCACGAGGAGCGTCCCGGCCTCGCCGGCCGCGCCGTGGGCGCCCCGGACGATAACGCCGTCGGCAACTATCCCGAGGCCGATATTGGTGCCGAGCGTTATCACGGAGACGTTCCGAAGGCCGCGGCCGGCCCCGGCCACCACCTCCGCCACGGCGGCGAGGTTCGCGTCGTTGTCCACCACGACGGGAACCCCGTACATGTCGGAAAGGCAATCGCGGACGGCGCCTCCCGCTGGGATACCGAAGGGCCGCTCCTGGAGAATCACGCCCGAGGGATCGACGTAGGCGGCCACGGCGACGCCGATCGCGGCCGGAGATAGGGCCAACCCGCTCGAATCAATCGTCTCCCGGATCGCCGCGAGGACGCCCGGGAGGACGCCCTGACCCTCCGCTCTTGCCAGTTCGGCGGTGTGCCTGATAGTCAGGCCCTCGAAGCCGCCGGGCCCGGTGAAGGCGACGCGCATGTGCGTCGCTCCCAGGTCTACGGCTACCACCGGCGCAGCGCTGGAGCTCAACTCCGCCCGGACTCGACCGGCGGCTTCGCCGCGGGCCGACGCGGCGGTCATGAGCGAGACCCCGAATCTGCCCGCGAGTCGGCCGGGCTTGTGCCGGGGGAGGTCTCAGGCATTTCTCTCAACCCCTCCGCTGACGGTGAAGGCACCGAAGAGAGCTGAGGGGGCGGTCCGCTCGCGAGCCAGCTGCAGCCCCGCGGCGATGGCCCCCACCACCGTCGCGTTCGGCCCAAGCCCCGAGATGCAGAGGCGCGGGACCTCCAGGAGCCGCCCCGCCAATCGCCCGGACAGCTCGGCCAGATATGGCTGGAGGGACCGGCCGACGCTGCCATCGAGGATGATGACCTCCGGGTCGACGATTGCCGTTATTGCGGCCAGAGCCAGGGCCGTGTGGTCGAGCAGTTCATCGATGACGTGCCATGCCAGCGCGTCACCTGCAGCGGCTGCAGCGAAGAGCACCTCCAGGGTCACGGGCCGACCCGCCAGTGACGAGGCGGCTCCACCCGCGATCAGCGCCCGGGCCCGGCTGGCAATCGAGGGCCCGGCGGCTACCTTCTCCAGTCCTCCGTACCCTCCCGGGCGCTCGCCCGTCTCCAGGGCCTGGCCGAGCCGAACCGCATGGAGCTGCTCGCGGCCGGTCAGGAGGTAACCGATCTCGCCGGCGGCATTGTGGCGGCCCTTTACCAGGCGTCCATTGGCCACGACTGCGGCCCCGATGCCCGTGTCCATCACCAGGGTGACGAAGTCGCGGAGTCCACGCGCGTCACCTCTCCAGGCGTGCGCGAGAGCAGCGAGGTTGGCATCGTTCTCGACGATGAAGGGAACTTTCAGCATCGCCCGAAGTCGGCCCACGATCTCGAACTCCTGCCAGTCGACTGCGGGACCGCCGATGGCCACGCCCGTATCCGGGTCCAGGATGGCCGGGATGCCGACGGCGACTGCGTCGACGTGCAGACCTCGAGTGGAGGCTGCCGCCTGCAGCGCCGACATCGTGGCCGAAAGCGCCGCGAATGCCCCGCCCTCACCCTGCGTCGGTCGCGCGTCCTCCCAGACCGTCGCTCCCGACAGGTCGGCCAGCACGCCATGACATCCCGTCCCGCCAAGGTCCACGGCGAGGACGGCGCCTGCCTGGTGGTTGAAAGCGATCGTCCTGCGCGGTCTGCCCGCCGTTGTAGCCTGCCCCGGCGACTCGACGACCAGGCCCGACTTCAGAAGGCGCCCGACGATCCGACTGACCGACGAATCCGACAGCCCGAGGGCGCGACCGATCTCGGGTCGGGTCGTCGTCGCCCGGTCTCGAATGAAGTCGAGAACCAGAAACTCGTTGACCTCGAGCATGGCAGTGTGTCGGAGAGCCATAGTTCCTGCCAGATAGAAACTAACTCCGGCCAAGATTATCTGGTCTGTCAATACCCTGTCGTGAGAACCCTGTCGTGAGGACGCCGCTCAGGAGCGCCCCGAGCGGCCGCGGCGCCCCGACTGGAGCCGACGGCACGGGCACCGAGCCCCGGCCTCGGCTACTGCCTCGCGATCGGCCTGATCGGGAAGACGCCGACTACACCCGGGCTGGACGGGTGACGAGCCCCGGCCTCGGCTACTGCCTCGCGATCGGCCTCATCGGGAAGACGCCGACTACACCCGGGCTGGATGGGTCGAGGAGCAGCTCACAGCCGACTTCGCCGGCTTTCACGAGTTCCCCGAGGAACCCGGCCTCGCGTTCGGGCAAACCAACGTAGAGAGTGCCCTGGCCTGTCGCCATGGGGCTCACTTCGTCCTCGACTCCCTCGATCATGAAGCGGCGGCGCAGCTCGTGGACGGGCACGTAGGGACGGCTCTTGATGAAGCGGCGCATCTGGGCGAGGGTACAGGAGGCCTTCTGCCGGGCGGCGTCGTCTACGACTCCAGCGGTCGTAACGTTCGCCCTGGACTCGCGTCGGAATGCCGGGCCGTTGCTTCGGACTTCACCGCCGCCGCGACGTGCGCCGGATGTGGCTCCGATCGCACCCTCGCCCGTCACGTTCGCGGACGCCCCATCCGGCCCGGCCTCGGGCGGGGCGCCGATGGCTTCGGTTTCGGCCCTCTCGAGCGGCGCGCCGGCGGCAGCCGGAGCGGCAGCGACCGCCGGGCCAACCGCCAGACGCCCCCGGCCACGACGTCTTGGGCTCATCTCGGGCCGGTCAGATTCGTGCCGAGGCCTGCTCGACGGCCTCCGCAGGTGCGGTGCCGGCCAGGACCTTCTCGGCGTAGCGCTCGGCGAAGCTGCTGGCGGCCTGCTCCGGGACGATCGCCTCAATGGAGTCCGCGTTCAACTCGTAGCCGTACTTGATTGCCGCGATGTTCTCGTCGATGTACTTCCTGGGCAACGCCTCGCGCAGGTGCTGGTCGGTGAATTCCACGTCGCAGCGGCACAGCAGCCGGCCCAGGGCGATCATGTTCCCGAAGAGGTCGCGCCCGAACTTCTCGACGCCGAGTTGAAGGAACGGGATCTCTTCGCCCGTCTCACCGGGCTTCATGAGCCCGACGTCCGCGATGACGTAGGCCGCGCTCAGGTGGGTCGGTCCGCGGTCGGCCAGGCGAAGCACCACATCGGCGCACTCGACAACGAAGTTGGAGATCGGTTCGCGGTCGTACTCGAGGAAAGCCTCGCTCATGCCTCCGCGAACGGACGAGTCGTAGTCGAAGAGGAGCGTGACTTCGTAGCCCATCACCGCCAGCAGGCTGGCCATGGTGTTGCCGATGACTCGAACGCCCTGGCCACCGACGCCGTCGATGACGATGGACTTGGCTGTCATCCGATCCTCCTCGCCCCGCTCTCGCCTACTCCCCGGACCCGTTGCCCGGCGTTTCGCCCGCCGCTGGCATCGGCTTGCCCTTGACGATGCCCAGCTGGTGCGGCTCCAAGCGCGTGGAGCCCGCCGGTGCAGCCTTGTACTCGGTGCGGTAGTGCTGGAGCATGTCGTTGGCGCTCGCGAAGCCGATCCGCCGGCCGTTGTTCTCGATGCACTGGCTGGCCACGTCCACGAAGGAGAAGCCCGGCCACTCGATCGCTTCCTTTATCGCCTTACGCATGGGTCCCTGGTGGTAGACGGTCGTCCTGGCGTAGTAGGCATTGGGGTTCGTGTTGACGACGCCCTGCAGGTTGATCGGGGTGTAGGCGGCGCCGACCGGCGACGAGATCGTGCTCGTACCCTTGGGCGTGGTGGGCCCGGTCTGGCCTCCGGTCAGGCCGTAGATCTCGTTGTTGTTGCAAACGACGGTTATGTTCGGATTGCGACGAATGGAGTGGAGCAGGTGGTTCCCTCCGATCGAGGCGATGTCGCCGTCGCCCGAGACCACGATGACGTGCAACTCGGGCCGGACCATCTTGATCGCCTCGGCTACCGGCAGCGTCCGTCCGTGAAGCGTGTACACGGATTCGAAGTTCATGTATGCGCCCATTCGCCCGGTGCAGCCGATCCCGGTGACGAGGACGGTATTGGTCTTGTCCAGGCCAAGATCATCCATGATGGTCGCGAGCTGCTGCATGATCAGGCCGATCCCGCAGCCGGGGCACCAGATGGTCGGGAAGAGATCGGTCTTCAGCTTGTCCTTGACTGCCATGGCGTTGAAACCTCTTCGGAGACGCGGGTCATCGGGCCGGCACCGGCGACTCGAGGCCGGACGGCGCAGGTTCTGCCGGCAACATGCCGACGCGGGCGAGGCCCTCGCGGATAGCTTCGAGACTCATCCGGCCGCCAAGCAGCGGGACGCGCTCGACGCGGCGCAGGAGCATCCGCTCGACGACGTTGGCGTACTGCCCATCGCTGCCCTCGATGACGATGATGTTCTGGTAGCGAGCCGCGATCTCGGTCAGCTCCCTGTCCAGGGTCGGCCAGATCCGGATCGGCCGGAAGAGCGCGAAGTGGGCTGCCAGCGGCTGGGCAATGCGGCGGGTGATGCCGTATGCAATCACCAGCGTTTCCGCGTCCCTGTTCCAGCCGTACTCGTAGAACGCGTAGCGCTCCGCAACCTTGACGCGGTGGTCCCGTGACTCGTGGAACTGGCGAATGAACTCGTCCGCGTCGGCAGTCGCCGGTTCTCCGTCGGGGTAGGTGGCCACGCCCGAGAAGAGCCTGGTGCCGCCCGAGGCCAGCGGTTCGAGCGTCCTCGGGACGACCGGCAGGTCGATGGCATCAAGGTCGGCGACTTCGTTGAGGTGACCGAGGAAGGCATCGGAGAGGAGGATGACCGGGCTCCGGCTCTCCTCCGCCGAGTTGAAGGCGTGGATCGCGTACTCGTAGCACTCGGCGACGGTCGACGGGTAGAAGACGATGCTCGTGTAATCACCGGTAGACCCGTAGCGTGCCTGGTTGAGGTCGCCCTGGCCCGGCATCGTCGGCATCCCCGTTGCCGGCCCGACGCGCATGACGTTGACGATCACTGTCGGGATGCCGACCTTGTGGCCGTAGCCGATCGCCTCCTGCATCAGGCTGAAGCCCGGCCCGGATGTTGCCGTGAACGACTTCGCCCCGGCCAGGCTTGCTCCGAGGATGGCGTTCGCGCTGGCGATCTCGTCCTCTTCCTGGATGAAGCGGAACTCGGGGTGGGTCGACGCGTAGACGGAGGCCTGGGCCAGGATCTCGGACGAGGGGCTTATCGGGTAGCCGGCGAAGAAGTTCGCGCCCGCCTTGACCGCGCCGAGAAGGACGGCCTCATTGCCCTGGACGAGTCGTTTGGTCATCGATGTTCCGTGTCCGATCAGGTCTGGTTGTCGCGGTCGACCGTCGGAGCGCTCTCCGCGTCGGTGATGCCGCGATGTGGATCGGTGCCGGCCACGGCCGGCCCTCTCGCGACATCCGGGATGTGAGGTACGCCGGTTCGCGCACGGGACACGGCCGCCTCGGCTTCAACCTCGACGGGAAGCCGGCCGCTCTCGTCGCGCTTGGGCAGGACCTCGATGGCGAGATCCGGGCAGTAGCGCTCGCACAGGCCGCAGCGGATGCAGTCGGTGGCCTCGATGATCGCGTCGTGAGTAAGGATGAGGCTGTCCTTCGGGCATATCTCGACGCAGATGTTGCAGCGCTTGCACCATTCGTCGACCCAGCGGATGTTGGCGAAGTCGACGATCGTGGGATCGAGGTGCGGGCGTCTCTCGGCGGTGTGTGGAGTGGTCGTGGCTGGTTCTCCAGGGTCGGCCGACGAGCCCACTCTTGGGCTTCGGCCCGTGAAGTTTACGTAATCGAGGGCCCAAGCGCTGAGAGGACCCGGTCAGGCCCATTGGACGATTCGGTTCCGCCGACTACCGTTCTGCCGGTCCGGGGCCGCGGCAGAGCGCCGGCCCTGGAACCCGGTGCTCTCAGGATCCTCGGCCGGCCGGTGCCCAGAGCCCTCCCGTCTAGGCCATCCAATCGGCCACCCGGTCGCATGCGCCGGCGACGTCGTCGTCCGAGACGTCCAGCTCAAGGAGCGGAAGCTTCGACTCGAGGGCCAGCCAACGCATCAACTCCTGCTCCCGGATGAGCGGTCCCAGGTCGTCGTACTGGCTCGGGTTGCCGGAAACCTCGAGCCGCTTCGCCCGTGCCGCCTCGAATGATTCCGGGCTCCGAAAGCACAGCACGAGGTGGAAGCCGAGCGGTCGGAGACGGTCCTCGAGCCACCCGAAGTCGTAGTCGACTCCCCGCTGGATCCGCTGGCAGGCCCGGGTCGAGAGATGGAACCGGTCGACGATCCAGGAGTAGTAGGGCAGCAGCTCGAACAGGTGGACCCAGGTGGCGTACGCCTCGAGCGCCCTGGCCTCCTCGTCCGCCGCGAAGTTGATGAGACCGCGACCCCACGGAAACGGCGTGAACGCGCACCACTCCGCCGAGATGAGCGGCGAGTGATAGGCGTAGCGGCGCGGTCCGACGATTCGCGGGTGCTCGTTGAGCGCGAAGGCGATATCGGTCTTGTGGGTGAGGCGCGTTCCCTCGAGGATGATCTTGGGCGTGAGCTTGGCAGGCACCGATCCTCCGGATAGCGGTCCGACAGGGGGGCGAGGGCAACGTCCCAACAGGATAGCGGGGCGACCCGCGCACGGACCCTACTGGACCCGCAGCACCGTCTTCGCCTTCGACCAGTGGCGCTCGAGCTGGTAGTAGTCGCGCTCCGGAACGGCGAAGACGTGGACGATGACCGCGCCGAAGTCGAGCAGCGTCCAGTGTGAGTTGGAGCCCCCTTCACGCCCGATCGGCCGAACGCCTTCTTCGCGCAGCCTGTCGGTGATCCCGTCCCCGATCGCGCCAAGCTGGCGCTCCGAGCCACCGGAGCAGATCACGAAGTAATCGGCCATCGAGGTCAGCTCCGAGACGTCGAGCAGGACGATGTCGGCGGCCTTCTTGTCCTCCGCGGCCTCGACTATCTTGCGGGCGACTTCGAGCGCGCTCAGCCGAGCGCCGCGCTCCCTGAGCGATGCCTCGATCTCGGGCTCGATCGGGGCCGGCACAGCTTCGGCCTCGGCCGCAATCTCGGCCTCGAGCGCATCCGCGAGCGCCGCCTCGCTCACGGCGGGCCGCCGCCGGCGCGGCAGGCCGTCCGGGCTGGGGGTCGTTTCCGTAGACGTCGGTGTGTCGGTCACGTCAGGCGGTCCTCCGGGAATTGTTCGAACGATAAAGCCGATGCTCGCGGATGTATGCGTCCACCTCCGGGGGCACCAGGTACCGGATCGAGCGGCCCTCGGCAGCGCGGCTTCGGACATCCGACGAGGAGTGGGCGATCAACGTGGTCTCCACGCAGTCGACTCGACCCGCATAGTCCGCTCCACCGGGGAGCACCGACTCGAGTTTGATCTGGTCCGGAAGCGGTGCGCCGGGTCGTGGGACCACGACGAGCCGGGCCAGCTGGAGCAGCCGCGCCGGCTCGTGCCAGCTTCGGAGCCCGGCCAAAGCCTCGGCGGAGAGGATGAAGAAGAGGTCGCGAGCCACTCCCTCTCGAGCCGCCTCGTCGGCCAGCTCGGTCATGGTATCGGCGGTGTAAGACGGACCTTCCCGCCGCAGCTCGATCTCACTCATCTCGAAGGCCTTATTGCCGGCGATCGCAAGCTCCACCATCGCGGCGCGGTCGGCAGCCGGGGCCATATCCTCGTCCAGCTTGTGGGGCGGCCGGGGGGCGGGCACGAACAGGATGCGGTCCAGCCTCAGCGCTTCACGCACCTGTTCGGCGATGACGAGGTGGCCGTAGTGGATCGGATCGAAGGTCCCGCCGAGGATGCCGACCCGCTCATCGGTCGGCTCGATCCAGGAGGCGCGCTCTCGCCGGCTGGGTTGCCGTCGCCGACGGGCGATCGTTCCGCCTCGGTCTCCCGATCCCTCGTCGGCCGCCGAGCGCGTCACCGGTTCTCCCAGTCGTCCGGCTCCCATTCGAGCTCGGTGGCGCCG
>Ga0187853_10003308_pt1 | contig 12545 bp, 10 predicted proteins | sample June2016WEW_6_10_2_FD_132417 | JGI IMG/M metagenome (GOLD analysis project Ga0187853, IMG submission 132417) | Peatland microbial communities from SPRUCE experiment site at the Marcell Experimental Forest, Minnesota, USA - June2016WEW_6_100 | ecosystem: Environmental > Terrestrial > Soil >... | reverse complement strand
CGCTGGTTCCTTGGAACGCGCGTCCGGCTGAGTCGCCTTCGACGGAGCTGCACAAGACAGTCACGGCGCTCGACGACCGTACGCTGATTCCCGCCTATTTCGTTCAGGGACCGCTCGAAACGCGCACGTCGATACCTGCCTCGCTGCCGCTCGAGTCCATAGCCGCACGGGTCGTGGTGCCGCGCGATCTTCCCGTCAGGCCATTGGAGGCGCCCGCTGGAGCGCGTCCTCCCGCATTCCGGGCCGCCGATACGCGCATCGCCATTCCTGCCGACGCCGCCCCGCCGGTGATTGCTCTCCGGGCACCCGCTCGTCCCGAGATGCTTCCCGAAGTCGTGGACCCGGACGTCTTCAACACCGGCAACGTGCAGCTCCTCGCTTCGCCCGAGGAGCCTCGCATCCCCCGCACCTTTCGGGAAGGCAGCGCGTCGCGCGTATCCTCGGTCGTCTTCCACGTCCTGCTGATTGCATTCATCCTGTTCGAGCCCCGGCTGTTTCCGGAGCGCTCGCACGCCCAGAGCCAACTCGAGATCAGCCGCCAGAACCTTGGGATGGTGTTCCTCCCCCCGGCGCTGAGCGAGCCGCCGAAGATCGCCCGCCCTGCCCAGCCGCCCAGCGAACTGATGCGTGTGGACCCGCGCGTTCTCCGCAGGATCGCTCCGCCGGAAATGGAGCCGAAGCCGCTCCCCGGCGAGCCCGAACCCGAGCGCGTGGTGAAAAACCTTCCCGAAGCACCCAAACCGCAAGCCGCGCTCCCAGATCAGCTCCAGCAACAACTGAATGCCACGCGGCCAACGCCCAGGCTCGAGTCTCCCGACGACCAACCGAAACCGCCGGGCCTGATCCTCCCAAAGATCTCACCTGGCCGGGGACTCGAGGAATCCGCTCGCGAAGGAGCTCGGGATTCGAATCCCGGCTCAATCGTCTCGGGCGGGCGAGTCCCTGGAACCGGTTTTCCGGGCGGAGGGGGAGGGGCCACTGCCTACAGCGGCATCCAGATGTTGACGCCCACCGAGGGAGTGGATTTCTCGAACTACCTCGCGCGCGTGTATGCAAGTGTGAAACAGAACTGGTTTGCGGTAATGCCGGAATCGGTCCGGCTCGGGGAGAAAGGCGTCGTCGTGCTCCAGTTTAGGATCATGCGAGATGGAACGGTCCCGGGGGCCGAGCCGTCACTTATGCACACATCAGGAAAGGAGCCTCTCGATCGCGCTGCGATTTCTTCCATTCGTTCTTCCAGCCCTTTCCCGCCCTTGCCTTCGGCTTTCAGCGGTCCTTACATTGAGCTGCGGTTCGGCTATTGGTACAATCTGCCGGTGAATTACGGGCAGCAGTGAAGATCAATCGCCAGCAAGTTCTCGGCAGCCTCTTGCTCGGTCTCCTCGTACTGATCCTATTATCGTTCCGAGCATGGCGCTTCCTGCTTCACTGATGTTGCTCAAATGAGTGGCCTGCCTTGCAGAACCCCGTTGCTTCCCTGCCGCTGATTGCTGTCGTCGGCCCGACCGCTGCCGGCAAGTCGGCGCTGGGTGTATTCCTTGCAGAACAACTCGGCGGCGAAGTTGTGGCTTGCGACTCGACGCAACTCTATCGCGGATTCGATATCGGCACGGCCAAACCAACGCTCGGCGAGCGCCGCGGCATCCCGCACCACCTGCTCGATGTCCTGCAGCCGGAGGAGGAATCGACCGCCGGCGGGTATCGCCGGATGGCGCTGGAGGTGCTCGAGGACTTGCACCGCCGCGGCCGGCTGCCGGTCTTCACTGTCGGCACGGGACTGTATTTGCGCGCACTTCTCGAAGGATTGGCGGATGCTCCCGGGCGGTCGGATGAGTTGCGTAAGCGCCTCAGGGTGAGCGCTTCGAGGCATGCCTCTGGACATCTGCACAGACTGCTCGTGCGGCTCGACCCGGAAGCGGCAGCACATATCGCAGCGGGCGATGAGCAGAAGCTCATCCGCGCCATTGAAGTTTGCCTTCTCTCACGGCGCCCTCTTTCGGATGTGCACCGCGCGGGGCGGACGCCGCTGGTGGGTTGGAACGCGCTGAAGATTGGCCTTCTGCCGCCGCGTGAAGCTCTCTACGCCCGCATTCGCGCGCGGGTGGACGCGATGCTCGAGCGCGGTTGGCTCGCGGAAGTGCAGCGGCTGCTCGCCGCCGGGCTGCCGGGGGACGCGAAGCCGTTCGACTTTATTGGCTACCGCGAGCTGCGCGCACATCTGCGAGGAGAACTCTCGCTGGAGGAAGCCGCGGCGACGATCGCTCAGGCGACGCGGCGGTACGCCAAGCGTCAGATGACATGGTTTCGCCGCGAAAGCGGTGTGCACTGGCTGGAAACATTCGGCGACGAACCCGCGGCGCAGCAGGCGGCACTTGCCTGGGTCCGCAAGCAGAGTACCGGCGCCGCCCCGGCGTGCCCGAAGGGCGTATAATCAAGTGAGGTGGTGCGCATGGGTTCCACGCTCCACGTTTGTCCGTCCCTCCGGCCTCCACGCGAATGAAAGCACAGCACAGTATTGGCGTTCAGGAACGCGCGCTTCTCGTCGGGGTCGGCTGGAAGCGTGCTCCCCGGCTGCCGGGCGTCCCCGCGGGCGAACCCGAACGCGAATCGCTGGCCGAATTGGTCGAGTTGGCGCGCAGCGCCGACGCCGAAATTGCCGGAACCATGTTTCAGCTTCGCGATGCGCCTGACCCCGCGACGCTCGTGGGCCGCGGCAAGCTCGAAGAAGTCAGCAGTGAAGCCCGCGCGCGCCGGGCCGCGCTCGTCATTTTCGACCGTAACCTCTCCCCCATGCAGCAGCGCAATATCGAGCGCGCCACCGAATGCCGCGTCATCGATCGCACCCAGCTGATCCTGGACATTTTCGCGCGGCACGCCCGCAGCCGCGAAGGCCAGCTGCAGGTCGAGCTCGCCCAGCTCACCTATCTATTGCCGCGCCTGGCGGGCCATGGCACGGAGATGTCGCGTCTCGGCGGCAAGAGCGGTGCGGGCGGCGCAGGCGGTGCGGGTGGGGGTGCTGGGCGCATCGGTGTCCGTGGCCCCGGCGAAAAGAAACTGGAAACCGACCGCCGCCGCATCCGCGACCGTGTTCGCCGCATCGAGAGCGACATCGAAGATATTCGCCGTCAGCGCAGCCAGCGCCGCGAAACCCGCCAGGCAGTTCCAATCGGCACGGTGGCCTTGGTCGGTTACACGAATGCCGGAAAATCCACGCTCTTCAACGCCCTGAGTCACGCCGGCGTGGCAGTTTCCTCGCGCATGTTTGCCACACTTGATCCCACCATCCGCGCCATTCGGCTGCCTTCCAATCGCCGCGTGCTCCTCTCCGACACAGTCGGTTTCATCCGCGATTTGCCCAAAGGGCTCTTAACCGCATTTCGCGCCACGCTCGAGGAAGTGCAGGAAGCCGCGCTGCTCCTTCACATCAGCGACATTTCGAGTCCCCAGCACGATGAGCTCGATGCCGAGGTCGAGAAGATTCTCGCGGGGCTCGGCGCCGAGGATCGGCCGCGACTCCGGGTCTTCAACAAGGTTGATCTGATCAGTGAGGAACAGCTTGCTCCCCTCCTCCGCGCGAACGGGCCGGGCGGGGAGGCACCGGTGTTTGTCTCGGCGCTTGCTGGGCGCGGTCTTGATGAGCTCCTTGGCCGCATCGATGCAGCCCTTCCTCTTGATCCCATCGTCAGACTCGAGCTGCGCCTGCCTCTCTCCGATGGTCGGACACTCGCTCTCGTGCACGCGCTCGGCCGCGTTCTGCACTCGGAAGTGGAAGATTCACACATGAGGCTTGAGGCGGAGATGCCTGCTTCTGTCGCCAGCCGCCTGCGGCTCGACGGGAAGCTGCCCCCACAGGGAACTTCCACGCCGCCGCGCGCGTAGATACAATCAGAGGGATCGTGCGATGACCAAATTCCTCCTTTGGTGCATTCTGTTGGTCCTCTGCTGGCCACTGGCCATTCTTGCACTGGTTCTCTATCCGTTCATTTGGCTGTTGCTGCTGCCTTTTCGCATCATGGGCATCGCCGTCGGAGGTGTACTCGCGTTATTGAGTGCTCTTCTCTTTCTTCCTGCGCGCGTCCTGCGAGGTCCGAGCCATTGCTAATGTCGTCGCGGAGTTTTCGGCGACGCTTTCTCGAGAGCCCAAGGAGATTCTTGATGCGGCGACTCTGGAAACCCGCAGCCGAGTTTTTGCAGGCATGCGGCAAGCCACAGCAGAGTACCTTCCGAGTTAACCACATCAAACCTGCGTCTGTAGCCGCTTTGAGAGGTTTTCCCCCGCGTTGCATTCCTTACCCCTTGCTCGGCAGCATTCTGTGGAAATCCGTGTGGAAATTAGTCCGCGCACCCCGACTGACGCTCTGGGGCGGAAGGCCAGGCTTGCCAGGGCCGTCGCACGTTCTCCTGTATCCATTGTATCTACAGTATGTTACGGTGACTTCCGGCCATTCTCGTGGGCTCCGGGTGGGGTTACCAGAATATATTTCTGTACGGTAAATTTGCACAACCTTGCAGCAAAGTGTATCGAATCGGTATCGGGTCTGTACCCCCCGCCTGCCGCCCAACTGTTGCCGCTGAAGTACTGGGCTCCGCTGAGCGCAGGCATTGACGCCGCTGGGGGCGGGGGATATAGTGAGGCTCCTCGCGGGCGAAGACCGTGATGGGGCGGTTACTCGTCCGTCTGAGCAGCCATGAATCTCCCCAACACGCTTACCATACTGCGTATCTTCTTTGTTCCGTTGCTGATCGCCGTGCTTCTGACACGCAGCCCCAACATGGAACTGTGGGGAGTCGGTATCCACTTCGAGATTTGGGGTGTGCTCATCCTTCTCGCTGCGGCGTTCACCGATTGGGCGGATGGCTACTTCGCGCGGCGCCGCTTGCAAGTAACCACCCTCGGCATCCTGCTCGATCCCATTGCCGACAAGTTGCTCATTTGCGCAGCGTTCGTCTCCCTGGTGGATATGCACTTGGTTCCCGCTTGGATGGTGGTAATCATCGTCGGCCGCGAATTCACGGTTCTTGGCCTGCGCAATATCGCCTCCGCTGAAGGCTTCACCATCCAGGCTTCGGCGCTGGGCAAGACCAAAATGGTCCTGCAGGTTTTGGCCGTGGCTGTGGTTATTCTCGGGGGGCGGCACCCGTTCTTCAAGCCACTCGCACTCCTCTTACTCTGGCTCGTGGTGATCAGCGCCGTGGCGTCTGCTGTGCAGTACTTTCTCCGTTTCTGGAGCCAGGTGGACGAAAGCATCAAGCAGCGGCGCCGCCTGCGATTGCTCGAGCGTCGCAAGAAGTCGCAGGATGTCGCCGCTCTGTGAAGAGGACCACCGGGCTTTGCTCCGGCTGGCACGCCGGGCAATCGTTGAAGGCGTTGTACACCATCGCCTCCTGGAAGAAGCCTCTGCGAGTCCAAGCCTGGCGCAGCATGCCGGCGCCTTCGTTACTCTGCATCAACTTGGACGGCTGCGCGGATGCATTGGCCATATCGAAGCCACCGAGCCCCTCGCCGATACGGTGATGCGCTGCGCCGTAAGCGCTGCCCTGCACGATCCCCGCTTTGATCCTGTATGTTCGGAAGAAATCCCCGATCTTGAAATCGAGATATCCATCCTCACACCGCCGGAGAATACTCGTCCCGAGGACATCGAAATCGGGCGTCACGGCCTGCTGATCTCACGCGGTTGGCAACGTGGGCTGCTCTTGCCTCAGGTGGCCACCGAGCATGGACTCTCACGGGAGCGATTTCTCGAAGAAACCTGCCGCAAGGCAGCTCTCCCTCTGGATGCTTGGAAGGATCCAGCGACCGAGATTCGCGCCTTCACCTGCGAAGTGTTCTCGGAGCGAGAATTGGGCAAGTCCTAAATCGATCCCGCCGCTTATGTCCGTTCCCGTCAGACCGAGCTATCCAGCCTCTGTAGCAACGCGCTGATGCTTTGGCGCACAGAGATGGATTGCCGAGAGAAGTCGGGACCGCGCCAGCCATGCCCCTGCACTACTTGCCGGGGGCCGAAACGCAGCAGTGGCGTCGACAATCACGGACCAGGCGCTGACAAAAAAGCCCGAGCCAGTTCGGAAGGCTCGGGCTCTCTTGAAGAAGTGCCTAGAAACTGCCCCGGGACTCTATTCGATCTCGACGTAATCTCCGGCGAAGATCTCGATTCGGCTATTCGTCAAGAGCACGGTTGAGGAATTTCGGCTGACATTTATCACGACGCCCTCACCGAGGATTTGCCGCGGGAGATCCTTCCAGGTGTAGCGCACGGGGGTGCTGCCAAAACCGTAGAGTTTGTACTGAAAGCTCTCAGGCTCGACAAGGGTGTCGTTGCGCGAGCCCTGGTAGCGGAAAACGCGGAAGTAATCTCCGACCTTCACACCCTGTGCAGTGCCCAAGTTGACATAAACCGTCGAACCTGCGCCCGCCTCTTGGAAGAAATCTCTCATGGTCACGATCATGGCCACCGGTTTTCCGCTCACCGGCGCAAAATAGTCTTGCTTTGTGGAGTCCTTGTAAGGTGGTGCGGGGCGGTCCTCATACGGCCGAACGATGTCGGCACGCAGCATGGGGACGCAGGAGAAGGCCACCTTGGCGATAGAAACATTGGGTTGAACAGTGGTCACGCGCACGCGGCCGACGTCCGAATAGAGTGTACCCATGGCGCCCAGGAGCTTCTTCTGCCACTTGAACCACACCACCGAGAGCGGGTCTTTCTCCGCCCGGATGACGGAGAATTGGTCACCCTCGCGCACGCCCTGATTCGAACCTTTGTTTATGAAAACGTAGTCGCCTTGGTGAAACTCCGTCTTGGCGTTGGATTCTTCACCCGAGATGATGTAGGCGTCGGTCGGCACCTTGTCATCGGTCACTTTGCCGGAGCAGTAGACCGAGGAAAGATCGGGCTGGTGGGTCGACTGAGCATTCTGATCCTGTGGTTGAGGCGTACCGCGACTCATCGGGGCGTCCGCGATTCCCCCCGCGACGAGAAAGGCCAAAGACAATCCCACGAGCTGTGCGCGCATTGAAGACACTCCCTCAGTTGAAGCGCCCCGCGAGGCGGAGCCAAGTGGACACTCAACACCGCGAACGTAGCATCCGCCACGGGGAGCGTCAAGGAAACCCGCAGCCCCGCTTTACACATTTGTCACCGCGTGATACAAGCGAACCCTTCGCCTGAATGTCTGAAACGACACAAGATCGCAGGCTCTTTGGCCGCGGCTCGAAGAGCCGGCTTAAAGGGGCCCCTGGCCTCGCCGCCGTGGTCGCCGGTCCGACGGCCCGAGAGATGATCCGCCAACTCCGCGTGGCGCTTCGCGAAACTGGCACCGCAGAGCTGCGCCTTGACTGGCTTAAGGACGACGGTGAGCGGTCGCGGCTCCTCGCCTGGCTGGGTAGCCAACACCTCCACGGGGCCAGCCTGATTGCCACCTGCCGCCGCCGCGAAGGGGGAGGGTTTTGCGCAGGCGATGTAAGCGGCCAACTGGTCATCCTTCAGCGTGCCGTCGCCGCCGGCTGCTCCTGGTGCGACCTCGAAGTGGAATCCTTGCGGAAGATTCCTCTCGCCGCTGTGCGCGAGTTTCTCAGTCCTGCCCGAATTATGGTGTCCTTTCACGATTTTCGGCGCACGCCGCCGGGGCTTTCGCGGTTCATCGTGAAATGGCGGCGCACAATCCAGAGGCCCACGCGCGCCGATGCCGTGAAGGTCGCGGCGCTAGCCAGATCGATTGCTGATAGCGTCCGCCTGCTGGCGCTGGCTGGCCGCAAACCCAACGTCGTGGTCATGCCGATGAGCGAGGTTGGCCTCCCGGCGCGCGTTCTGGCTCTGCGCTTCGGCAGCGCCTTGACCTATGCCCCGGTCTCTCAAGCGACCGCGCCAGGTCAAGCGCCGCTCGCCGAGATGAAGCATCTTTATCGCGTCCATCGTCTGGACCGTCACACTGCGGTCTACGGTGTGATCGGCGATCCCATCGGCCACTCTCTCTCGCCGCTCCTGCACAATACCGGCTTTGTGGCCCGTGGCGTCAACGCTGTTTACGTCCCCTTCCTCGTGCGTGACCTGCGGGACTTCCTTGCCGCTGCGGCTCGGCTCGGACTGCGAGGCTTCAGTGTGACCATCCCGCACAAGCGCGCCATTCTGCGCTATCTCGACGATTGTGATCCGCTTGCCGCTGAAATCGGCGCCGTAAATACCGTCGTCATTCGATCGGACGGCCGCCTCTGGGGGGCGAACACCGACTATGTGGGCGTGCTCCGCACGCTCGAGCACCGCTTGCCCCTTCGCGGCAGCCGCGTGCTTTTGTACGGCGCCGGAGGAGCTGCCCGGGCGGCAGCTTTCGCGCTCGCGCGCGCCGGAGCCATTGTGGCCATCTGCGCCCGGCGTCCCGAGCGCGCTCGGACGCTGGCCCGCGTAGTCGGCGGCGAAGCCTTGCCGCGCCGCGCGCTGCGCTCAGAGTTCTTTGACGCCATCGTCAATACGACGCCCGTCGGCATGCATCCTCGCGCCGGGGTTTCGCCTCTCGAGGCGCCGGAGTTAAACTGTCAAGTCGTCATGGACCTCATCTACCGACCCCTGGAAACTCGCCTGTTGGCGCTTGCCCGCCGGCGCGGTCTCACCGCAATTTCCGGCTTCGAAATGTTTCTCGCACAGGGCGCGGCGCAATGGGAGATCTGGACCGGCCAGCGCGCTCCTGAAACGGCTATGCGCCGAGCCGTCCTCCGCATGCTGCGAGTTGAAGACGGGCGCCGGCGAGGCGCGCGATGATCCAGCCCGACTTCCGCACGTTTTCCCGGCTGGCGCGCCATGGCAACCTCATCCCCGTTTACGAAACCATCAGCGCCGATCTGCTGACCCCGGTATCCGCCTATCTCCGCCTCGCGCAGGACGCCCGCTACTCGTTCTTGCTCGAAAGCGTCGAAGGGGGCGAGAAAATCGCGCGCTACACATTTGTTGGCGCGCATCCCGCAGAGGTCTTTCGTTTCGCGGCCGGTGCATGCGTCTTTGAAAGCCGCGATCGCCTCATCTGGCAGGAGTACAACCCCATCGAGTTCCTCCGGCAACGCATCCGCCGGTATCGCCCGGTGCGCGTCCCCGGGCTCCCGCCGCTGGTGGCTGGCGCCATCGGCTATTTCTCCTACGATATGGTGCGCTTGATCGAGCGCCTCCCTCGCCGCCTGCGTGATGACGTGGGACTCTTTGACGCTGTGCTCATGTTCTACCTCGGCCTCGTGGCCTTCGATCACGTTCAGCACCGCCTTTTCATCGTGCGCAATGTATTCACCGAAGGCGCCGGCAGCCTGCGCTCGAAGTACAACGCCGCAGTCCGCGAAGTCGCGGACACGCGTCGCCTGCTCGAACTGCCCTCCGCGGCCGAGGGCGCTTCGGCATCTGGCGCGGCCACACGTCCGTCCCCGCTCAAGGTCAGCTCGAATTTCCGCCGCAGCGAGTTCTGTGCCGCCGTGCGCCGAGCCAAGCAGTACATCCGCGCCGGCGACGCATTTCAGGTCGTTCTGAGCCAGCGCTTTTCGGCGCGCACGGCCGCCGAGCCCTTCGAGGTCTACCGCGCCCTGCGCGCACTCAATCCCTCTCCTTACCTGTTCTACTTGCGACTCAACGACGTCGCGGTCATCGGGAGCTCGCCGGAGATGCTCGTCAAGGTTCAGGGGCGTGAAGCCTTCTACAGGCCCATCGCCGGCACGCGCCCCCGCGGCCGGGATGAGGCCGAAGACCTCCGCCTGGAAAAGGAAATGCTCGCGAGTGAAAAAGAGCGTGCCGAACATATCATGCTGGTGGATCTCGGCCGCAACGACCTGGGCCGCGTCTGCGAGTACGGCTCGGTGCGGGCCGAAAACCTCATGTTCGTCGAGCGTTACTCCCACGTCATGCACATCGTGTCCTCGCTTCGCGGCCGGCTGCGCGAGGACGTGGACTGTCTCGACGCTCTCATGGCCTGCTTCCCGGCCGGCACGGTTTCCGGCGCGCCCAAGGTCCGCGCGATGGAAATCATCGAAGAGCTGGAGCGCACGCGCCGCGGCATTTATGCCGGCGCCATCCTCTATCTCGATTTTTCGGGTAACCTCGATTCGTGCATTGCGCTTCGCACGATGGTGATGAAGCAGGGCGTGGCGCACGTCCAGGCGGGCGGCGGCATCGTGGCCGACTCTTCGCCCGGGCTTGAATATCAGGAATCGGTGAACAAAGCGCGCGCGCTCGTCGCGGCGCTCGAAACTGCCCACGCGCGAACGCCGGCGAAACGCAAGAAGGGAAAATGATCCTTCTGCTCGACAACTACGATTCGTTCACCTACAACCTGGCTCAGTACCTCGGCCAGCTCGGTTGCGATATCGACGTTCGCCGCAACGACAAAATTTCCCTGGACGAGATCGCCCGCCGCCGCCCCGAACGTATCGTGATTTCGCCCGGCCCATGCACGCCCGCGGAAGCAGGCATCTCGATCGAGCTCATTGAACGCTTCGCCGGCGAAATCCCCATTCTGGGCGTGTGTCTGGGACATCAGGCCATCGGCGCAGCCTTCGGCGGAAAGGTCGTGCGCGCGCCTAAGTTGTTCCATGGCAAAATCAGCGAAATCCGGCACGACGGCAAGGGCGTCTTCCACAAGCTGCCGAATCCGTTCACCGCCACGCGCTACCATTCGCTCATCGTCGAGCGCAAGTCATTGCCGCGGTCGCTCGAGATCTCCGCCGAAACTTCCGATGGCATCATCATGGGCTTGCGCCACAGGAAGTTCAGGGTCGAGGGCGTGCAATTCCACCCCGAATCCGTCCTCACGGAGCCCGGCATGCGGCTTCTGCAGAACTTCCTCTCTTTGTAGCGGCGGAACTCGGCGCTCACCAGGTCAGGTCGGCCAGTAAGACGGCGTAGATCTCGATCCCGCGCCACACATTGCCCAGCCGCACGTTTTCGTCGGCCGCGTGCTGGTGGCTGTCGAAATTCACGATGGGTACGGCGATCACCGGCAGTCCCAGCCGCTCGAAAATGCGCACCGGCCCGCGCTCCTCGATCGTAGATTGCTTCGCAAAATCTCCGGCAGCGCCTTCGACCAGTTCCACCACCTTCCGCGCGACCAGTGAATCCTTTGGCGGGTGCGCTGCCTGCGGCCCGCTGCCGCCGCTGACGAACGACACAACCGGCCGTCCCGATGAGTCCGCCGGCCCTTCGGTCGTAATCAGCACATCTCCGCCCAATGGGCTTTTGTTCAGCGCGGCGACACGTTCGAGCTCCGGCGAGTCCGCCTCACCTTGACCGTCGAGAATGATCTTCAGATTGACGGCCAGCGGAATCCGGTTGGCCCGCAACGCATCAATCGCCACGAGCAGCGCCACGATGGGCGCCTTGTCGTCCGCCGCCGAGCGTGCATAAACGCGCCAGTCGTCCTGGTATTCAACACCTTGGTCATGGCCTGCCTCGAGAAACGAAGTTCGTTTGCCACCCCCCTCTATGGCGGCTGTCCAGAGCGCCGGCTCGAAGGGTTTTCCGCTCGTCCATGCCGCGGGGTACACGGCGTACCCATCGTAGTGCGCGTAGAAAACCACCGTGCGCGCCGCCTCCGGAGTGAGAAGCTTCCCGAAAATGACCGGCCCGCGCCCGGCGCTCGGCAGCAAATGCGTTTCGATGCCGCGCGCCTCCAGCATTTCGCGAAGCTTCACTGCGTTCCGCTGGATGTTTTCTGCATCGCCAGCGACGTTAGGAATCTCGAGCAATTCGACAAGCTCGCGGACGATGCGGTCTTCGTTGTCCGTGCGGAAGTCGCGGGCCTCCTGCGCCACCTGCGCGGGTGGCAGCCAGACGTGCTGGGGAGGTGCTGCCGCCTGCGGGGTCGCAGTGGACTTCTGCGCCAGCGCCGGACACGACAGAAACGCCAGCGACAGAGCGAGGGTTCGCGATCGTCTGGCGATTGTCGGCCTGCAGGGACGGTTGATGGTCGTCACGACAACTGCTTCCCCGTCTTGCGCATCGCTCTGGTAGGCGCGGACAGCTCTCAAATGGCCGTAAACGTCACCAGTTCATCCAGCTTGTCTGCGGACGCGCCAGAATCGATTGCCTCGGCTGCCCGGCGCGCGCCTTCGCGAAAACCCTTCGCCACGCCTGCCGCCACAAGCGCCGCAGACGCGTTCACGACGACGATATCGCGCAAGGCCCCGGTTTCTCCGGCAAAAACCCTCCGGATGAGCCCTGCATTTTCAGCCGCGTCGCCGCCGCGCAGCGCTTCCTTCGGCGCGCGCGCCACACCAAACTCCTCCGGCGTCACCATGTACGTCTGCACACCGCCGTCGCGCACTTCGGTCACCAAGGTTTCTCCCGCCAGCGAGATTTCGTCGAGTCCGCCCGCACCGTGGACCACAAACGCCCGCTCCGCACCCAGCTCCGCAAGCGCCCGCGCGACAAGCTCGACGGCATCCTCCGCAAACACGCCTGCAACCTGTGCCCGCACCCCCGCTGGGTTCGTCAGCGGCCCGAGCAGGTTGAAAATCGTACGGCCGCCCAGCTCTCGCCGGGCGGGCATGGCGTGTCGCGTAGCAGCATGCGCCGCCGGGG
>Ga0187853_10003290_pt1 | contig 12597 bp, 10 predicted proteins | sample June2016WEW_6_10_2_FD_132417 | JGI IMG/M metagenome (GOLD analysis project Ga0187853, IMG submission 132417) | Peatland microbial communities from SPRUCE experiment site at the Marcell Experimental Forest, Minnesota, USA - June2016WEW_6_100 | ecosystem: Environmental > Terrestrial > Soil >... | reverse complement strand
TCGAAGACGATAACGGGGGCCTTGCCGCCGAGCTCGAGGTGGACGCGCTTCAGGTTCTGGGCCGCGGCGGTGGCGACCTCGATCCCGGCGCGCACGCTGCCGGTGATCGAGACCATCGCCGGGATCTCGTGGGCAACGAGCAGGCGCCCGGTGTCGCGGTCCCCGCAGACGACGTTGAAGACCCCCGGGGGCAGGTGCTCCGCCATCAGCTCGGCGAGGTAGAGCGTCGAGGCGGGCGTCGTGTCCGACGGTTTCAGCACCATCGTGTTGCCTGCCGCGAGCGCCGGGGCCCACTTCCAGACGGCCATCATCGCCGGGTAGTTCCAGGGCGTCACCGCGGCGCAGACCCCGACGGGCTCGCGCCGCACGTACGACGTGTGGTTCGCCATGTACTCCCCCGCCGAGCGGCCCTCGAGGAGTCGCGCCGCGGCGGCGAAGAACCGGATCTGGTCGAGAAGCGGCGGGATCTCCTCGGAAGCCGTGAGCGCGAGCGGCTTGCCGGTGTTCTCGCCCTCGATCCGCACGAGCTCGTCGGCGTGGGCGGCGATCGCGTCGGCGATGCGCAGGAGCGCGAGGCTCCGCTCGGCCGGCGTCGCGTCCCGCCACGCCGGAAAGGCGGCCGCGGCGGCCACGAACGCCGCGTCGACGTCGGCCGCCCGCGAAAGCGGCGCCGTGGCGTAGGCCTCGCCGGTCGAGGGGTTGACGATCTCGGTCGTCTCCCCGCTTTCGGCCTCCCGGCTCTCGCCGCCGACGAAATTCGCGAGTCGCGCTCTTGCCGGTGATCGGGTCGATGGACTCACGGCACCTCCCCTCCCGGTCGGGAGCCGAGTGTATAACTGGCCATCTCGCCGGTCCCGGACGGCGACGGGTGCCGGGCGGGCGCAGCTGTGGTTGGCTTTGGTTCGGCCGGCCGACCGGCCGCCGGGTGGTCGCGGAACGACGGGAGTGACGATGGCGAAATTGGCAGGCACCGGGACCGCTCGAGCGCGCCACGCCGCCAAGTCCCGCCGGGCGCTCGAGCCCGGTGACCGAGTCGCCGTCACCGGGTCGAACGGCTTCATCGGCTCGGCGATCACCAGCGCCCTCGTGGCGAAAGAACTCGACGTCGTCGCGCTCGTCGAGCCGAACACCCCGCTCGGGAACCTCGAGTCGCTGGCGGTGACCCGCGTCGAGGCGGACGTGCGCGACGCCGGGGCGATGAAGGAGGCGCTCGCGGGGGCGCGCGTCGTCTTCCACGTCGCCGCCGTCTACCGCTTCTGGGCGGCCGACCCGTCGGCTTTCTACCGCGTGAACGTCGACGGGACCCGCAACGTCCTCGAGGCGGCCGACGCCGCGGGCTGCGAGCTCGTCGTCTACACAAGCTCGGTCGGCACGCTCGGGCTCGAGCGCGTCGCCGAGCGCGGCCCCGCCGACGAGACCTGCGCGCCCCACGTCGACCACCTCTTCGGGCTGTACAAGCAGTCGAAGTACGTCGCCGAGCACGAGGTGCTGCGGGCGACGGCGCTCGGTGCGCCGGTCACCCTGGTACTGCCGACGACGCCGCTCGGGCCCGGCGACCACACGCCGACGCCGACCGGCCGCTTGGTCGTCGACTACCTGAACGGCAGGTTCCCGGGCTGGTTCGACACCGCCCTCAACATCGTCGACGTCGACGACGTCGCCGCCGGGCACCTGCTCGCCGCGGACAAGGGCGAGATCGGGCGGAGCTACATCCTCGGCGGCGAGAACCTGGAGCTGCGCGCCATCCTCGGCGAGCTCGCCCGGCTGACGGGGCTGCCCGGGCCCCGCTTCCGGGTTCCGCGCGCCGCGGCGCTCGGCGCCGCCTGGGCTTCCGAGCTCGTCGAGGGGAGGCTCCTCCACCGCATGCCGCACGTGCCGCTCGAGGGGGCGCGCATGGCGTCGACCCGGATGGTCTTCAACGACGCCCGCGCCCGGCGCGAGCTCGGCTACGAGTCGCGGCCCGCCGCCGAGGCGATCGCGCGCTCGGCTCGTTGGTTCGTCGAGAACGGCTACGTATCCGACAAACGCGTCGCCGCGATCCGCTGGGCGGCGCCGGTCGCCTGACTACGGCGTATCGGCCCTTACTCGACGGACGCGCGCGCCACCCTCTCAACCGCGGAGGAGACCGCGGGGACGACGGCGGGGTTGAACACGGTCGGGATGATGTAGGCGGGCGAGAGCTCGTCCTCGCCGACGACCGCGGCGAGCGCCCGGCCCGCCTCGAGCTCCATCTCGTCGGTGATCTTCCTCGCGCCGACGTTCAGAAGTCCCCGGAAAAGCCCCGGGAAGACCAGCACGTTGTTGATCTGGTTCGACTCGTCGCTCCGCCCGGTGGCGACGATCGCCGCGTACCGCCGGGCGATCTCGGAGTCGACCTCCGGAGTCGGGTTGGCCAGCGCGAAGACGATGGCGTCCTTGCCGAGCGTCTGCAGCTGCTTCTCGGTGACGAGGTTCGGGCCCGAGACGCCGATCAGGACGTCGGCGCCCGCGACCGCCTCGTCGATGCCGCCGACGCGGTGCTCGCGGTTCGTGTGGGTGGCGATCCAGCGCCGCGGCTCGTCGAGTCCCCTCGTGCTCTCGTCGAGGATGCCGCGGCGGTTCAGCGTGATCACGTCGCCGACGCCCTCGGCGAGCAACAGCTTCGTGATGGCGACGCCCGCCGCGCCGATGCCGAGGACGACGACGCGTACCTCCTTCATCTGCTTGCCGACGACGCGGAGCGCGTTCGTCAGAGCCGCGAAGACGACGACGGCGGTGCCGTGCTGGTCGTCGTGGAAGACGGGGATGTTGAGCGACTCGCGCAGCCGTTCCTCGACCTCGAAACAGCGCGGCGCGGCGATGTCTTCAAGGTTGATCCCGCCGAAGACCGGCGCGATGCACTCGACGACGCGGACGATCTCGTCGGTGTCCTGGGTCGCGAGGCAGATCGGCCAGGCGTCGACGTCGGCAAATCGCTTGAAGAGCAACGCCTTGCCCTCCATGACCGGGAGGGCGGCCTCCGGTCCGATGTTGCCGAGGCCGAGCACCGCGGAGCCGTCGGTCACGACGGCGACGGTGTTGCGCTTGATCGTCAGGTTGCGCACCGCGGTGGGGTCCTTGGCGATCGCCATCGAGACCCGGGCGACTCCCGGCGTGTAGGCCATCGAGAGGTCATCCCGGGTGCGCAACGGCACGCGGGAGGCGATGGCGAGCTTGCCGCCGAGGTGGAGGAGGAGCGTCCGGTCGCTCATCGCCCGGACGTGCGCGCCCTCGACCGCTTCGACCGCGGCGACCAGGCTTTCGGCGTGATTCTCGTTGAAGGCGTTGCACGCCAGGTCCACGACGAGCGCGGCGCCGTGGGACTCGACGACGTCGAGCGCCGTCACGAGACCGCCGGCGTCGCCGACGGCGGTCGTGATCGCGCCGACACCACGGGGGTCATCGAGCTCGACCCGCATCGTGATCGAGAACGAGGCGCTCGGGGTATTCATCGCGACCGTCCCGGGTCCGTCACGCCCGCCGCCAGGGCACCAATTTGATCATCACCGGCAGTATCCGCCCGATGGCCGCGCTGATCCACGTGTCTCACGCTCATCGTCCCAGGGTAGGACCAACCGCGCCGGGCGACCAAACGACTTGCCCCTCCGGAGCATCCGCCGCGAACCCGGAGCGAAGTCGCGCCGACACCTCACCACCAGGCAGAATTCACGAGACCACCTCTTGACTATTACGTCAGGCGATATATCCTTGGCCGAATGAACTCGACCCGCCTCTTCCCGAGACCGAACCCGGCGCTCCTCGTGCTCACGAGCCTCGCCGACGGACCCAAGCACGGCTACGCCCTCATGAAGGACATCGAGGCGTTCTCGCACGTGTCGATGGGGCCGGGAACCGTCTTCGGGTGCCTGGCGCGCCTCGAGGAGCGGGGGCTCGTGCGGGCCCTTGAAGCCGAGGACCGCCGGCACCCCTACGAGTTGACGGCTACCGGGCTGGCGGTGCTGCACGAGCAGCTCGACGAGCTCGGACGGGTGACCGCGACCTCGAGGGCCCGTCTCCGACTCGCCCGCCCGGCGCGCCCGAACGGCGGTCGGGCGAGTGGCTGAGGCGGGCCGCACCGTGCCGGGCGCCGGGCGTCACCCGACCGTCCCGGCGCTCGGCCGCATCGCGGTCGCCTGCTACCCGCCGTGGTGGCGCGCCCGTTACGGCGACGACCAGCTGGGCTTCCTCGCCGATCTGCATGCCGAGGGCCGCTCGGTCGCCCGGGTGCTCCCGAACCTCGTGGCCGGGGCGGCGTGGACGCAACTTTCCGGCACCGGCATGCCGGCGACTCCGTCGGCCTGGCGGAATCGCGCCCGGACGTCGGTCACGGCGTCAGCGCTCGCGGCGATGCCACTCATGATCCTCGGTCTCTACGCGAGCCACCGCGGCGGCGACTGGTCCGGAAACGGCCGGCTCAGCACCGCGGCACGGGTCGCCGCGGACGCGGGCAACTTCTTATTCCCCGCTTTCGCTCTCGTCCTGCTCATGCTCCTGTTCGGGTGGCGCATCCTCATCAGCCAGGCGCTCGAGCTACGACCGGGGGCGGCGAGGCGACGGTACGTCGCCGCCGTGGCCGCACCTTTCATCGCCGTCGCTTCCGGATTGGGGCTGTGGTCCCTCGCCTCCCACATCAGCCCGGGCGGGGTGACCGGCGGCTCGTACAAGCTCTCCCCGACGACGCATCGGTTCTACGACGTCACCCTTGTCGTCTCGCCCGGTGACCCACGCCTCGTCGCATTCCTGCACGCTGCCGCGATCGTTTGCGGCTTCGGCGGTTGGCTCGTCGCGGCCGTGCTCGTCGGGCGGGCGGCTTCGCGCCGCGGGCCCGCGACGGCGGGCGCGATCCGCACCGGCGTGTGGCTCTCACGGACCGCTACCGGCGCCACGGTGCTGCTGAGTCTCGCCATCAGCGTCTACGTCGCCGCTCTCGCCCTGCAGCCCTGGCACCTCGTCGCGAACCACTCCTGTGACGACCTGCCCCGTGCGCTCTGGGCCGCGAGCTCGTGCGTCCCGTGGTCGGCTCCGGCTGGTCGCGCCGTCCTCACCGGCCCCATGGAGGGCGCCGCGCCAATCTGGATCGTGCTCACCCTGGCGTGCGCGGCACTCGCCGTCGTGGGAACGCGGATCGCCGGCAGGTCGGCAAGGAAGGCGGCACTTCTCGACGCCGCGTAGACGCCGAGATCGACTGGCGCGATCCTCGCCGGAGCGCACAAGATGCAACCTCCCAACGACGCGCCAGGCGGCCACCCCCGCGTCGTCTAGGTGTCGGAGACCGTCGGGAGCCCTTGGACCGCCGGGGGGAGCGGCCCGTAGAGCCAGATGGAGATCGGGCTCGCCCAGCCCCGCGTGTAGATCGTCGCCGACGGGTAGAAGGTCTCGAGCTCGCCAGCGAGCCGGAGGTAGGTGCGGTAGTTCCGTTGCGACGTCGCCGTCCCGGTCGCCGACCCCTGGTGGCTGACAACGAGCCACAGGCGCGGGCAGCTCGCCGCGATCCGCTTGAGCGACGTGTCCGGCAACGTCGCGTACCGCTCGACGTAGGGGACGTTCTCCGAGAACGGCGTCGCCGGCAGGACCGGCCGGGGCACGTACTGCGTGATCGACGGGAAGTGGTCGAGGTAGTAAAGGAACGCCATCCGGCCGTCGGACGGGTAGAAGCCGACGCAGTCGCGCGGTTCGGCGTACTGGAGGATCCGGAGCGTGACGGCGTTCCAGTTCTCGGGCGACCGGCCGTAGGACGGCACGAGTTGCGCGGCGCGGAACCCGACGAAGCCGGCGACGAGGCCGGCACCGGCGATCCGCCCGAAGCGGCGGTCGGCCACGACCCGGGCGAGCACGATCGCGCCAGCCGGCAGCGAGACGAGCAGGTTGCGCGCGGTGAAGGTCGGCTCGGCGACGTGAGACTCGACGAAGGACAGCACCAGCGGCACGACGAGCCAGCCGATGACGAGGAGCTCGCCGCGGACCCGGGCGGTCGAGCGGTCACGGACGAGGTGGGAGGCGACATACCAGAGCGCGGCGGCGAAGGCGGCGACGGTCGCGACGGTGAGGAAGATCCCCGTCGCGCTGAGGTGGAAGTCCGGCTGGAAGCCCGCCGACGAAAGCGCGACGAGGACCGGGCCGAGCGCGGCGAGGTTCGGTCGCGGCACCCAGAAGAGTTGTCCCGAACCGCGCGAGCGCGCGAGCACGGCGAGCGGCGCGCACAGCGCGGCGACGACGACGACCGCCGCGACGACCGGGCGCACCCGACGGCGCCGGCCGACGAGCGCGACGAGCTGGGCGGGGATGACGAGGACAGCGACAAAGCTCATGTACAGCGCGAGCGTCGTCGTCACCACGTAGGCGACAAGCGCGCGCCTGCCCCCGCGGGCGCCCTCGGGCTTATCGACGAGGGCGCAGAACGAAAGATAGGACGCGGCGACGAACGCCATCATCAGCGCGTAGCTGCGGGCGTTCTGCGCCCAGTAGACCGCGGGCAGGCTCACCGCCGAGAACAACCCGGCGACGAGGGCGACCCGGCGGGAGAACCACCGCCGGGCGAGGACGACGACAAGCGCCGTCGTCGCCACAGCGCCGATCACAGAGGGCAGGCGCAAAACGACGAGGCTGCTCCCGAACCACCCGACAAGGACGTGGATGAGCGCGTAGTAGCCGAGCATGTTGCCGCCGTCGCGGGCCATCGCCGACTCGAGCGCCGCGCCGTGCTGGGCGGTGATCGAGGCCGTCGCCGCCTCGTCGAGCCAGATGCTGCGGCTGTCGAGGTCGACCGCCCCGAGCACCAGGGCGAGCAGCGTCGGCACGGCGACGAAACCCCAGCGGGCGAGCACGCCCGCGGGGTCGTGCGCAGTCGCGCGGGCGAGCGATCCCGACCTCGGAGCCGACACGGTCAGCCGCGCAGTTCCGCCCCGAGCTCGGCCTCGGCGGCGCCGATGCAGCGGAGGCGCGCCGCGGCGACGTCGGCGTCGGTGAGCGTACGGTCCGGCGCGACGAACCGGATGCGGTAAGTGAGGCTGCGCGACCCGGGGCCGAGCGCGGTGCCGCGGAAGACGTCGACGAGCCGTACCCCCTCGCAGTACTCCCCCGCCGCCGCCCGCAGGACGAACTCGAGGCGTGCCGCCGGGACGGACTCGTCGAGGGTGAACGACAGGTCGATGTCGCTCGAGGGGAACCGGCTGAGCGCGGGCGGGCGACCGTCCCGGCGGCGGAGCGCGAAGAGACGTTCCGTGTCGAGGACGAGCCAGCCGACCCGCCGGGCACCGAGGTCGTACGCGGCGGCGACGTCCGGGTCGACCTCGCCGACCGTGCCGATCGTGCCGATCGCCTCGTCCGGCGCGGTCGCGCGCGCGACGGCCGTGCGCGTCGGCTGGCAGCCGAACCCTTCCGTGCCGGCGAGCAGCGCCCGCGAACCGGGTTCGTCCTGGGCGAGCTCGACCGCACCGGGATCGATTCCCAGCCCCTCGACGATCCGGCGCCACAGGTGGACCGCGGCCGGCGCACCGTCTCCGTCGCCGGCGAGGACGACGCCGAGCTGCTCGCGCTCGACGGGCAGCTCGCCGTCGTCGCCAGGCCGGCCGAACACCCGCCCGATCTCGAACAGCCGCACCGCCGCGTTACGCGCCGCGGCGTTGTGACGAGCCGCGCCGAGCAGCCCCGGCAGCAGGCTGGTGCGCAGGGCCGACTCCTCGCGTACGACCGGGTTCGTGAGGCCGACCGGCGCCGCGGGGTCGCCGAGGCGCCGCGCCGTGTCGGGGTTGACGATCGAGCTCGTCCAGGCCTCGTTGACGCCACAACATGCCACGAGGCCCGCGAGCCGGCGGCGGTCGGCCTGGTGCGCCGTCAGCAGCCCGACGGCGGGCGAGCGACGCAGAGTCGGCGGGATGCGCGCGTAGCCGTGGTGCCTGGCGACCTCCTCGATCACGTCGACCTCGCGTTCGGCGTCGGGCCGGAACGAGGGGACCTCGACGACGAGCGCGTCCTTGTCCGGCGTGGCGGCGAAACCGATCGGCGTGAGGTAGGCCACGATCGCGTCGGCCGAGATGTCGGTGCCGAGCGTCGCGTTGAGCCGTTCCGGCCGGAGCCGGATCGTGCGTCGTGCGACGGGCCGCGGCCACGCGTCGATCACACCGGCCGCGACGTCGGGCGGCGGCGCCCCGGCGGCGGCGGCCGCGGCGACGATGAGCTCGGCGACGCGATCCGCGGCGCGCACCTGGCCCTCGGGGTCGACACCCCGCCAGAATCGCGTCGAGGCCTCGGTGCGCAGGTTCTGGCGCCGGGCGGTGCGCCCGACGGCCATCGCCGCGAAGTCGGCGGACTCGACAAGGACCGCCGTCGTCGTGGCGGCGATCTCGCTCGACTCGCCGCCCATGATCCCGGCGACGCCGACCGCGACGTCGTCCGCGTCGCAGATCAGGAGGTCCTCGACGGCGCGCTCGGCACCGGAACGGTGGCGCTCGAGACCGAAAACCCGCGCCTCGCCATCGAGGGTCGTGAGTGTCTCGCCGGGCCGGGCGAAACGGACGCGCAGCCCGCGGCCCGCAAGCCGGTCGAGGTCGTAGGGGTGGGTCGGCTGGCCGAGCTCGAGCATTGCGTAGTTCGAGGCGTCGACGACCGAGTGGATCGGCCGCATGCCGCTAAGGATGAGACGGCGCTGGACGTCGGGTGGCGAGGCGACGGCGGTGATCCCGGTGACCACCCGGGCGGCGAAGCGCCGGCAGGCGTCGGGCGCCTCGATGACGACGCCGGCGAGCGAGCCGACCGCCGGCCCGGTCTCGGAAACGACCGGCGCCGGGACGGCGAAGGGCAGGTGCCGACACGCCGCGAGGTCCCGGGCGACCCCCGTCACGCAGAGACAGTCGGGCCGGTTCGGCTCGACCTCGAGGTCGAACACGACGTCGGTGGCGAGCCCGAGGTACTCGGCGATCGGCGTGCCGAGCTCCACGCCGGCCGGCAGGGCGGCGTCGGCGGCGCCCGTCGAAGCGAGGACGAAGAGCCCCGAGCTGTCGGCGCCGAGACCGAGCTCGGCGGCCGAGCACAGCATCCCGTTCGACGTCACCCCGCGCATCTGGCGCCGGGTGATCTCGACTCCCCCGGAAAGGCGCGCGCCGACCGTGGCGAACGGCACGACGTCGCCGACCACGTAGTTCCAGGCCCCGCAGACGACTTCGACCGGCCCGGGCCCGCCGGAGTCGACGACGGCGAGCCGGATGCGGTCGGCGCCGGGGATCGGCCGGATCTCCGTGACCCGGGCGACGACGACGCCGGGCAGGTCGCCGGCGACGCGCTCGACGCCCTCGACGACGAGCCCGAGCGAGTCGAGCTCGGCACCGAGCGCGGCGACGCCCGCGGCGTCCGAAGCGTCGACGCCCAAGGGCGTGAACTCGCTCAGCCAGGAAAGCGGGACCCGCACACTGCTCCTTTTGCCACCTTTTCCGCCGCAGTCATGCCGCCCGTGGCCATCTCAGACCCCGGTGAGGAAGCGCACGTCGTTCTCGACAAGGGTGCGCAGGTCCTCGATCCCGTGACGCATGATCGCGACGCGGTCGATGCCGAACCCGAAGGCGAAGCCCGACCACACCTCCGGGTCGACGCCGGTCGATTCGAGCACCGCGGGGTGGACCATCCCGCAGCCGCCGAGCTCGATCCAGCCGACCCCGGCGCAGGTGCGGCAGCCGACCCCGCCGCAGATCGTGCAGGAGATGTCGAACTCCGCCGACGGCTCGGTGAACGGGAAGTACCCCGGCCGTAGCCGCGCCGTGACGTCGGCCCCGAAGATCGCCTTGGTAAAGGTGTCGATCGTCCCGGCGAGATCGCCGAAGGTGACTCCGGAATCGACGACGAGCCCCTCGATCTGGTGGAAGACCGGGAGGTGCGAGGCGTCGGGCGTGTCGCGGCGGTAGACGAGGCCGGGCATGACGGCGTAGATCGGCAGCTCCCCCCGTTCGAGGAGGTGGATCTGGACGGGCGAGGTGTGGGTGCGGAGCACGACGCTCTCCCCGTCGCCCAGGTCGAGGTAGAAGCTGTCCTGCCCGCTCCGGGCCGGGTGGTCCGGGGGCATGTTGAGCGCCGTGAAGTTGTACCAGTCGGTCTCCACCTCGGATCCCTCGGCGATCTCGTAGCCCATGCCGAGGAACACGTCCTCGAGCTCCTCGCGCACCCGGTTCACGAGATGGAGGTGGCCGGGGCCGGGCACCGGCAGGACCTCGGTGAGGTCGAGCCGGTCCGACTCGAGGACCATGGCCCGCGCAACTTTCTCGAGGTCGCCCCGTCGGGTCGCGACAAGCGTTTCGATACGCGCCCGGGCCGCGTTGAGGGCCCCGCCGAGCTCCCGGCGCTCGGACTCGGCGAGGCCGCCGAGCGCCCGCTTCCAGACGTTCGGCGCGGCGCGCCGGCCGAGGAGCTCGGCCTCGGCGGCGTCGAGCGCGCCGAGGTCCTCCGCGCCGGCGACGAGGCCCTCGGCGCGGGTGACGTACGCGGCAATCGAGGCCGCGCTCGGCGGTCCGGTCGGTTCCTCGTCTGCGGCGACGGGCCTCTTGCGGTTCACGTGCGCTCATCGTAGGGCCCGCCCACGGCGAGCCCGAGACGACGGGCGAGCGCGAAGCCGAGCACCGCGGCGGCCGTCGCGACGTTGAGCGACTCGGTCCCCGCGGCCATCGGGATCGTCACGACCGCGTCGAGCGCCGGCCCGAGCTCCGGCCCGAGTCCCTGCGCCTCGTTGCCGAGAACGAGGGCGACCTTGGGGCCGAGATCGACCGTCGAGTAGTCGGCGCCGCCCCGGGCCGCGGCACCGACACGCCGGTAGCCCGCCGCGGCGAGTTGGCCGAGCGCCACCGCGGGCGGCACATCCGCGACGACCGGCACGGAAAAGAGCGCCCCCGCCGAGGCGCGCACGGTCTTCGGGTTGTAAAGGTCCGCCGTCCCCTCGCAGCAGACGACGCCCCCGGCACCGGACCCGGCGGCGACGCGCACGATCGCGCCGAGGTTCCCCGGGTCGCGCACGTCGACGAGCACGAAGAGCAGTGGCGCGTCCACGACCGCGCCGAGCTCGACGTCGACGGTCGCGACGACGGCGATGAGCGGCTGGGGCGTCGTCGCGTCGCTGACGCGTTCGATCACCCCCTCGGCGAGCCCGTAGACCCGGACACCCGCCTCCCGCGCCCGCTCGAGCACCTCGGCCACGCCGGGGGTCGTGCGCGCCTCCGGGGCGAAGTAGACCGCCTCGATCGGGGCGCCCGCGTCGAGCGCCGCGGCGAGCAGCTTCGGGCCCTCGGCGGCGAAGGCGTGGTCGCGGCGCCGCACGGTTCGCTGGCGGATGAGGCGGCGCAGCCGCTGCACCCGCGCATGGCGGCCGCCGAGGAGCTGGTCGCTCAGGAAGTCGCCTCGCCAGCGGCCTTGGCGGCGACGGGCTCCGGGCCGGACGGCCCGGTCTCGTCGGCGAGCGATCGCCGGGCGATGTCGACGAGGGCGGCGAAGGCGGCGGCGTCACGCACGGCGATGTCGGCGAGGACCTTGCGGTCGACATCGACCTCGGCCCGGTGGAGGCCGGCGATGAGGCGGCTGTAGCTCATCCCCTCGACCCGCGAGGCGGCGTTGATCCGCTGAATCCAGAGCCGGCGGAACTCGCCCTTGCGCGCCCGGCGGTCACGGTACGCGTACTGCAGCGAGTGCATGACCTGCTCGTTGGCCGCGCGAAACGACCGGGACTTGTTCCCGTAGTAGCCCTCGGCCCGTCCAAGCACCGTGCGGTGGCTCTTTTTGGCGTGGACGGCGCGCTTGACCCTCGCCATGACGCTCCTTTCAGTGAGAACTCCCTGCCGCCCGCCCGCGTGCGCGGGCCCGGCGGGCGATTCAGATCCCGAGGATCCGGCGGACGGTTCGGCGGTCGCTCGGCGCGACCTCGGCCTCGCGGCCCAGCCGGCGAGTCTGCACCGACGACTTCTTCTCGAGCAGGTGCGACCTGAAGGGCCTGCGCCGCATCATCTTGCCCGTCCCCGTGATCTTGAACCGGGCGGCGGCACCCTTGTCAGTTTTCATCTTCGGCATGATCTACCTCGTCGTTCGCGAATCCCCGGCCCGGCCGACGCCGGGTCGAATGTGCCCTAACCTGCGGCCGCCTCGTCGCCCGGCGGCGCCGGCTCGGCGGGTGTCGCCGCCGAACGCGCCGCCTGGCTCTGGCGTGCCCGCTTGTCCGGCGCGAGCACCATCACCATGTTCCTCCCGTCGAGGCGCGGCTCAGACTCGACTTTGCCGCTGCCCTCCGTCACCTCGGCGATGCGGTCGAGGATCCGTTTGCCGAGCTCGGGGTGGTAGACCTCGCGGCCGCGGAACATGATCGTGATCTTGACCTTGTGCCCCTCGGTCAGGAACTTCGCCACCTGGCGTGTCTTCGTGTCGAAGTCACCCGGGCCGATCTTCGGGCGGTACTTCATCTCCTTGATCCCGACGTTCGTCGTTCTGCGACGTGATTCCTTCTGCCGCTGGGCCTCGTCGAACTTGAACTTCCCGTAATCCATGATCCGGCAGACGGGAGGATCGGCGAGTGGCGCCACCTCAACGAGATCGAGATCCATCTGCCGTGCGATCGAC
>Ga0187853_10003282_pt1 | contig 12615 bp, 9 predicted proteins | sample June2016WEW_6_10_2_FD_132417 | JGI IMG/M metagenome (GOLD analysis project Ga0187853, IMG submission 132417) | Peatland microbial communities from SPRUCE experiment site at the Marcell Experimental Forest, Minnesota, USA - June2016WEW_6_100 | ecosystem: Environmental > Terrestrial > Soil >... | reverse complement strand
GTCCGAGCGCCAGATCAGGATGCGGGCGGCGCGGCTCGTGGCCGGAGGCGAGAAAAAGTCCGCCTTCCCCGAGGATTTGTACCTGGTGACCGAGACCAACCTGGACACCATCTTCGAACATGTCAGCGCGGTCAAGCCGCAACTGTTGATCGTCGATTCCATCCAGACCGTTTACCTGCCAGAGCTGGAATCCGCCGCCGGGTCCGTCTCCCAGGTGCGCGAGAGCTCCTCCCGGCTGCGGGAGCTGGCCAAATCCTCCGGTGTGGCCGTCTTTGTCATCGGACATGTGACCAAGGAAGGCGTCATTGCCGGGCCAAGGGTGCTCGAGCACATTGTGGACACGGTGTTGTACCTGGAGGGCGACCGCTTCCAGGCCTACCGCCTGCTGCGCTCGGTCAAGAATCGCTTCGGCGCGACCGCCGAGGTGGGGGTGTTCGAGATGGTCGAGCGCGGACTGGTCGAGGTCGCCAATCCCTCGGAGGCCTTCCTGGCCGAACGCCTGGTCAACGCAGCGGGGTCAGCGATCGCGGTGACGATGGAAGGCACGCGCCCGCTGCTGGTGGAAATCCAGGGCCTGACCAGTCCAACCCAGTTCGGCAATGCCCGCCGTACCCCGAACGGGGTGGACCTTAACCGCCTGTTGATGATCGCGGCGGTGCTGACCCGCCGCCTGAACCTGCATCTGGCCGAGCAGGATGTGTTCGTCAACGTGGTGGGCGGGATCAAGATCGACGAGCCGGCCGCCGACCTGGCGATTGCCGCGGCAGTAGCCTCCTCGATGCGCGACATCCCCATCCTGGCCGATACCGTATTGATCGGCGAGATCGGCCTGGCTGGAGAACTGCGCCTGCCCGGGCAGATGCCCATGCGTTTAAAAGAGGCGGCCAAGCTCGGCTTTAAAACCGCCATCGTGCCGAAGCGGGTGCGCAAAGGCGAAGACTGGTCTGAAGGCATCGAAATCGTCGAAGTGCGCTCGGCTTACCAGGCGCTGGAAGCGGCATTCGGGATCGAGAAGAAGCCGCCGCAAGGGAAAAAATTAGCCTGAAAGGAACCAATCATGACCTTCCTGGATGTACCCATACTTTCCCGTCTCCGCCGCAATCACGGCTTGGAGCATGCCACCCTCAACCTCCTTTCCCCGCTCTTCCCCTACCGGCGTCTGGCAGGAATCTCTACCCCGGGCGGTTTCTTCATCTTCGGCGAGGTGCCGACCGACAACTTGCGTGAAGCCGTCATCCAGGCGCTCGAGCGCATGAACAACGGCGAACATCATCTGGCCATCCACGATCACTGCGGGACGAATCTGGTCGCCTCCGGCGTGGTGGCCGGATTCCTGGCCTGGCTGGGCACGCTGGGCGCCCGGGGCAGGCGGGGGAAGGTTGAACGCCTGCCTCTCGTGATCGGGCTGGCCACCCTGGGGCTCTTCGTCAGCCAACCGCTCGGCCCCCTGCTCCAGGAACGCCTCACCACCAGTGGCGATCCCGAGGGGATGTCGATCGTGGACATCTTCCCGGTCCAATTCGGACGCCTGGTCCTCCACCGGGTGATCACACAGGGCTAGCATGACAGACCTTCCGGCAGTCCTGCTCCTGCACGGTACGGACGAATTGGCTATCGCAGAAGTGATCGAAAAACTGGCCAGGGCCTTGGGCGATCCATCCAGCGTCGCGATGAACCTGACCCGTTTCGACGGTCGCGCCGGCCTGGACTTTGAGGCCTTGAATAATGCCGTCAACGCACTCCCCTTTCTATCGGCACGACGTTTGGTGGTGCTCGTGCATCCCTCGGCGGCTTTCCCTACTTCCGTTGGGCGCAGGAAATTCATCGGGCTGCTCGACCAGGTCCCGCAGACAACCAGCCTGGCCCTCGTGGAATACGAGGTGCTCAAGCAGGACCACTGGCTGGTCAAATGGGCCCAGCACGCCAGAGGCCTGGCGAAGGTGCAATTACACGCCATGCCCAAACGCGGCGACATGCCGCGCTGGATCCTCGAGGAAACGAAGAAGCAGGGCGGTCAGATCGAGAGGCCGGCTGCGGCGCGTTTGGCCGAGATGATCGGCGAGGACACGCGTTTGGCCGCTCAAGAAATCACCAAAATCCTGACCTACGTCAACTACGAACGACCTGTCACGGAGATGGATGTAGAGCGCGTCGGCATCGCCAGCGCCCAGAGCAGTGTTTTCGACCTAGTGGATGCGCTTGGTATGGGCGACGGTCATACCGCTCAAAAAGTGCTCCATCGCCTGTTCGAGAACGAAGACCCGCTCGAGTTCTGGGGGATGGTGATCCGGCAGTTCCGCCTGTTGATCCTGGCCCGGGAGATCAGTGAGTCAGGCGGGCGGGAGCGCGAGGTCCAGGAATCGCTGGGCCTGCGCGACTTCGTCGCCAAAAAGGTCTACCGCCAGGCGCAGCGCTTCTCCCTAACCGCCCTGGAAGCCATTTACCACAGGCTCTTGGATATCGATCTGGGGGCAAAGACAAGCCAGGTCCCCCTGGACCTGGCTCTGGACACCTTTGTAGCCGAGTTGGCACAAAAAAACTAGACGTGGCCATATCCGGCCCTGCGGATTGACGATCGCCTCTGGAGTGCCTTGCGGCAATCGACTTCGCGATCCAACGTTCATTGAAAATATCCTAGGGGTGGATCGACCACCAGATCTTTTCCAGGCCGGCGAGACAGGCGTATTGGTAGACCAGGTTCTGACTTTCGGCCTTTCCGCCCATGCTCAGACTGCCGACGGTATTCACGATCTCAGTGCTGGTGGCAATTCTCGGTCCGGGGTTGCCCTGCGAATCCCCGCTGTGGATCATCAGGTCATAGGTCATCCCATTTGAATTCCAGAGCGGGGAAAAGCTTAAGCTAACCCAACCTCCCTGTGGCAGATCCCGGTCGAGGATGGATGCTTTTACGAGGGTGAGTGCATGATTCGGATCCCAAAAGATGAAATCCGTCGTTGCATTGCTCGACGCCCCCTGAGCGTCGACCCAAACCCGGATTTGTGTTATCCCATCGCATTCCGCAATGAAGCTCTGAGAAAGGGGGGTTTCGCTCGAGAGGGGTGGTGAGTAAGAAGCATTCGGCTGCCATTTTTTATAGATCGGCTCATAACACAGACCCCATTGATAGAATTGGGTGCCGCAGGTGATATGGTATGAAAGCAGTAACCCCATCCCAAAGCAGGTTAATCCGAATGCCGCACTTCCAGCAGTCAGCCATCGAAGCAGTCGCTGATTCCTGATCCCAGGCAGCCCGCTAAGGGCTAGAAAAAGCAAAGGCATGACAGGGATCAGGTATCGGCCTTGAACTCCCAGAATGCTCGCACTGCCAACAGGCGTGTAGGTGAGGTAAAGGATCCCAACGGTTGTCAGGTACCCTAAGAGAAAGACAAGTCCCAGATACAGGCGCAATTTCTTGGAAAAAGTTTCACCGCTTGGTTTAATAAACAGCATTGAGACCAGGCACAGCGCGTAGAATATATACGTGATAAATGGAACGGACCAGTAGCCATACCCATATACGCCAAACCACTGCCGGGTATAGGGCTGCTTATTGGACCAGAGGTCCTGCAGGACGGTATTGAGAAACTGCCAGGGATGGCTGGCGATAAATTTAATTTGACCGATCGGATCCGCCCCCGGGAAAACACTCTTGGCATGCGAGAAGGCAAGCACATTCCATCCACCGACTTCAACCAAGACGAGGATTAATGACGCGATGACCAGGAATGCATACCCGCCTTTCATTTTAAATCGGGCGGGTGAAAGGATAAGAAAAGGCAAAACGAGTAGAAAAATGAGGTTGACTTTAGCAAGCAACAACAGGGTGATGAGGCAGGTCAAAATTCCCCATTCTCGCCACCGGATCTGCTGGCGGAGATTAAGGCTGAGGCAGCCGCTGATGAAAAGCAACCCGATCCCATTCGAAATCGTGTCAGCGTTAATCGTTGCAGCCTGGAATACAGCCATCGGGGCAACGGCCAGGATCGCCAGGGTCCATTTCCCTACCGGCATCAGGCGAACCGCCAGCCATGCCAGGAGGATATAAATGAGCAGCCCAACCAGCCGGGAGGCATAGAAGACGGGCAGGGCTGGAAGATTGGCCCGCCGGCCAAGATAACGCATGACCAGTGCTTGAGGAAGAAATAGGGCGGGGGAATAGGTCGATGTGGTGTAAAGGGCTCCATGAACGTGATCGAAAGCGTCGAAATGGAGTTGGGAGTATTCCGACCAGAAGTCCGGTTCGATGACACGTCCATAGATGCGATGGCGGATGGACATCTCATTGAAGATCGATGGGTAGTGGGATTGGCCCGTACTCAGCCATTCATTCGGGATGAAATGAAAAGCGGATATCTCCCAGACCCGCAACAGATGCTGATCTTCGTCGAAGCCGGCCCCGACGGGAATCCAAAAACATGCCACGGTGCCAGCCACAAGCAGCACGATGATCGTGAAAAGCTCAGCTCCCGCGATCCGACGCAGGAAGGAATTCCTTCTATTTGAGATCGTCATTTCCTCATTGATATTTGTTCATGCTGGCTTGTTTCTTCCTGTTTCGGCAAAGCCAGAGGATCGTCTGGCGGTACTTCCTCACTTTTTATTATATCGAAAATCTCCTTCCATCCATGTCAATTCAACCTTCGGGTTGAGCCCGCAGGCTGCCGAATCAAGGCAAAGGCCGCAAGGTCAATCTTGAGATTAAAAACCCAAATCCTCACCTGCGTGAATCGCCAGTCCGATCTGCTCCGAACCTCCCAGACGACCGTTGTACCAGAGATACCAATGGTCCTTATCGAAAATAGCAAAAGGTTTGTACACCGAGTCCCCATCCCACTTTCCGACATCCGGCCGGATAATCGGATTAGCCGGGTGACGTTCCCAGTCGGAGATGCCGTCTTTCGAGCGCGCCAGACCAATCTGGGCGTGGTTTGCATCACTGAAGCCAATGTAGAACATGAGATGCCATTTCCCATGCTGGAGGACCTGGCAGGCCGTCACACGGTCCTGTTCCCAAAAGTGCCCCGGGAAGGGCGAAAATATCGGATTGGAGGAAAGTTTATCCCAATGGATCCCATCCTTGCTGGTCGCGTATCCGATCGCGATCGGCTCTCCGAAATTCCCCCCCGAGTACCACATTCTGAAAGTCGCTTGAGAAGGGTCATAAATTACGTCGGGGCACATGACCCCATTGCCCTCCCAGGCCACATCCGGACTCAATACGGGATCCTTGCTGACGCGGGTCCATTTCCTGCCATCCGGACTGGTCGCATACCCGATCCGGGAATAGGTTTTGCTTTGGGCGGAATACCACATGGCATACCCGTCTGCCAGCTTGAGCACAATCGGACGATCGATTTCATCCTCCCAACCGGTTGAGGCATCCGGCGCCAGGCTGATCTCCGGACTGCTCCAATGGATACCGTCCCCGCTCTCAACCAGGGCGATGCTTTTCTGCGGACGCCAGGAAAACCACATGCGGTATTGGTTGCCTTCTTGCAGCACGCAAACATCGTAACATGTCCCCAGGCTTCCCCCAAGGACCGGATTGAACTTGGACTTGACCCATCCAGAAACCGCCAGTTGCGTCGCCTCGGGAGTCGACGCAGGGGTCGTACCCCTGATCGCCTGGCTCAGAGAGCACAAGCTGGGCGCAAGCGTCAGGGCGGCCCCGGCCGAACAAAGCTCCAAAAATTTCCGCCGGCTGATCAAAGAATGCTGTTCATTCGTTTCACGCATGGCGTTCTCTCGACTGATCAAGGGGCTGCACAACCGGGGGGCAAAACAAGCCAGGTTCCCATGGGCCTGCTGGTGGATTGAGCAGCCCAAAAGCAGGCTGCTGCTACCCTGCAGCCTCGCCGCCGGATCCCGGGCCTTTTCTCAATGAACACGCTGATAGACGATCGTAGTATGGTCGTTATATATTACCGCGTAATGTTCTGTGACCAAGGATTTAAACCGCCTCATCCCCTCCAGTGCCTCAGGAATGCAATTCGGACAGAGCTGGTCGTCCGGCGAGGTGACGAAGGGCGCATCGGAAGCTGCCTGGGTTGGTCCGATGATCAGGGCCGGGGGATTTTGTTGAAGGTCCTGAAGGAACTGGTCAAACCGGCTGGGCCCCCCGCTCGTGGGAAAAAACAAAGGTTGTGGGTAGAGATAGCGGGATGAGTTCCGGCGACCGGTCTGCAGGTATAAGTTTATATCATTTTTCCAGATCAATATCGACTCGTCCGGTCGGGAATGAGCCAGGATAAACTCGCCCAACCCTGATTGGGGAAGATCGCCGTACAGCGGTTTTGAAAGGCTGGTACGCAGACCAATTGGAGGTTTCTCACTAGAGTATGCCACTGAAAACCAGACCAAACTGAGCAGGGCCAGGAGGAGGAAAGCGATCCGCTTCAAGCCCCAGCGGTTGAAATACGGTATGGAGATCAACTGCCCATAAAGGTAGGCGGTCGCGGCTGCAAATACCGGCAGGAGGGTAACGTAATAATGCGGGTAATTCCGACCGCCCATGGCAACGAATGCAACTTCAATCGGCAAGGCCAGGAACACTACCAGAAATACCCATGGCTTTCCCTGGGAGTCAGCGCCGCTTTGGATGGCCGCCTCCTCCTGGATTACCCTCCCCTTTCCACGTGAGAACAACCAGGTTCTATTGGCGAGCAGATAGGCGATCAAACCGCCCATGGCCGTGATCGTCAGTGGCATCAGCGGAAATTCGGTCAGCAATATTTGGAACATGGCCACAAAAGTGGTGTTGGAAATGCTGCTACCCACATAGAATAGATTAAACACAATGACCGCGTCCCAAAGCTCACTGAATCCACCAGCCTGGAACCAAACGAGGGCGATCAACCCAAGCGGCAGGATGACCCCCAGCGTAAACAGTCCGAGGTGAATTAAGCCTCTGCGGGTTTGACCCGATCGCACGGCCAGGTACAGGATCGTGGCTGCCGCACTGATCCCCAAGGCGATGCAGGTCTGCTTGAAGAGAAAGGCAATTGCAGTTAAGAGTCCCAATACAAATGCCCACCACTTCCGCTGTGTTTTAAAGTATAAGAAGGATGCTCCGATAATCAATACTTGAGGCAGGAGACCATAGATTTCCGTTAAATCGCCACCTCCATAAATCGGAGGATACATGAGGGTGAAGAGGAATGCACCGGACGCAAGAATAGCAGGGAATGGATCGGTCAGCTTGCGAAGGATCATAAAAAAGAGACTGATGGTGAGCGTCACCCAGGCGATGTCCGACCACCAGGTGGCCCAGGGCGTGACCCCCATCAAGAGGAATTCAAAAGCATCGACATAATATATCGCCGGGGGTTTGTGGTCCCAAAAATCACGATAGGGGAGTTTCCCCTGTGTGATCAGTTTTCCCGCGTATTGAAAGACGGAAATGTCAGCTCGGAAGGCGCCAAGATTGAATCGAGGGTTCCAGTAAAGATTCAATACGAACGTCAGAAACCCAATGGCCAAAATCGGCAGGATGGAAAAAACAATTTCCTTCCCGGCCTTGTTTTTAACGATGCTCATGGTATGAAGGAGAGTTTCCTCAAACGGTCTGCCGAATGCGACTGCGTAGCCGAATTGGGTTCGCGACAGCCTCCATCGGCAGGAGAGGGTCCTGGACGAATATTCTAACACCCTTTAAATAACGATGATAACCCTCATCTCCCAGTGGCTCACTAAGCGACTCCGCGAGACATCTCAGGTCGAATCCTTCCAGGGGATTCCCCCGGTTCCCTGCATGCGATCCAGGGAAATCCTTCGTCTGCCCTCCGCTCCGCCATGCGAAGGGCATCAGCCGCACCGCGCCGTAGGATCGGACCCTGTCCTCGAAACCTCCACCGCTATACGCTGGAGGTGCTTCCCTATACAGGCTGGCTGACTCGGAACTCCTAGGTCCCCTAATCCGGGCCGCTCCACCCATAGCGGTGTAAATCCACCCGTCCGCGGTCATCAAATTGAATGCCCTCGGACTCGAGCAGCTGGCGCTGCCGCTCCGCGCCGGCTCGCAGGCTGATCTTACCCTGGGCGTTGATCACCCTCTGCCAGGGCACGCCTTCCGGGCAAGCCGCCATCGCGCCACCGACCCAGCGCGGTGAGAACGCCAAATAACTCTTGGCGTCCATGTCGGGTGGCGGCGCGATCAGCGCCGCGATCTGTCCGTAGGTCGCGACCTTGCCGGGCGGCACCTGCCGGACAATTTCCCACACCCGGGCCTGAAAGGCGTGCACATCGGGGGGAGAAGTAAATGCTGGAGCCATGTTTCACTCCCTGAGGATCTTCTCGATCGCTTCCAGTTCTTCTGAAGAAAACGCAAGGTTGTTCAAGGCGGCCAGGTTGTCTTCCAGCTGCCGGACGCTGCTAGATCCGATCAGTGCCGAGGTGATCTGCGGCTTGCGCAGCACCCAAGCCAGCGCCATCTGCGCCAAGCTCTGCCCCCGGCGTCTGGCGACCTCGTTCAAGGGGCGTACTTTCCCCAAGTTTGCCTCGACATCCTTGGGCGTCAGCCAGACCCGTTCGGTTTTGGTGGCGCGCGCCCCCACCGGGACGCCGTTGAGATAGCGATCGGTCAACTGCCCCTCGGCCAGGGGTGAAAAGACGATGCAGCCAATGCCTTCCTCAGCCAGCACGTCCAGAAGGCCGTCCTCGACCCAACGCTCGAGCAGGCTGTATTTGGGCTGATGGATCAGGCAGGGCGTACCCAACGCTCGCAGGATGCTGGCCGCGGCGTGCGTTTGCTCGGGGGAGTAGTTCGAGATGCCGACGTAAAGCGCCTTTCCCTGGCGGACGGCGGTGTCGAGAGCCCCCATGGTTTCATCAAGAGGCGTTTCCGGGTCGGGGCGGTGGCTGTAGAAGATATCCACATACTCCAGCCCCATGCGGCGTAGTGACTGGTCCAGGCTGGCAAGCATATGCTTGCGCGAACCCCACTCGCCATAAGGACCGGACCACATGTCGTAGCCGGCCTTGGTCGAAACGACGAGCTCGTCCCTGTAGGGGGCGAAGTCCTTTTTGAGCAACAAGCCGAAGGTCTCTTCAGCGGAACCGGGCGGAGGACCGTAGTTGTTGGCCAGGTCGAAGTGTGTCACCCCCAGGTCGAAGGCGCGCCGGGCCATGGCACGGCCGTTCTCAAAGCTATCCAGCCCGCCAAAGTTGTACCACCAGCCCAGTGAAATCGCCGGCAGCTTCAGGCCGCTGCGCCCGACGCGGTGGTAAACCATGGTGTCATAACGTTTAGGATCAGCAGCATACATAATCTTTCCTAGGCCGAACCAGATGGGTATAGAAACGAACTCCAACCATCAACAGAGGGATGAATACAGGAATCGTTCTCGGGTAAAACTTCAGGATTGAAACCGGAGGCGCAATTCATTTGCCCAGATCATAGAGCACATAGCCTGCATCGGGGAAAGAAATCCTCTCAAGCGAAAGCCTCCCGCTGGAGATCATTCCGTCAAAAATGCGTGCATCCGGACCATTTTCGGTGACAAGCAGAAAAGGGCGGACGCCGGCCGAGAGCAGCCTCTTGATTTTTTGGGGATCCTTGACCACATTACTATCCCACAGGATTCCCTGGGGCTTACCAGAGAAGATTTGGTGTATATAACCACCAGCCGCATAGCCCTCATCGGAGTAAAAGAAGGAGGCGGAGTGGGTCCAATTAATTTTGTCTAGCGCACTCCAGAGTCGCCTTTCTTGCGGATAATTGATCTTGCCCACAGATCGGAAAAAACTCGTCGGGGAAAACCCGTTGGTGAACACGAGGAAAACCAACGGCACCACCAAGAGCACCTGTCTCCATAATCGAGGGCGCACGAATTCGCTGATTTGTTGGAGGCCATTCAATACTCCCAGCAAAAGAAAAGCGAGGATGGGCGAAAAATACCGGGCTCCGATAGGTTGGCTTGTTGTTATAAATGATAATAACCATATCAGCGCAAAATGAGCACTGGCCACCCACAGGATAACAGTGTGGGCAACCTTGCGAGAACCTGCCATCCCCAAAACCGGTAAGCGAAATAAGGGAAGAACGAGCAAGCCTATAACAAGAATCATCACAAGGGGGCGCGGAATAATATGGAAGTCCAGCAACTCGTTCCAAATGTATTGGAATGGTACTGTAAATTTGTTGAATTGGATTGCTGGGAATAATCCGTTCGCTTGATTGAACCAATTGGAGACGACATTATAGGATAATTTGTTACGGACAAGCCAAGCCAATATCGGAGCAATCGAGGCAAACAGTGAAATTAAAACCCAGGTAGAGGTGTCAATTTTATTGGAATGCGCCTTAAGCGACCAACCTTCAGGATAGTTCTTGCTAAACCTATATCGCCACAACAACAAACCTACCAAACCGATTATCAAAGCCACTACGCCGAGTATTATTCCGCGCCACTGCATAGGACCGATCCCAGGTTTTGCATTGGGCAGGAGGTCTGCGAGCAGGGAAAGGGTAATCAACAGTCCTCCCCCGACGGAAATGCAAATAAAAAAGTACTTATGAGTGAAAAAGCGCCATGCTGTCCGGAGTACATCCCTTTTTAGCAAAAGCGGTGCAATCCAAGCGAGGTTGGCCACTCCTGTGTATCTGACCATGGTAGAAACAGCAAGGACAAGGAGAAATAAAATCCAGTTTCTTTTTCGGTCGGTTTCAGTAAGGATGCCGATGGCTAAAAAACCTGCTGCGATTGAGAGAGCGATGAACAAGGTTTCAGTCCAGTAATAATCATGAATCAGTATGAAGGGCGCTAAGCAGGTGAAGAGGATCAATGCGACGATTCTTAGGAGCGGAGAGAACTTAAGCCTAATGGTCAGCAAGTAGATGACGATATAAAAGAACACAAGGTAGGCGCTCTGGGCAATAATAGCTGAAACCATTGGATCGCGAAAAACCGCTATAAAAGGGACCAGAAGAAGCGGAAATCCCGGAGGTTGATCCACATATGGGATCAAGGCCGGATCGTTTACGAAATTGGTGGCGCTAACAAAGAAAAATAAATGACCTGATTTAAGAAAATTATCCGCTACAGTGATATAGGTGGTGGAGTCTTGGGATAGGTCCACATGCGCGAGCCAGTTAAGAACAGCCACCGTACAAATCACACATATCACGACGACTTCAAGTATCGACGTGATTTTGAGTTTATTCGGGGTACGAAGTGATTTTTCGTTTGCCATGATAAAAACCTGTCCAAATTAGACCATGAGGGGTCAGCTCAATCCCATGAGTACCATTCCGGTGGCTCTATTCCCGGCTGCTATTTTGGCTAAGGGTCGTGCCGGTAGATCAACCATCCATCCATTTGTTTGTCCAAAGAGTAATGTGCGAGAAAATAATCCCGAAGCTTTTGCAGTTCGATCGCAGTATTGGGAAGTTTCAGCGCCGCGGCCATTTCCGGTATGCAGGCACCCTTGGGGCACATATGATCGATGGGAACATTCACAAATGGAAGCCCGATGGAAGAGGACTGTTGCACAATAATGAGCTCGGGAGGGTTTGCATCCATCTCGTCCAGAAATTCGGCCAATCGGCTTTCGGGTCCTCCCGTAGGAATGAATAACTGTGCCGGGAATAATATTCTTTGAGGAGGGCGTCTATCCGTGATGAAGTTTATTTCCAGGTGGATATGCCACACGAGCACCCGATCATCGGGCCCCGTCGTTGTCAGAATGTAATTTAGCAGGTCACCCATCTCGAAGCGACGGCTAAAAATATCCGGGAAACTCGTCAATTGTGCCCTCGTCGGAACTTCTCCTGTCAAGGCGCTGATCATCCACACCAGGGATGCAAGGCCGAGCAGGATCCCAATGAGTCCTGGCAGGGCATGGAAAATTATCGGACGAAATTGTGCATGGCGGAGGAATAGAATCGCTTTCCAAAAGATGTAGCCGATTCCGGTTGTCACGGCAGGTATCAGCGTGAGAAAATAATGACCAAAGTTCCTTCCGCCCAAAGAGGCAAACACGATCTCAATGGGCAGTGCAATAAAAACTGCCAGCATGGTCCACTCAACTGGCGAACCGAAGTCGCCGGAACGGGTATTTTTTAGCCGAAGGGAAGATACTTGTTCCAAGAAGCATTTGTAATTATCAATCAGGTACACGAGGAAAGCGATGGCGGAAACATAATACAGCTTGCTGATAAACATCCCTGGAAACACACTCAGGAAGGTATGTTTGATCGACCACAGGAAGGGTGCTCCTTCTCCAACGTAAGTAATCCCATTTGAAAATACAGCTTCAAAAAAGGGGCTAAATGCACCGGCTGCCAGCCAGTAAACGACAGCAATTCCAACAGGAATGACAAAACCAGCGGTGAAGGTTACTACCCTTACCCAGAGGGCCTTCCACTCACGCCCGAGAAAAGTGACCACCAGGATCGTAAGTAGCGAGGCTGCCCCCAAGGCAATGGTGGTCTGCTTGGTCATAAATGCGAGGCCGGTCAGTAGACCGGCAAAGAAGATCCAACGGTCGCGCCGGGTGAGGAAGAAAGCGTAGGCCGCTCCGATAATGATCACCTGTGGAAGCAGCCCGTAAATTTCCATCAGATTCCCCCCCTGGAAAATCTCGGGGTTCATCACCGCCAGGACGAAAACCAGGCTT
>Ga0187853_10003277_pt1 | contig 12628 bp, 9 predicted proteins | sample June2016WEW_6_10_2_FD_132417 | JGI IMG/M metagenome (GOLD analysis project Ga0187853, IMG submission 132417) | Peatland microbial communities from SPRUCE experiment site at the Marcell Experimental Forest, Minnesota, USA - June2016WEW_6_100 | ecosystem: Environmental > Terrestrial > Soil >... | reverse complement strand
TGACGTTGGTCGCCACGCTATACCCGGGATACAGCGCTTCAGCGATGTTTACGATGAGAATGACCTGCGCCGCACCTACAAAAAGGAGAATCCCGAGGAGAGAACGATTTTCGATTCGCATTAGTACTCAGCCAACTGTCGCTGGTTATTGTTATGGGCAGCTTACTCCAGCACTATATGTCTTTCTATTTTACGCGGCGAATCTCGTCAGTCTGGTGATCGCCCTTCGGCTAACTCTCCCCCTTGTAGATTTCCAGCACAGAAATCGCACGCTTCTCTGCGTCATGTGTACGCATCACCTGCCGCGCACTTCAATGATCTGGCGGGGGGGTGGCTCCGCCCTTTCGGCGTCTAGGCGCCTCTGTGGCCCTACTAGGATCGATGTGCCCCCTTCTTCTCTTTTTTTAGTCACCAATAAGGCTAGCTTCGCGCACAGCTGTCGCTCTGAGCCCCAAGCACGACTCCGCAGGCAGCCGCTTCTAATAAAACGATTTGGAACTGCTTACACAAGGGGTTCAATTTGCGCAGCTGGCGATAATCCGATTGCAAGGCCTGCTGAAAGCGAAAAAAAAGAAAAAAGGGAGTGGGAGGTAGTAACCTCTTCACGACCCCTGCAACGCCTGCAACTCCTGTATTAAATTCTGCACCTGCGGATAGAGCTGACCCTGCGCGGCACACGTCCGCACCCAGTCGTTGCTGTCCGGCTTTCCGGTCTTGGCACAGCCGTCCATCCGCGGCAGCACTGCCTTTTGCAGCGTCGTGGCCGCACTGCCGTAAAGGTTGAATTTCACCTGAAGCTCAGTAGCGCTCACCAGAGAAAGAAGGACGGTCTTGGTGCCGGGTATGAACGCTGAGTTAGGGAGGTGGTTAATGGTGTTCTTGAGGGCGTTGATGTCGGTGAGGACGCTCGCCTTGCTCACCACCTCAAACGCGTGAATGTTGGCGGCATAGGAGTTTTCTGCGCCGTAAGTCACTGCTAAGTCGTTCCACGTGGTGCCGTTTAGACTGTAGAAGCTCTGGCCGGGTATAGCGTTTGGCGCGTTGTCATCGTAGCCAGATTCCTTGTGCTGTACGGGAACCGGATCGTTGTCTCCTGGCGTGGTGAACTTTACCACGACAGCGAACTTCTCACCCTTCGTCAGTGGCACAGTCGTGTTCAGGCTCTCCGTGTAGTACCCTGCATAGGCGTACCCCGCATTGGAGGCCGTGCCCGAGATGGTCGACATAAGGGTACCGCTTGTTGGATTGCTGGGGTTTGAGGGGTTAACGTAGACCTGTGCCGTATACTGGGTGTCCTCAACGGGTGCCCAGAAGCTTACCGCATTAAGCGTCCCGGTAGAGTTGGCTGTAAAGACGTTCGCCCCGTAAGCAGTAGAAGAATTGCCCGATCCAACGCCTCCTTCCATTCCAAAGGGGTCATACTGGTAGTTCGTCGTGTAGTTTGTCGTTGGTTGAGCGGTGAAGACCGTGTTTTCCTCGTAGCCCATGTTCTTGTCGTAGTAGGAAACGTAGAAGTACCCAGACTCACCAAACGACGTGCCCCAGCTGTTCTTTACGATCCATGCACCATTTCCGGGCGGGGTTGTAGAGAAGTTCTTCGCGGAGAAGTTATTATCCCAGCCCACTATGGTCACGGCGTGGTTGCCTGCCGTTACGTTACCATCGTAGTAGGCCGCTGTAGCTGTATTCCAGTAGGTACTGCTTACACTTGGACTGGTATTCACGTCCCAATAGAAGCCGGTAAATACACCACCATACGTCATCAGCGCAGACTTTATGGCGTTGTTGTCCAGTGGTGACTGCTTCAGCGGCAGGAAATAGACGTTCTGAACGTGCATCGCTATCTGAGATGTGGTCGGGCTGGAGGTGCACGACAAATTGTACGGGTCAGACGCACTCGTCACCGGCCCTGCGTAGATCGTAGAGCCAGTGGAATCCGTCATGGTGGTGCCCCACCGGGCAAGGTAGGCGGTTGACATCGCGGAATCCCCGCCTTGACAGCACGTGTAGTCGAAGTCGGCCAAGTTCTTTAGGTTGTTCTCTGAGTATTGCGTGGTCAATCCCGGCAACAGATACGACTCGAGCGAGCCGAACGTGGCAAACGTCCAGCAGCTTCCGCACTGGCCCTGATTCTCCACCGGGCTCACCTTGCCTAGGGTTCGAAGGTCGTACGTCGCCGGGTATGCCTGCGCCTGCGCAAGGCTCGGAGCGGTGGGCAGTTTCGAAAGTTCATACGGTGGCGGGACCCATCCAAGACCCTGTCCGTCGACCGTTTGCGTCGCCACTTTTCCGGCCGCCTTCTGCTGCTGGTATTGCACATAGGCAGGGTTTAGCGGTGCAGTCTGCAGCGCTGCCGGAAGCGAAGCGCTTGTTTGCGCAGCAGGAGCGCTGCTGCCACTCTTCGCGAGCACCAACCCCGCCGTTCCTAGAGAGCCTAGCAGAAGGATTACCAGGGCGAGTGCACCCCATTTTGTTCGTAATTGCATTTGTTCACCCATATCGTATCGTTCGTTTAGTTTTACTTGCGACAACCTGTCTCTTGTTTGTTGGCCCTCTTGCCTCGGTTAGTGTCTACGCACGTGCAACGTGCACAATTACACACGATAGGGGAGGAGGCGGTTCAGCACGCCACTGCGCGTAAAGAAAAAAAGGGTGGAGGGCGTTAGCGCTTCCTCCTCACCACGTATGCGACGATGATGAGTCCAACAAGAGCGAGCGTGACCTCGAAACCGGGCGTCGTACCCTGATTTGTGGCCGCAGCTGCGTTGCCGATGGCGTAGACGTTGCCATCATCGCACCCCACGTAGACCACCCCCTTGACGACGGCGGGGGAGGAGAACACAGCGCTTCCGGTCGCGTAGTTCCAGAGCTTCGCCCCGGTGGTGGCGCTAATGGCGTAGATGTTGGTGTCATTGCTCCCCACGTAGACCGTGCCGTTTGAGACGGCTGGGGAGGATTCTACAAAGCCTCCGGTCGTGTAGTTCCACAGTTTCGCCCCGGTGGTGGCGTTGAGGGCGTAGATGTTGGTGTCATTGCTCCCCACGTAGACCACCCCGTTAACGACGGCAGGAGAAGAGAGCACGGCGCCCCCTGTCGTGTAGTTCCAGAGCTTGGTGCCGGTGGTGGCGTTAATGGCGTAGACGTTGTGGTCATCGCTACCCACGTAGACGACGCCGTTTGAGACGGCGGGGGAGGATTCTACGCTGCTTCCGGTCGTGAAGCTCCAGAGCTTGGTGCCGGTGGTGGCGTTGAGGGCGTAGGTGTTGTTGTCATAGCTTCCTACGTAGACGACGCCGTTTGAGACGGCGGGGGATTCTACCCAGCCTCCGGTCGTGTAGTTCCAGAGCTTGGTGCCGGTGGTGGCGTTGAGGGCGTAGGTGTTGTTGTCATAGCTTCCTACGTAGACGACGCCGTTTGAGACGGCGGGGGATTCTACCCAGCCTCCGGTCGTGTAGTTCCCGAGCTTGGTGCCGGTGGTGGCGTTGAGGGCGTAGACGTTGTGGTCATCGCTACCCACGTAGACCGTGCCGTTAGCGACGGCGGGGGAGGACCAAACGTCGCCTCCGGTCGTGTAGTTCCACACCAGCTTGCCATTCGACACGTTGCTCCCCGCCACGGGGCTGTAATCACCGGTGTGCTGTGCATTGTAGTGGAACTGCATCGTATCGTACTGTGCTGCTGCAGGAGCAGCTACAGCGCCTGCGAATAAGACAGCAATGAGGATGATCGCTACAGAAAATGGGACGATTTTGAATACGCGCATGATTGCTCGTGCAATGTTCTTAGATGCCTCGAACGTCTCATAAGATACGATAAAGGCTTTGGTTTGCGTGTGACAGCAGAAACTTTGCTGTGGTGTTCAAACAGTCAAAAAATGGCTACGTTCGAACGATCTGCCGTTGGTTTGATCGCCCTTCTTTTTTCCACCCGTCGTTACAGCCGCTTAACTGGAGCCTCTCCTTTGTTGGCGGGTTCTTCGTCTCTCGGGGTGCTGCGCAAATCGCTCAAAGCTTACGGCTTCCTACGAGAACCTAGACATCCTGATGCGGAACGACATGATCGCCTTCCCAGACCGTTCCGAGCTCCTAGCCGAGCTCGAAGTCTTCACGTCATATTTTACCTATACCGCGGCCCCGGATTACAGCCTGCAGGTTGCGCAGCAGTCAGCGATTCACGCCTTGTGTCTCGTGACGCAAGACCTCAGCCCGGAACTGATCCACTGCCTGAGGTAACCGAGCATATATTATAACTACGATCGGTAGTTGGTAGGGGACGTGCACATCAGTTGGTACGGTCCAGGCCGGTCACTTCTTTTTTAGGATAGCTCCTGCCGACTAAGGCACCGAGAGAACCAATGGGCTCGACACCTTTAAACGGCTAAGCCGCCATCTGAAGGTTTTTTTTCGAATTTAAGCCACTGCTGAGCTTCTTTTAAGAACGATCAACGATCTTCACTGCTGGCGAAAGCTTGCAGCTTCTCTAATCCTTATTGGTTGCCTCTGTCACGCAAGCGTTCCATCACCCACGCCCTGCGGTAGATGAGATAGCCGACAAGCACCGCGAGCGCCACGATGACCGCGACGTTGAAGTACCTGGATAGGCGCGTGATACTGTGCCAGTGAGGCCCGAGCGCGACGCCCGCGTACGCGAAGGCAAAACAGAACGGAAGCGACCCCAGGAAGGTATAGATGGAGAATTTCCTGACGTCCATCCGGACGATGCCGGCAGGAAATGAGATATACGTGCGGACGACGGGAAGCAGCCTACTGATAAAGACGGCACTTTCCCCGTGCTTTGCAAACCACTGCTCACCACGGTCAAGCTCATTCTTGCGTATGAGCACGTATTTGCCGTAGCGTTCGAGCAGCGGCCTGCCGCCGTACGCGCCGATTCCGTAGGCAATGAGGGAGCCAGTTAGGCAGCCGAGCGTACCGGCAAGGGTGATGCCCAGAAGGGTAAGTTGCCCTTCCCAGACGACGTACCCGGCGAAGGCCATAATGATCTCGCTCGGTAGTGGCAAGCCGGTGCTCTCAAGCGTCATCCCGACGAAAACGCCTCCATAGCCGAGCTGCTCGATGACGGCGATGACGAAATTGCTGAGCGTCTCAAAGATGTTAATGGTGAGAGCGAGCACGCGTCACCTCCTGTCCAGCAGTCAAGCGACGCCTTGCGATCGCCCAAAAGATCGCTTTTCTGCCTGTTCTAACCTCGATATGCAACGTGCTTCCTCACAAGAGCATCTGCGTCTTAGGGTGTCTAACTGCGCCAAGGAGGCGGCAGAGCGTGACGATGCCCTCTACGTCGTAAACTGAGCCACGCAGGTGATAATAAGACTTACTACGATGCTGACAGGATCATCCGGGAGAGATGCCAACGCTCTGGGTTCAAGCCAAACGCTTAGAAGCAGACGAGCGCTACGTAGCCGCGCGCGGAACGAGCGTGCAAAAAAAGAGGAAAGAAGGGAGGGGGCCCCCCTCACCACTACGAAGCTGTTTTTGGCCACACGAGTTGAATGTCCGAGACGACTGCAACTCCGGAGGCCCTGCCGATTGCCGACATTGGGTACGCCGATGGGTAGCTCTGCAGGAATACCTGTATCACTCCCGCGTAAACGCCCGAACCGGCGGAGGTCTCTTTCACGACGGCTCCCAGCGGCATCCGCGTCTCGGTCGTGCCGACGCCGCAACTGGTCCGCCCGTGCACAGATGCTATCGTGAGGAGGTTGTAGTACCAATCGGCTGGTTCTAACACTAGGCGCGCTGCCCCACCACTGGTCGTTGTTAAGCAGTAAGGGACGGTCGTCCGGATGATGACGGGAGTCTGCGAGAGGTTCTGCCACTGTTGCGGCGTTATCTTTCCAGCGAGGCGGAACTGAACGCCAACAGAAGCAACGCTCGTTTCGGAGTAAACGCTTGATGCCTGCCACGCCAGATTCGTCGAGAGCGCGTTGAAGACCGATCTCTCCGTGTGGGTCCCGGTTCCGGCCTCTATGAAGCCATATGCCTCGTGGTAATTGTACTGCCAACCAGTCCACAGCTCGTTCGTGCCGACGTGCACGGTGCAGTAGGCGGACGGCGAGGTCTGAACTGTGTTCGTCTGTTGCTGCGGCTGGGCGGATGCTGGTGCCGCCGATACGGAGATTGCGCTACATACGGTCAGCGCCATGATCGAAATCATTAAAAAGGCTAAGAATTGGCGATTCATACGTTTTCACCTCCTTTTTGTTTGATGGTAGTGCGCGTATCCGCCACCGTTTTTTAAGCTTGTTAGTTTACGCCTTCGAGCGATAAACGCTGTTGTTCCCGAGAGCGGTTGCAGCAGCCTGTGAGGCAAGCATTCGTCACTCATTTAGGGTTGCGCTCACAACCTTCAAAAGCTCATCAGGATCGACGGGTTTCAGAACGTAGGCGTTTGCTTGCAAAATCAGAGATCTCAGAGCACCGTCCAAACTGGCGTCGCCTGTGACCATGATCGTTCTCATCTTGGGGTCGATTTCCCGCAATTGCTCGAGCAGTTGCGTGCCATCCATATCGGGGAGGTTGATATCCAAAAGCGCAAGCTCGTGCGAGCCACTTTTGCATTTCTCAATCGCCTCGTGACCGGTTTCTGCAGTTTCCACGTTGTACCCGTGCTCACTTAAGATGTGCATAAAACCGGTCAGTATCTCTCGGTCATCGTCGACTACCAATATGGTCAGTTTTCCCACGAGTTCACCTCTTCGTTTTTGCTTTGTCTGGCTCCCATTTCATGAGTGTAGCCCCTATAGGACCACGCTCTCTGATGAGGCGACGTGATACTCAAACAATTCTTGCGCCCACGCAATCGCCCCTGCATTTTGGCTTGTTAACGTATAGGAATAATCAAACGCACCGTCTAAACGATAGAGCGCAAGCGCCATGAACGCGTCAGCGACGACCAAGACAAGTTTGGGATTGTCTCTGGTCTCATAGAACTCAAGGTTCTCGCTGCGTGCCTTGCTCAAACGTTCACGACCGATCTCGTCAATTAAATGGTGCGATACCTCGTCGGTGAGCACGAGCGCCACGTGTTGTTGGCGAGCAAACTGCTCAAGCACTAGTTCTCCAATGTCCTGAATGTAGAACGGGGAAACCAGTTTTACGACTTTACTGTCTCGAAACAGCTCGACAAAGTGGCGCAAAGCTTTAAAAATATCAGTGGGGGTGCCTACGATAAGTGTAGCATCGCGTAACGACCCGATCTTGTCAAATAGATGATCGGGGATCCCACCCATGTCGTGCTCGAACCAGAATGCTTCATCCCTCATTAGCACCGCCATCGCACCTTGAAAATCAAGGACTTTGCGTGCAGCGCTCCTGCCGAGGGGGGTCACCATGTAGTTTCTGTTTGTATCTTGTCGAATGATATGACTCGTTTCAAGTTCTCGCAACGCGTGTACGATAGCGGGAGAGGAGAGCTTGAGCTCGTCCCGCAGCTCGCGAAGCGATTTCATCCCGTCATTCATCAAGAGGAGGATGTCTTTTCGTTGGTCAGAGCAAACGGCGAGACGGATGACCTTGTCTACGTCTAAGGTTTCTTTCATGTCCGTGTATCTAACTCCCTACGACCGGGCATCGCCTATGCATTCACCTCGATAGCATTTAGTCTTTGTTATCGCGAGACGCTCAGCCTCGTACTGCACGAACGAACCGTTCTGCTGTTAAGGAAGATTCGCAAAGAGACTGGCTGAGCCTTACCTTGTTCCTTACTGTTTCATCCCTCTAACGTCGTCATGGCTGATAATGAACGCGTTAGCCGCAAGTTTGGTGCGATCCGGCCCGCCACGTTGCACTATACGCACGCCACGATGGCAAAGCATCCTGAAAGCCCGATGGTGCGATAGACCCGCCATACAGGATAAGATATATCTTCCTTCTGCGCACTTTGAAGGGAAGCATCGCCATGATACGCATAATACTCGCTGCAGATGATCCAACCAGTGCGCAGGATATCCAGAACCGATTGCAGCGAATGAGCTACGACGTCCTGACGGTGAGCATCGACGAAGTGACTGAGCGCGCAGATGAGTTACACCCTGACATCATCCTCCTGGATGTCAGGTTAAACGGAGAGAAGGACGGGATCGAAGTTGCACAACAAATCAAGAGTCGCTACGATATTCCTATCATCTTTCTCGCCGCCAACGCTGACGAGGCGACGGTGCGACGGGCAATTGCGGCTGAACCCGACAGTATTCTTATAAAGCCACTTGATGCGCTTGAGCTGAGGGCTGCGATCGAAATCGCGATGCGCAGGCACGGGATAAAAGCAAATGCGCACGAGAGCGATCGCCGTATCCGTGAGATCACCGAGTCGCTGTCTGAGGTCATATTTGAAACTGACATGACTGGAAATATCACGTTTGTCAACCGTGCTGGGCTGAACGAGTTCGGCTACACAAGAGAGCACGTCGAAGCCGGAATTACGCTATATGACCTCGTTCCCCCAGACAAACACAATGAAATACGCGAATCCATTGCCCAAGCGGTAATTGATGAATCTTCGCAGTGGGTAGAGGTTCCCGGGGTGCGCCGCGATGGAAGTACATTCCCGGTCTCTGTACGTGCTTCATTGATCGTTCGAGAGGGCGTGCCGGTAGGAATACGCGGGATCGCCTTGAACGTTACTGAGCGGAAGAGTGCTGAAGCGGCTTTAATAATGAGCGAACGACACACCCGTGAGATCACCGACGCGCTCCCTATCGTTGTGTATGAAGCTGATGCAACTGGTCGCATTATCTTCGTGAACGGTACGGCCTTTGACCTGTTCGGCTACACGAGAGAAGAGCTCCAAGAGAGGATGTCGTTGTTTCAACTGATCGCTCCCGCCGACAGGAAGCGAGCACGCAGAGTGTTTCGCAGGAGAATGGCTGGGGAAGATATCGGCCGGGTGGAGTACACCGGACTGCGGAAGGACAAAAAAACGTTCCCTATTGCAATCCGTGCTGTAATAATCAGGCGCGATGGGGCCGTAGGCGGGCTGCGTGGTGTCATACTTGATACTACCGAGCTAAAGCGGGCTGAGGAGCAGACAAGAGAACACGCACACACGATGGAGATACTCAACCTTATCGTCACCGAAGGAAGCAGATCCACTGATGTGCAGTCATTTGCAGAAGCAGCGACCAATTTGACGCTCGAGCTTATGCACTTCGATGCCGGAGCGATCCATCTCGCCGACGATGACGCCCGTTATGCTCACCTGCGCTACGCGATCGGCATTCCCGACACCGCTCTTGAAGCTCTTGAGAGCATCCCCCTTACAGAAGCGCCGTACGCTCGTTTTCTTGCTGAAGCGAAACCCTTTTTTGTCGATGGTCACGAGGCGTCGTGCATGCCGCACGTCGCTAAATTAGGACTCAAGTCTCTCGCCGCGGTCCCGTTATATCGCCGCGATAAGATTGTCGGGGCGCTCACCGTCGGGAGTTTTAGCCGCCACACCTTCTCGCAAGCTGAGCAAGAGCGGCTCGCCGCCATTGGTAACGAGGTGGGAGCAGCCATCGCAAACCTCCAGGCAGATGAGGCGCTTAAAGAGAGCGCTCGACGCATCCGTGGGATCACCGACGCGCTACCTGAACTCGTCTATGAGACCGACGCAACTGGGACTTTTACGTTTGTGAACGCTTCGTGCTTAAAGATGTTGGGCTACGCGAAAGAAGAATTTGAAGGGAAGCTGACCGTATTCGACGTTATTATCCCACAAGATACAGATCGAGGCCGAGAATCTTTCGGCCACAGAATTGACTCGACTGAGCTGGGGTGGGTGGAGTTCACGGCGTTGCGGAAAGATGGCAGCACGCTCCCTATTTCTGTCAGCGCACGGCCAATTTACCACGACGGAGTAGTTATCGGCACTCGCGGGATTGCCGCCGACAACACGTTGCGGAAACGCTCGGAAGAGAGACTGCGAGAGAGCGAGGCGTACTACCGCGCCATCTTTGAGAGCACCGCGACGGGCATGGCTATTCTGGAAGAAGATATGACCGTTGCTATGGGAAATAGCAAGCTGGAGCAGCTCACCGGTTTCCGCAAGAACGATGTTGAAGGCCTGAAACCGTTTACAGAATTTGTCGCTCCGGAAGATCTTGAGAGGATAACAACATATCATCGTGCACGTCGACGCGATGCAGCAAGCGCTCCGAAAGAGTATGAGTTCAGACTTCTTAGAAAAGACGGAACGCGAAGAGAAGTCTTTGTGACGGCAGCACTGATTCCAGGAACCAAAAGGAGCGTGGCTTCGATTGTTGATGTCTCTGCTCTCAAGACGGCTCAAGAGGCTGTGCGAAAGCAGGCCGCGATGCTTGATGCGGCGCACGACGCCGTCATGACCTTGGACCCAGAAGGGACCATAACGTACTGGAACCGTGGCGCCGAGCGCCTGTACGGGTGGACAACGCACGAGGCCGAAGGTCAAAACGCGAACGCGCTGTTATATACAAGGTTCCCTGAATCGCGCGAAGCGCTGTGGCCTAAGCTTATAGAGAGCGGACTGTGGGAAGGGGAGCTGATCAACGTAACGCGTGATGGCGTTGAGGTCACGGTCGCGAGCAGCTGGACCCTGATGACAGACGGGAAGGACAATGCGTCCGCTATTCTCGAAATAAGCAGCGACATTACGGAGCGCAAGAAAGCGGAGTCGGCACTCGCAGAATCGGAAGCGAAGCTGCACATCACCTTCGCAACTATGGCAGACGGAATAGTGATCGTCGGGTTGGACTACAAGGTTACCGATTGCAATGAAGCCATCTTACGTCTCACCCAGCGATCAAGAGAAGAGATAATAGGAAAGCCGTTATTGGATCTCTTCGCTCCTGAGTTTCATTTGCAGATCTTCGAAAAGCACCCTGAGCTTCTGGAGAAAGGAAACATCCTTAACGTCGCGAAATTGCTCAGGAAAAGTGGAGAAAGAGTTGATGTGGAAGCGAATGTCTCCTTGATTAGAGATGCTGCGGGACAGTACACGGCATCTGTGGCGGTCCTCCGAGACGTCACCGAGCGCAAGAAAGCGGAGTTGGCACTCGCAGAATCTGAAGCAAAGCTGCGCATCACCTTCGCAACTATGGCAGACGGGATAGTGATCGCGGGGTTGGACGAGACGGTTACCGATTGCAATGAAGCCATCTTACGTCTCACCCAGCGATCAAGAGAAGAAATAATAGGAAAGCCGTTCGAGGATCTTCTCCCTCCTGAGTTTCGTTCGCTGATCCTCGATGCACGTAAGTTCCTCGTCGGAGCTGTCCTCGCCAGAACAGAGCCTAGTCGTGGGAAAAAAGAAACCGTCCGCACTGACTCGCAATTGCTCCAGAAAAATGGAGAAAGGGTCGACATAGAAGCGAATATCTCCACGATTGAAGATGCCTCGGGGCAACCAGCTGAGTTTCTCATAGTTGCGCGAGACGTCACTGAGCGCAAGCAAATGGAGTACCAGCTCGACAGTTCACTCGCTGACCTCCAACGATCTAACGCTGAACTAGAACAGTTTGCGTACGTCACGTCACACGACCTGCAAGAACCGCTGCGAATGATAACGAGTTACATCCAAATAATTGAGGAGGACTACAAAGGAAAGCTTGACGCTGACGCTGACCAATATATCGCATTTGCCGTCGAAGGCGCAAAACGAATGCACACGCTCATCAATGACCTTTTGGCGTATTCGCGTGTGGGCACGCGGGGTGAGCCGTTTATGCCGGTCATTGTAAGTAACGTCCTTTCCGCAGCGGCTGCGAATCTTGAAGTCGCGATAGAAGAGAGCCACGCAGTGGTTACGCACGATCGATTACGGACCGTGCTCGGCGACGAATCCCAGCTGATTCAGCTTTTCCAGAACCTGTTAGGCAATGCGATAAAGTTTCGGAGCGATGCTACCCCGATGATCCACATTGGCGTCGAGGAAGCGAAAGACGACTGGGTGTTTTCGGTGCGCGACAATGGGATCGGTATTGACATGAAATACGCAGAGCGAATTTTTGTCGTATTTCAACGCCTCCACGCGCGCGAGGACTACCCGGGGACGGGGGTCGGACTTGCTGTCGTTAAGAAGATAGTTGAGCGTCATAGGGGACGTATATGGGTCGAATCAGAGCCAGCAAAAGGCTCGACTTTTTTCTTTACGCTTCCAAAGGGAGGAATAGTAGCGTATGAGCAAGCGAGATAGCGTGAACTATATAGAAATCTTATTGGTGGAGGACAACCAAGGCGACGTCCTTCTGACCAAGCGCGCTCTCAAGTCCGGCAAAGTGCTCCACAACCTGCACGTCGCAAATGACGGAGAAGCCGCACTTGCCTATTTGCACGATGTCGAATATGGGCAGGCTCCGCGCCCAGATCTGATCTTGCTCGACCTTAACCTGCCAAAGGTGGATGGTCGCGAGGTGCTCCAAAAGATCAAATCCAACGAAGCGCTTACGAGCATACCGGTCGTCGTGTTGACGACGTCCAAAGCTGACGAGGACGTCCTGAAAACATACGAATTACACGCCAACAGCTTCATCACCAAGCCGGTTGACTGGCCACAATTCATGAACGTGATACAGCAGATTGAAGAGTACTGGTTCACGGTTGTGAAGCTTCCGAAGCGGGAACACTGAGAATGCGCGCACGTGATCGTG
>Ga0187853_10003276_pt1 | contig 12629 bp, 8 predicted proteins | sample June2016WEW_6_10_2_FD_132417 | JGI IMG/M metagenome (GOLD analysis project Ga0187853, IMG submission 132417) | Peatland microbial communities from SPRUCE experiment site at the Marcell Experimental Forest, Minnesota, USA - June2016WEW_6_100 | ecosystem: Environmental > Terrestrial > Soil >... | reverse complement strand
GTCGGTTGGATCTACATGCAGGTAGGGCACCTTCCATCCCACCCCAAACTTATCCGGAGCCTCACGTAACCGGTTCATTCCTTTTCGGATGGCATCCTGGTGGGACCCGGAAAAAGCTGTGAAAACATACTCTCCCGCATACGGGGCCCGGTAGGGCACAGGCATGCCCGTCAGGCTTTCAACTGTTTCAGCGATTTGAGGCAGGTTCGAGAAATCCAGGCCGGTAGGTATGCCGCGTGCGTGAAAATTGTTTGCCAGTACTACCAGGTCGACATTTCCGGTGCGTTCGCCATGGCCGAAGAGTGTCCCTTCGACCCGTTGGCCCCCGGCCAATAAAGCCAGCTCGGTTGCAGCTACTGCCATGCCCTGGTCATTGTGGGCATGTAAGGAAATAATGACGTTTTCTGGATGGGAGAACCGCTTACAGAACAGTTCAACCATGTCGGCATATTGGTTGGGAGGCCGTCGTTCCACCGTGGCCGGCAAATTCAGGATGAGCGGCTTATCTGGTGTGGCTCGGCCCCAGGTTGCATATACTGCTTCACATATTTCCAGAGAGAAATCCAGATCGGTATCAGTAAATTCCTCCGGAGAGAATTCCAACCGGATATCGCTGTCGGGCATATTCTCCACACCCATGCGGATCTGGCTGATTGATTGGATGGCCACTTGGACAGCCTGTTTTGGCGTTAGATCGAAGACTTGCCGGATATGTAAGTCGGAGGTCGCCAGGTATGCATGGAAAATTGCCTGGCGGATACCATTTATAGCATCGAACGTCCGTTCGATTAGATGTTCGCGGCACTGTGTTAGCGCCATGATGAAAACATCCTCCGGGATTAAATCCTCATCGATCAACCGGCGGGTAAAATCGAAATCATCCTGGCTCGCGGAAGGAAACGCGACTTCGATGGTTTTGAATCCAATTTGACACAGCAATTTGAAGTATTCGAGCTTTTGCCATGGATTAAGCGGGTTGGGCAGGGCCTGGTTGCCGTCACGTAAGTCCACTGAGACCCACATCGGGCTCTTGGTGATGGATCGGGAAGGCCATTTCCGTTCAGGATAATCAAACGGGTTTGGCTGTGAATACTTCGAGACGCTGGTCGGTATCATTAATCGACTTCTCCGTGAAAAAATCTATTGTTTCCAATTTTCTGGCCGTAATGAACGGACCGCTGCGCCAGCCCGCCACATTTCTGACTCGCGCATTATCTTCAACTCGGCGTCCAACTTCACCTGGTAATCTGGAGCGCTGTTCGCCTTGAGGACGACCGCGGTTTCTTTGCCAGTTAACACACTCTTGTAGAGATCCTCAAAAACAGGTTCAACCGCCTGGCGGAACCGCGGATGCCAGTCCAAGGCGCCGCGTTGCGCCGTGGTGGAACAATTCGCATACATATAATCCATGCCGTTTTCCCCTACCAGCCGGATCAGGCTCTGCGTCAGTTCCTCAACCGTCTCGTTGAAAGCTTCGCTAGGGGTATGTCCATTCTTCCGCAAAACGTTATATTGGGCTTCCATCACGCCTGACAACGCACCGATCAGTACACCGCGTTCACCCGTAAGGTCACTGTACACTTCGCTTTGAAAGGTGGTCGGAAAAAGATATCCAGCGCCGATTGCGATGCCGAGCGCCAGGGTCCGGTCAGTGGCGTGCCCCGTATAATCCTGGTGGATCGCGAAACTGGCATTGATACCGCTGCCTGCAATGAAGTTACGCCGCACACTCGTTCCCGATCCTTTGGGGGCGACCATGATTACATCCACGTTCGCAGGCGGAATGACGCCGGTCTGTTCTTTATACACGATGGAAAAACCATGCGAGAAATACAGGGCATCACCCTTGTTCAAATTTGCTTTTACTTTTGGCCACAACATCATTTGGGCTGCATCAGACACCAGGTATTGAATAATCGTGCCGCGCTTTGCAGCCTCTTCTATCGAAAAAAGCGTTTTTCCAGGCACCCAGCCATCCTTCACAGCCTTATCCCAATAACTTTTATGTTCGGGAGCCTGCCCCACAATCACATTGACTCCGTTATCCCGCATATTCATGGACTGTGCAGGTCCCTGGACCCCATATCCCAACACAGCCACCGTCTCGTTCTTCAAAACCTGCCGTGCCTTATCGAGAGGAAACTCATCGCGCATTACCACATCTTCAACAACACCACCGAAATCGATCTTAGCCATTTTGGACTCCTTCAAATGATTGAATTTTCTTTGCATGAAAAAAATGGTCTTTTTCATGCAAGCATGTTTTCTACCTCACCATTAATTCTGCCTGCACACGTGCACCATTACCGTACCCGTTCAGGGCAGATAAGGCCGGGGAGACGCCCCGTGCCATCGCCACCAGGCCGGTCCGCACCATTTCGAGAATCCCAAATGGGCGCAGAACTTCCACAAAACTGTTGATTTTATCCTCGTCACCGGTGATCTCGACGATCAGGGAATCATTGGCCACATCCACTATCCGGGAGCGGAATACCTCAACGAGTTGCATTACTTCAGAACGGTTGGTTGCGTTCACACCGACTTTAATTAATGCCAGGTCCCGGCTCACTGCCGGTATTTCAACCAGGTCGGCCACTTGCAAGACATTGACCAACTTGTACAGGTTGGCGGTTACCCGCTCTACATTTGTCTGGTCGCCATCCATGACTATTGTCATCCGGCTGGTGCCGGGCTGTTCGGTGTGCCCAACCGTGAGAGACTCAATATTAAATGCTCGTCGGCGGAATAGGCTTGCCACGCGATTTAGAACGCCGGGCTTGTCTTCTACAAGTACCACCAATGTATGTTCCATTTCGCCTCCTTCACATATTTGTTTCAACGATAATATTTGAAGCTGGTCGACGGATCATATTATGCAGGGCGGCGCCGGTCGGTACCATCGGGTAGACCAAATCTTCTTTTTCCACGCTGAAATCGATTACAACGGTACCTTCTGTCGCTTCTGCCTTGTTAACCGCCTCCTCTACCTCCGACCGGTTGGTTACACGAATGCCGGTCAATCCATGCGCTTCCGCGATTTTGAGAAAATCGGGATTCCGCATGGGTGTGGCAGAGTAACGCCGGTCATAAAAGAATTCCTGCCATTGCCGTACCATGCCCAGATAGCCATTATTGATGATGGCAATATTGATTTTGATACCTTCCTGGGCTGCCGTGGACAATTCTGCTTGTGTCATCTGGAAGCCGCCGTCGCCACAAATAACCCATACATTCGCATCCGGTCGGGCAAATTTGGCTCCAATCGCTGCCGGTAAAGCAAACCCCATGGTTCCCGCCCCACCCGAGGTGATATAGGTGCTTGCCTTGTCATGCTTGTAATATTGCGCCGCCCACATTTGGTTTTGCCCTACGTCAGAGACAACCAATGCTTCCCCTTTGGTATGCTGCCATAGGTCATTGATCACATGCGCTGCATAAAGATGGCCGTTATCGGGTAGATTCTGAATATCTAATAACGCACTATCTCCCTTCATCTCATTGATACTCTCGATCCAATCACCGTGATCACAGGCTTCCACATGCGGCAACAATTGCCGTAATGTTTCTCGTAAATCACCGATCAAGGCCAGATCCACGGGCACGTTCTTGTTTACTTCGGACACATCGATTTCGATGTGGATTTTCTTTGCGCCGGGCGCATAGGTTTTAAGGTTGCCGGTAACTCGGTCGTCGAAGCGCATCCCAAATGCCAGCAGCAGGTCCGCTTGCTGGATTGCCGTGTTCACCCATGCCTCCCCATGCATGCCCATCATGCCGAGATTGAGCGGATGGCTGGCAGGGAAACCACCAATCCCCAGCAGAGTCATCGCAACCGGTGTGTTCGTCTTTTCTGCAAATTCACTTAATTCACGCATCGCTCCGCTTAACAACACACCTCGTCCTGCCAGTATGACTGGGCGGCGGGCAGCTTGGATCATTTCAGCCGCCTGTTGCATATCCTTTGGCAAAGGACGTTTATCCGGACGATAACCCGGCAGGCGGATTGGGCTTTCGTCGTACTCCCAGTCAATCGAAGCCTGCTGGACATCCTTGGCAACATCTACCAGCACTGGACCTGGGCGGCCGGTACGCGCGACATAAAACGCTTCCCGGATTGCTTCCGTCAGCTCATTGACATCCGTGACCAGGTAGTTATGCTTCGTTATAGGTAGGGTGATGCCAGTGATATCTATTTCCTGGAAGGCATCGTAACCTATGAACTTGCTGGCTACCTGTCCTGTTATACAGACGATCGGGGAGGAATCCATCATTGCTGTTGCAATCCCTGTCACCAGGTTGGTTGCTCCAGGTCCCGAGGTGGCCACCGCCACTCCCACCTCGCCGCATGCACGCGCATACCCGTCCGCCGCATGGGCGGCGCCCTGCTCGTGCCGGACCAAAACGTGATGGATTGGATATTCCAAAAGGGCATCATATGCTGGCATGATTGCCCCTCCCGGATACCCGAACACCGTTTTGACGCCCTCATGTACAAGACATTCCCAAATAATCTGTGCTCCAGTACGTTTCATGAATTCTTCTCCTTTGGCAATACCTTTACGAAGTCAAAACGGCGCCAGTATCGGCGGACGTTACAAAATGGGCATAGCGCCGCAGCCACTTGCTTTGAATTTTGGATTCAAACGGGGCAAGTGCTGCCAAACGGTTTTCTATCTCGGATTCTTCCAATCTGACCTTCAATATGCGCGCTTCCAGGTCAATCTCGATCATGTCACCCTCCCGGATTGCCGCAATTGGTCCCCGGGCGGCTGCTTCCGGTGAAACATGTCCGATGCAAGCCCCACGCGTCCCGCCGCTAAACCTTCCGTCGGTTATCAGAGCCACTTTGTCACCCAATCCCATGCCCATGATGGCGCTGGTCGGGCCGAGCATTTCCTGCATCCCCGGGCCGCCTTTTGGACCTTCATAACGGACCACTACCACATCACCTGCTTTAACTTTACCTGCCAGAATACCAGCCATGGAATCTTCCTGTGACTCAAAAATCACTGCTGGACCCACAAATTTCATCATCTCGGAGCTTACGCCGCCAACCTTTACAACAGCTCCTTTCGGGGCCAGATTTCCGAAAAGAATTGCCAGCCCGCCCCGCTTCGAATGGGCATTGTCACAACGCCGGATGACCTCCTCATCCTTGATGGATGCATTTTTTATGGACTCGCCCAATGTTTCGCCGCTGACCGTCATCCGTTCAAGATGCAGCATCCCGGTTCCGCGCTGGACCTCATTCAAAATTGCCGGGATGCCGCCGGCGCGGTGTACATCTTCCATATGCCATTTTCCAGCCGGGGAAACTTTGCAAATGTGCGGAACTTTCTCCGCGACAGAATTGATCCGGTTGAGTGGATAATCCACATCCGCTTCATGTGCCAGGGCCAGTGTGTGCAAAACGGTATTGGTGGAACCGCCCATTGCCATATCCAGTGCAAAAGCATCATCAATTGCCTCGGCCGTGACGATATCCCGCGGTTTGATATCCTGTTCGACCAGCATCATGATTTGTGCGGCTGCCCGCCTGGCCAGGGTTTCACGTTCTGCAGTCTTTGCCAGCGCCGTACCGTTATAAGGCAGCGCCAGGCCAATGACTTCCATCAAACAATTCATGCTGTTGGCTGTGAACATCCCCGAGCATGATCCACACGAGGGGCATGCATACTGCTCGAGGGTAGTCAGGCGCTTCTCGTCGATTGTTCCCGCCGAAAAAGCTCCCACCCCTTCGAAAACCGAAATGAGATCGATTGCTTCGCCGTTCGGCGTTCGCCCGGCGGCCATCGGCCCGCCGGAAATAAAAATTGCCGGGATGTTGACGCGCATAGCAGCATTCAACATTCCCGGCACAATTTTGTCGCAATTCGGCATGCACACCATCCCGTCGAATTGGTGAGCCTGTATCATTGTTTCTACGCTGTCTGCGATCAATTCGCGTGAAGGCAGGGAGAACTTCATGCCGGAATGTCCCATCGCAATGCCGTCGTCCACACCGATGGTATTGAACTCGAACGGGACGCCCCCGGCCGCGCGTACAGCTTCTTTCACGATCTTTCCAAATTCTTGTAAATGCACATGCCCGGGAACGATATCTACATAGGAGTTGACTATCGCTATAAACGGTTTGCCCATGTCCGCTTCTGTAACGCCGGTGGCGCGTAGCAAGGCTCTGTGTGGTGCCTTTTCATAACCTTTTTTGATGGCGTCGGAGCGCATATTCTCTCTCTTTCTCTGTATGGAATAACAATTTGTTTAAACAAAAAGCCGCCCGGTGGTTGGGCGGCTCTCTTTACGAAAATAAGGTGTGTCTACTTGACTCTCACCTCGGCCATCCCAACCTCTTTTAGGTCCTTAATAATAAGGACCGAAATAAGAACGACCAGCAAGAGGGATGACATAATATTGTTCATAGCTTTTAGATATTTCGTCGAATTATATGCACAATCGGGAATAAGTCAAGGGCGAGATTTCGCCTGAATGGCGAATTCCACCGTCCTTATGCAATATTGGCCCGCAGGTAGGAGCCAAACACTCGCAGCATCAAGGCATACTCTCCAAGATGATCGAGGGCTTTCTTGACCCGCTCTTCATGCATGCCGCCGATGAAATCAATATAGAACAGGTACTCCCAGGGTTTACCCGCCAGCGGTCGACTCTCGATTTTTGTCAGATCGATCTCGCGCAACGCGAATACGCTCAATGCCTTGAACAAGGTACCCGGCTGGTTCTTCAAAATGAATACGATCGAAGTTTTCGCCTCACCCAATGGCCTTGCTGGCGAGCGCGCAATCGCCAGGAAACGCGTATAGTTCTCCGGATTATCCTCTATCCCTTCCTGTAAGATTTGCATCCCATGGATATCTGCTGCCTTGTGGGATGCGATCGCCGCGCTCGTATGCTCTCCGGAAGCCTTGAGTATTTTTACGCTCCCGGCGGTATCATAGACAGGCTCGGTCTTGACACCCATTCCCCGTAGAAAACCCGCACACTGGTCAAGTGCCTGTGGATGACTGATCACCTTTCTTATCTCTGGTTTTGTCACACCCGGAAAACCGATCAGGCAATGCCTGACGCGCAGAAAATACTCGCCAACAATATATAGTTCATTTTGCAGAAGCAGGTCGTAATTCTCGTGGATGCTTCCCGCCAGGGAATTCTCGATCGGGATAAGGCCAAATTCACATTTATCGGAACTCACTGCCGCAAATACCGCCCCGAATGACTCACAAGGCACGGTCTCCTGCGTTTCAAAATAGCCTCTGCTTGCCTCCTCGGAATAAGCGCCTGCTTCCCCTTGAAAAGCGACTTTCATGTTGACCTCCATTTTTGCGTTATTGAGAAATGCATTCTATAGGGAAGAATCCTCGGCAATTCCCTTATAACCCCAATTATTCAACCTTCCAGTGCGAGTCATTATAATGCAACCTGGTACTCCAAATTGTCAGACAATCCCCACCAGACTCCAGAGGCTGTATAATAGAGCTATTGTTGTTCCAGGAGAAACCCGATGATTACTAAATATTTCCGTCCTCAAACTTTGGAAGAAGCCCTGCAACTGCTTTCACATGAGGATGCACGACCTCTCGGCGGTGGGACACTTCTCAGCCGGCGTACCGAGGAATCCTTCTCGGTAGTGGACCTGCAAACTCTCGGTCTGGATCAGCTCCGTAAATCCGGAGACTATCTCGAAATCGGGGCAACCGTCACTTTGCAGACTCTGCTTGAATCTTCATTCGCTGCCAAAGCGTTAAAAACCGCCCTCGCTCTGGAAACGCCTCTTAACTTGCGTACGCTGGGAACGGTTGCCGGTACGCTGGTGACCTGCGACGGACGTTCGCCTTTTGGGACGGTCATGCTTGCGCTGGATGCGAAAATTACTTTTGCCCCCGGTAACGAGCAAATCCCTTTGGGTAATTACCTTCCTCTTCGCGTTCGCCCTCTTCCTTTGGTCCGCTCACTCCCCCTGGCCAGCCCCAACAAACTCATGACAAAGATCGAAATTCCCCTGAACGCCAAACTCGCCTTAGAAACCGTCGCCCGAACCCCGGCCGATAAACCGATTGTTTGCGCCGCGCTTACAAAGTGGCCCTCGGGGCGATTACGTCTGGCGCTTGGCGGCTGGGGGCAGGCTCCCGCATTGGCCGTGGATGGTACGGGACCCGATGATTTGGAAGCTGCTGCCCGCAACGCTTTCGCCGACGCTGGCGATGAATGGGCCTCAAAAGAATATCGCAGTGAGATTGCGGCGGTGTTGGCGAAAAGATGCTTGGCTGCCATGGCATGACCGTCACTTTGTTAGTGGTTACGCACGCAATCCGCACTCCGGATGGAGCGTGTTCCCAATAACTATGGGAAAATCAACATCCCTGCGAAAGAATTTAACAAATCTGTGATTGAGAATCTTCCTCTCGACACCATACTTCCCGGCGATTGCATCGAAATCCTCGCCCAACTACCCGAGAATTCGGTTGATTTGGTTTTCGCTGATCCGCCTTATAACCTGCAACTCTCGCAAGAGCTCTGGCGGCCCAATCGAACGCGTGTCGGAGCGGTTCAGGATGCTTGGGATAAGTTCACCAGTTTTGAAGATTATGACCGGTTCACACGCCTTTGGCTCTCCGCTTGCAGACGTATACTCAAAGATACCGGCACACTCTGGGTTATCGGCACGTATCATAATATCTATCGCCTTGGGGCGATTTTACAGGATTTGGGTTTCTGGATTTTGAACGACGTCATATTCATAAAAACTAATCCCATGCCCAATTTTCGCGGGGTTCGTTTTACGAATGCGCACGAAACGCTCATTTGGGCTCAAAAGGAAAAAGGCGCGCATTATACTTTTAATTATCATGCCATGAAGTCTCTCAACGACAACCTGCAGATGCGCTCCGACTGGCTTCTCCCGATCTGCACGGGCAAAGAGCGTATAAAGGCTAATGGTTTAAAAGCTCACTCCACCCAAAAACCTGAAGCCCTTCTTTACCGTGTCCTGCTTGCCTCCACCAACCCCGGCGATGTGGTGCTCGATCCCTTCTTCGGATCCGGTACCACTGGTGCGGTCGCGAAGAAATTGGGACGGCATTTCATCGGTGTTGAACGCGACGAAGGCTATGTCAAGATCGCGCAGGCGCGCATAGCCGTCGTAGAACCTGCCTCGCAGGGAGCTCTTAACCTGCCTGATTCTCACCGCCAGCCTAGGGTACCGTTTGGGGCGCTGCTGGAAGCCGCTCTGCTACAGCCCGGTCAGACCCTTTACTTTATCAGGAACGACATCCCTGCTACCATCCTGGCGGATGGTCGCCTCCGTTGTGGTGAATTGACTGGGTCGATTCATGCGGTCGCCAAATCCTTGTCAAACGGAGCGCCTGCCAATGGCTGGGATTGCTGGTTTTTCGAAGATGCAAATGGGGAACGTGTTCTTATTGACAGTTTAAGAGCACAAATCCGAACGCAGGATCACCCGGGAGAAACCAATTGAAACAGAATCGCAGCCTCATTTTAGGAATAGCCGGTTGTCTCTTGGTCGCTCTTATTGGGTATTTCTGGGCTACCGCTCTGATGGGTTCGGTTTTTGGCTATCGTTCGCCCTTGCGCTTTACTCCGCCTGCACCAGCTGCGCCACTGGGAACCTCTCTCACCCACCGGGTTGTCATTGTCCTGATAGATGCGTTGCGTTACGATACCTCAATTAATAACAATGTCATGCCCTTCCTTAATCGTCTGCGCGACCTAGGCGCCAGCGCCAAAATGCACAGCCTGCCGCCTTCTTATTCTGAGCCTGGCTATACCACCATTCTAACCGGCTCCTGGCCCGATATCAATGACGGCCCGGCAGTAAACCTGGATTATGCGGACATCCCCATATTTACACAGGATGACATCTTTTCGGCCGCCCATCGCCTCGGCCTGCGCACCGCCATTTCCGGCTATGACTGGTTCGAGAAACTCGTCCCACAGACCGCGCTGGATGCATCATTTTACACGTCCGGGGAAGATGCCGCCGCTGACCAGTCAGTCGTTCAGGCCGCTCTGCCGATGCTTTCGGATAATTTCCAATTGCTCCTCATCCATCTTGACCAGGTGGACTATGCCGGCCATCATCAGGGTGGTCCGCTGGATCCACGCTGGAACGCGGCCGCAAAACGAGTCGATGGGGAATTGCAGCAGATCGTCGCTGCCTTGGACCTTAATCAGGATACCGTCATCGTGCTTTCGGACCACGGGATGATCAATCGCGGCGGCCATGGGGGCCCGGAACCGGTCACATTGCTGGAACCGTTTGTGATGGTTGGTGCCGGCGTTCATCCTGGGCCTTTATATCCTGATGTGGCACAGGTGGATGTGGCTCCCACCATTGCAGCCCTTCTGGGGACTAATCTCCCGGCTTCATCTGAAGGCCTCGTTCAAACGGCCATGTTAACCTTGTCGCCCGCCTACGAAACAAAAATCCAGGCGGCTGAAATAGCCCAGAAAGCTCTGTTGTTTAAGTCTTACACTGTCGCGATTAAAAGCCAGCCAACCCGCCCTCCTGATCCAAATAATCCATTCTCTTATGTAATTGCTATAGATAGTGCTCGCGCCAACCGGCTGGCCCACGAGCGCGTCTGGAGGAATGTGGCTGCGATCGCTCTGGCAGTCCTGCCAGTCTATTTCCTCGTCATCACTGGTAAAAAGGGGCTTTTCTGGCTGTTCGGGGGTGCTCTTATTTACGTGCTGGTTTTCAATTTCCGCTATGCCGTCCTGGACGGGCGCACGTATTCGTTGAGTTCTGTCGATAGCCAGACTTGGCTTATTACTTACACTGCCATCACTGCTTTAATTGCGCTCATAATTGGCTGGCTGGTCTATATGCTGCGTTTGCGCCTCTTCTCGGCTGGCTCGCGCAAGGCTGCCAAAAGCACGCTGGGCTTCCTATTTTTCACCATCTATCTCCTGGCGCTGCCCATCTTAGTCAGTTTCGCAGTCAACGGCCTCGTGGTAACTTGGACCCTGCCGGAGTTTTATACCTCGTACATTGCCTTGCTTTCACTCATCCAATGGATATTTGTGGCTGCGTTTGGCCTGCTGCTTGCAGGCGCTGCAGCTTTGATTGCACATTATGTTCCTCAGACAACTATAATAAATAAGAAGTATCGGAGGAAGTATGGACATTAGATTAATGATTAATGGTACGCAATTCGATATTGAGGTCTACCCAGCCGATACATTATTTTCAATCTTGCGCCGCCTAGGCTTTCACGGAGTAAAATTCGGTGACGAGCAGGGACTTTCGGGTTCGGACACCGTCCTCTTGGATGGGCACCCCATTAACGCCGGTTCAATACTGGCTGCGCAAGCCGAAGGCCATAACATCGCCACCATCGAAGCGCTCGGTGAACATCCTGACCAGGGTTGGAAGAAGACCGGCGGTCTGCACCCCCTCCAATTGGCCTTTATCGAATCTGGCGCAATCCAGTGTGGATACTGCACCCCTGCACAAATCCTGGCCGCCAAAGCTCTCTTGGATAAGAACCCGAACCCAACGGAACTCGAAGTCCGTCAGGCAATTGCAGGTGTCCTCTGTCGCTGCACTGGCTACGCGAAACCAGTCCAGGCTATCTTAAAAGCCGCCGCAGTTATACGTGGAGAATCGCAACCAGATACCCTCGTTATAAGGCTTCAGGAAATCCCCCCTGCCGATAATTCAGGTTTACCCGATACCCAATCCCCTGTTACCCTCTCTTCCCCATACTTAACCCAGGCCATGCCAAAGATGCTGCTCACTCCGGAAACCAGCCCCTACCGGGTGGTCGGTAAACCCGAAGCGAAGGTGGACGCTGTCAAGCTCGCCCAGGGGAAGCCCGCCTACACTGCCGATATCGAATTACGCGGCATGTTGCACGCCAAAGTGCTGCACTCACCGCACGCCCATGCCCGCATCACTCGCATTGACGCCAGCTTTGCACGTGCCCTGCCCGGTGTGGTTTGCGTGCTGACCTGGCAGGATATTCCACGTGTGGTCTATTCCACTGCCGGCCAGTCTGACCCAATCCCGGGTCCCCTGGATACTTTTTCATTGGACAATAAAGTCCGATTCGTAGGCGACCGGGTTGCCTTCGTGGCCGCCGAAACGCCTGAAATTGCCGAGCAAGCTCTGACTCTTATCGACGTGGATTATGAAATTCTTCCTCCGATTCTCGACCCGGCCGACTCCATGAAGCCCACTGCCCGGCGCATCCACGACGAACCGGAGTATGTCAATTTTTCCGATTCGAAACCAGAGAAAAACCTGGCAGCTGCAATCCGCATTGACATCGGCAATGTGGAAAAAGGCTTCGCTGAAGCGGATGAGATTTTCGAGGCTGAATATGCCGTTCCGAAGGTGCAGCAGGCCCATATCGAACCGCACGTTACCATTACCTACTGGGACGAAGATGACCGTCTGGTCATACGCACCAGCACCCAGGTTCCTTTCCACGTTCGCCGTCAGCTTGCCCCGGTCTTGGGCCTGCCGGTAAAACGAATCCGCGTCATCAAACCAAGGATCGGTGGCGGTTTCGGCGGCAAACAGGAAGTACTCATGGAGGACGTCGCCGCCCACCTGACCATCGCCACAGGTCGCCCGGTCATATACGAAT
>Ga0187853_10003275_pt1 | contig 12630 bp, 10 predicted proteins | sample June2016WEW_6_10_2_FD_132417 | JGI IMG/M metagenome (GOLD analysis project Ga0187853, IMG submission 132417) | Peatland microbial communities from SPRUCE experiment site at the Marcell Experimental Forest, Minnesota, USA - June2016WEW_6_100 | ecosystem: Environmental > Terrestrial > Soil >... | reverse complement strand
GTGACCAGGTTTTTGGGAGCGCACGCGTCCTCGCGTGCTGCGGAAGGCGTCTCGCCTTCCGCTTCGTCAGTCAGTTCAACGAGTGCAGCCGGCGCGACGCCGACTGCCGCAGGCGGGACGCCCGCGCTCCCAGGAGAACAAATGTCCATTTACGACGCCGCCATGAAATATCGGGCGGCCGGCGTTCCGCTGGTGGTGATTGCCGGCCAGGAATACGGCACCGGGTCATCCCGTGACTGGGCCGCGAAAGGCACGAACCTGCTCGGCGTGAAAGCCGTCGTGGCGCAGAGCTTCGAACGCATCCACCGCAGCAACCTTGTCGGCATGGGCGTGCTGCCGCTGCAATTCAAGGAAGGCACGACGGCGCAGAGCCTCCAGCTCGATGGCACGGAGACCTACGACATCGTCGGCCTCGATGCGAACCTCAAGCCGCAGCAGGACCTCACGCTGAAGATCACGCGCAAAGACGGCGGCGTGGAAGATGTGCCAGTGCGTTGCCGGATTGATACGCCGATTGAAATCGATTACTACCAGCACGGCGGCATTTTGCCGTACGTCCTGCGGCAGTTGGTGGCAAAGGCATAAATCGGAACGCCGGCCTCCGGCACGGCCCGATGTTATAGCTGAAACAAGCCGTGCCGGAGGCCGGCGCTCCAATGGCAGCGGGAATACTGGGATACATTCATGCGGGACGAAGAGCAGGAAAGGAAGGCGGTTCGTTATATTGAAAACAACCCGATCAAAGCAAAACTCAGCCGAATATCGGAGGTGTGGTCATTCAGCAGCGCAAGATTTCGAGATGAGTTCCAGCGGTTATTTGATTCCAGCTGGAACGCCGGCTTCCAGCACAGCGCGACAATGAAACAACAGGAAGAGCCGTGCCGGAGGCCGGCGCTCCAATTAAATTTTCTCCGGCTTCACCACCGCGACGACCAGTTTATCCGGCTTGAGATATTTTTGCGCGGCGGCTTTGATTTGTTCCAGCGTCACGGCCTCGTATTTCGCGTCGTCGAGTTCCGCACGCCGGTAGCCGAGGCCGTAAAGTTCATCGAGCGTGGTCGTGGAGGCCAGATGACCCAGGTCCTGCCGCGCGATCTTTTTCTGGCCGATGAGTTTGGCCTTGGCGCGTTTGAGTTCCTCGGCGGTCAGGCCTTCGGTGCGCAGGAGTCCGGCTTCCTTGAGAATTTCCTGTTCGACCTGCGCGGCCTTCGACGGCTCGGTGCCGGCATAAAAGGCGAAGTAGCCGGGCACCAGTCCGGCGAAATGTTGCGCGCCGACGTAGTAGGCGAGGCCGAGTTGCTCGCGAATCCGCAGAAACAGCCGCGAACCGAGGTCGCTGCACGATTCTTGAATCATCTCGAGCGCGTAACGGTCTTCGTCGTGCATCGTCGTGCCGGGAAAACCGATGACGACCACCGCCTGCTTTTTGTCGCGGATCTCCGTTACTCGATTGGATGTTGGATGTTGGATGTTGGATGTTGGATGTTCAAATTTTCCGCTGGATTTCCATCCGCCAAAAACTGTTTCGACGGCGGATTTAACCTCCGCCGCATCCACGTCGCCGTAAATGGCGAGAACGCAATTGTTCGGCGTGGCCAGCTTTTTGTGAAACGATTTCAAACTGGCAACCTTAAGTTTGGCAACGGTTTCTTCCATGCCGGTTGAATCCAAGCCGTAGCCGATGTTGCCAAAAAGCGTGCGTCGCATGGCCAGGCTGGCGCTTTTAAGCAGATTGTCCTTGTCTGCACAAATGTCGGCAATCTGCACCTCGCGCTCGCGTTCGAGCGCGTCGGCGGGAAAAACCGGGTTCAGCAAAACGTCGGCGAGCAAATCGAGGCCGGTCGCAAAATCGCTGCTCATGGTTTCCAGATTAACGCCGAAGCTGTTATTGCCGCCGTAGCTGTCTATGCTGCCGCCGACGGTCTCGATTTCTGTCGCAATGTCCCGGGCGCTGCGCTGCGACGTGCCTTTGAGCAGCATCCGGCTGGTCAACTGGCTGATGCCGTTGTTTTCCCTGGTTTCGGCGAGCACGCCGCCCTGGAACATGGCGCGATATTCAACAAAGGGCAGGCGATGATCTTCCTTCACGAGCAGGCGGAGGCCGTTCGGCAATTCAAATTTCTGGATCGCGTGCTCGGTTTTTTCTTCGACGGCCACGGACACTTTGGGCGCGGTGCCATTGGGCAACAACGTGTAAAGGGTGCGGTTTTCCGCCGTGAGATATTCACGCGCGACGCGCAGGATGTCATCGGGCCTGACGCGCTTGACGGCGGCGAGGTAACGTTCGGAAAAATTCAAATCATTTGCCGCCAGCCAGTTTCCGCCGAGGTTTTGCGCCTGGCCTTCCATCGTCTTGCGCGCGGCAAGCGTGGCGGCAATGAATTGTTTCACCGCTTTGCCAAGTTCACCGGCGGTAACCGGCGACGTCTTCATTTTTTCAACCTCGGCCAGCATCGCATCACGCGCAACGGTAAATTTGTCCGCGTCCACGATGGCGCTCATGCCGAACAAACCCGGATTGCCGGGGCTGTAAGTCCACGCGTCAACGTGGTGCACAACGCCCTTCTTCTCGCGGACCTGCTGGTAGAGGCGCGAACTGCGGCCGCACCCCAGCAAAACGGCGAGCACGTCGAGCGCCGGCATGTCGGGATGCCGCACTTCGGGAATGTGCCAGGCAAAATGAAAATGACCAAGTTCAATGGGCGCTTCCTCGACGATTTCACGCGCCGCGGTCTGTTTCGGTTCTTCTGGCAACACGACTGATGGGAGCGCCCGGGCTTTGGTTTTTTCGTAGGCGGTGCGGATTTGCGCGATGACTTCGTCTTTCTTGACGTCGCCGGCGACGACGTAAAACACATTGTTCGGCGCGTATTTTTCGGCGTAGTAACCGCGGATGTCGTCGGGTTTCAACTCGCCGAAAATGTCGGGGTACCCGATGACGGTGAAGCGATACGGACTGCGCGTGTAGGCGGTTTCAAACAGGCGGCGGCTGGCGCGGCGCCCGGGATCGTCCTGGCCCATGTCCATTTCGCGGCGGATGACGTCGAGTTCCCTGGCCAGTTCATCGTCGGGCAGGGTGGCGTGCTGCATGATGTCGCACAGGACATCAATCGCCGTGCGCGTGCCGGTGGCCGGCACGTCAATGTGATACACCGTGCGGTCGAAGCTTGTGTAGGCGTTCATGTAGCCGCCGGCTTCCTGCACTTCCTGGTCAATGCGGCTGCCGGGACGGGTGATTGTGCCCTTGAACAGCATGTGTTCGAGCACGTGCGACAGGCCGGCGCCGAGTCATTTGCCTTCGTGAATGCTGCCCGCCATGCACCACGCCTGCGCTGACACGACCGGCGCGCTGTGATCTTCGCGCACGATGATGACCAGCCCGTTTTCGAGCGTGGTGAGCGTGACCCCGGGCGGCAGCGACGGAATTTTCATCGCCGAAATTCTGGTTGAAAAAGTGGTGTCACTCATTGGATGAAATCAAATTCGCCCGAAACCGGGGCGCACGAATTTAAAGGTTGAAATCGTTTTGTCATGGCCAATTGATATCGGACGGGAAGGATATGGGGAAATGCGCTTTGGGCAATCCAATTTGGCTTGGGGATTTCCGCTCCGTCTCGAACGGGGAGAGGAATTAAAGGTGAGGTGTCGAATTGTCGTATTCAATCTTCATGCGCCCGGTCCTTTCTCACACTTGCCGAACTTGGACGTTATGTAAAGGGTGACGACCGCCATTTCGGAATCGGTTTCCTCGACCATCTCAAAATGATTCCAAGAAATCGGTTCCCGTCCGTCACGCCTTGTGGGACGCGACCAGTCCGCCTTTGGTTCACGACCTCCCTCATCCCGGCCTTCTCCCCACCCGCCTACGCCGAGCTACGGCGCGGTTCAAATTTATAGTCGCATCGAAGCGAAGCGAAGACGGAAGGAGAAGGAGAATCGTTCTCCGTCTGCTTGGAAATTCGCGCGACTGGATTGGCCGGATGGGCGAACGAATAACCAGAAACCGTGATGGGTAAAATCCTCTCCCGGGGGAGAGGATACAGGTGAGGGCGAGCGTCAAAACAAAATTCATTCCGGCGGTCGTCCATCCCAAAATGATTTCAGGAAATCGGTTGCCTTCCGCCTTCATCTGATTTCGGTGCGACAAATTGCCCGTTGCCCATGCGGATTATCGCTTTTATATTTTTCAACCAACCATCGGTTTGTTTTCGGAATTGGATTTGCTCTGCGGCCAGAACGGTTTGCGGAAGACTTCGGTGAAATCATAGCCGTTTTGAAAATCGTCGCGCGTGTCTTTTTCGGTTTTGGCGAGCAGGCTGGTTTCCACCATGTTGAAAACGATTTCGCCGAAGTCGCGGCAATTATGCACGCCCCATTCTTCAAACACGGTCACCGCCATCGGTCCAAATTGATTCAGCGCAAACTGCCGGATGCCGTCGAGCAATTCCTGGCCGCTGACATGGCGGATGGCGCCGCGGGTTTCCTTGCCGACGAGCCGCTGCGTGTAGTCGAGCGCCTCGCGGACGAACAGGTAGGCTTCGCGTGTGTAGCGCGAATCCCTGGCCAGGATTTGCTCCACCGCTTCGTCAAAATTGATTTCTTGCATTTTAAGGCGCCGCCACCCGGCTCACTGCCTTGCCAGGGGCTTCTCCCGCCTTTGCGGGATTCGTTCCCGCATTGGGATGGGCGGTGCGATATGTTTTAACGGCCCAGCCGGTCAGCAGCAAACCCAGGACAATACAGAGAACCATTTGTTCCTGTTTCGTCAGGCGATTCATGGCAATAATCTAACGGAATAAGGCAGTTTCGGCAAGTCGTACTAATGGCCTTGATTCCGTAACGCAGAATGGCAAACCAGCGCCGTAGGCGCGACATATTTGTAGAATTCCGCCGTTAAATGTTTCAGCTCCGTCGGAGCGGCATATGTCCATATGATTGATGTCGCACCTACAGAGCTTGATATCGAATGGGCGATGAAACTACAACGATGTCGCACCCACAGTGCTAACGACCTATGTTTGTACGGTGGAATTGGCTTTAATCTTGCGACGGCTTTGCGGTGTTTGTTAATTTGCACCCGCTTTATGGCAGCCATTGGCCGATTTCAAAAGGGCGAGGAAATCTTCTACGCCAAAGTCGTGGACGGCGAATTGTTCCGGCTGTGCGGCGAAGTTTTCGGTTCGCCGTCCTTCGACCGCAAGCCCACTCCGCGCAAAGGCATCCGCACGCTGATTCCCGTTGTGCCATCCAAAATCATCGCCGTCGGCCTCAATTATGCCGACCACGCGCGGGAAATCGGCCAATCGCCGCCAAAAGAGCCGTTGTTCTGGCTCAAAGCCACCACGTCGCTGATCCCCGACGGCGGGAAAATAGAAATTCCTTTCCGGGAACATCGCACGGATTTCGAGGCCGAGCTGGCCATCGTCATCGGACGCAAAATCCGCAACGTCTCGCCTACGCAGGCATCGCGCTACATTTTCGGTTACACCACCGCGCAGGACATCAGCGACCGCACCATTCAGAATTCCGAAAGCCAGTGGGCGCGGTGTAAATCGTTCGACACGTTCACCCCGCTCGGCCCTTACGTGGAAACGAAAATTGATCCGGGCGAACTGAACATCCAGCTTTTCCAGAACGGCCAGTTGCGCCAGAACTCGAACACGAAGCAGCTCATCTTCAAACCCGCCGAACTGGTCAGTTTCATTTCCACGAACATGACGCTGCTGCCCGGCGATGTGATTCTCACCGGCACACCCGGCGGCATCGGCCCCATTCAAAGCGGCGACCGGCTTGAGGTGCGGATTCAAGGGCTGGCGCCACTGGTGAACGTGGTTAAGTGAGAACGTAGCAGCGTCTCGGCAGAGCGCCGCAGAACAATGGGAGTGCCAGGCACTGCCTCGGCGAGTTCATCCGCAGATTTCGCGGATGACGCAGATAACGAATCTGTGCAATCGGCGTAATCTGCGGATTTAGGATCCCGCGCCGCTACGCCACATCAGGCGGATAATCCATGTTTTCCATCATAAAATCTTGATTCAAGCCTGCAATTTTGCAAGAGTAGCCAATGTCGGGATTGAGACGATACCTGACAGATTGTGATCAAAGCTGGTGGCAATCAAATCGCAGGCAAAAATATGAAAACTCAGGTTTTCTTTGCGACCACAAGCTGCACGAACACGATGACTACGCGTTTAAGAACCTCCTGCGCCACGAGACTGCTGCCGCTGTTGCTGCTTTTGGTGCTGCCCGCCGTGGTGCAAGCCCAAACTTACACGAACAATTACGGCATCTGGGGCTACACGACAAATGCCGACGGCATCACCATCAACATCACGGGATACACCGGTTCTGGCGGGTCGGTGACCATCCCCACCAATATTGACGGCCTGACGGTCACCAGCATCGCGGACGCGGCGTTCGATAACTGCACTAGTTTGACCAACGTCATGATCGGCACCAATGTCACCAGCATGGGGGTCAATGTTTTCTATGATTGCCCCAACCTGACGGCAATCACGGTGAATGCAAACAATCCCGCCTATGGCAGTGTGGCCGGGGTCTTGTTTGATAAGAGCCAGACCACGCTCATCCAATGTCCGGGGGGCGAAACCGGAAACTATGCGGTTCCCAACACCGTTACCAACATCGGAAGTGATGCGTTCTTTTTCTGCGGTGGGCTGGCGAGCGTCACCATAGGCAACAGCGTCGCCAGCATTGGGGGCCTTGCGTTTGCTAACTGCACCAGCCTGACCAATGTTACAATCGGCACCAATGTCAACAGTATCGGCAGCAACGCGTTCGCTTCATGCACTGATTTGAATGCAATCACGGTGAATTCAAACAATCCCGCCTACAGCAGTGTGGATGGAGTCTTGTTCAACAAGAGTCAGACCACGCTGATCCAGTGTCCGGGGGGTGAAGCGGGAAGTTACACGGTCCCCAACAGTGTCACCAGCATCGGGGCCGATGCGTTCACAGCCTGCCCCAACCTGGTCAGTGTCACGATTGGCAACAGCGTCACCAACATCGGGTTCTCGGCGTTCTCTAGCTGCACCAGCCTGACCAACGTGATGATCGGCGCCAACGTCACCAGCATCGGGGTCAATGCATTCTATGTTTGTCCCAGCCTGATGGCAATCAAGGTGAGTTCAAACAATCCCGCCTATAGCAGTGTGGCTGGGGTTTTGTTCAACCAGAACCAGACCACGCTCATCGCATATCCGGAAGCCAAAACCGGAAGCTACGCGATCCCCAACAGCGTCACCAACATCGGGGTCAATGCGTTTGCTGACTGCATGAACCTGCTAAATGTCACCATCCCCAACAGCGTCATCAGCATCGGGGGCGGGGCGTTCCGCTACTGCGTCAGCCTGACCAGTGTCACGATCCCCAACAGCGTTACCAACATTGGGTTCATTGCGTTTGCAAACTGTTCCGGTTTGACGGGAGTCTATTTTCAGGGGAATGCTCCGACACCAACCAATGATTCATCCGTTTTCTCCGGCGACAACAATGGAATTGTCTATTACCTGCTGGCCACCACGGGTTGGGGCCCGACTTTTGACGGTCTTCCGACCATGCTGTGGAACCCGCACGCGCAGACCAACGACGGAAGCTTCGGCGTGCAAAATAATCAGTTCGGATTCAACATCGCCGGCAGCAGCAATCTGGTCGTCGTGGTGGAAGCCTGCACAAACCTGGCCAATCCCGTATGGTCACCGGTGGCAACCAACACCCTCACCGGCGGAACTTCGTATTTCAGCGATCCCAAGTGGACGAATTATTCCAGCCGCTTCTACCGCTTTCGCTCGCCGTGAGTGAAATTCTTCGCGTCTTGGAGTTGACCATCCGCCTCTGACAGGATTAAGTTTGCCATGATGAAAGCGGAGATTGAGCCGATGCAGCAGCCGGTCCACAAAGTGGTCGGCCGTCCGCTCACCATGTCCCGCCGGCTCGCCCACCTGGAAGACCTGGCCGGCTTTCTCAAAAAACACGCGCATGGATCACTCGCCAAAGCCGAGGGAGATTATTTCCCGGTTCGAAAAACTGTTGGTCGCCCTCGCCACTGACGGAATTGATTTCGCGGTCGTCGGCGGATTGGCGGTCATATTCAATGGTTATCCGCGCCTGACCTTGGATGTGGACATCCTCGTTCACGCCGCGCCGGAAAATCTCCGCAAACTGCTGGATAGTCTTGCGGGCTGGGGCGAAGGCTGGGCGCGCGAACTCAAGCCGGAAGATTTCATTTACGATCAAGGCGCGATCCGTGTGATGGAGGAATTCGACCTCGATATATTTACGCGGATGAGCGGCAAGTCGCTCGAAGATTTTCGCCCGCGCCTGCGGCATCTGGAAACCGGCAGCGTCCGCATTCCGTATCTGGCACCCGAAGATTTGATTTTTCTCAAACAGGGTTCCTGGCGCGACAAGGACAAGTTGGACGTGCAGGCCATGCGGGAAATCATCGCGCGCGAAGCGAGAACGTAGCGACGTCTCGGCAGAACGCCGTTCCCGGTGAATTGAGACCGTAGCGGCTTTCGGCAGAAAGCCGCCATCTTGAACCAAAGTTTGCGGCGCTCTGCCGAGGAGCCGCTCCGCCGCAAAATAAAATTCCTCGTTCCTTTGCCACTGTGTTGTTAAATTCCCCGCCACATGAAGTGGACCAACGCATTTATTCCTACACTCCGCGAAGCTCCGGCTGACGCGGAAATTCTTTCCCATAAACTCCTGCTCCGTGCCGGCCTCATCCGCAAGCTCGCCGGGGGCGTCTATACCTTTCTACCGCTCGGTTTGCGCGCGCTGCGCAAGGTCGAGCAAATCGTCCGCGAGGAAATGGACCGCGCCGGTGCGCTCGAACTGCTCATGCCCGCGCTTCAGCCGCCGGAAATCTGGCAGCAGAGCGGCCGTTACGAAACCGCCGGTAACGTGTTGTTCAAATTGAAGGACAGTGGAAACCGCGAATGGATTCTCAGCCCGACGGCCGAGGAAGTCATCACCACCACCGCCGCCGCCGAGATCAATTCCTACCGGCAGTTGCCGAAGAACTTTTACCAGATCAGCGTGAAGTTCCGGGACGAAATCCGTCCGCGCTTCGGGCTGATGCGCGCCCGCGAGTTCATCATGAAGGACGCCTACAGTTTTGACGTGAGCGACGAGGCGGCGCAGGCGTGCTACCAGAAAATGTACGACGCCTATGGGCGCATCTTTGCCCGGTGCGGGCTGAAGGCGTTTCCGGTTGAGGCCGACACCGGCGTCATCGGCGGGAAATTTTCGCACGAGTTCATGGTCCCGGCGGAAACCGGCGAGAACGAGGTGGTATATTGCGAAGCCTGCGGTTACGCCGCGAACATCGAGAAGGCGACAAGCGCGGTTTCTCAACGTGCTTCCGGCATCTTGCCGGAAGAACAAACTGGAACTGCCGGCGGGACGCCGGCAGCACGTTCCATTGAAAAGTTCGCCACGCCCGGCGTTGTCACCATCGAAGCGCTGAGCAAAGCGCCCTACAACGTTCCGGCCAATCGTCAGATCAAGACGCTGGTTTACATGGCTGACAGCAAACCGGTCATCATCTTGATACGCGGCGACGACCAGTTGAACGAAGCCAAGCTCGCGGGCATCATCGGCACCACGGTGTTCCGTCCGGCCACGCCGGAAGAATGTGTGGCCACGCTCGGCGCGCATCCGGGAAGCTTGGGCGCGGTGGCAAGCACATTGGAGCGCCGGCCTCCGGCACGGCTTGAAGGTGAACCGCTGCAACGCGCCGTGCCGGAGGCCGGCGCTCCGAGGATTTTCGCCGATGAACGTCTGCACGGCGCGAACGGCATGACCACCGGCGCGAACGAAGACGGTTTCCATTTCCGCAACGTCTCCATCGAACGCGACATCAAGGTAACACAGTGGTTCGATTTGCGGACTGTGACCGCCGGTGAACCCTGCGCGAAATGCAACAAACCGTTAAAAATCCGGCGGGCGATTGAAGTCGGCCACGTTTTCAAGCTCGGCACGAAATACAGCGAGAAGCTCGGCGCGACCTTCCTCGACGAGGCTGGCACCCGCAAACCCGCCGTCATGGGCTGCTACGGCATCGGCGTCACCCGCACGTTGCAGGCCGTCATCGAGCAGTGCAACGACAAGGACGGCATCATCTGGCCGTTAAGTGTCGCGCCGTATCAGGTTTGCATCACGCCGCTGGGAGTCGCGCCGGACGGCGCGGTGATGAAACTGGCGGAGAAAATTTACGCGGAACTCACGGCGCGCGGCGTGGAAGTGATTCTGGACGACCGCGACGAACGTCCCGGCGTGAAATTCAAGGATTCCGAACTGGTCGGCTTTCCAATTCGCATCGGCATTGGTGAAAAATCATTAGCGAAGGGCGAAGTGGAACTCAAACCGCGCGGCGGCGCGCTGCAACCCGTCAAGGCCGATGTGGCAGTAGAAGCGGTGGTGAAACTGCTGGAAGAAGGCCAGGCAAGTTTGCGCTGAGCCAATTGTAGCCACTGACGTTGGTCTGCGCTGTCTTCATTATTTTGCGCCGACTGACGTCGGCGGCTACTTCGCGTTTGAGGTTTACCGTGGCAACGGATGAAAGATGAATCGCGCCGGGTGGTTCGCTGTGGGATCAATTTGCACGGTGTAATAACCGCCGTCGTTCAGCAGTTCGGTGCCGGACAAGGCCGGGCAGAGCCGCACCCGAAATGGCCACCAAAGATGCGCCTCGTGCAGCGCTGAACTGAAACGGTTGACATTCCGGCCCAGAAACCGGATGGGCGGAATCCCCGACAGCACCCGGCTTTTCCATAAAATCAGCCGCGTGTGCAGATGCCCGATGATGGTCTGTTCCACCTGCGGCAACCGGCGGCGCACTGGTTCCTCGCGCCACAGAAACGGCAGGGCCGTGGGGTCGTGACAGAACAATAACACGCGTTGCTCCGGTTGGAGCGCATCAAAGGCAGCGCGGATTTCGGCGAGGTGCGCCTCGCGCAATGGCTGCCATTCCGGCCACTCCTCCGGCGGCATGTCCGCCTTGTTTGCGGGCAGGGCGATGAGGGGCGAGGCCACGCCCATGAGCAGGTAACGGCCGATGGCCAGTTTCCAGAACGGTTGCAGGCCAAGCTGCTGCGTGGCGCAATGCCAACTGGCGAGCCGCATTCCTCCCTTCCCGCCAAACAGGGTCAGTTTCCCAAGTTCATGGTCGCCAATGGTGAACCGCGCGCGGTCGCCGAATTTCGCGCGGAGCTTGCCGAGACAGTCCTGCGCGCTTTGAAACGAGCCGGTGTCGCTTACGCCCACAAACCCGGTGTCACACGGATAATCCCCATTGGCCACGAGATAATCCAACGGCCCGATTTCGGCCAGAAAACGGTCGAGTTGCCGTCCCTGGTCGAGCGGATGACGCATCCAGATCAAATGCCGGTAGGCGCGCGCGACCGCGCGGAGCAGGGGATTGACGATGGTGCGAAATTCATAATCTTCGCCGCGGGCCCGCTCGGCGGGACCAGCGTAATGGATGTCGCTCAAAATGGCGATCGTGACATCTCCCTGCGCGCGGGTTTCCATGCGGCGTCAATTATCCACAGCCGCCGCATCACTGCTGTTGTTTTGGTCGAGGCAATCGCGGACGGTTTTGGCGAGTTCGGCGTGGGTGTAGGGTTTTGCGAGAAAGCTCGCGCGGGTCCGGGCCAGCATTTTCTGGTTCACTTCATTGGCGGTATAGCCGCTGGTAAAGACAACTTTCAGGCGGGGCTGGCCGGCCAGCAATCGTTCGACGAGGTCCGCGCCGGAAATGCCATCGGGCATCACCATGTCGGTCAGGAGCAAATCAATTTCATTCGCGCGCTGATTCCATACGTCAAGCGCTTCCCTGCCGGATGACGCTTCCAGAATCCGATAGCCGCACTCTTCGAGGATGTCGCGGGCCATGCTCCGCAGGATCGGTTCGTCTTCAACGATGAGAATGGTTTCCGAGCCGCCGGCGACAGGGGCAGCGGGGGCCGCTTCTTCTGCGAAGGCGGGCACTTTGTCGCTGGCGGGAAGAAACACGTCGAACGTGCTGCCTTTGCCGGGTTCGCTGTTCACTTCGAGCCAGCCTTCGTGCTGTTTGATAATGCCATAAACAGTCGCGAGGCCGAGGCCGGTGCCCTTGCCGATGTCTTTCGTGGTAAAAAACGGTTCGAAGATGCGGCCCAGCGTGGCAGAATCCATGCCGATACCTGTGTCCGTGACGCGCAAACGAACAAAGCGTCCCGCATGCGCCTGGGGATGGGTTTCGATGAAAGCGGCATCAATGATCATGGTCTCGACGCCGATGGTCAGCCTGCCGCCGCGCGGCATGGCGTCGCGGGCGTTGAGGGAAAGGTTCATCACGACCTGCTCGATCATGCCGCAGTCGCCCTGAACAAATGGATTTTCCACCGCCGGCTGAAATTCAAGCGTGATGGTTTCCCCGAGGAGACGCTCCAACATCTTGCTCATGTTACCGACAACTTTCTGCAAATCGAGCAGCTCGGGCTGCATGACATTCTTGCGGCTGAACATGAGCAATTGGCGCGTGAGACCCGCGGCGCGTTCGGCGGCAAAATAGACGGCTTGAACCGAGTCAACCACCTCCGGCGGCAATGTCGGCCTGGCGAG
>Ga0187853_10003259_pt1 | contig 12685 bp, 9 predicted proteins | sample June2016WEW_6_10_2_FD_132417 | JGI IMG/M metagenome (GOLD analysis project Ga0187853, IMG submission 132417) | Peatland microbial communities from SPRUCE experiment site at the Marcell Experimental Forest, Minnesota, USA - June2016WEW_6_100 | ecosystem: Environmental > Terrestrial > Soil >... | reverse complement strand
CCGGTTGGCGTATCCCAGGGGCAGTTCCACATTGACCAGCACAGATACGCGCTGCAAAAGGTTAAAAGACTGGAACACAAAGCCGATCTTGCGATTGCGGATGCTGGCAAGTTGGTCATCGGTCAGGCCCGCCACCGTTTCGCCGTCCAGGATGTATTCACCGCTGGTTGGCCGGTCCAGGCAGCCCAGAATGCTCATCAAGGTGGACTTCCCGGAACCCGAGGGCCCCATGATCGCCACCACTTCGCCGCGCTTGACTTCCAGGGAAACACCGCACAGCGCCTGCACTTCCACTTCACCCATGTGGTAGACCTTGGTCAGGTCTTTTGCCCGGATAACGATATCATCCATTGCAGTCTCCTGGCCTAAGGGGTCGCCACGGGCCTGGCGCCTGCGGTAACCGCGCCGGCACCGCCGCCGCCCAGCCGGAAGGCGCCGAACCCTCCGGTGGTGGATGTGCTGGCGAAGCTGAGCACGATCGTATCGCCGGCCTTCAGGTTGCTGCTGGTGATCTGCGTGACAGAATCCGAGATCGCCCCAACCGTGACTGGCACCTTGGTGGTGCCGCCATTTTGAACCAGATAAACATATTGTCCACCGTTGGTATCGGTGAAAATGGATGTGTTGGGAACCAGTATGGCATTATCCACCTTGTTGGTGATGATGGTGACATTGGCCGACATGCCCGGCTTGACCAGTGCATCCGCGTTGGTAATCTGAACGGTGATATTAAAGTTGACGCTGCTCTGCGAGGATGTACCGGCCAGATCGGTCGAGATGACCTTGCCAGTGTAGGTTTTGTCGGGGATGGCATCAAAGGTGATCGTGGCCGGCTGTCCAATCTTGACATTATCGATATCCACTTCAACAACTTGAACCACGATATTCAGGCTGGACAGGTCATCGATCCGGAAAGCCTGGGTTCCCAGCGTGACAACTGCGTTGGGGTACGCATTTGACTGGGTGATTGTGCCGGTAAACGGGGCGGTGAGTTCGGAGGCGTCCAGATTCCCCTGTGCGGTTTGCACGGCCAGCTGGTCTTGTTTGAGTTGGAGCAAGGCTGTTCCGGTGGCGTCCGGTGGAACTGTCCCGCCTGTCAATGCCGCCAGGTAGACCTGGGCGTTCTTCAACGTGGCATTGGCCAGGTCCAGATTCGCCTGGGCCTGATCCTGTTGGTTCTGAGTGGGCGCCTGCGAATACAGGCTGTAATAATACTGGGCATTATTGTAGGCTACCTGGGCGGTATAGAGGGCATTGTAGGCCGCCGCCTGGTTGGCGTTGTTGATATATTGCCCGCCGTGCGCATTATCGTAGGCGGTTTGCGCCTTATCCAGGTTAGACTTGGCAAGCACCATATTGGCATAGTAATTTTGGACCAAGGAGGTGTTTTGCCAATACTTCAGATTGTTCAAGGCCAGTTGCGCATTGGTTACATTGGTCTGGGAGGTCGTAATGGCCAGTTTGGCATTCGCGATCGCTTCCGGTGAAGTCAACTCGGCCAGGTTCTGCTGGGCGGTGATCAGGGCGGATTCCAGGCCGATCTGTGTCGAGTCCTGGACAAGCGTGGCCAGTACATCGCCGGCTTTGACCTGGTCCCCGATCTGGGCGTTGACTTTATCGACCTGCCCGCTCGAAAGCCAGGTAAGAATCGCCGAAAGGCTCGACCCGACCGTGCCCGTGCCTTCCACGGTGGAGGTAAGTGTGCCGAGCTGGACGGTGGTTGTCTGGTAAGCGCTTGTCCCGCTGCTGCCACTCGTGCCGGCAGTGCCGGCAGTGCCGCTTCCCTGGACGCGCAGATTGGCGAAAACCAGCACCGCTCCAATGATTACCACCAGCACGGCTCCGACGACGATCCAGGTTTTTTGTGTTTTACTCATTTCAGTTCTCCTGTTTCAATAGATTCCAATAGATGATACCTTAATTGTATGAAGAAATTATGTGGAAAAGATGGGCGAATCCTTAGATTTTCCGCCCTTTCCTTTTTGGCCGGACAAAACTGGCCAGCCTGGCTTGGAAAAAGCCCGGAACATCCTCGACTAAGTCACGGATACTTACAAAGGAGGGTAAGGATTGGCTGGATGCTAATGCGACAAGGGACGATTTTTGAGGCCGTCCTTTGTATGTGATTTTCATTACCAAAATTGCTTTGCTTTTAGGAGGGAAAAAAGATATGGAACCTCGCTGTTACTATTGTTGGGCAATTATTTGCAGATGTTGGGTGGAATGGGCAGCAAGTGTTCTGGTATTCATCTGCTCTCAATAGTGTCACTTCCCAAATCAGCCATTTCCCCCACCGGCCAATCTGCATAGAGTGCCTCAGCCTGCACCAGAATGGATCCAAGGAACGGCTCAAGATCCTTTTCGTGCACCTTACGCTGCTTGAGTACGCGTCTGACTGCGGCACGAACTGCAGCCTGCACATCCTGGCGATGTGGTTCAGTCCAATCCACTTTCAGATTACGTTTGAGTGTTTGGACTACATCATGCACCAGTTCGCGCAGAAAGGTTTCGTTGTAAAGATTGATGAAGTTGGATGCCACGGCATCGTAAAAAGCCAGTTCTTCGCCGTTCAGCCCCAGTTCCTGGGCGCGCTGGGTTTCGGCATCCATCTGTTGTTTGATGGCGATCATCTGCTCGATGACTTCCTTGGCGTCGATCAGACGGTTGTGATATTCCTGCAAAGTTTTTTCGAGCGTTTCCTTGAAGGATTTGGAGCGGGTCAGGTTGCTGCGCCGCCGGTACTCAATCTCATCAGCCAGCAGTCGTTCGAGCAGTTTGACCTGCAGGCTCTCCGGGGGATGGTCCTTGAAGGTTTGCAGGAAGGCATCATCCAGGATGGAAATATCCGGCCTGGTAATTCCGGCCGCTTTGAAAATATCCACCACACCCTGGGGCTGAACGCTGTCGTCCACCAGGTCCTGTACGGCGCGGTCGAGTTCGCGGCTGCTGATTCGTCCGGAAACGATTTTCATGATCTGCTTGCGGACACGCTGATAGAAGATGATTTCATCGGCGTGGATCCTGCATTCATCCAAGTGCTTTACCAATAGGAACGCAGAGGAAAGACGCGCTTCCACCTGCAGGAAGCTGTCGCGGCGGTCATCCTCGGTGGCAAGATAACCGTAAACGAGTGCATAAAGATCTTCCACTTCGATCTCAGACATGTGCCGCCAACCGCCATAATCCTTGCCGCGTGGCAGTGTCGCATGAATATCTTTTAGGGCTTCCAAGAATAATGGCCGGGCTTTTTGGTCAATGCCGGCAGCCACATCTCCCTGCCCGCCGCCTTGCGTGTAATGAGCCGTGGCTTCGCGCAGGGCATCGCCGATGCCGATGTAATCCACGATCAGGCCGTGCGGTTTGTCGCTGAAAACCCGGTTGACTCGCGATATCGCCTGGATCATGTTATGACCTTCCATCGGCTTATCCACGTAGAGCGTGTGCAGGCAGGGGATGTCCGTACCGGTCAGCCACATATCGCAAACGATGACCAGGCTGAGCGGGTCCTCGGGATCGATCATATGTTGCTTTATGGCATCCCGCTGGGATTTGGTTGTAAGGTAGCCTTTCTGGCTCCATTCCGGCGGGTCTTCGCTCAGGTTGCCGGTCATGACAATTTTAATGGGCGGGCAACCCGGCAGGCCTTGCAACGCTTCGTACAGGCGCACACAGTTCAGGCGCTCCATGCAAACAATCATCGCCTTGCCTTTAAGCGTGGCGGTGCGATCCAGGTAATGGGCAAGTAAATCCTGCGCCATATTCTTGAGACGCTTGTCGGAGCGCGCCGCAGCTGCCAGCGCACCCCAGCGCGGGATGTTGCGGTTCACCTCGGCGGGATCCTGGCCTGCAGTTACATGGCCGAGACGGGTATCCAGGTTCTGGCCTATTAATGCAAGCGGAATCTGGCGTGCCTCATAGTAGATCGGTACGGTGGCTTTGTCGATTTGCGATTGCAGGATATCGTAGGTGTGGATCAGGTCGCCGAACACCTGGGTGGTATCGGCTCCGCCCAGGCTGATGGGCGTACCGGTAAAACCCAGGCGCATGGCATTCGGCAGCGCATCCGACAGGTAGCGGGCATAGCCTTCCTTGAATCCATACTGCGAACGGTGGGCTTCGTCGGCGATCAGGATGACGTTCGGGCGCGTATTCAGGATGGGATGGTCGAGTTCTTTTTCTTGCAATGTGAATTTCTCGATGGTGGTGAAGATGACCTCACCGCCGGATGTATCTAACAGGGACCGCAGATCGCTGACGCTTACGGCCTGCCTGACGTTCCCCACCAGCAGGTGAGCAGCCAGGAATTGATCATGCAGCTGGTCATCCAGGTCATTGCGGTCCACTTCGATGACGAAGATCGGGTTTTCGAGTTCCGGCGCCCGCCGCAGGATGCCGACCAGGAAAGCCATCGAAAGGGACTTGCCTGACCCGGTGGTGTGCCAGATGACGCCGATTCGCCGGTCAGGGGAAGCCCCGGAGCGTAGACGTTGGTAGGTTTCCAGAGTCTTCTGCGCCGCAATCCGTACAGCAAAGAATTGGTGGTAGCGCGCCCCTTTCTTGGTGATCTTCTCGTTGACCACTTCGAACACCAGGAAATCGCGGATATATTGGAGCAGGCGCTCTTTTGGGAATAATCCCTCGATCAACGTTTTCATTGATCCGGTGGTGTTGGGTTCGACCTCGTATCCGTCGATGGATTTCCATGGGCTGAACCACTCCATCCCGGCCGTCCAGACGCCGTGCAGGCTGGTGATGCCGTCCGAGATGACGGTAAAAGCGTTGAAGTCGAAAACCTGTGGTATCTCGTAGGTGTAATGCTGGATCTGGTTGAAGGCATCCTCGACGGATGGCTTTTCAGAGTAGGGATTCTTTAATTCAAACAATACCAGCGGCAGCCCGTTGACGAAGATGATCACATCCGGGCGGCGGTCGTTCTGCCCGTGGATGGGGAACTGGTTGATCACGCGGAAATCATTCTCGGCCGGCTCGTCCCAATTGACCGGATAGATATGGCGGAATTCTGTTTTCCCGCCGGAAAATTCGACTTTGAGATCGAAGCCGCGCGTGAGCAGTTGGTGGAAAGCCAGGTTACGTCGCAGGGTATCCACCCCGTCAGGGCGGCTGATCATGTGCACTGCATCATCCAGTGCCGTGCCTGGCAGGTCAGAATACCGGTCATGGAGTGCCTGACGCAGTACATCCTTGAGCACCACTTCATCCCGGGAGCGTTCGATATCCATACCGAAAACGTGCTGGTATCCCAGCGCTTCCAGACGCTGGATGGTGGTGTATTCAAACTCGGTTTCCGTGCCATGATGAGTCATTATTACCCCACTTTGTAAAATTAGTGCCATACCAAACGATTTAATTGTTCAACAAGTAAATGAACCGTTGTAGAAGGTTTATCTGATTCTGGATTCTTGGGATTGTATTGTTCTAATAATTTATTCGCATTTCGTATTGCAATGGATTGCTTACCACTTAACTCATCGTAAATATCTTCGCTTTTTTTGTCATATTTATGCCCAAGGCAATCTGCCTGGCCTAAGCGATGACAATAGTCATCTCGTGTAATACCAGCTTCCAAATAATGAAAATGAAGGAAATACCAAAGCTCAAAAGCCTCGTTAGAATATGCTACTCGGATTCCATTGTTTTTTGCTAATTGAATTGCATTATTAAAATGCTGTGGCGTAAATGAATCTCTATCAAATACGACCCATACCTGATCATATTTTTTCTTTTTCATGAGTAGTATTGCTTCTTTTACCAACCCATCGGTGTTTGCACCTGGTCCTTCCACATCGACTACTGAATCAGGTGGAATTGGAAATTTTTTGAAATAATTTGGCTCCGTCTTTGCGCCTTCACATACAATTAAGAATTGCTGGCGAGGTTCAAACTGATTAATCCGTCGTTTGTATGATAGTCTACCTTCCTTCAGAAATCGGCGCTCGGGCATGCTCACTCCTCAATAATAACTTGATGAACATTTCCCAAGAATGGGACTGCACCATAACGCCCTTCGAAATAATCATTTTCAAATGATGCATCGTTGCGCACTTTTAATTCTGCAAGCGAATACAAATGGCTGCACCCATAATGATCTTTCTCAACAAACCAAATCTGATCGCGCCGAAAGATTTTATTGGATAACAAATTAGTGTCATGTGTGGTAAAGATCAACTGAGCAAACTTTGGATTTGTTTCCTTGGAATTGAACAATCCGATTAATGCCCGTGTAATCAATGGATGGAGTCTCGCTTCCATTTCATCGAAAAAAAGAATAGAACCATTTTTTAACACATCAATGAAAGGGCCCGCCAGATAAAACAATTTTTCGGTACCATCCGATTCGTGTGTTCTTAGTTTGAATACCTCAGATCCGACTGGATTGCCGCTCTCATCATATTTTTTGTGTGTCGTAAGGATGGAAATCTTAATATTTTCAGCTTCCCTTTGCATCACTCTTTTTAAGCCTGATGGGAGGTTGTCTGGAACAAGTGCCTTAACTTTATCGTCTTCCATTTTCTCGGAAGAGATATTCTCTATTCCCAAGTCTAAAGAGGTTACCAATTTGCTGATTTCCTGGCGATAACTTCCGTCGTCAAAGGAATGAAGGGTAAAACCTCTGTAGGATACGTCATCGAGTCCCGAGATCATCTTTACACTCATGAACCACCCTATTAATTTTCTCGTTTGTTGTCCATTCCATTGTGCCACAACAGAGAGAAATAACGCATTTGGGCGAGTTTTTGCTTCTAGGCCTTTTCCCTCTTTGAAACTTCTGGAGATATGAATCCCGGTTTCATCGCGAACAAATACGCGCGACTCCTTTTGAGAAGATGCAGCAAATAACCATTCAGAAATTACTTCGTTTCGGTTTACTTCGAATCCATAACGATACTTTATATTGTCCAACAGGAAGATGACTTGGAAAAAAGAGGGCTGACTTTCAGTTGTTGTGCTGAGACGAAAAGGTCTGATTGGTATTGGTTCATCGATTCCCGATTCTTTTGATGAATTGATTACAAATCGTTTCATAAAGGCCATCGCCCTTATGAAATTACTCTTTCCGCTAGCGTTCGCACCATAAATTGCCGTACTTGTCAGGAGGGTTAATTGGTCATCAACAATTATAGTATTATTTTCGTTTATTTTCGGGTCCCTGGCTTTTGTATTGGCCGCTACCATACTAAGTGTGACCGGCTCTTTGAATGATAAAGTATTGCCGACCGTAAATTCGATTAACATGGCATTATCCTTGAATTATTAATTTTATTTTTGTGAATTTTTCTCATTTTCTATCATTATATAGCAATTGTTCTCAAAGTCAATAGAACAAAATTTCCATTACAACCATATCAATCTTTTACTTTCACCTTTCCCGATCAGAGGGCAGGAAAAATTATGTTTCAATTTCCCATTCGATGTTCTCACCTTCCTCGATACCCACATATTCCCCAAAAAGATCGTCTTTCAAATCCAAGACCGCCTATGCCAGGAGGCGGGGATCAACATCGTGATGGTCGTCGGGCAATCCGCCATAAGCCAGATCGACCATGAACAGGAATCAGTTTACCTGCCCTTGACCGGTCAACTTGCGGTTGAGACGGTCCGTCGTTGGGAACCAGGCTGGCAAACAACCAAAGCGCGAGAAATCCGGGATTATCTCGACAACTCGATAGGCGTTCTGTGCCCAGGCATAGATATTAGCAAAATGATCGCCCCAACCATAGGAATCTGCGGATGGAAGTAAGTCGTAAATCGTATCTTCATTGTATTTGAGAAAACATTCAAGAATAGGCAAAATGGAAAAGGATGAACCATCGAATTCCTTGATTACATGGGGGATGTTTTGTCCCTTCCAATCCTGATGGGCCATGGGTTTACTCCTGAGTCACTGGCCTGGCTTGGTCAGGCCGTTTTTTGGTTTGATGCGAATCTCCCCGCTCAGCAGACGCGGCAGCAGCGCATCCCGGATACTCGCCAGCGTGACATTTTGTCGCTCGTTATTCTCAATCGCCTGGCTCAGGGGCGATATTCGGCGTTCAAACTCGGCAATCACTTTAGGCGGTGGAACAACAATTTTGATATTGCGGAATCCCGTACTACTGATTGAACCAAACAAAGTCCCTTCGCCTTCAAATACATCGAAATCATCTCGCAAAAAGTGCATGGCATAATACGTGTAAGACTGGCTGCCGCTCTTATGTCGAATGGATGCAAGACCACGCCCAATGCAACATTTTTCAATTGCCATGTTAATGTCACCTACCGGCGCGCGGACGCTTACCAACGTGTCGCCTGGGTTGGCAAATCGAGTTGGTGCCGTACAGTAAATGCGCGGTTTAGGGAAACGTGAGCCAAAATCTGTACGCCCTTGGTAAAAAGCAATGCCTTCGCCAATTTCGTTGTAAGTTTCTCCAGGTGGTGATTGTCCCATTATCAAGTTGAAAACTTCGTCGATTATCCCTATTTTCCATCCCATCGGAATCGCTTCCAACTCCGAATCAATAAACTCACCCGGAAACAGCGCGGCAATCTCAGCGGACATGCCAAAGGGAATGCGACCTTCACTTTTCGTTGTTACCGGATCAAAATCCACAAACCAGGATTTGAACAGGACCTGCGCCATTGCTTCGAGCGTGTGGTTCATACGCTGGTTAAGTTCGATCTTGTCATCCAGCGCGCCCAGGATACGGGCAATGTCGCGTTGTTCAGGGAGTGGGGGCAATGGCAAAGGTGTCAGTCGCAGGATTTCTTGGTTGAGGGACGGCATTGTCGCGCCGCCAGCATGGCGTAACACCCAATCTTTATAAGCGCTTGTTCCCAAAACATAAGAGATATATCGGGCGAAAATCTTATCATCAAGAAACCGTAAACGAATACAATCGCTTCCTTGTAACCAGCCAGCCTCCTCGGCTTTGATTAAGGCGCGTCTATCGACTGATCCTTTACGGCCAAAAAGAATATCATTTTCCAGCAAACGATAGCGGCTTAATCTTTGAACAGTTTCATCGTCAATTCTAGGCAGATCATCATGATTTAGTCGATTGTTTTCAATATGCTTTACAGCCACAACCGGAGTTCCGGTTGACCGATAAGATGATGCATGCAGTGTTGTCCCAAATGGGCCTGTTTGTAACTCAGCCAATCTATTATCGATTAGATGACCGAGTGTCACCATAATCCATGTGGGAGGCGTATTGCCATAAATCGGCTCAATAGAATTAGATGTCAAAACCAATTTCCTTTAGGGATTGGGTAATTTCATCACCAAGAGATTTAGAAACTAATAACTGTTGCTTTAATTCATTCACCAGGATTGGCATCTTTTCATCGAAAGATAAATCATCTTCGTCAATATCCCCTGAACCAACAAAACGCCCTGGTGTCAGAGAATATCTATGTTCAACAACTTCCTCCAATTGCGCTACCCGGCAAAACCCCGGCACCGCCTCCGGCACGCCTGCGCGCTTGAACTGCCGGTACACCGCCGCCACGTGCTCCAGGTCTGCCTCCGAGAGTTCCTTTTGCTTGCGTGAACCCGGGATCAGCGCTCCCAGTTTGCGCCCATCGATAAACAGGATTTCTCCTGTGCGTGGGCGAAAGCCCTTCTCACCCCGCCGGTTCTTCGAGAGGAACCACAGCGTACATGGGATCTGCGTATTCGCAAACAACTGACCGCTCAACGACACGATGCAGTCCACGTAGCCGCCCTCTACTAAGGCTTTGCGTACTTCCAGACGGGCCGTCTCACTATTCGAGAGTTCCCCCGTCGCCATCACGAAACCGGCCGTCCCACCCTCTTTCAGGTGGGATAAAAAGTGTAGCATCCACATCGTATTGGCATTGCGGGGGGAGAGCGGCAGCTTGGCACCGCCGATCTTCATGCGCAGGTCGTTGGCGGGGATCTTGTCCGCTCCCCAGCCGTTCTCGCCTTTCGAGCCATCGTTGAAGGGCGGGTTGGCCAGCACGAAATCGGCCTTCAGGGTTTCGTGCTTGTCATCCGTGTACGAGTTGCCCAATTGAATATTTCCGCCCAAACCGTGGATGAACAGGTTCATCCGGCATAAGCGGTAGGTGAAATCCTTCGACTCCTGCCCGTAAAACGACAGGCTCCCGCTGTGATGGGTGAACACATCCGACTGCACAAACATCCCTCCCGACCCGCAGCACGGGTCGAACACTGTGCCGCTTTCCGGTTCCAGCATTCGCACCAGCAGCCGGACAATGGAGGAGGGTGTGAAATACTCCCCGCCGCGTTTGCCTTCCGACGAGGCGAACTCGCCGATGAAATATTCGTACACCCGTCCGATCAGGTCTTCCGTGCCGTAATCGCGCTCAAAGATTTCCTTCGAGAACAAGTTGATCAGCCCGCTCACACTTTCCCGCTCCAGGTTGGAACCGGCGTAAATGCGCGGCAGCAAGCCTTTCAACTCGGGGTAGGTGGTCTCCAGCAGTTCCAGGATGGTATCCAGCCGCACCTTGATATCGTCCGCCTGGGCGTTCCTGCGCATGTTCTCCCATCGGGCCTCGTCCGGCAGGACAAATGCTCCCACCTGGCGGTACTCGTCTTGGTCTTCGAGCACGGAAGTATCGCCGAAATACTCACTTTTTGGTTCGGCAATCTGAAGCTTTAAATAGTCCCGTCTGCGTTCGTATCGCAGGGACAGGAACCGCAGGAAGATGATCGGCAGCACGTAGCGCTTGTAATCCGAGGGCTCGATCGAGCCGCGCAAATTGACTGCGGCCTGCCAGAGCTCCTTGAGCACATCGGTGATATTTCCATTTTGGGAACTGGTTTGGTATGTTTTTTGTCTTTTACCGCCTGGCATTTTCCACTCCCGTCATGAGGTTTTGCGGAATAATTACAGTATAACACTCCCATGGGGATGAAAGAATTGGTTCCAGAATAAGTATTTTATTATCCTTATTTATTATTTTTTCATCCTTACAATCCTCTTGACAAATCAGAACTAAAGTTCTAATATTATGGCCGACACAAAAGGCTTGCTTTCTAACCGCGCAAACTCTCCCCTCCCCATGAGCGCAGGCGCAGGGCTTTCCTCTTCAAATCCCTTATCGAATCTGGGCTGCTGCGCCTCAGCTTCTCTCCCCTCTCCAAATCTGTCTTTTGATTTGGGCCTGTACCCGAAAGGGCAGAGGAGCCGGGGGTGGGGTTGGTACCTGCCTCTAAAAATATATAAAGGAGCATATTTCCCCTATGGCCATCCCATTTCTTACCCCTCCTTCCGTCACCCCCCGCCCTCCCCTCCCGGCCCGCCGCCGCGGCGGCCAGCCCTCCAACCGCAACGCCCTCCGGCACGGTTTTTACTCCCGCCATCACCCTGCCTCCCTTACAAAACTCACTCAAACAATTGGCCGCTATCGTCAGATCGAGGCGCAGGGCGATCCGGTCGTCCTTGCCCGTGCCATCCCGGGTCTGCATAAGCAAATTGACGTATTGGATCACGTATGCACGGGCCTAATGGTTGCCGGGAATGTCTCCTTGTTTATCGCGTTGCACAAACTCGCTCTGAAAGCCATCAACACCTCCGTGCGCTACAAGCTCATTTTGCATAAGCGCTGGCAGCCCTTTCGCGACCTGCAATTTGTCGCCGGTCACGCCTTGGACCTCATCGCCTATGACTTCTGGGAACATCGCATCACCCGTGATGCTGATTCGTTTCGCAGCGATACACAAAAAAGTGACCTAAATTCCATTCCATCTGGGGAATCCCTCCTCCCGGCCATTTCCGAGCCGGATTTTCCTTTCCTCAGCCCGCCGCAATGGCAACTCCTCCAGCCCTTGCTGCCTGCCCTGAGCCTAGTCGAAGGGCCTGCCCAGCCTGCACCGGTGACGAAGGCACCGGCGAGCAGCTTGCCCCTGCAGGGGGAAGTCGAAGGGCCCCCCTCTCCAAATCCGCAGGATTGGGGGAGGGGCCGGGGGTAGGGTCGGGGTGAGGAATTGGGGATCGCGAAGCAACTTGTCCCCGAAGGGGATCCCGTAGCGTTGCGAAGGGAGGGCCGGGGGTGGGGTCGGGGTCGCGGCCGCCCTCCCGCCGGCCCATTGGAAATGCTTGATGCCATCTTCTGGAAAACCGCCCACCACGCCCGCTGGCAGGACCTGCCGGTTGGCTATCCCTCCATGTTTACCTGCCGCCGCTACTACCGGCGCCTTTTCCGCAGTGGCCGCCTGTTCACTCTCTACCGTGCCTTGTATAAAGATCTCCACACGCGTGGCCAGGTCGATCTCGCCGCCCTGGTCGCCCAGGATTGTTTTGAGATCAAGGAGAACACAGTGGCCATATCCCCCGGCATCGAAGAAACTTGGCAGATGCGCACCGCCCTGCTCTTCATGCAGCCAGGCTTCTATATGGTTCGTCATCTCCGTTGTGAAAAAGAGCAGGAACGCCGCCGCCGCTTCCGCGTTAGTTCCCTGGTAATGGACCGGCTTGGCCGCATTCGCCACGTCTCCACCCGCCCTTCCCCGGTTCAGCCGCCCCCTCCCGAACCCGCATTCACTTTTATATCCCCGGACCAGGTTCTTAAATCATCAGGATTGCACAAATGACACCGAATCTTCCCCCTCCAATAACGCCATTCTCCGCCAATCCTCAATCCACAATTTCTTCCTCTTCCCTTGTTCTTTTCTTGGTATCCTTTGTGTCCTTTGTGT
>Ga0187853_10003246_pt1 | contig 12716 bp, 11 predicted proteins | sample June2016WEW_6_10_2_FD_132417 | JGI IMG/M metagenome (GOLD analysis project Ga0187853, IMG submission 132417) | Peatland microbial communities from SPRUCE experiment site at the Marcell Experimental Forest, Minnesota, USA - June2016WEW_6_100 | ecosystem: Environmental > Terrestrial > Soil >... | reverse complement strand
GCTGTCGGTAGAACGTCGCCGATAAATCTCGTCGTTTTCAGCGGCTTCTTCCCGAATCCGGTCGGCGAGTTCAGGGGGTAGCCCTGACAATTCATGCTCATCCACGTTTGAATCTCCTACCATTGGTTCAGTCTCGGAATTTCGGAAATTTCTGCCGCTGAAGGCAACTCATTCAGCACTCGCAGCCCGTGATCTCGTTTCACTCGGCGTGCAATAGCATTGCCTTGATCGGGCCAACGCTATCGGCCTCGCGAGCCTCCGCTAGTTTAGAAAGAGTATTACTAGCATTCAGCAAGCCTCCGATCGCCGGGCCGTGGAAGGAAGGCAAGCCACCGAAGTGCTGGTGAGCCTCTCCATTCGTATGACCAAAGAAGCGCGAGAACGAGCCAAAAGACCGGCTCCGTATGGGATTGATAACTTACGTTAAAGACCATAATAGCGGCCATTCCAGATGCAGCGCCCTTCCTCCCAATGATTGGGTAAACCAGGAGAAACATCAAAATCAGAAACGCGGGGAATCCCATTTCAGCTAGAGCCGTTACATATAAGTTATGAAAGTTTCCGCGTTTATCGTTACCAAAGAAATCCTCTAGGACTTTGGGGGCAGCTGCGAATCCAATGCCTGCAACGATAGTTTTTGTCGAGGTTAACCAAGTCTCAAAACCTCGTTGGATCAAGAGAATGTGACTTTCTCCGGAGCTCCCTTGATCCATCGACATCTTGGCAGAAACGGCATCTGAGATTTCCCATGCTTCCGCCAGGCCAACAATTTCCTTTTCGTATACAACACAAAGGAGCGAACTAACGATGGCAATTGCTGCTATCCGAACTAAGACTCGCCGCGACACCAAACGCGTCCAGAAAGTGCTCGAGGATAGGTAATATGCCAACCAGCAGAGCGTACCAGATCTCGACAAAGTCAAAAGAACAAGTAGTGCGATCGCAAAACGAAGGACCGGCGTGTAGCGTGATTTAGCAGCAAACCTGTCGAGCAACACCAAGTACATGGTTAACACAAAACCGGAGCGGTTGGAGTCAAAAGTGGTTCCAGCTAGCGTCGGCACCCAAGGTCCCAAAGTACTGGGGGCAAATGTCAATTCTAGCCATGGACCGGATCTCTGGGCATCTATGACAACTCCATGGGTCCACGCGATGCACTCTCCGATGCAAAAAATTACATATACGAGCAACGCGAACATAACAGAGCATACGATCAGCCTTTCCTGTGCCGGCTCTGCCAAGATCTGCAGCGAAATGCAATATCCCAAAACAGCCAGAAGCAGCATGTCACAAAAAGCCACCACGCTCCGTTCCGGGTCTAGACCTAAGGGAATTGAAGCAAAGCAAAAAAGCAGAAACAGGCTGGACGCGGCAAGGAAAGGCACTTGTCGACGAATAGGCGGCGTAATTGCAAGATGCAACCTTCCGCGCAGTCCCGCGCGTAAGAGATGCACCAAAACGACCAGGGGCGCAAGAACCAGAAACGGAGTGAGTATAAACGGACCACGGCCTCCAAATAGATCGATGCGGTCGGCGCCTATCAAGCCGATGCTTCCAACCAGGAAAATGTATTGAAGCTTTCGCAACATAAGCACTACAACATCAGGGTCTTCTACGAGACACGGGATCGTCTCACGATAGTCTTGTATCCTTGCCCAATTACTTATGCGACGCGAGAACTACACTAAACGTCACGCGAAATGCTCCGTTAAGACCAGGAGCCGCGACAAAGGAACCGTGGTGCCACTCTTGCGCGCTTCATGCAGAATACCAGCAGTCCCAAGATGAGTTGAGACCTCACTTTTAATCTCGTAAAAGTACTTAGCCTTACCCGCCCAGTTACATTTGTCGAGTGCCGCCGATATGCCACCAGAGGTTCAGAGATGTACTTTGTCTTACCGCCAATCAGCGCGTTGATGCACCCAATCCAAGTGTCATGATGCACTTCTGCTGCGGGCGGAAAGGGCAAGGCGCTTCGCAGCAGGGTCGAGCGAAATGCCATCGTACATCCATGGAACTTCCCAATCAGCACATTCGACCATAGTCCAGGCCGGAATCTCCCTCGCTTAGCGTAAAAAGAAGCGCCGATCTTATTTCCATTCTCATCAATGAGTATCGCGTCGCTTGCGACCAGCATCAGGTCAGGGTCACGGACGAACACATCCAAAACCGCTTCCACCTTTTTCTCTAACCAAAGATCATCCTGATCGCTAAGAAACACGATCTCCCCGGAGGAGCGGGCAAGGGCCGTCTCAAAGGAACGGAGGATGCCTTTGTTCTCAGTATTCCGTATTACTTGGAGACGAGGATCCCGCAGGGCGAATATTTTGCCGCATGTACCGTCCGTGGACGCGTCATCAACAACAACGACCTCATCATCATCAGACAACTGTTCAAGGATGGAGCGTAGTTGCAGGGCGATGTAGCCCTCACCCTGGTAGGTTGCGATGCATACTGAGAGCTTTGGCCTAGAGCTCAATCTGCTTGCCCACTTTTCCGCTCAGAGCGTCTGCCGTGCCTGCTATCATCGCGCGAAACTTCCTCCATTTGTTGTCCTCCGCTAACACAATTTTGACGGCGTCCAGAAGCATTGACCTGCTCTCTCGCCACGTCCAAGCCCAGTCAGCCGCCGCGTAGCGCATCAACAGCCGCAGGCGATTGCGGGTCATATAATAGCGGCGGCCGGCAGAATGGTTTGTCACTCCGAACCGCATCCCAAGGAAGCGATAATATTTAGTTCGCCCTAGGGAGTGAAAAAGTACCGCAGACGACTGAAGAATCAACATTCCTTTCCGCCGAGCGCGGAGACAGAATTCAGTGTCGGCGGCATCCATGTAATGGCTTTCATCAAGAAATCCAAGCTTTAGAATTGTGCTTGATGGTATCGCGCTCCCCGAAGACATGGCTGCAAGTATCTCGCCATTGCCCGCACGCTTTAACCGCTCGTTGACGCCAGATTCACGGTCTACGTAGCTCGGAGCGATGAGCGCAACCTTTTCGGGATGCGGAGCTTGTCGATATGTCTCCAGCATCTGCAAGATAAATCCGTCGGATACCCGGCTGTCCTCGTCAAATGTGAACACCCAATCGCACTTGGCTTCTATAGCATATTTAATGCCACGATTTAGAGAGGCCGCAATCCCAAGATTCTGTCGATTGCGAATCACCTTGCAGCCCATACCAGTCTCCAGTTCCTGGAGAAGCTGTTGGGTCCCGCCCGAAGAACCATTATCAACCACGACAACATGGCCGACCTGTGCGGCGACGGCTATAATATTGTCAACGAATGTTGGATGAGGGTTGGTCGTAACAATCACGGCGCAGACAGATCGCGCAATCATTTTCCTCGCTCCTCCTGGAGATGGGCCTGATTCTATTGACTCGCGAGGCGCTCGATTCTGTCCTGCGAACCATTCCAATTCAGAACGATGCTACGGCCGGACTTGAATTCGACGGGACTCGCTTCCGGTCGTTCTTCTGCCGTCAGGCAAAACGCTATCGCTCATCCTAGAATTGATGCTACAGCAGTTAGCTAGTTATGATCAATGCAGAATCCGGAGAGGCAGTTGAAACGGCAAGCGTCCATGGTGATTACTGTTGGCAAGCAAGACTAGCGTCTAGCCATCCTGGTCGAAGAATAGGAGGGCAGTCTCGGTTGCTCTCGATCCGGCACGGCGCTCGCTGGGCAATATGATTATGCGCAGCTTGATGTTCGGCGGTTTGCGCCAGGTTCTTATAGCACCCGCTCCATTTGTCATGACTCCCCTTATTCTTCATAGAATTGGAGTCGCGGGGTACGGCACGTGGCGGCTTTGCTTGCGTTTGACAATCGAACCCCTGCTTCTAGGGCATACTCCACGCCAAAGTTGAGATCGACAGAGATTCTGATGATTGCGAATCACCTTGCAGCCTAGACGCGTCTCCAGATTATGGAGGTGCTGTTCCGATTCGCCAGGAGGATCCCTTATCACCCAGACAACGCGACCAGCCTGCGCTGCAACCGCTACAATACTGTCGAAGAATGTTGCATGGGGATTGTACGTAACAATCACCGCGCAAACAGATTGCGACTCGCTTTGCCTGCTCCTCATGGGGGTCGTACCGATTGTATTGACTCACACGCGGCAAAACAAGGAATGTGGGCAAAGGACCGATCGGGCTCTCCGGAACTAAGAGTCCTGCTGTGATCCTCACCGCGGGTGCGGCATGACTTTTAGTCGATGGGCCCGTCTGGACGGAGAGACATTGGGCATTTCAGTGGCGATGTGCACTTTTAACGGAGAGCGGTTTCTCAGCGCACAGCTTGAGAGCATCGCCGCCCAAGATAGGCTTCCGGACGAGCTCGTGGTCTGCGATGATGGTTCGTCGGATAGATCCGTCGAAACTGTAAGGGAGTTTGCGCGGCACGCGGCGTTCCCAACTCGGCTTGTAGTTAATGACAAGAACCTCGGATCAACCAAGAACTTTGAGAAGGCAATTTCGCTATGTCACCGTGCGATCGTTGCGTTGGCAGATCAAGACGATGTCTGGTATCGGCACAAACTCCGGCGGATCGAGCAGGCCCTGCTGCGGACGAGCGCAACAGTGGCCGTTTTCAGCGATGCCGATCTGATTGACTACGATTCACGGCCGCTGGGACTGCGCCTCTGGAAAGCCTTCTCGTTCAATGCTGCGGAGCAAGGCCGGTTTGCGGAAGGTCGCGCGTTGAACGTGCTGGTGAAACATCCCGTCGTGACCGGCGCCACCATGGCATTCCGCAGGGACCTCTTCGATATCGTTGCTCCCATCCCCGCGGAAGATATTCACGACAGGTGGATATCCTTCCTCCTGGCAGCACGGGGACAGTTCGGAATAATTTCTGATCCACTCATGCAGTATCGCGGGCACGAGGGGCAACAAGAGGGTCTTCCACCGCTGCTCCCGCGGGACCTGATGGCACAGGCCAGGAGCAGAGGGGCAAACTATCACCTGGAGGAGATCGAACGTTACCATCGGCTCTCCGATAGGCTTGGAATGCGCAAGGCGGATTTCCCACACGCAGAATACGCGCAAAAGGAAATCGAGAGAAAAGTTTCTCATCTTGCGAATCGAGCGAGGTTGCCGCGTTCGAGGGTTGCACGGATCCCAAGCGTTCTCCGGGAAACTGTTAACCGCAGTTATTGGCGTTACTCGGCGGGATGGAACAGTATCGCGAAGGACCTGGTGATTCGCTGAAGTGGGCGGCGAAGCTGATTGCCAAGGAGCAAAAAACATTGCCCTTCCGGATGTTCCTTCAGAGGCCCTCTCGTTTGCCCATTCTTCCGGTCAGGGCATCCCAAGTTCCCAGGAGGATGTTGCGGAACTTGCGGGCGCGGTCTTCCTCGATGAGCAAGCACGCTATCGTCTCCTTAAACTGCGCGTAAGCACCACTCACAACCCAACTGGGAAATGAACGAAAATATTTCCGACAAAAAACAATGCGATTGCGCGTGATGTAATAGCGTCTCGTGGCATTGTGATGAGTGGGGTGGAACGTATGGCCCAGGATGGTGGTGCTTGTGGGGTTGCCTGCCGCATGTAGCAATATCGCCCGCTTTGAGTCGGCGACAAGATAGCCCGCAGCTCGGATGCGAAAACTATACTCCCAATCTACGCCGTCGATGAAGTATTCCGATGCAAACCATCCGATCTTGTCGAATATCCACGCAGGCATTAGGGATCCCGAAGTCAGGGGTAACAAAGGGCTGCCGTCGCTGGCGCGCGGCACGACTGCCTCGAGGCGGGTCGCTGGGTCCACATACCGGGGGTGAATCGAACCCACGCGTTCGCTGTCGGGATGGGACTCCCATGCGGAGAACATCTGCCCCATAAAGTCCTCGGTGATTCCGCTGTCCTGGTCGAAGAGAATAACCCAGGGATAACCCTGTCCCTTCGCCCAGCGCACGCCTCGATTCAGGGCTTCGGCAATGCCGAGGTTCTCCTTGTTCTCGATCAATTGAATACCGAGGGTCTGGCTGGTGACTCGCAGCGGGTCAACCTCACCGGCGTCGGAGCCATTGTCCACTACAACCACTCCCTGCACCTGAGCAAGAACGTTGGACAGGTTTTCAAGCATCTTGGCACTCGGGTGAAAGGTAACAATCACCGCACAGACAGAATCCGCCGTCATTTGGCCGGTTCCCATGAGAGTCGGAGTATTCGCGTTGAGCCAGCTTCAGCCAGAAATACTAGCAGAAGGGTAATGGCTCGCAACCTCCAGCGGTATGCGCGTGGAATTCAAGATATAGCCTTGCACGCGGCTATGACTTCCTGAAAAGAATCGATCCGGCACGTTGTAAAATGCAACAAGGTGGTCGAGAGCTCCGGACCGCTCCGCACAGGAGAGACATTGAGCCTTAGTATTTCAGTGGCGATGTGCACCTTTAACGGACGCCGATTTCTCAACGCGCAACTGGATAGCATCGCGGCCCAAGATAGGCCTCCGGACGAACTCGTGGTCTGTGACGACGGTTCGTCGGATGGCAGCGTCGAAATTATTAGAGAGTTTGCGCTGCGCTCACCCTTTCCCACCCGGCTCGTTGTTAATCAGAAGAATCTCGGATCGACCAAGAATTTCGAGAAGGCAATTTCGCTTTCTCAGGGAGAGATCGTCGCTCTGGCGGACCAGGACGATGTTTGGTATCGACACAAACTAGACACGATCGAGAAGGCATTCCTGCAATCAAGCGAAATAGTTGCGGCGTTCAGCGATGCCGACATGGTTGACGACAAATCGCGGTTGCTGAAGTTTCACCTGTGGCCCACCTTTTGTTTCGATCGGGCGGAGCAATCCCAGTTTGCGAAGGGCAACGCTGTGGGCGTTCTGACTATACATCCCGTGGTCACAGGCGCCACCATGGCATTCCGGAAGCAGTTCTTTGAGCCAATGGCTCCCATTCCGGCGAATGAAATTCATGATAGCTGGATATCTTTTCTGCTGGGTGCCTGTGGGCGGATTGAGCCCATCGCGGAACCCCTCATGCAGTATCGCCTGCACCAGGGGCAACAAATAGGTACAGGATCTCTGACTATGCGAGGACGAATAGCACAGATCGGACGCAACGGCGTAAGCTTTTACCTCCGGGAGATTGATCGCTTTCAACAGCTTTATGACAGGCTGGAAGAGCGCAAGGCGGACTTCCCATACGCAGATGGTGTCCAAAGAGAGGTCGAGAGGAAAATCTGTCATCTTGAGCATCGAGCGTGGTTGCCGCGTATGAGAATTGCGCGGATCCCGAGGGTTCTTCGGGAGGCCCTTAACGGCGGTTACCGGCGTTATTCGGGAGGGTGGAGGAGTCTCGCAATTGATTTGGTGGTTCGCAGATAACCTCTCTGTGGGCAGAAAGAGATCGGTGGCATCTGTCCTGCTCATTAGGACTCGGCTGTAGCGAGCCGGTTCTTGATGAGGCACACCAGATCATTTCGCTCTTTGCTGTTCAGCCAGCCAAACCAGGCAAAGACCTAAGGTACTGAGGCTCCAAACGATTATCAATCGTGGACTGAGACTTATGCGAGTAGACGACCACCATAGCGGGAGAAGCACGACGGACGGAATGGCAATGATTGCCGGCTGAAGCAATCCTCTCAAGAACAGCCGTGAACGTGAGATCGCAAGTGTCTGTTGGGTGAAGTGCATGCTTATCGCAAAATGCAGTAACACGCTGACGAACGAACCAAACACTGTACCAAGCGCTACGCCAATCGCCCCAAAACGGCTGGCCAGGTAGACACTGCTGCCCATATTCACGACGGCTTCGGTTACCGCAGCTGCGGTGGCTGCTCCCTGCCTGTCGGTCCCACAAATCATGGTTGTATAAGGCAGACACAAATTGCGAATAACATTTGCGAAAACGAGAATGCGGAGATATCGGAGCGTGTGTAGAGCGTTCGCCGAACCAACCCAAAGACGCAGGACCGGAAAGCCGCAAACAATTAGTGGCAATCCGGTCAAAAGCAGAGCGCCAGTACAGTAACGGGTAGTCCTCGCCAGAAAATCACCCAATTCTGAAGCCGAGCGCTGTGCGCTCATGGCGGAAGATGCGGGCAGCAGCGGACCAATCAACGACGATATGATAAGCAATAAAAAATTCGTCGGCGTGGTCGCAATGGAATAACACGCGGTTTGCACATAGTCGTAATGGCCCACGATGGTGACGTCGAATCCGGCGACGCACAACATCCCAATAACCGATATGGATTGCAACGAACAGTAACGAGCCATGTTCTTAAGAACACGATAGTCAACAAAGCCAATGGATATCTGGACGTGGGATGCCCTCCTGCGCCATGCAGACAGTTGCAACAAGCCAATTAAAACGTTGACTAAGGCGACGGCAACCCCCATCGCTGCGAGATTGCCGTGGAGAGCGACGACGGTAAGGACGGTTGCGGCAAACGAAACCCGGTTGACGATTGAGATCGTCATCGGAATCCAGTAACGCTGAAGTCCGAGAAAAACAGCCGAATATACGGAGCAAACCAGCGTGAACGACAGAGAATATCCAACCAGTATCACGCTGATGCGGACATCATGGAAGAGATTCGCCGGCATGGTGCTAAACAGCCGTGGGACTTGCCATGCGAGAACGGAGGTGAAAACTAAGCCCAGAATTCCGGCCAACACCATGAGGGTAAATCCGGCTCTGGCATGGCGTCCCGCGCCGGCATGGTCACCCCTTGCATCGTATTCGGCGACGAATTTGGCAACTGCCGTTTGTATCCCCAGGTCGAGATAGGACACATAGGCCGCGAGTTGGAGGATCAGTACCCACGCGGCGTACGTCTTAACCCGCAAATGGTGGGTCAGATAAGCAGGCAACACTAGCGCGACCCAGCGCGACCACAGCAACACGTGCCAAGCTGGCCCCGATGTTCCTGGAAATGGTCGCAGCAAGCGCGCTCGGTGTCGGGCCCTCGCCGGACAAGTTTGGTTTTATGGTAGAGACTTCACTCAAGTTATCGGTCCTGAGGCCAATCATCGGCTACTGGATGGCTATTATGGGGAATTCTCAAATCATCCTGGAAACGCACCAACATCACTTGTATTCACCACTTATCGAAGAGCCGCATTGAGAACAATATACCAAGCAGTTAGGCGATGAGGAAATAACACGGATATAGAGGGGCGGCTCAATGAGAATAGCTTAAACGACCGCGTTAGGCAGGTGACTTCGTGGCGGCCTCGGCGGGCTTGCGGCGGGCGTAAATCAGGCCAGTAGTGACGCCGAGCACCTGCGCACAGGCCCGCGCCGCGAGCAGGACCGGGGAAAGCAGTCCGACGAGCGGATCTTTCCTGATCGCCCGCAGCGCGAACGGCACAGTGCTAACCAGAAAAGTAGTCAGCACCAGCGCTGAGGCGGACACGGCCGGCCGCACAGTCAGGTCAAAGGCTATGGCAAGCAACAGCGTGGGGGCGAACAGAAGCTGGAGTTTCATAAGTTGCGGCGTGTGGCTGTCCTTCATGGCCTTGCCGGGGTTCTTGCGTACAGCGAGGACGCGCCAGAAAGCGAATTTATATTTCTTCTTGAGGTATCGCCATAGTGTATCGGGGTGCGTGTGGTAGACGATCGCCGCGGGGGCGAATGTCATCTGCCAGCCGCGTGCGGACATGCGGTAGGAGAGTTCGACATCCTCAGCGCATGCCAATGGGAAAGAGGTGTCGTAACCTGTCATCTCCAGGAAGCGGTCCCGGCGAAACGCGGCGGAGTAGGTGTCGATGAAGTCGATACAGTCGAGACTGGCCAGCAGGCGATAACGATCCTCGTACTCGATCTGCACGAAACAAGCAGTCAGACTCTTTTGGTGCGTGCGGTAGACTCCCTTTACTCCGACGACCTCCGAATCTTCGAAGGGCTCGAGCATGGCATCCAGCCAGTCCGGCATGGGCACGCAATCATCGTCGGTGAAAAGGATAATCTTCCCGCGGGCCTCCAGCGCACCGCGATTGCGCGCCGATCCCGGCCCGGCATTCGTCTGAGTGATGAGGCGAACGCCAGAATAGCGCTCGACCAGGTGCCCCGTGTTGTCGGTTGAGCCGTCGTCGACGACTATGATTTCTGCACTCCGGCCCGCCGTCTGCCGCAAAAGTGCATCGAGACAATTGCCAATTCGCAGGGCGCCGTCATACGTCGGAATGATGATCGATATTGACTTGTCTTGGATGGGCACTTCAGCTGCTGCCTTCCATGCTAGACGGCACGGCTAAGATTAGCGTCGCAAACGGGTCGCGTGTATTTCGCGCCGAACCCGCAAGCCAACGGTCCTAGTCGCCGCCTTGAGGACTCGGAGTTGCTGTTACTCGATGCTGTTCTGGCGGGATCTGCCGGGGCAAGTCCGTTTTCTCGTGTTGGCTACCGCGTAACAGATACTTCGAGAGCGTGATGAAGCCCTTAACATTACGCTGCAGTTCGCGGCGATCTTTCAGCGACTGCTTGAGCTTGTACAGAAGATAGGAGGGACTGAGATAAAAGCTACGACGCGCCCGATCACAGAAACTGACCAACTGTTCGTGCGTGATATTGGGCAGGGTAACAACGCTGTTGTGGAGCCCGTCCCTGGTTAACCACGCACCCCAGTCTTCTATCTGGATGTAGTCCCGCCTCTTGGCTTCTTCATAAGCGGTCGTACCCGGATACACCATGATGGGAAAGAATTGGGCGGTGTCAGGTTGGAGTTTCTTGGCGAAGCTCAACGTCTTTTCCATGCTGGCGGGGGTCTCGTTCAAGTTACCGACCATGAAGCAGCCGTGCACCATGATGCCCGACTCCCGGCAGCGGCGGACAAAGCGATGGGCCTCTTCGTGATACTTCGCATCGCGGCGGTCATCGTTGTTCTTCTTCATGCCATTGATGACTTCCACGTCGCCGCTCTCGAAGCCGACGCAGAATAGACGGGCCCCAGCCTTGTGTAGCGTTGAAAGCAGTTCGCCTTCGGCACCGATGTCGGCGCGGCAGTTGGCGTCGAATGGCAGCTGGTTGCCGCGGCGGATCAGTTCGTTAGCCAACTCAAGTGTGCGCGGCTTACTGATGATGAAGGTATCGTCTTCCAGCATGACAGTCTTGATTTCGGGCATTTCGCGGGCGACGAAGTCGAACTCGTCGGCCACGTTCGCCACCGACCGGTAGCGCATTTTGTGCCCGCTGAAGGTCTGCGGATAAACACAGAACGAACAATGATAGGGGCATCCGCGGCTGGTATCGAAGACGACCAAGGGCCACAGCGAGTGGCCATAGAAGTAATCGGGCGTATGCAGAAAACGCTTATAGACCTCGGAGACGAAAGGCAGCTCATCGAGATTCTGGATGGCTTCGCGTGGCGTGTTGCTGACAATCTCTCCCGTCGCTGCGCGGCGCCATACCAGGCCATCGATCGCAGAAAGGTCAGCGCCGCAGGCTTTCGCTTCCAGCCAGTCGCGCACTGTGTATTCGTACTCGCGTATGGCGACAGCCCCCAGGGCAGCTGACATAGCGAGCGTCTCTTTAGGTAGGGACGATACGTGCCGTCCGACCAGCAGCAGATGTAGAGACGGCTTCCCGGCAACCAGAGATTCGATGACGCTAACGTCGTTGAGGATACTGGGTGTAGAGGTATCGCAGACTACCGCTTCGATGTTCTTGGCTGCGATCCGGTCGATGACCGCCTGCACCGAATAACCGGCTGCGGGGGCGTCGACCAAGTCCACGTCATGACCACTCTGGATTGCGACCCCGGCGGCATGAGCCAGCCACTTGGGGTAATACAGCGTTCCACTCTTGGTAACCGCGGGACTGCGCTGCTCCCGAGAAAATCGGGGGTGGAAGGGTGGATTCAAAAACAAGACACGCATAGGTGAAGTATATCTCAAGCGTATCAAACCTTGCCGCAAATACTGGAAGGTCCGCTATCAACCTTGATTACTAAGGGCATCAAGCCCGTACATAAGGGGCCTGGGATCAGCCGCGCAACCAAACGCTACACGGTATCTCATTTTGCCTTCCAGAGCCCCTTGATTGCGCGCAGGCGCTGCCTATTCTCCGGCAGCTCGAAGGCATAGTGCAAACTTTCCCGCAGCCAAGTCCAGAACACGGCAATGAAGAAAGCGAAAATCGTGGCCCCTATCACAATCAGGGCTCGGTGTGGGGAGGATTTCCTATCCGGAGGCACGGCAGCATCCACCACTTGAATGATCGAGCCCTCCCGTGCCTCGTCGAGTTTGGCGACTTCGAATTCCTTCGCCAACAGCTCGAAGACGGTCTCCTGGTATTTGAGGTCGCGAAACCGCCGCAGGTACTCCATGCCGGATTGTGTCACTCTTCCCTTGGAAAGATTGATGTCTGACCCGGTGTCGTGCTGCGATCCCGCCAGGTGATCGAGCTGCGACTGGAGAGCAGCAAGCTCCTGTTTGGCGAGAACGACATTAGGATTGTCGTCGGTCGCGAAGGATCGCATGCCTTCAATCTGCACTTCTTTGGCCACGACCTGGGCGCGCAAAACGGCGGCGGATTCGATCAGTGATCGTGCCTGACTGTCGATCTGCAGAACGCCGGTGGATTGTTCAGTCTTTGTCATGGCCTCTTCTGCCTCGGTTAGCTTGTCTTTGGACTGCTGCACTTGCTGTTCAAAGAACAGCCGGCGCCGCGCAGCCTCGGTTATCGCCAGCGAGGCGGAGAGTTTTCGGAACTCTTCCACGTACCCATTGGCCAGTTCGGCAGCCCGCTTCG
>Ga0187853_10003236_pt1 | contig 12741 bp, 10 predicted proteins | sample June2016WEW_6_10_2_FD_132417 | JGI IMG/M metagenome (GOLD analysis project Ga0187853, IMG submission 132417) | Peatland microbial communities from SPRUCE experiment site at the Marcell Experimental Forest, Minnesota, USA - June2016WEW_6_100 | ecosystem: Environmental > Terrestrial > Soil >... | reverse complement strand
CCCTCCCCCCATCCGATGGGGTGAGGAGCCCGCCCGCGGTCTCGCGGTCTCGCTCCCGCCTTTTTGGAGCTTTACGTCTTCCACCTGCGGTGGTACACTCAACTCACGCGTTGGTTTTCGACGGGCTCCCGGCCCCGGTGCTCCAAGGAGCGCCGTGCCAGCGACTCCAGACTTTCCTGCCGCGTCTTTGCCTTCCGTGGAATGGGAAGGTATTTGGATCGATTTGTTTATGTCACAACCTGTCATCATTCAGGGTGGCATGGGCGTTGCGGTCTCGGGCTGGCCGCTGGCGCGCGCTGTGTCACGCTTGGGGCAGCTTGGCGTCGTCTCCGGAACGGCGCTGGCCGTCATCCTGGCCCGGCGGCTCCAACTGGGCGACCCGGGCAGCGAGCTTCGCCATGCCCTGGCCCGGTTCCCTTTCCCGCGCATGGCCGCCCGCGTCCTGGCAGATGAATTCCTGCCCGGCGGCAAATCCGCCGCGGCGCCTTTCAAACTCACGCCGGTGCCCGACCTCAGACCCTGCCCTGCGCTGGTGGAACTGACTGTCGTCGCCAACTTCGTCGAAGTCTTCCTGGCCAAGGAAGGCCACGCGGGCTTGGTGGGCGTCAACTACCTCGAAAAGATCCAGCTCCCCACGCTCCCCTCGCTCTACGGCGCCATGCTCGCGGGCGCAGACTACATCCTCATGGGCGCGGGCATCCCCCGCGCCATTCCCGGCGTGCTGGACCTCCTGGCCCGAGGCGAGCCGGCTCAACTGCACATCGACGTCGAAGGCGCTCTCCCCGGCGAGGAGCACTTCGCGACGTTCGACCCGCGCAGCTTTTGCGGCGGCGTTGTGCCTCAACTCAGGCGGCCCCAATTCCTGGGCATCGTCGCCTCCGCCACCCTGGCCATGACTCTGGCCAGGAAGTCCAGCGGACGCGTCGATGGCTTTATCGTCGAAGGTCCGACTGCCGGGGGACACAACGCTCCGCCCCGTGGCCCGCTCCAACTCAGCCCCGAGGGCGAACCCGTTTATGGCCCGCGCGACGTGGCCGAGTTGGAAAAAATTCGCGCCCTCGGGCTCCCCTTTTGGCTGGCTGGCTCATACGGTCGTCCCGGCAAACTCGGCGACGCGCTCGGCCTCGGCGCCGCGGGGATTCAGGTCGGCACCCCCTTTGCCTTCTGCGAAGAATCGGGTATCCAACCCGAGCTCAAGCGGCAAGTCCTGGCCCTCAGCCGCCTCGGCCAGATCCGGGTCTTTACTGACCCGGTCGCTTCACCCACCGGGTTCCCCTTCAAAGTGGCCCAAATCCAACACACCCTCTCGGACCCCGTGCTCTACCAGGACCGTCCCCGCATCTGCGATCTCGGCTATTTGCGCCACCCTTACCGCAAAGCCGATGGCACCGTCGGCTACCGCTGTCCCGCCGAGCCGCTCGAGGATTATCTGCGCAAAGGCGGGGCCGCCGAACAAACCCTGGGCCGCAAATGCGTTTGCAACGCTCTGCCCGCAACCGTGGGCCTCGCCCAAGTGCGCCCTGGAGGGCCAGCCGAGTTGCCCCTGGTCACCGCCGGCGACGACCTGGCGCACCTCGCCCAATTCCTTCCGCCCGACGGCGATTCCTACTCCGCCGCCGACGTCCTCCGCCAGCTCCTGCCGCACAAACAGAGCACCTCCTCGCGCGCCGCCCTGGGCGTAGTATGCCTCCAAACGGAGTAAATGAGCCGTTGCTCGGCCTCGTCACATCAGGACGGAACGATGATTCTCCGGCAGAACGGCTCCGGCCACTCCGCTGGAGTGGGATTAAAAACCGTCGTTGGCATTGCGGCGAGCGCGGGGGTTGGCTTCGAGTAGTCGAACTCCGCTCGACGCAACGGAGAGTATAAACGGGTTAAGGTCGCGAACAAGTTGGAGGCGCAACTGGCGCCGCTGGGCCGGCCGGAGTTGAAGCACATCCAGGTGCCAATCGAGGTCTATCGCGTGGTCCTGCCGTGGCAATGGGGAACGCCGACGCGAGCGGCTTCGGGCCGTGTTCGCACGCTTCAGGGGTCCCGAGCATTCGCTGTCTCACCGACCCGGGGCCCGACCATTCGCCCTCAGTGTCGGCGGATGGAAAACGAGTGTGCTTCAGCTCCGACCGCGATGGGACGGACCGAATCTGGGTCAAGGAGATTGGGTCCGGCTGGGAAACTCCCTTAACCAGCGGCCCGGATGACTTCCCGCGTCTCTCGCGGGATGGCAGCGCGGTTCGGTTTACCCGCCTCGGCGCCAAGCGCGCGCTCTTTCGCGTCCCTTCCAACTACGCTGCGCGGCACAGCCAAATCGTCGCCCCACCCGGCGCGGGCGTAGATCTATCGCGCGCGGCCATCTTCCGCACCGTGAGCCGCCTCTACATAAAGGGCGTTGGATCACCAGCGCCTGGCCGGGCGCGAGCAGGCCGACGATGCAGTGGGTTTTGGCCGTCTCGAGGGCCTCCTCGGGCGTGAGCGGCGGCAGAATCGTGGCCAACCGCCTGGCCAGCATCGATTTGACCGCGCCCGGCAGGCCGATGAGCAGGCTATGGTGGCGAATCGCCCGGTATGCTATGATCTGGGGAGACCGAACATTATGGCTTTGGCGATTTCATATTCGCGGTATTCGATGATCGGGCAGGCGGACGGTGACTCGGAGCGGCGGCAGAAGGACCCGGCGGTGGAATACTGCCGGAGGCACGGCCACAAGCTCCTGGACATCCGCATCGACCGGGGGCAGAGCGGCTACTACGAGGCCAACCTGAGCCCCAACGCGGAGCTGGGCAAGATCCGGGAGGACGTCCGGCAGGGCCGGGTCCCAAGGGGGACGCTGTTCCTGATCGAGTCCTACGACCGGATGAGCCGGGCCGACATCGTGGTGCAGCTGGCGCTGTTCGCCGAGTTCCTCCTCAACGGCATCAGCATCGTGAATTTGAGGGACGGATCCATCGTCAGTGTTGAGATCCTGGCGAAGAACCCGTATCTTATGTTCAGTTCATTGGGCGATATGGCGCGCGCGAATCAAGAATCGGCCTACAAGGTGTTTCGGGCCGACGAGTCTGGACGGAAAAGCGCAGGCATCTGAAGGAGAAGCGGTTCACCTCCCAGTGCCCGGCCTGGATGTGCCCGGCCAAGGGTGGTCCCGGCTTCAAGCTCATCCCGGCGCTGACGCGGGGCCTTGAGGAGCGGGAGGCGCAGAGGCAGAAGGCCGAGCGCAAGCTGGCCGAGGCTACCGCTGAGTCGAAGCACCTGGACGACGACTTCAAGGGCCTGCTGGAGTATGATCAGGTCGAGGTCCAGGAGCGCCGGCGCCTGCGCGACCACCTGCGGCGCGTCGTGAGGCGCGTGAACCTCAACCCCACGTCGCTACCCCACGACCTGGCCGAGGACCTGGTCAACCTGGGCCACGACCTCTCCGACGTGAAGCGGTGCTTCCAGGTGGTGTTCTGGAACGGCACCGAGCGCTGGGTGCTCGACTCCGACCCGGTCCACATCCTCAACGTCCGCGACATGTTCGCGGACAAGAGGAAGTGCTAACGGCGCCGGATTTTTCGCTTCCTTTTCAGTTTCAAACCCTCAACGGGTATCCGAGCGCCCTCGCCGCCGGGCGCATCCTCGACCTAATCAAGCCGGTGCCAGGAGCAGGCCGAGGAGTAGCGGAGCAGGCCCATGACGCAGATCCAGTCGCCAGCGGCTTGCCTCTGCCAGTGGCGCATGGAGCGAACAGAGGGCGAAGTCGGCAAGGACCATACGCCCCGAGGGCCAGCCCGACCCCATCATGGAAGACCCCCGCTGGCCCGCCGTACGGAACTCTTTCAGGAGAACGTCAGAAAGTCCGGCCGCAGTTGCACTGGCATGCCGCTGTTCAAGGATTCATGGTACGGCATCGGCTCTCGCCCACGTCGGCTTCCGACCGGTCGTAGGGACCCGTCCTTGGGTTCCTGCCCTCGAATCATTGCAGTTGGAGGATATAAAACCGCTGCGGCGCGTTCGGATTCACCGCGTTGGTTGCGGTGATGCTGAAATTCCCATCCGCGACCGGGACGTTGGTCGCGACGGGCGCCCACTGGTTCAATGGCTCAGTTAGGTTCGTCCACATTAGCACAAAATAGGTCCGGCCGGACAGCCCGGCAGTGCCGTTGAGCACCAGGTTCGCGCCGGCCAGGCTGATGCCGGCGATGCCCGGTGGTTGCGCCGCCGACGAGACGCTGATGTCGTCCAGCCCGAAATACGCCGTATCGTTCCGGTATCCAAACTTCAGGACCGCGGTGCCGGCCGCCGCCGTGACTGTCAGTTGGATGTTGGTCCAGCCGATGACGGGAAGATTCGTCATATCCAACAGCACGGTTCCATTCCATGAAACCTGAAACTCGTTGTTGGTTTTGCTGGTGGGATTATGCAGCCAAAACGAGATCGAATAAACCGCCCCGGGGAGCGTGGAGAGAGTTTGGGAAAGATACCCGAGCGACCCGTACGCGGACAATGCGGCGCCGTACTTGCCCGAATGCACGTAATTGGCGGACGCCGAGGGCGATGATTGGCCAAAGTTCCCGCCGGCCGTCCAATTCGTGAACGTTCCCGTTTCAAACCCGCCATTGAGAATCGAACCTGGATAAACCACGGCGATGGCGGGGCCGGAACCGATGATGGTGGCGCCATTATTGTTGCCCGCGATGAGCGTGGGAGTAAACGGTCCTTCGTTAGTATAGGTATGCGTCGGATTCGCCGCGCCTTGGAATTGGGCGCCATCGCCAAAATTCCACTTCCATTCGATGATGGTATTGCCTCTGTCATCGACGCCGGGCGCGGTGAATTGCACGGTTTGTGGCGGTATGCCGTTCGTCGGACTGGCGGTGAATTCAATCGAGGGCGTGGCGGTCGGGGTCACCGCGAAGACCAATCCCGAACCCGCGATCGAACTCCCCGAAGCGGGCGCGCCGTACTCACACGTCCCATACACGGTGTTGCCAATCGCCACCAAGTCTCCCACCGGCTTGCCTTGCTGGAAGGGGAACGCGTGCAGGGGCGTAAACCCTGTCCCATCGGTGTTGATCTGAAAAACTGTGCCGGCACTTCCATTGCCCCCGATCGACGCGGTCCCATACAACGCGCCGCCTGACAGCGCCAAGGCCCCCATCGCTACAGACCCGCCAAAGGTGTTAGTGAGTTCGTACAGTGTCGCAAAGCCCGTCCCATCGGTATTCACCCGGAATATCGTGCCGGGGCCCCCGATGTCTCTTGGGTCGAGGCTGGCCTTCGTGCCGCCGTACGAGGTCGTCCCATAGAGCGTATTGCCGGACAAGATCAAACCGGCCGCCGGATTGGCCCCATCGGGGTCGTTGTTAATCCCACGGAGGGGCACGGGAAAACTATAAAAAGCGGCAAAGCCCGTCCCGTTCGTATTGATTTTGAAAAGCGTTCCGGCGCCGCCGGGCCCGCCATAATGCGCCGTCCCATACAGCGTGTCTCCCCCCAACACCAAGCCGGCCAACGGACCATTTCCGTCGCTGTTCGTGCCGTTTGCCGCCGCGCTGAAATCGTAAAGATTGGTAAATCCCGTGCCATCTGTGTTGATCTTGAATATCGTTGACTCATTGCCCCCCACTTCGGCGGGGAACGGCTGTGATCCCCCCGCCGTCCCATAAAGCGTGCTGCCGGACAAGACCAGGCCGGCCGTGGGGAACGCTCCATCCAGCCCGTTCGTAAAGCTGTAGAGATTGGTGAATCCGGTCCCGTCCGTGTTGACCCGGAAAATCGTCCCGACGCCGAACGTCCCGCCAATCTCCGTCGTCCCATAAAGCACGCCGCCCGCCGAAGCCAAGGTCCCCAGGGGAGTGGCCCCGTCGCTGTTCGCGTAACTATTGTCTCCGGCCGCCGATTCGTTCGTGGCCGCGGTGAACACGTGGAGAGTGGCAAAACCCGTCCCATTGGTATTGACCTTGAAAACAACCCCCGCGCCCGCCACGCCGCCCGCCGAGGTGGTCCCGTAAAACGAGTCGCCCGACAATACCAGTCCGCCCTGCGGCTGCGCGCCGTCGCTGCCGTTGGCCAGCACCGTAAAGCCTGAGCCGTCCGTGCCGAGCTTGAAAACGGTTCCGCCGGTATAACCGCTGGTGTTTGGCGTTGTCCCGTAGAGCGTGCTGCCCGACAGGAGCAGTCCCGCCTCCGGCTGCGTCCCGCTATCGCCTTGCGCGAACTCGTAGAGGTTGGTGAAGCCGGTGCTATCGGTGTGGAGCTTGAATACAGTTCCCCAACCCGGCCAATTACCGCCGGAACTCGCCGTCCCATACAGCGTGCCGCCAGACAGGGTCAGGGCCGCGCCCGGTGTGCTCCCGTCCACGCCGTTCGTAAAATTGTAAAGATTGGTGAAGCTGGAGCCGTCCGTGCTCACGCTGAACACCGTCCCCCATCCCTCCCCGCCGCCCGAGGCGGTGCCATAGAGCATGCCGCCTGAAAGCACCAGGCCAGCTTTCGGATGGGCGCCGTCGCTGTTCGTGCCGGATACCGTCCCGGGGAAAGCATGCACTATGGCAAAACCTGTGCCGCTGGTGTCTATTTTGAACACCGTCCCGCCACCATTGGCGCTACCGCCCGCCGACGTGGTCCCATACAGCGTGCTGCCGGACAAAACCATGCCCGCCAACGGATAAGCCGGGTCGCTGACCCCCACCAAGCCGAAAGTGTGGAGCTTGGTAAAACCGGTGCCGTCGGTGTTGACTTTGAAAATCGTTCCGTAGCTGTTTGCGCTGCCTCCCACTGACGCAGTCCCGTGCAACGTGTTGCCAGATAAAACCAGACTGCCTTGCGGATTGGCCCCGTCACTGTTGGTGCCCGGTGTGTAGGCGGTGAAGCTGTAAATCGTGGCCAAGCCTGTACCGTCGGTGTTGATTTTGAAGACCGTTCCATGCCCACCGCTGCCGCCACTCTCCGCCGTTCCATAAAGCGTGTTGCCGGACATGATCAGTCCCGCCGCCGGCCCAGAGCCATCGTTGCCATTGGTGAAACTGTAAATGATGCTAAAGCCGCTCCCATCGGGTTGTACCTTGAACACCGTTCCGTTGCCTGGAGGTCCCGAAACTCCGCCAGAGGCCGAGACGCCGTACAAAGTGCCGTCCGGGCCTTGGGCCAGCGGCGCGACGGAACGGGTCGCCGTGCTGAAAATGTGCAAAGGAGAAAAAATCTGTGCGGAAGCCGTCAACGCTAAACAGAGTACCGCGCCAAAACAGGTCGCTGCCAATTTTCTGAAACGATCACGCATGAAAAAAATATCCTCTCTTATCTCGGATGGGGCTCCCAAACGCCTGACCGGGATATGCCCTTGCACTTCGATTCTAATCACGTTCCTTTGTACCACAAAACAAAATGGAGTCAATCCGAATCTGGGCTGACTGGGCTGACGCTGGATGGGATCTTTCATTATGGCGCTTCTCTCCAATACTCATGGGGTGCGCCGGTCAGCGCCCAGCTTTGGGCGAGCACGGGATCAACCACGGTGAGTAGGCCCCTGAGGCCAGCCCCAAAAAGGAGTAGCGGCGTCCAGGGCAATTCTCCGGCGTGCAAGGTCGGGCGGGCTGTCCTCAGCCCACTGTGGGGGTGGTGGCAACGGCACCCTGCCGAGCTTCTCGGAAATCATTCTCCGAGCCGTCGGCGGCGAGCCGATCTCGGTTTGTTGGGCTGTGTTCGAAGGTCAGCCCTGGCCGCTCTTGCCGGGGCCATCGCCCAGTCTCGTGTGGGCGATGCTCCCCTGCCAGCCTCGGCGAAGCCAGCCAGCGGTCAGCTCGATTCCGAACCTGGGCCATTTCGGCGGGACGGGCAAGGCGCATAGCTCGACGATGGCGAACCCGGCCTTGCGGAGGAAGTCGCGGAACCGGGAGAACGGGGGGTTGCTGGCGATCCAGTCCCAGTGCCCGCCCTTGAGCGCCAGGAAGTCCTTGCCAGCCTTGAGGTCGCACCAGTCGCAACCCGGGAGTGCCCTCACGAACGCCCCGGCGCCCCGGCAGGGCTCCAGGATGCGCCCGCAGGGCAGGAAAAGTGGGCCACGATGGCCTTCGCCAGCTCGGGGGGCGTCTGGACGTCATCGTTGCCGCCGCTGGGCAGTAGCGGGTTGCCGTCGACGCCGAGCTCGATGGCCGCCTGGCGGATCAGCCGGGCGGTCAGTTCGCCCCCGTTGGCGAGCTGGGCGGCCAGCCGCATGACCTCCGGGCGTAGCGCCGGGGGAACGCGCGTCAGCCATTAGGGCACTGATCAAGTAAAAAAACGTCGTGCGTCCAGTTTTTTTCTAAACCGTTTTCGCCGCAACTTTCCAACCGCCGCGCGGGCACTGACTCGAACCTGCGTTTTCGTCGTTTGAATCGGACCTTCGCGGGGCTTACCCGTCGAGGCGATCCGTTCAGTCAGCCATATGGTTCTAGCGCATTTTCGGCTGATGCCCTGGCTGGCCTAAGTTTCGAACCGAAAGGAGCCGACCGGATTGCTCCGGCCCCTGCTCCCTCCGGCTCGGGTTTCTTGGTCAACCGTTCCCTTACCACACGCGCTGGTTTTGGCAAGCGCGTGTGTTCACCAGCTCTGCGCCCATCCCGCCTGGGGCGGGACCAGAAAACTGTCAGTGCCGGGCCGCGTTCATTCAGTTCCAAAGAGCTGTGGTTCCCTGGAAGCCTTGCTGCCTCCGGAGTCCAACCCGTTTCTGACTCGCGGCACGGTCGAATCGCCTGCAAAGTGTCTTTAAGCTGCACTAATATAAGTCGTAAGGAGAGCAACCGTCTCCAATCAGTCCACAGGGCTCTTGGTCCAACCCCTTCGCTGGCTGGCGGCTGCTCTCAAAATCAGTTCTTTTTCATCGCCAATTCCGGAAACATGCGTTTCGCGTCGTAGTTGGTTTGCTGGGCCATCACGTACCAGGCCGCCTTGGCCAGTTTGCAGCCCAGCGCTTTGGTCGCGATGATCTTGCTGGTCTTGGCCGCCTTGCGGCGCATACCAGCGCCGGCACTGCTCGTCGTAGCGCCGCGCGAAATTGGACGCTTCCACAAACGCCCAGCTCAAATACTTGTTGCCGGACTGCTGGTTGTTGTCCGCCTTGCACTTGCCGTTGCTCAAGCGCTGCGCATCCACCAGCCGGCAATAGCTGGCGAAGTCCCCGTCGCTCTCGAACCGCTTGATGTCCCCCACCTCCATCGTGATGGTCATCCCCAGGATGCGGCCAATGCCCGGAAGCGTCAGCAGCCGCTCGTAAAGCGGGATCTCCCGCGCGCAGTCCAGCACCGCCTTCTCTATCCGCAAGATGCTCTTTTCCAACGCTTGCATGTGCTCGGCCTGGAGTCGCGCGATCAGTTGGTTGGCCGGATGCGTGTAGAGTTTGAGAGCCTCTTTGGGCTCCATTTTCTTGGCGTCACTCAGGTCGGGTTGCTGACCGTTCGTCCGCGCATACAGACTCTTGAAGCTCAGCAGCAAGGCCGTCCGCTGATGCACCAGGTTGGTTCGACGCCGCAGCAAGTCCCGTACCGGCCGCAATTCCGGATCATAAACGTGCGCCTTGGGGAGGATGTCCAGACGCTGCCGTTCCGCCAGGTGAAACGCGTCGTCCTTGTCGGTCACGTGCTTCATCCCGCTGTACTGCTCGATCTTCGCCGGGTTGGCCAGGTCAGTCGGATACTCTTTGGCGCGCAGCCCATCCACCAGCCAATACCAGTTGAAGGTCGACTCAACCGCCATCGACTGAAGCTGGGGCTTGAACGGCTCCAGAAATCCGACCACCTCATTCAAGTCGCAGTCCAGCTTTCGGTATGCGACCCGCTTTCCATCCTGGTTGATGATACCGATCATTGCGTTGTTGCTATGCAGGTCGAGACCTGCGATTAATTTGTCCTTAGGTCTTCTCATGGTTTGTTCGCTGTTGTTAACTTACTATGGACAACAACGTTATACCGTGCGGAGACCTTTGTCTCAACTGCCCTTAATGTTTATCAACCCATAGCCGGGTTCGCGCAGCGGTGGAAGACCCCAAGCTATGCGTCGACCCCTCACAGGGTTGACCCCTCACATGGGTGGACCCCTCGCATGACCCCTCAACAAACGCTGCCTGCTTCACCAAACCCGGCGGACGGAATAAGCGCCAAAAGAAGGGTCAGCGCGCACAATTGGCAGGCCCTCGACTTGGCACTGGGCGGCGATGAGACGATCAAATGGATCCCGATGGTGAAAGGGCATCGCCGCCACCGCCACCAGGTGCGGCAATTCAATGGCGAGTAGTTCGATTTGGTTCAGTTGGAGCTGTTGTGGAATGAACTGATAGAACGGCTGCGCCAGTGTGAGCTTGCCCAGGCTGACCTTGATCGCCATCTCCCACAAACTGGCAACGCTCAGCAAGCGGCGGTTCGCCGGCGCCTGGATCACCGATTGCGCCTGGCTGCTGAGGCGGGGATCATTGGTGATGAACCAAAGGAACGTGTGCGTGTCCAGCACCAGCCTCATTTCATGTAAGGCTCAAAATCAGCCAACGGCGCTTCAAAATCGTCTGCCATGCTGAGCAACCCTCGGGCGCTGCCCGGCTCAATGCGGGTCGCCGGCGTGTTGGATGGCTCTTTAGCCAACAACTCCACTAGATGCAACAATGCGGCCTGCGCCGAATCCGGCAGCGCCTTGGCCTTCGCGTAAATCAACTCGGCCGTGCTCATGGGCATAAGCTAATCGCTGAATGCCTGATATGCAAGCTCCAGCGGACTGTCGGAGAGGGGTGCCGCAATGTTGAACGACTCGCCCTTTGGGGTTCCTTCGTCGCCACGCCAGGCGAGCCGCGGATCACGACGATCGTGTCACCATACCCGGCGTTCACCTCCACCTCGACCGGGTAGGCTTCGATGCCGTTGACGGCAGCCGGACAGACCTTGGCCAACATGCGTCAAGTTATGGCCCAGACGGCGGCAAAGGGCAATCCGGAAGTTGGGGGACTGGATCCGTCATACAACCCGGCCCCTTCCACGCGCCAAGAGGATGGCTGTGGCTTTGCTGCCGGGCAGGGGCAGTTGACCCACGCGGTCTTGCCAAGCCTGAGCGGCGGCTTCTCCCTCGGTTGGATTCCTCCTCGGCGTGGACGGGGGATGCAACGGTGTGGGTGCCGGCGATGCTCAACTGCTGGGTCTATCGTCGCTGTGACGCCCGCTGCGGCGCGCGCACCGCTCACAACTTCATGGCGGAGCGGCCGGACCTGCGCGAGAAGCTTGGCAGGTGAGGATGCACGCCGACATGGACAAAGACGGCTATGAGCCTGCCGGGCATCGGAATCCATGACGTTGGTTTCGGTCCGTTGCGGCTGGTCGGCACTGGCGGTTTCCTGGGGCCCGTATCCGTCGGGAATCCTGCCATTCTGCTGTTCTAACCATGCCCCAATGGCAAGTGTTTCTCTGCTGCCCTAAACTCAATGGACGTTTTTCTGAAATCACGCCTTGAGTCAAGGCCTCTGCCGACATACACTTCTGTTCCGCTCGAAGAAAAGGGCGCTATCAGTTGTGAGAGCGAAAAGCATTTTGAAAACAATCCTCCGGGTCGCGGCCTATGCGATCGCGTTCCTGTTCGTCTTTCTCTTCTTAGCCGAAGTGGGTTTGGAGGCGATCGAGTTGTGGTTCGTCACCGGCCATGATGGTCGAGTGAATGCCGTCGCCTTTTCACCGGACGGGCGCTTGGTGGCCTCAGCTAGCGCTGACAGCACGGTTCAGTTGTGGCGAGCGGCCAAGGGTTCCCGGTTGCGCGAACTGCGGGGGCACAAGCAGTGGGTGATGTCAGTGGCCTTTGCTCCCGACGGGACCACGCTGGCCTCGGGCGGCGAGGACAAGACCGTTCGCCTCTGGCGAGTTGCTGACGGGCGTTGTGTGAGGGAGCTCATCGGGCACACCAACCCCGTGGCTGCAGTCGCCTTTTCTCCCGATGGATCGACTCTGGCCACCGGCAGGTTGGACAACAGCATCAAGCTCTGGAGAACCTCGGACGGGTTGCTGCTGCGGACCCTCATCGGCCATGAGGACTTCGTCAATTGCGTCGCGTTTTCCCCGGATGGCAGGACGCTGGCTTCGGGGGGTGATGATCGGGCGGTCCGAGTGTGGCGGGTGGCGGATGGTGCGCCTTTGTGGAGGACTCAGATACGCCGGGAAACCGGCTGGGGGAAAGGGTCACTCATCGTATTGGCCAGCGCGGTCCTCGCATTCCTGATCGTGCGAGGGCTTTCGCGGCTTCTGCGCAGGCTGTTTGGGCGGGCGAAAAGCAGACTGCGGACTCCGAAAGCTCTCTGTGCCGCCCTCAGCTAGGCATAGCTTCAAGGCCGTACCGGAATCTTGAGGGCCGGGTCCCCCAACACCTGAATTCCGACTCACTTTTATACACTACGAAATTGTGGGAAAAACGCTGGATCTCATTTTCGCCTTGATTCCACAGGGGTTTGGTGTATGTTCCGAGGACTGACGGCGATCATAGCACAAAAGAGGTGCAGTGTATAAAGTATACACTACAGCGGTTTTTTCCCGCTTGCCCGATTCCAACCGACAGGAGATGCATCTCATGCCTGCAAACATTGGGTGAAAATGCACGTCGAAGAGAGCACCTTCAACTGTAGTGTATAAAAACCGCGTGGAAGTCAGGGAACCTATCCAACGGGGCGCGATGAAAGATGGCCACATACTATTTCTTATCCCAGAAAAATCACGAGAATGGGTGGCGTATTCTGAAACAACATGCGAATTAACGTTTCGTGACGTAGAGGGG
>Ga0187853_10003233_pt1 | contig 12744 bp, 9 predicted proteins | sample June2016WEW_6_10_2_FD_132417 | JGI IMG/M metagenome (GOLD analysis project Ga0187853, IMG submission 132417) | Peatland microbial communities from SPRUCE experiment site at the Marcell Experimental Forest, Minnesota, USA - June2016WEW_6_100 | ecosystem: Environmental > Terrestrial > Soil >... | reverse complement strand
GCCGCGGCGTGCACGAGGTGGTCGAGGCTCGGCGAGCCGTTGAGGACGAAGTTGTGGTCGTACCCGCGGCCGCGCGCCAGCTGCTCGTCCTGGCCGTTGATGCGCGCGCCCATGGGCGTCGAGACGCGGAAGTCGAACGGCGTGGCGTCCACGCTGGCCAGCTTGCCGGTCGGGATCAGCGTGGAATCGATCGGCGTGAAGGAGTCGGCGTAGATCGTGAGCCGCTCGCCCAGGATGTCGCTCGTGCCCTCGCCGGCCAGGTTGAAGTACGAGTGCTGCGTCAGGTTCACCGGCGTCGCGGCATCCGTCGTCGCCTCGTAGTCCACTTCCAGCTCGCCCTTGTCCGTCAGCCGGTAGGTGACGCGCGCCGTGAGGGTGCCCGGATAGCCCTGGTCCCCGGCGGGGCTGGTGTGCGTCAGGATGAGGCCGACGGCGCCGTCGGCATGGAACGGCTGCGCGTCCCAGAGGACCTTGTCGAAGCCGGTCGTCCCCCCGTGCAGCGAGTTCTTGCCGTCGTTCGCCGGCACCCGGTAGGTCCTGCCGTCCAAGGTGAAGCGGGCGTTGGCGATCCGGTTGGCGTAGCGGCCGACGATCGCGCCGAAGTAGGGCGACGCCTTGAGGTAGCCGGCGAGGCTGTCGAAGCCGAGGACGATGTCGCCGAGCTTCCCGGTGCGGTCGGGCACGAGGATCGAGGTGATGATCCCGCCGTAGGTCATGGCCTTGACCTCGAGCCCGTGCGCGTTGGTCAGCGTGTAGGCGTCGACGGCCCGACCATCCGAAAGCGTGCCGAAGGGCTGTTTCGTCACGGAATCTCCTTGGGGCTGCGATGGGCGGCGTGCGCAACCGGCGGCCAGGGCGAGCGCGGCGGCGGCGAGAGCGTGCAGGCGTGCGATGTGCATCATGGTTCGAGCACCTCGATGAGTCCGATGTCCAGGTATTGCCCGCCGGTGGTCTGGTGCACGTGCACGGCGAGCGTGTTGGCGCCCGGCTTGAACGCGGCCGCCGCCGACGCATCGAGCGGGACGACCACGTAGCCGGTCGTGTAGCCGGGGTACGATGCGACGAGGCGCCCGTTCACGTACACCTCGGCGTCCTCGTCGTGGTGGATGCGGAAGTGCGGCCGTACCAGCGGCGCGTCCGGGAGCGTGACGACGCGCCGGAGCCAGAGATCGGCGCCGTTCCACGCCGTCCGCACCACGGCGCCGGGCGTGCTGTCCGTCCCGAAGCCGCCCGCTCCGGTGCGCCACGCCGAGTCGTCGTAGTCGCTCCGCGTCCATCCGGTGTCGGGCCGCGCGGTCGTGTACCGCCACTCCTGCGCCTGGGAGCGGGAATCCGGCACGACGACGCGCACGACGGGTGGCGGCCCGAACAACCGCGCGTGCGCCGCCTCGATGCCTTCCGGCAGCTTCACCACGGCACGGTCGTACGTCATGAGGCCGTTGACTTCCGTCTCCACGTCCGTGGTCTGCGTGTACACCGCCGCGGCCAGGCCGTCCCCGATCAGGAACCGCAGCTGCACGAGCAGCGCGCGGTACGCCGACGCGAGCGAGTCGAGCGAGGTGAACCGCCGGTACCCCCACGCGCCGCGCTCGATCCACAGATGCCCCGCCAGCGGGAGCCCGAGGCCGCCGAACTCGCCGAGGACGGCGGCGCGGCGCGGCTCGACCGGAGGAGCGGAGGGGCCCGGGTAGTCGTGCACGTCCATCACGTCGCCCACCCCGCGATCGGTCCAGCCGCTCGCGTCGTCCACGAGCCGGGAGGGGTCGTGCTCGCGGAGCCATTGCACGTAGCGCTCCGTGTCGTGCTGGCCCCACCCCTCGTTGAACGGGACCCACATGACGATGGACGGATGGTCGCGCAGCGCGGCGACGACGCGGCCCAGCTCGGCGGCGAAGTTCTCCTTGCCCTCGGGCGTGTCGTTGCTCCCGCTCGGCATGTCCTGCCAGACCAGGATGCCCAGCGAATCGCAGTCGAAGTACCAGCGCTCCGGCTCCACCTTCACGTGCTTGCGGATCAGGTTGAAGCCGAGCCGCTTGAGCGTCTCGAGGTCGAAGCGCCGCGCGTCCTCCGTCGGCGCCGTGTAGAGCCCGTCGGGCCACCACCCCTGGTCCAGGGTCCCGAGCTCGAACAGCGCGCGCCCGTTGAGGAAGAGGCGGTTGATCCCCGCGGCGTCGCGCGCGACAGCGATCTTCCGCATTCCCACGTAGCTCCGCACCACGTCGCCGCCGGACGCCCCGGTGAGCTGCACGCGCAGAGAATAGAGGAACGGATCGGTTGGGGACCAGAGCCTGGGGTCCGGGACCCGCAGCGCGATCGCGCTGTCCGAGACGCCCTCCGCCTCGGCGATGGCGGCGCCGCCGTCGAACAATGCGGCGCGCACGCGCGAGCGTCCGCCCTCGGTCGAGACGCGCAAGCGCACCGCGCCCGCGTCCACATCGGGCGTGATCTCGAGGGCGGCGACGTAGCGCCGCGGCACCGGCTCGAGCCAGACCGTCTGCCAGATGCCGGTGACCGCCGTGTACATGATGCCGTGGGGCTTCAGGACCTGCTTGCCGCGCGGTTGCGGGCCGCTGTCGGTGGGGTCCCACACGCCGACCACCAGCTGCTGGTCGCCGGGCCCGGCGAGCGCGTCCGTGATGTCGAAGGTGAACGGATCGTAGCCGCCGCGGTGTTCGCCGACCGGGCGCCCGTTGACGAAGACCGTCGCGTCCCAGTCCACGGCGCCGAAGTGCAGCAGCAGCCGCCCGCCTGGCTGCGGCCGCGGCGCGCGGAAGGCGCGGTGATACCAGAGGCGCTGGGAGGGGGCGATCGCGCGCCGCACTCCCGAGAGCTGCGATTCGACGGGAAACGGCACCAGGATCTCCCCGTCCCACCGGTCGGGCGCCGCCGCGTCCTTGGCGACGATCGCGTAGTCCCACCGCCCGTTGAGGCTCTGCCACGCACTCCGCGCCATCTGCGGCCGCGGGTACTCCGGCAGGACCGCGCCGGGCGCGACGTCGCGCGCCCACCGCGTCACCAGCGTGGGGGTGGGCGGCGGACTCTCCTGTGCCGCGGCGGCGACAGCCAGGCAGGCGATGGCGGCGGCCAGTGCGGCGCCCCTTGGACATGCGTTCATGGCACCACGTCCCAGATGCGGAGTTCCGTCATCCCGGAGTAGGCCGGGAGGTCATGCTCGAAGACGACGCGAACCTTCTCGGTCTGGACCGGGTCGATCCGCACCGTGTTCACCGCCCAGGTCGTCGGCCGCTCCGGCGTGCGCGAGCGCTCGTGCACGGCCGCCCAGCGGAGTCCGTCCCAGTACTCGATCGTGTACCGCTTCGGCGCCTTGACCCCCGCGCTGTCGCCCCAGAGGAAGAGCTCGAGCAGCTGCACCGTCCTTCGGGCGCCGAAGGCGATCTCGACCCAGTCGCTCGCGTGGTGGGAGTTCCAGGCCGTCCAGCGGTTCCGCGACGCGCCGGTGAACGCGATGCGCCCGTCGTTCACGTCCTCGACGTGGTCGTCCTTCCAGGTGTAGGAGGCCGAGGCCTTCGGGAACCCCTTCCCGGTGCCGTTGTAGGCGACGTCGTGCACCTGCGCGGTGGGGCGCGGCAGCGGGAGCGGCACGTGGGCCCACGCCTCGAGCTCGCTCACGCCGCTGGAGGCGTGGGGGCGGTGCGTCAGCACCACCCGCAGCCGGCGCGTGGTGATGCGCCCGAAGGAGACGACGTTGGCGCGGTGCCCCTCCGGCTTTACGGGGACGCGGCCTTGGCGGGGCACGGAGACCCAGGTCGTCCCGTTCCAGCTCTGCACGTCGTAGCGCAGCGGGGCCTCGACGGCGGCGCCGTCGTCCACGAAGTAGAGCTTGAGCTGCTCGACCGGGCGCTGGATGCCGAAGTCCACCGCGAGCCAGTCGCTGGCGTGGCCCGAGCCCGCCGCCGTCCAGCGGTTGGGGGGCGACGCGTGGTACCAGTAGTTGCCGTCGTTCGCGTAGAAGGGCGGGGTGGTCGGCGCGCTGTACGAGGCCGTGAGCAGCGGGTAGAGACCGCCGCCGTTGTTGACGGCCAGGTTCACCGGCCGGTCCACCGGCGCCAGCGGCCGCGCGCTGCCCAGCGGCGCCGTGAGCCGGCCGAGCTCGGGCGCGTCGGCGACCTTGCGCCCGTCCACGAACAGGAGCAGTCCCTTGCCGCGGCGGTAGTGCTCGCCGTCCCGGTCCCAGACGATGGTGATGCGGTGGCCGTGGTAGGCCACCTCGTCGAGTGCAAAGTACGGCCAGTCCGGCGGGGCGAGCGGGTTCACCTCGAGCGTGTCGTCCGCCCGGGGGCGGAGGCCGGCGAGACCGGTGATGATCAGGTCCACGTACCCCGAGTGGAAGTAGTGCTCGCTGTGATAGAAGGAGTTGGCGCCCTCCCACGAGCCCGTCTCCGGGTTCGCCGACTCGGCGACGTAGGGGCGGCCGCCGGCGCGCTGGTCGAGCGTGTAGGTCTTGAGGAGCCGGAAGTAGTCAGCCCGCGTGACCACCGACTGCCGGTAGTTGTTCAGCAGGTTGGCGAGCGCGACCAGCGTCTGGGTGGTGGCGTAGGGCCACTCGTTGCCGCTCCACCAGCAGCAGTGCGGGGACACGTAGAACAGCGGATCGCCGCGCTCCGTCGTCGTGGGGCCGCGCGGCGCGGCGAAGGAGGCGGTGTCCATGAGGTAGCGCCACGCGCCTTCGTAGCCGGAATCCGGGAGGTTGAACTGCCACGGGACGTACCCGATCAGCTCGCGGCCGTGCGAGGTGCCGCCGAACTTCCCGGTCTGGTAGGTGAGGCTCTTCGCCTTGATGCCGCCCGGCTCGTCGTGCACGAACTGGTGGAAGAAGAAGCTACGGCTGGTGTCCCACAGCTCCTGCTCGACCTTGCGCTTGAGCGCGGCCGCCCGCGCGGCGTAGGTCCGGGCTGTGGCAGCGTCGCCGAGCAGGGCGGCGGTCCTGGCGATCGCCGCCTCGTCGGCGAAGAGATAGCTGTTCAGCGTCGGCCGGTAGCCGTCCGCGCCCGCGAACGAGTCGGGCGTCTGGCGGCTGTCGATGTTGAACTCCATCCCGTCGTGCATGCCCGACCAGTGGTACATCCCGTGCGCGGCGTCCCAGCGCTCCGCGTCCCATCCCGCCACCTGCGCCTTCATGTGCGGCAGCATCGCCTTGAGGAACGCGCTGTCGCCCTGGACCAGGTAGACGGCCCAGACCGCGTCACCGTACCAGTTGCTGTAGCTGCGGGGCTCGGCGCCCGTGGCGGTGAACCAGTAGCCGGCGTAGTCCTCGGCGTAGCGGCGGTTGCGGAGCCACCGCACCTCGTAGAGCTGGTGCCCGAGCGGGCAGCTGATCGAGCCGTAGGCGCCGGACCAGAACGGCCGGTCGAGGAACTCGGTGAAGGAGTAGCCGGTCTCCGTCGACCCGTAGGTGAGGTGCTTGGTGACCAGCTCCCAGCGGTAGTAGTATGTGGCGTCGATGTCGGAGTCGGGGGACTCGAAGAACGGGATGTTCGCCGTGTACCAGTCCCAGTCGCGGTTGTCCCACCAGGTCTGCCGCTCGAGGATCGCCTGCCGGTCCACGACCGGGCCGACCGAGGGGGAGCAGGCCGCGAGGCCGGCGAGGAGGGGGAGGCAGGTGCAGAGGCGCCGCATGGCTGCTAAATTGTCTTGATGACAGGGGAGATGCGCCAGGGGGAGCCGACCGCCAGGCCGGCCGAACTCGGACTGTTGGCGCGCTACAAGGACCCGGACGTCGTGCGCAGCCTGTGGCAGGTCGTCGACACGACCGTGCCGCTCACGGCCCTGTGGCTCGCGATGCTGTTCTTCGTGGACCGCGCCTATTGGGTCACGCTGCTGCTGGCGCTCCCGACCGCCGCCTTCCTGATCCGGCTCTTCATCATCCAGCACGACTGCGGACACGGCGCCTTCCTGAAGTCCGCGCGCGTGAGCAACGCGATCGGCTTCGTCATCGGGGTCTTCACGCTCACGCCCTATCATTACTGGCGCAAGATCCACGCGATGCACCACGCGACGTCGGGGAACCTGGAAGGGCGCGGGTTCGGCGACATCGACACGTTGACCGTGCAGGAGTACCTGGCCCTCGGCCGGTGGGGCCGGCTCAAGTACAGGCTGTACCGCAATCCGCTGGTCCTGTTCGGGGTGGGGCCGCCGTTCCAGTTCGTCATCAAGCACCGCCTGCCGACGATCGTGCCCCCGTCGTGGAGGCGCGAGCGGCTCAGCATCCATCTGACCAACCTGGCCCTCGCGGCGACGATCGCCGTGATGGCGTTGACCATCGGGCTCAGGCACTTCCTGATGGTTCAGCTCCCGGTCACCGTCCTGGCGTCCGCGCTGGGCGTGTGGCTCTTCTACGTCCAGCATCAGTTCCAGGACACGTACTGGGAGCACGAGCGCGCGTGGGATTACGTGGCTGCCGGGATCCGGGGCAGCTCGTACTACGCCCTCCCCAAGGTGCTCCAGTGGCTGACCGGCAACATCGGGCTGCATCACATCCACCACCTGAACAGCCGCATCCCGAACTACCGCCTGCAGCGGGCGTTCGACGAGAACCCGGAGCTGCAGCGGGTGACCCGCCTGACGCTCTGGCAGAGCCTGCGGTGCATCTTCTACAAGCTCTGGGACGAGGAGCACGGGCGGCTGGTGGGCTACGGGTACGTGCGGCGGCTCAGGGCGGCCGGCGGGGGAATGTCGGCGGCCACCTGACGCCGGGGCATTGACAAACCGCTGGCAGGGCATGATTTTAGCCCCCGAATAACGGCGTACGCATTTGCAGCAGCTTGTCGGGTATGAACCATGACAGCACCGCTGCGGGGCGTTTCCCGAAGCGGTGTTTTTGTTCTAGCACCGGCTACAGTGGCCGGTGTGTACCGGGCAGCGATGCCCACCTTTGAGGAGTTGTCTCGTATGGCGCAGGGAACGGTGAAGTGGTTCAACGACGCGAAGGGGTTTGGCTTCGTCCAGCAGGACGGGGGGCAGGACGTCTTCGTGCATCACACCGCGATCATCGCGGAAGGTTTCCGCTCACTCGCCGAGGGTGATCGGGTGGAGTTCGACGTCAAGCAGGGCCCGAAGGGCCTGCAGGCGGCGAACGTGCGGAAGATCACCGCCTGACCGCAGGTCGGGCCGCTTCACCGGCGCCGGCTCCGAGAGGAGCCGGCGCTTTCATTTTCCCCCCCGGAAACCGTGCGCCCCGCGCGTTCGTATTCTACATTACGATCGCTGCGCCCCAGATGAGCAACCCATCGTCTTCTCCAGACCTCTCCCGGCTCACCATCAACCGGGACACCCCGAGTCCCGGGATGAAACGGGCATTCCGGTTGACCCTGGGATTCGGCGTCGCCGGCCTCGCCGTCGTGGCGCTCGCCCTCTATCTGGTGACGCGGGGCGCCGCGCCCACGGTGAAGGTCACGACCGCGACCGTGGTGGGTGGCGGGACCGGCGCCGGGACGGGCGTGGTGGCCAACGGGTACGTGGTGGCGCGGACCCAGGCCTCGGTCTCGGCGAAGCTCCCCGGCCGGCTCGCGTATCTCGGCGTGAGCGAGGGCTCCCGGGTGCAGGCCGGCGAAGTGATCGCCCGGCTGGAGAACGCGGACTACAGCGCGGCGGTCATGCAGGCCCAGGCCACGCTGGCGAGCGAGCGTGCCACGCTGATCGAGGCGCAGGCCGACCGGGACGAACTGGTGCGGGAGGCGCGGCGGGCACGGGAGGTCCGTACCCAGAACGCCAACCTCATGTCCGCGCAGGACCTCGAGGCGTCGGAAAGCAAGGCGGCGCAGGCGGAGGCGCGGGTCTCGGCCCAGGAGGCGCGGGTGGAGGCGGCTGCCGCGGGCCAGCAGCTCGCGCAGGCCAGCCTCGACAATACGCTGATCCGCGCGCCGTTCACCGGCACGGTGCTGCGCAAGGACGCTGAAGTCGGCGAGGTGGTGGCCCCGTCGGTGGGCGGCGGCCTGACGCGCGGCGCCGTCGTCACCATGGCGGACCTGGCGACCCTCGAGGTCGAGGTGGACGTCAACGAGGCCTACATCTCGCGCGTCCGGTCGGGGCAGCCGACGCGCATCACGGTGGACGCCTATCCCGACACTTCCTTCCGCGGCACCGTCCGCCAGGTCGTGCCGACAGCGGATCGCCAAAAGGCCACCGTGCAGGTGAAGGTGTCCATCCTGGACCATGATCCCCGGATCCTTCCCGAGATGGGCGCGCGGGTGGAGTTCCTGGAGCAGACGCGGTCCGGGGCCCGCGGCCCGGCGGCGCCGCCCCGCGTCACGGTCCCCGCCGAGGCGGTGCTCACGGAGGCCGACCGGCAGGTGGTGTGGATCGTCGCGGACGGCCGGCTCGAGCGGCGCGAGGTGAACGCCGCGCCGGTCAGCGGCGGGATGCGGGAGATCCGGTCCGGCCTGGTGGGCGGCGAGCAGCTGCTGGTCGCGGGGGTGGAGCATCCTGCGCAGGGCCTGCGGGTGAAGGTTGCGCGCGGGCCGTAGCGCTCGTATTCCTGATCGTTCATCGTCCATCGTTCATCGTGATTCGTTCCGCCTCAGCCGTGGGGTGCGCGTGGCACTTGTGACGCTCCGGAACCTGACGAAGTCCTTCTCGCGCGACAGTCAGCCGATCGTCGTCTTCGACGGACTGAACCTCGAGTTCGCGGAGGGGAGCTTCACCGCGCTGATGGGTCCCTCGGGGAGCGGCAAGTCCACCCTGCTGAACCTGATCGCGGGACTCGACCGGCCGACCGCCGGCACGGTGACCGTCGGCGACGCCGACGTGAGCGGGATGAGCCTGGGGGCGCTGGCCGCGTGGCGCGCCCGTCACGTGGGCTTCGTGTTCCAGTCGTACAACCTGCTGCCGGTCCTGACCGCGTTCCAGAACGTCGAGCTGCCGCTCCTGCTGACCCGCCTCACCAGGCAGGAGCGGACCGAGCACGTGCAGACCGCCCTCGGCGTGGTGGGGCTCAGCGATCGTGCGGCGCACTTCCCCCGGCAGCTGTCGGGCGGCCAGGAGCAGCGGGTCGCGATCGCGCGCGCGATCGTTTCCGACCCGACGATCATCCTGCTCGACGAGCCGACCGGGCAGCTCGACGCGAAGTCGGCGGCCGAGGTCCTGGCCCTGTTGCAGCGGCTCAACCGTGAGTTCAAGAAGACCATTGTCATGGTGACCCACGACCCGCACGCCGCGGCGGCCGCCGGAACGACGCTGCATCTCGACAAGGGAGTGCTCACGGCGTGAAGTTCTTCCCGCTGGTCTGGGCCAACCTGATGCGGCACAAGCGCCGCACGTTCCTGACGACCGCCAGCGTGACCCTGGCGCTGTTCCTCTTCGCCTCGCTTCGCTCGGTGATCACGACCCTCGAGGCCGGGGCGCAGGTCGGGAGCGAGTCGCGCATGATCGTCCAGAGCGCCAAGGCGATCGTCTTCTTCCTGCCGATGAGCTACCGCGAGCGGCTCGCCGCCGTTCCCGGCGTGCAGGCGGTGACCTGGGCCGACTGGTTCGGCGGCGTCTATCAGGACCCGAAGAACTTCTTCGCGTCCTTCGCGGCCGAGCCCGAGTCGTATCTCGACATGTACAAGAGCGACTTCACGCTCCCCGATGACCAGCGCGCGGCCTTCATCAAGGAGCGCACCGCCTGCATCGTGGGCCAGCACCTGCTCGACAAGTTCGGCTGGCGCCTGGGCCAGGACGTGACGCTCAAGGGGACCATCTTCCAGGGGGACTGGACGTTCACGGTCCGCGGCGTGTACCACGCGACCAACAAGGCGTTCAGCGAGGACGCCCTGATGTTCCACTACGACATGCTGTACGAGCGGTACCCGCGCTTCGTCGAGCCGGGATGGTACGTGATCCAGCTCAAGGACCCGTCCCTCGCCTCGCAGGTCGCGGCGGCGGTGGACTCGATGTTCAAGAACTCGTCCGATCCGACCAAGACGGGCACGGAGCGCGCCTTCAACGCGAGCTTCGCCACGATGTGGGGTAACGTCAGCTTCCTGATGAACTCCATCGGCATGGCCGTGGTCTTCGCCATCCTGCTCGTGGCCGCGAACTCGATGATGCTCTCGGCACGCGAGCGGATCAGCGAGGTCGGCGTCCTCAAGACCGTGGGCTTCCAGGACCGGCTGCTGTTCGCTCTGGTGATGGCCGAGGCGGGCATGATCGCCCTCGGGGGCGCCGTGGTCGGGTTGGGCGTGGCGAAGGTGCTCTACCCGGTCGTCGGCTTCACGGCGATGGGCTTCCTGCCCGGGTTCGACGTCACCCCGGGGACCCTCGCGCTCGGCGTCGGGATCGCGGTCCTGCTCGCCCTGGCGAGCGGGCTGGTGCCGGCGGTGAGCGCGGCCCGGCTGTCGGCGGTGCAGGCGCTGAGGCACCTCGAGTGAAGATCCCCATCATCTACAACATCCGGAGCCTGCTCAGGCGTCCGGTGTCGAGCGCGATGACGATGCTCGGCGTGGCCCTCGTGGTCGGCGTGTTCATCGCCATGCTGGCGCTGGCCAACGGCTTCAAGATGGCGCTCATCAGGACCGGGTCGCCGGACAACGTGGTGGTGCTGCGCAAGGGCGCCGACTCCGAGCTCTCGAGCGGCATCTCGCGCGACAACGCGGCCATCATCTCGGCGCTCCCCCAGGTCGCGCGGGACGCGGGCGGGAGGCCGCTGGCGAGTCCCGAGGTCTTCGTCCCCATGAACCTGGACGCCGCGGGGGGCGGCGACCGCCTGGTGGTGGCGCGGGGCGTCAACGTCGTGGCCTTCCAGGTCCGGCACAGCGTCCGGATCGTCGAGGGCCGCACGTTCACGCCCGGCAGGGACGAGGTGATCATCGGCACGTCCATCGCGCCCCTGCTCGCGCACGGCGCGGTCGGCGACACCATCCACTTCGCGGGCCGCGGCTGGCTGGTGGCCGGGCACTTCAGCTCGGGCGGGTCCGCGTTCGAGTCGGAGATCTGGGGGGAGAACGAGCAGCTGATGCCGGCGCTGCGCGGCCAGGTCTTCCAGGTCGTCGTGCTGCGCCTCGCGGACCCGGCGAGGTTCGATGAGGCGAGGCGGGCGCTGGAGAACGATCCGCGCTTCCAGGTGGACGCGCACCGCGAATCGGAGTTCTACGCCTCCCAGTCGCTGATCCTGCGGCAGATTCTGAACTTCCTGGCCGTCTTCATCACGGGGATCATGGCGATCGGCGCGGTGTTCGGCGCGGTGAACACGATGTACGCGGCCGTGGCCTCGCGCACCGACGAGATCGCCGTTCTCCTGACGCTGGGCTTCCCGCCCCGCAGCGTCCTGGCGTCGTTCCTCGGCGAAGCGGCGTTCCTCGCCCTGGCCGGGGGCCTCCTGGGATGCCTCGTCGCCCTCCCGATCAACGGCATCGTGACTACCACGACCAACTGGTCCTCGTTCAGCCAGCTCGCCTTCCAGTTCATGGTCACGCCCGCCATCCTCGTGCGGGGCGTGATCTTCGCGCTCGTGATGGGCGTGCTCGGCGGCTACTTCCCCGCGCGCCGTGCCGCGCGGATACCGGTGGTGCAGGCGATCCGCTAGAAGACCTGAGAGGCGAGAGGTGAGGCGTGAGACGTTCACGTGAGAGGTGAGAAGCCGCAGTCACACCCCCTCACGTCTCACTTTTCGCCGTCTCACCTCTCACGCCTCACCTGTCACAGCAGTTGTCCCTTCCACACCGTCACCGCCTGCCCCCCCAGCAGCACCCGATCGCCCCTGACGCCCACCTTCACGACGCCGCCGCGGGCCGAGGCCTGGTAGGCGAGGAAGTCGTTCTTGCCGAGGCGATCCTTCCAGTAGGGCCCGAGCACGCAGTGCGCGGAGCCGGTGACCGGATCCTCCGGGACCCCGACATTGGGCGCGAAGAAGCGGGATACGAAGTCGAACCCGGCCGACGTCGCGCGGGCGGTCACGATCACGCCGCGGTAGGGCAGGGCGGCGAGGGCGCCGATGTCCGGCTTCAGCTGCTCCACCGCCTCCTGCGAGGCCAGCTCGGCGAGAGCGTCGAACTGGCTGACGCCGAACGCCACCGGCGTCGCGCCGAGCGCGCGGGCGAGGGCGGGCGGCGCGCCGGCATCGGTCGCGGGCTTGGCGGGGAAGTCGAGCCCGATCCACAGCCCGTTCTGCATCGCCAGGAGCCGGCCGCTCCTGGTCTCGAAGGCGAGCGGCTCTCCCGCGGCCGCGGCGCCGCTCTCCCAGAGCCAGTGCGCGCTCGCGAGCGTCGCGTGGCCGCACAGCGCGACCTCGGCCCCCGGCGTGAACCAGCGCAGGCGGTACGCATCGCCCTCGCGGACCAGGAACGCGGTCTCGGAGAGGTTCATCTCCCTGGCGACGCTCTGCATCCACGCGTCGTCGGCCGGCTTGGGCAGCAGGCAGACCGCCGCGGGGTTTCCCGCGAACGGCTTGTCGGTGAACGCATCCACGACCACGATGGGCTGGCTCATGCGGGAGAATATTGCCGCAGGCCAGTCGCGAGGCCACCTTTCGCACATGGCGGACGCGCCGCTCCTCGAGCGCCTGCGGGCCCATCTGGCCGCGTCCCGGCTCTTCGCCGAGCCGGCTCTCGCCGTGCTCGCCGTGTCCGGGGGCGGCGACTCGCTGGCGCTGCTCGATCTCTTCGCCGCGCTCGCGCCCGAGCTGGCGCTGAGCCTCCTCGTCGCGCACGCCGACCACGGCATCCTGCCGGGGAGCGCCGACGTGGCGCGCCGCGTGTCCGCGCTGGCGCGGGAGCGCTACGCCCTGGAGAGCGTGACGGCGGCGCTGTC
>Ga0187853_10003224_pt1 | contig 12768 bp, 12 predicted proteins | sample June2016WEW_6_10_2_FD_132417 | JGI IMG/M metagenome (GOLD analysis project Ga0187853, IMG submission 132417) | Peatland microbial communities from SPRUCE experiment site at the Marcell Experimental Forest, Minnesota, USA - June2016WEW_6_100 | ecosystem: Environmental > Terrestrial > Soil >... | reverse complement strand
CATCCAACAGGCGCGCCAGCAAGCCTTAACAGCTGGGTTGAAGCGTACTGATATCAAAAAGGCGACTAAAAGGGCGCGGGGACGGGCGTGAAGGTTGTTCCGAATACCAATGTATTTTTCTCGGGAGTCTTTTTCAGTGGTCCTCCAAATCGAATATTGCAAGCCTGGAGGAATGAACAAATTGAATTAACCATTTCTCCTGATATATTGGCAGAACACCGCCGAGTGGGGGAAATCTTGGCCGTGGACCACACCCGATTGGACTTGATCTAAACAATAGCATTGTTCCCCCGAGAGTAGAAATACTTCTTGGTCAATTCCGTGGCCAGGATGTAGAGCACCGTCAGCCCGAGCATTGCCAGCAGAAGTGGTAAGGGCAGGGGGATAAAACCAAACACCGAGAGGAACGGCAGGTACGGTATAACGAGGGCAATTCCAATGAAGGTCAATGAGCTCACCAGCAGCAGTGTGCCCGGGCGGCTGCGGAAAAAGAGATGGCGAGTTCGTATCACCAGGGTGATGACCAACTCCGTTATCAGGGACTCAAAGAACCAGCCGGTGCGGAACTCTTCCGGTGAAGCGCGGAACAGAAACAGCAAAGTCCCAAAGGTCAGGACGTCAAAGATCGAACTCACTAGACCGAAGACCACCATGTAGTCGCGGATGAACTTGGTATTCCAGCGGCGCGGCTTCTTCAGGATTTCCGGATCCACATTGTCGCCGGCGATGGTAGTGAGGGGAATGTCGGAAAGGAAATTTTCGAGGAGAATTTGCGGAGCGAGCATGGGCAGAAATGACAGGAACATTGAGGCCCCGGCCATGCTAAACATGTTGCCGAAGTTGCCGCTAATCGCTGTTAGGATGTACTTGATTGTGTTGGCGAACGTCACGCGGCCTTCATCAATGCCCTGCCGCAAGATGCCCAAATCTTTCTTAAGCAGCACAAAGTCGGCAGCCTCTTTGGCCACATCCACTGCCGTGTCCACGGAGATGCCTACATCCGCGGCGTGCAGGGCCGGTGCGTCATTGATGCCATCGCCCATATAGCCAACCACGTGCTTGGTTTTTTGCAGCGCGAGAATGATGCGCTCCTTCTGATTGGGATCCACTTCCGCGAAGAGCGTGGTGACTTCAGCAAGGTGCCAGAGAGCCTCGTCACGCAGGTCGTTCAGCTGACTCCCGGTCAACACGCCTTGGAGTGGCAGGTTCACCGCTTCTGCGACGTGGCGGGCCACTTTCTCGTTATCGCCGGTGATGATCTTGAGCTGCACCCCGCGGTTTGCCAGATCGACAATGACTTGCTGAACATCGGCCTTCGGCGGATCGAAGAACAGCAGGAAGCCAGCGAAAATGAGCCCGTTTTCATCGGTTTGTGAATAAGATTGTGGCTGCCCATCTACTGTCTTCGTCGCCAGGCCGAGTACGCGGAAGCCTTTTTCGCTCCATTCGCTATACCGCTTTTTAATATCAGCCAGTGTTGTAGCATCCAACAGATGAACTTCATTCCCCGATTGAATGCTGGTACAGATGCTCAGAATATTGTCCAGCGCGCCCTTCGTGATGAGGGTCCTCACACCCTGGGCATTGGCAGTGACCACACTCAGACGCTTACGTACGAAGTCGTAGGGGATTTCGTCAACTTTTTTCTCGGCGCCGATGTCTAGCCCAACCTTTTGTGCAGCGGCTTGTATCGCTTCATCCAGCGGGTTATTCAGCCCGGTCTGATAGTGTGCATTGAGATAAGCGTATCTCTGAACAGCCTCGGATGGCTGCCCTTGCGTATCGAAAGCGCCGTCGAGGCGAACAACACCTTCGGTAAGTGTACCGGTCTTGTCAGTGCACAGCACGTCCATGCTTCCGAAGTTCTCGATGGAGTTCATGCGGCGCACGATCACGCCGCGCTTGGCCATTTGTTGTGCGCCGTGGGAGAGGGTGATACTGATAATTGCGGGCAAGAGCTCGGGCGTGAGGCCTACCGCCAGTGCCAGCGCAAAAAGGAGGGAGTCCAACAACGGCTTGGCGAGAAAGAGGTTGACGGCCAAAACAATGGCCACCATCACCAACATAACCTGCGTGAGCAGGTTTCCGAAGTGACGGATGCCGCGTTCAAACTCGGTCTCCGGCGGGCGTAATTTCAACCGTTCAGCCACCTGGCCGAACGCGGTGGCCATTCCCGTCTGCATAATCAGCACTTGCGCAGTTCCGCTGCCGACGCTGGTACCCATGAAGACGCAGTTGGTCCGCTGTGACAAGCTGGAATTTGCCGAAACAGTTCCCGGCTTTTTCTCGACCGGGAAGGTTTCTCCGGTAAGCACTGCCTGGTTTACAAAGAAGTCATTTGCTTCCAGCACGAACCCATCGGCCGGGATCAGACTGCCGGCGGAGAGCACCACAACATCGCCTGGGACTACTTGTTCGGAGGGAAGCGTCTGTGTTTGGCCACCGCGCAGCATGGTGGATTTGACCGTGACTTGTGAGCGTAATTTCTCGACGGCGTTGCCGGCGGTATATTCCTGCACGAAGCCGAGGATGGAGCTGCCAAGCACGATTGCAAGCACAATGCTGGCATCCACCCATTCCCCCACGACGCCGGAGACAATTGCGGCAAAAATGAGAATGAGAACGAGCGGGCTTTTGAATTGTCTCAGCAATAGGCGCAACGCAGTCGCCTGCTGCTGAGCCCTGATTGTGTTTAGCCCGTATTGTTTTAGACGTTGCTCAGCATCTGCAGGTTGGAGACCGTTCTTGGAAGCGTGTAGTGCAGTCAGAAGTTGTTCAGGCGCGAAGCTCCAATAAGCCGCTGGTGCTACCTGGACGGCCGGTTGTCCTGCTTTGGGTCGTGTGGTGGATGAAGGATTAGGGAGAGATTGCATTCAATATCTCCAATTTAAAATCATTATATCGCTCATTTATCGGGGATTTCAAGAAAACTTTTGACCAACCCATCCCAATTGAGGGATTTCAATACTCCGCAGCCGACATATCTGGCCGGGGGATATTTGCTACCTGATGCCCCATTCGCAGGGAGAGTAATTGGGGAATTGTGACAATGCTTAAAAATGACTTGCTGTAGGGTTACAGCCTTTTTTTTCTTAGAAAAGCTCCGAATAAAGTCCTCCCCATACTAGGTGCGGTCGCGTAGAAAAATCCCTCCGCATGTGAGGACGCAAATCGAGAGTAGAAACTATTGGAAATGTGCTACCAGACTCATAAACGCTTGGTTAAAGGCCCGAATCCTGCCGGGCCCACCTATAAATCCATCTTGATGAGGTTTTTGCACCCTACGTGATATAATAAAGAATATATGATTAGGAGTATAACTCGATTAGGAATCTGAGAAAAAATTTGCCTTATTGAAATTCCCAACTTTGAATCAGAGGGCAGCATGAAAAAAATCACAACTTTTTTTGTCGGCGTCATTTATGGAATAATATTCACCTCAATAATGGCATACATATTTGCTGAAAGAATTGCTGCTGCAAAGCAAAGAATCAATGAGGGACTAGCTCAAAGACCTGGTCTGTCAAATGACGAACTCTACAACAAATGGTTTTTAGAATACTTCGTTTATCGTCATCTGACCGATACCGCAGCTTGGAAAGAAGTGCAAAGGGATTACCCAGATTTCCTACCCAAAAATGTAGGGCCTGACAATAAGATTGAAATTAACAAGGCGGAAAAAAACTTCCGGGAGGCTATGAAGATAAGAAGAAATAAAATAAGTACTGGCTAAAACAATTCGTGTAAATGCGTGCAAGCCAAAGACCTCCCAAGGCAAATAAAAGACGGTGAAAAGCCGTCTTATTATTTTTGGAGGTCGTATGAGCGAAAACATTTAACCAATTCGGTTGAATCTTACAGATGCTGAGGGGCAGATACTAGAAACACTTGCAAGACAAGAATGCCGTGTGCCTCATGCTCAAGCACGATATCTAATTCGATCATAACTTATTGGACTAGCGACAGTTTTGATTCACAAGTAGGAACACAACGAAACTTGAAAGAGCATCCACGAGGCGTCCATCGATAAAATGCAATCCGATCTGGAAGACGCTCAGATCATGTCGGTTTGATCGATCCACCCTTACGGTGTAAAAAACCCTATCCGGGCAGATATCAAGGAGAAAGGCGTATAAACAACCCTACAGTTTTTGATGTCTCAGTTAGAATGAGCGTTCAATCTCGTAGGTTGTAAAAACTTTATACTAAGGGATTTCAAGGCGACTATCAAGTCCCAACTGAGGATTGAACTTTGGATTTAAAACTTGCGTTCTGAAAGTTGTGTTATAATTAGAACATCTGTACTTTTGGGCTAAAAAGAGTTCTCTGCTCAGCCAATCAAACTTCTTCGGGTTCATTTCCAATGCGGGTCCGAGTGCAGAGTAAAAAAACGAGCAAATCGTGAAAATCGTGCGGGGACAGGAAAGCGGCTTATAACCTGGAGGCCTCAGATTGTCTTAAAATCGGAGAAGAGATCGCATGCGGAAACTTCACTGGAGGCCCTGTCCAAGTATTTATAAGGATGTCACCACCACCTTGAGCACTTACCAGAGCATATCCGCGTTCTTGAAGAATTTATTTCAGGAAGCAACGGGAAACGCTGTGAGCTTAGGCAATGCAGCTTTCAGCGCAGGAAGCACATTAAAACTGATTTATTGTTCTTCTCTGCCACGTCGTGATCACTGTTGATTAAATGGGCGAGTTAGCCGGCATGATTGCTTACGCTTAATGTCTGGACAAAAGACTCGGTACAACTATTTGTAGGCGACCATGATCCGCTTTGCCATCTGGGCATATGTTTCCATCGAAACGCAGGCCTCCGGTGATAAGGTCGCCCTCACGGCTCCGGAAGACTGTGCCGTTCGTGGAGGAGGCACATTAGACTTTGATTTAATCGGGACAGGTAATCGACCGCGCCGCCATGATAATGGCACGGGGATTCTTACTTTCCCTTGACATTCCCACCGGAGGGAGTATGTCTGCCCTAACTAAAAGTGTGCCCGGTCAGTTATTGGATGTAAATAACAATGAACTCTTGGCCGAGGGAACGGTTGACATAAATTTCAATACATCTCCAAATTCAGCCGGGCATCCTGAATACAAAGCAACTATGACAATAAAAAGCTACAAGCCGCAGTTTAGTAGCAAAACCTACATACTCAAGTTAGGTGACAAAATCTCGGGGAGAGTATTTATAACAATGACACCAACGATTGTAGCGGATTTCGACGCAACACAAACGCGGTTCACTCTCTTCTTCGAGGATGATGTCTGGCGTAGTTTTGAATGGCTACAATCTTTGTGAGATGAAATACTCTTGACAATTCCCTCTTTGGTGGAAGATGCTAGTTTTAACCCAATTTTCGCCGGAGGGTATATGCGTAAACAAACTAAAAAAGTAAACGGTTATTTACTCGACGAGGATAACAAAGAAATCCTTGCGGAAGCAACGGTTTATATCTCTCTCGTGCCATCTGAAAATCCCTCCGAACAACCTCATTACGAAGCAACTTTGACAGTAAATGGTTACGTGCAGCAGCTAAGTGATAAAAGCCATATATTGAAGTTGAATGAAAATACCTTCGGACCTGTATTCATAACGATTGTAGGATCTCCCGGAGAACAAACACGTTATAAGGTACTATTTCAAGGGGCTGTTTGGCATAACCCTGAGTGGTTTGAATCTTTATGAATTGAAATACTCTTGTTTTTTCACGACAGAAAACCATCCCCAGCGATGGTAAATCCACCTTCTGATCCGTCCTTATTCACCGAAATTTTTAATAAAACCAGGTCTTCACCAACTGGGTCAGGATTACGTATCACACCATCATCCCTGCCAGAAGTAGCCAGTAGAGGGGCGGCAGGGCCACAAATCCGAGCGTTCCTGCCAGAGGTGAAACGGTCAGCCAGGCGCCCACTGTAACGATGATCAGAGAACTGACGATCAGCGGCCAGCTGGCCCGGCTCTGGATGAATAGGATTTTGTGCGTACGGATGACGTGAATAACCAGCGTCTGGGTGAAGAGCGATTCCACAAACCAGTTAGAAGAGTGATTCGCGAAGAGTCCAGCGCCAATAATTTTGAGCATAGCAAATATACCGACGGGTAAATGAAATTCGGCAAACCCGGCAGTATGAAATTCTGAAGGAAATCGAAGGGGGAAAATTCAATAGATAAGATAAGCAAGCATGGGAATGTGCGCTTATCCTACACGAGACATCAATTTATGATTATCTTAACTACACTCTTCTTGAAATCCCCTCAGGGTATAACTTTTATAGATTACGGGTCTCAAAAAAAGAAAGCATTTCAATGAAATTCAATCTTATTTTTCATCATCGGCTTTCGTTGGCACTTGGGTGGCAGGATATCCGGGAGATACGGACGCTCTGATCATTACAACGGAAGGAACGTATAAACAAATATAGCATCTCGTCCGCAATACTTTATTGCGATTCTCCTGCGATCAAAATGCGCATTAAGCTCTCCCCTCAGCAATTACTTTTCGTTCTGCGAATCAGGCTCCTCTGTATACTGCTTTCTCAGCATCCGCCGTCCCACTACGAGCACAATCACGACAAAAGCAATAGCACTGAACAATGCAAGGTATTCGAAGCCGTTCCTCCAGCGTTTTATCGCCTCGGTTGTATAGTATCCGATCAAGACCAAGAAACCAGTCCAGATCATTTCACCGCCGAAGATCGCCGGAAACCATTTTCGCCAAGGAGCCTTCACCAGCCCGGCTGCGATCAAGGAAGGAATAACGAAGCTAATTGTTAGCTTCGCGATGAATAAAATCCTGATGGTATGCTTGCGCATGCCGTGTTCAAGTTTCTCCAGGATATCGGGACGAACGCCAAGTCTGCGACCGAAGCGGAGGACCCATTCGATCTTCCCGACGTATCCAAGGGTGTACCATAGGCTGTCAGCCGTCAAATTCCCAATCGCTGCGGATAGAAAAACCAATCCCGGTCGCATGAATCCAGCTGAGGCGGCGGCTGCACCTAATAGTGTGGTAATGGGCCCCTCAACCGCCACCGCGATTGCCAACAGGAAATACGACCAGTAGCCCAATTGCGGGATTTGGCCGCTTTTCAGATAGGCACTTAATTGTTGGAAGAAAGCTGTCAGCGTAGACACATCAAGATCAATTTGGTTCGGATTCGGAGGTCTGACAATGTTCGACCAGAAATTGTTCTAGTCATTCTGGGCGCTGTCGTTGCCTGTTTCTTCAGGGTTTGATGGATACAGGTGGCCCACCTTCAAGGACGCTTGTCTGTTTCCCGGCTCACCCGGATTGGTCGTCAAGCGATTTTGGGCTTTCGGCCAGAGGGGATTCCTGCAGCGCCTCGGCAATACGGGCCTCCAACGTCTGCCGGCTGGGCTTGCGTTTGCCCAGGCTTTTCAGCGTATCCAGCATGGATGTCGTCAGGGCCCGGGTGAGCCGCCTGAGGGACTCGGAGGACAACTTTTGCCCTTTTTCGAACCACTGGATGGCCGCATAGCCCATCACCACGGTTGTGGATGAAGCGATGGCCGCTGCCAGCAGCCATCCCGGAATCCCTTCGAGTTTGGCCAGTTCCTGGAATATGGTGCGGGCGAGGAACCCCAGGCCGAAGGTGGTGACCAGCTCAGTGGCACGCTGCGGGGTGATGCGGTAGTTATAGATCCGGGCGATGCCCAGCACCATGATCGATTGGGTGATCACCAGCGGGATAAAGTCGATCACGGGCAGGGGTGCCAGGGCGATGGCGGCCGAAATGGACGCTGCACGAACGATGGAGCGCCAGGCGAGCTGCCAGCGGTACTCCGGCAGCGCCTGACCGAGCGCCGCGACCATTTCCGGTTCGGTGGCAGCGATGGCCAGGAGAACCTGGGCGAGATTCTTTCCGTCCTTGGCCACCACCGGAATGACCTGTTCGGGTTTCAAGCCCAGATTGGCAGCCGCCTGAGAGATGACGCCGTTGACCTCCTTGCGGTTCACCAGGTCGATCTTATTCAACAACACGATGAAAGGCTTTTTCAGGGCGGAGAGCTCGTGGAATAGTTCCTGCTCGGTCCGCTTGACCCCCTGAATGGCGTCATAGACCAGGACCAGGAAATCAGCCTCTTCCGCCGCCTTCAGGGCAAGGGCATGCTCATGCTCTCCCAAGGTACCGACCGCATCCGTGCCTGGTGTGTCGACCACCATAAAAAGGCCGGCATCCGCCTGATGGGTTTCCCGGGTCGTACCTGGCAGGGGACCTATGGCAGCTGCGTCTTGCTTGCTGTGGACCAGCTGGTTATAGAGGGTGGACTTGCCAACGTTTGCGGGCCCAAGAATGGCAACGTCGTGTTTGCGGCCGAAGGTCTGACGAACCTGGGAGGTGGAGAGTTTGATCAAGCCTTTGATCAGGCTTGCATCGGTGGGGAAAGCCGAGATCAGGGAAAGGAAATGGTTCTGCTCATCCGATCCGAGGGCATTCCAGACCATGCGAATCGTATCCTGCACATCTTGGGGGAAATGATCGAGAAATTCGTCAATTTGGGACATAGGTCCCTTTCATTGGGGAGACGGACACTCTTATGACGTATGATCCGGCCAGTGGTTTCTCCCCCCACCAGTAAGTCGGAGAGACATCACTTTAGGGTTGGCTCATCTGGATTTTTTCTTGAAACCCTCTGGTGAGTGTTTTTATACACTTCTGCCAAGGTAGGCAATCGCCGCGGTTGTTATCACCAAGTTGAGCTTTGCGGCGTCCCTGGCTATGCCCGCCAACACCCCTAACGAGCCGTGTTAGGTTCATTAAGCTATTGCGCGCTGCGGAGATACCCTGCTGCCGAAGCTGTGCCATAGTTCTAGCCATTCTGGGTGTAGTCATCGCTTGTTCCTTCAGAGTTTGGTGGATAGAGGCGTCTCACCTTCAACGGTGACAGGCGGAGGCGATTGGAGTGCCACGGAAGGTTCAGCCGGTAGAGCCGTTTGAAGAATGGGTTCAGCTTTCTCGATCAGATGGGTGAGCCGTCCCATGCTACTGGTCACCAATGCCGGAGGCGGTTCATTCATTGCCCTGATGGTGTCCCACACGCGTGCTTGCCGCTCTTTGAGGTCTGAAACCAGGGCCGCAGCCCCTGAAACAGTGCGGCGGCTAACCAGTTGGCTCCACAGGATTTGGATTACAACTGATAATGGTGGCGCTATAATGATGCCGATAAGACCAAAAGCGTCAGCCAGTGCAATGAGCAAAACTACGGTCAGAATGGGATTTTCCAATCTGCGGTTGAAAAGCCGAGGCTTGACCCATATTCTCAAAGCCACCAAGATGACGAGCGCATAGAGAGCCGTAAACAGGCTAAGCTGCACACTGGTTAGCAGCCCCACCAAAAGCACTGAGATAATTGCCAAGGCTACCCCAACCACGGGTATCAGGCAGGCCAGAGCGCCAGCCAGAGCCAAGAGCGCCGGGTATGGGGACCTGAGCAGCCAGTAACCAAGACCTAACAACAGACCGGCCAGGAGACTTTGGATTACTTCGCCGCGTATATAAGCGCCGATGTCGGGCTCGATTGTCCGCCAAATACCACGCGCCTGTTTGCGCTGTTCAGACGGAAGCAACGACAGCCAGAGTCGTTCAAAATGAATTTGATTGGTGCTCCAAAAAATGCTCAAGAGCAGAATGACGAGTAAGCCGCTTGCGACGCCGCCGATGCCCTGAGTGAAACCGAGCAGGGCCGGCAGCACGTTCTGCCCTTGGTCGCCGGTAACTGCTTGGAAGAGCTTACTCGGCGGTGGCAGCCGTGCAACCACCACTTGCTGGAACGAGCTGCCCTTCAACCATATAGGCAACCTCCACGCATCCTGCAATGACACAGTTTGGGCTAACTGTTGAATCTCATTGACTGCGTTTTCACTGGTTAAGAAGAGTAAGAAGCCGAAACTGCTCAGAGCCACGAGGTACAGTAGAATCCAAGCCACGCGCACCATGAATCTTTGCCCGACCAGGCGGTTCACCAATGGGCGCAGCGCAGCTGCAAGCGTTAGCGAGATCAACACGTAAACGACGACAATACGGAACTGCCACAGCAATATCAGCGCCAGCAACGTGGTCATAATTGCTGCACCGAACCTTACGAGTTTCTTCGTCATGGTGCATCTGGAGTATGGACCTGAGCCAGTAGAGCATCAAGGTCTGTCGTAATGGCCTCAATCTCATCCATCACCTGATCGATCTGCTTGACCCTTGGGTCCGAGCCCCCTTTTTTGAGCCGCGCCTGCCTGCGCAAGCCTCGGGCCAGGACTTGCGTTTCATAGCGCAGCCGGCTGGCATAATTGCGGCCGGCCGAGACCTCCGATTCCATCGCTGCTGGATGAAAGACGAAGCGATCGAGTAAGAGCTGGATCACGGCCGCAAGGGGAACAGCTATGAGGCCGCCGGCAATGCCAAACAAAGAGGTAAAGGCAAAAATCGCCAGCAGGGAGACGAATGGATTGACCCCCACTGCCTTACGCATGACGCGCGGCGCCAGGAGGCTGTTTTCCGCCTCCTGAATAACGATCGTGGCGACGATCACCCAGACCAACTTGGAAGGCGCTATGGATAAGGCAATTACCCCCGCGGGAATGGCGCCAAGCAGCGGCCCGATCATCGGTACGGCCTCAAATACGCCTGCCACGAGCGCCAGCACCAGGGCATTGGGTAAGCCGATGAGCAGGTAGGCAACCAGCGCTAGGATGGCGATAGCCAGGCAAAGGACGGCTTGTCCGGCAATGAAAAACCCCACCTTGGTTTCCATTGCGGAAATCAATTCGCCAATGCTCTCGCGCTGGTTCTTTGGAACCAGCTGTAGCAATGCATGAATGGTCCGCGGCCCATTGAGCGTCCAATGAAAGGCCAATAGCAATATAACGGTGGCGATAAAGATGACCTTAGCCGCCAATGCTATATAACCCAACGCTTGCCCGGCGGAAGCCAGCATCTGCACTCCCGTTTGCTGGTTCGCCTCCAAGCCCGGTAGTGTCTGCGGAAGGAACTGACTTAAGCGCATAATCAATTGATTGGGATCATTAACCATCCATTCATGCAGGCTTTGGTAGAAACCTGGCACTAAGGCAGCGATCCTTGTCCCTTGCTCGATGATCAACGGGAATAACAATAGCACGAAGCTAATGAGCAGGGCAAGTAGCATGAGGAAGACAAGAAGGACACCCGCTATCGGGGGGAGTCCTCGCCTATGCAACCAGGTTACAACCGGTCTGATCACCGTGCCCAGGAGGATGGCGATAAACAAGATCAAAACGACCTGGTTGAACCGGTAAAGAAACCAGAAGCCGAGGGCAACAAAAACCAGGACAAGTGTCGCCCCCACGACCCGCCGGAATGTCCAGTTATAAAGTTGCGAAGGTGGATGGAATGCTGCCATGTTTCCATACTCTTTCAGCACATTATGGGAACAAGCTAAACCAGATGACGCACCCGGCCTTCTTTCGGACGAATCTCATTGCATATTTGAAACTCCACAAGGTGTCCGGAAATCCCGGGTAGACAAGCAGGATCCTTAACGATATCTCCCTCATTCATACTCCTTCAAAGAGCCACCAACTACCAGTGCTAGGGTAGGACTCTATCATGGGCTTCCCAATTTTTTAGATGAGAAGGTGGCTATAATCGAACCGGTGTCCAACAAAATTGTTAAGCCCTTCTTCCACAAGAAGTTCTCCTAGATATGGGGTGAGATCGCCTTTTTACCGCTTAATGCCATATGTGGGTAGCACTTTCCCATTAGATCTAAACAAGTACTTGGAACTGATGGCCGAATTGAACTATCTGGGGCCTTAACCCATCCTATAACAAACACTCCCGGACTACATCCATCGCCCGGGGAGTTTTGATCTCCGCCAGTTGGGGGAGGCTTCATCAGAAGTGCAGTACAAGCTAATAGGGATCCACCAGAGTTGCGAGAATCCCCCACACCCCAAGTACTATCCCTGCGATGACATCTCTAGGATAGTGCGCGCCCACGTAGATCCGCGTAAAACCGACCTGGGCTGCGACTCCATACAGGGCAGCAGTGGTTATAATTCCAAAGGAGAGATTTCATATACCATCTTGATGAAGTTTTTGTGCCTTACGGGTAGAGGGGGGAGGGTCTCCTGCATCTCGGAGCTCAGTTTATTTACAGTTCAGTAATTCGATAAAGATACTAATTGCAACATTATCACTATGCTTAGCCCCCCTAGAAGGCTATATATTGACTATAATCACTTCGCAGAAATTTGCTATAGTTTTATGATAATGCTACGAACATGACAAACTGCACTTTCGTATATGAACTGCTTCGAGTAGATTCCTAATTTAAAATGGGGCCGTCTGGTATAGCATAGGATTGGTCTGATAACTCACAAATGCCCATTGAGAATTTTTACGCTGATCCATATTCTCAGAAGATAGATAGGAGATCCTAGTGGAATCCCTTGCACTTCTTGCCATGTTTCTCACATTTCTCGGTTATGCCCTCAGGATGAAAGAACAGCCGACGCCCCAGGGGATTCAATCTGTCTTGCTCCATATTGGATTAGTAACAATGGGCCTATCCATTCTTCTGCTCTTTGGGAGGTAAATCAACTATGTGTGGTTGAACAGCACCACCGCCAATAGCTACAAGGAAGTGACGGATGAAGGGCTGTTCTTGTTTGGACACAGCAAAGATCAATACCCCGACCAGCCGCAGGTCAAAGGTATGTTGTCGATCCTTGACCTCTAGGGGATGCCGGTAGGGGTATAGAT
>Ga0187853_10003216_pt1 | contig 12784 bp, 15 predicted proteins | sample June2016WEW_6_10_2_FD_132417 | JGI IMG/M metagenome (GOLD analysis project Ga0187853, IMG submission 132417) | Peatland microbial communities from SPRUCE experiment site at the Marcell Experimental Forest, Minnesota, USA - June2016WEW_6_100 | ecosystem: Environmental > Terrestrial > Soil >... | reverse complement strand
TCGTGCGCTCCGGAACCCCTTGATTGCCTGATCCACTTCCTTGGTCAGGGTGTCGGCAACTCGCCTCAGTGTTTTCTGCAGGGTTTCGGTATTCTCCAGGCGTTCGGCATGGAAATCTCGCATCATCTTCCGCGTATCGCCGAGGTCGCCGTTGGTTTCCTCAATGATCTCCTTCAGAGCGTTCGCGCGGAGATCATGAGCGTGTAAGAAGCTGTCGGTCATATTCTGCATCTGATCCGCAAGACCCATTGTTGTTTCACCTCCATTAGCCCGTCCTTGGCGGGGTGTTGCCGGGAAAGTCATAATTCCTCACAAGCTGTTCGTTTGATGGACTCCATCGGTAATGCTCGCGATGGAACCATCGTAGCAATCACAAAAGCAGTGACAGGCTGGCTCGCGTGCCCCGATAACAGCGGCGTCAGGGCACGCGGAGCCACAACCTGCGTAATACAAGACTCACCCGCTTACGCAGCTGCGCCGGCGGTGAGCCCGATGGCCTCGGCGTACTTCAGGTAGGTTTCGACGGACGCAACCACGACCCTAGCCTCGATGCCGAGGAACTCGATCCCGACTAAGGACGCTCTCACCCAGGCATCGATCACGAGCCCCTTGTCCAGGACGCGGTCCAAAACTTCCGCGAGACTTGCACCTGCGATAGTTTTCTCGACTGGCATATTTGTTCACCTCCTTCCTTCGCTTCTTCTTCCACTCAAACTACTGACTTGCGAACTCGTGGCTCCCTCGATTCAGAACCATTGGCTCTCTAACGGCTTCCCGCATGAGCCGGAGCAGCTTTTCCACACGGAATGGCTTGTCCAGAAACGCCAGGGCTCCCAGCCCCCGCGCCTCTCTCTTCAGTTCCGGAGTGCCAAATGCGGACATGACGATTACAGGCATGTGGGGCCTAAGCGTTCTCATTCTCTTCAGGAGAGACAAATCTCCGGCGCCTTCCACATTCGAGAGCCGAAGATCCATCAACGCCAAGCCAATCTGCTGATCCCTTTGAAGATGTCCGAGAGCTTGCTCGGAAGTCTGCACGGAAAGCACCGTGTAGTTGAGGCTTTCGAGTATCTTCGTGAGCGTCCAGCAGAAGCCCTCTTCGTCATCGACGACGAGCACCCGCATCCCGCCATGCATTCCCGGCTGTGTTCGAAGATTTCGCAAAGCGTGTACCCTGATCTCCTCCACGACAAAGCGGTGCATTTGGCTGCTTCTCCTCTTGTGGGGCTTCTGCGAGCAATTCCATCTGGGCGCTTGCTGGGCAACCGTGTCTCTACTGAGCATCTGCTCTGCCACACGGAGCGGTCTGCGGCCCTTGCGGAAGACTGTCGCGTAACCTGAAGGAGACCCAACGGAATACGACGCCTCAATTGTTCATCGCGAGACCGTCGGCAAGAACCAGGATGGCCGGTGCGCGGAGAACCCTGGAACCCGCGCCATACTCTCTGGAAAAGAATCCATGGAAGGTGACGAGAATGAGGCAACTCGCCTCGAAGAGCGCGTATCCTCAAGAGCGATGAGCCGTTCTTGATTCGGGAACTGAGCCCAAGGCAGCTCCGTCAGACTGTTCTTGAACGGAACAGACCCTTCTCAAGATCGGCCATTCCCCGCTCAGCCCCACACCATTCCACTGCGCATGGCAAGCGGCAGCATCTCGGGGGCGTCTCGCCTAGAGACTCTCTTTTTGACGTAGCTTGCTAAATGGCAAGCGGAAGATGAGATAAGAGACTTGGATATCGTTGGCTAGATACTTGTCGATCCGGTGGGCCATGCCGGCAAAGAGGATGCCTGTTTCACCCTCTTTCAACGTCTCATCGATTCGCCGGGCAATGAACCGGTCACGCCGGCGCAGGAGCAGCTTTCTCTTACTGCTCAGCGCCTTGGCTTTTTCTCGTTTCTCAGTGGGTTCAAGCTCGCTCGTGATCGCTTGGATGTAACGGTATTCCTCGAGCAGAAGCTGCACATCTTCCGTTCCTTCCAGTAAGGCGCCACGCCCGACCAGGGAAAGCACAAGCCGGTGATTCTGGCTTCCTTGTGCCGCTACATCGCGTACGATGTCCATCTCCCTGCCGCAAAGGGGCAGCCCATCCTGGTAGATCCGCACCTTCGAGCGGCCGATATCCAACTTGCATAAGCGCTTTCGAATTCCTTCCCACATCTCGTCCACGGCTTTGATATGTTCATTCCAAACACACACGCCGAATTGATCGGTGAACTCCTTCTTGTGCGGCTCGGCCACCGTCCCCATATCGGCCTCGGAATGAATGACTGGCACGTAGATTAGCTGGCGCATTCGAGTTGTTTATGCATCGTTTACGAGTTCCCCCACGAGTTCGTTCACCAGGCGTTTGAGATCGTCGAGATCAAACGGTTTGGAGATGAACTCATCGGCCCCCAAGCGCATCGCCTCCCTCGCGCTCTCGATGTCCCCGTACCCGGTCATCACGACCACGACGAATTTCCGTTTGATCTTCTTGATGCGCCGCAAGCACTCCAGCCCGTCCATTTGGGGCATCTTAATGTCCAAGAAGAGGATGTCCGGTGGATTCTCCCGGATCTTGGCCAGGCCCTGCCAGCCTCCGACGGCCGTCGAGACCTCGTAGCCCATCTCTGTCATGATTTTCGAGAACAAGTTGCAGAGCTCCGGCTCGTCATCCACCACCAAGATCTTGGAAGTCATTGGCATGATCCTCGGCCTCGTTTTGATGTGTTCGAAAAACCAAAATCAGCGAATCGTTTCCACTCCATGTCCGAGCCTCGCATCCAACTCGGCGACCTTTCCTTGCCGCTCTTCTTTGCTCCCGCCGGATGGCAAGCGATACCCGCACCTGCCGCCTTTTCAGCAGAGGGCGTTTTCAACAGCGCCAGCAGCCATCCATGAAAGAATCATGATCCATGGTCCCGTATTATCCGGTAGATCTTGATCTTGTTATAGAGGGTCTTGTAGTCGACCCCGAGCCGGCGAGCGGCCTGAGCTTTATTCCAGTGGCAATTCCACAGCGTTCTGACGATCAATTCTCGCTCAGCCTCTTTGGCCACTTGCTTGATCGAGGTGGCCTGCGACGCCCCGGCTCGAAAGGCCGGTTGTCCCGCTGGAAAGTCGCTGTCTTGTTTGGAGGTGCCGGAGGTTTCCGATTGGGTTCGATGTTCTCTCGCCACATGTATCAATTGGGCTGGGAGATGCTGCGGGAGGACCCAATCTTCTGCGAGGATGACCGCGCTCTTAAGGGCGTTCTGCAGTTCCCGGACGTTGCCGGGCCAGTCGTAGCGATGCATGAGCGCGATCGCTTCGTCCGAAATACCCTGCACCGATCGGTCCAGCTCACGATTGAACCGCTCCAGAAAGAACCTGCTCAGGAGTTCCAAGTCGCCTTCTCGCTCCCTCAGCGGAGGCAGACAAATCACGAATACGTTCAAGCGATGGAAGAGGTCGTCGCGAAAGGTCCCACGCTTCATCAAGTCCTCGAGGTCCATGTTTGTTGCAGCGATCAGCCGCACATCGACGGAAAGGCTTTCCTTACTCCCAAGTCGTTCCACCTCGCCTTCCTGGAGCACCCGAAGCAGCTTCATCTGGACGTGAGACGCCAAGTTGCCCACCTCGTCCAAGAAGAGCGTCCCCTCGTTGGCGCGCTCAAACCGGCCTGGCTTGCGGTCCAGCGCTCCCGTGAAAGCCCCTTTCTCATAGCCGAAGATCTCGCTCTCGACCAAAGCCTCCGGCAAGGTCGCACAGTCGAGTGGCACGAAGGGTTGATCTCGCCGGTGGCTATCGGCATGGATCGCGCGGGCTACGAGTTCTTTGCCGGTTCCGCTTTCCCCGCGCACCAACACCGTCACGTCGTGCGTGGCGACTTTCCGCACCAGCTCAAATACTTTCTGCATCTGCGGGCTCGCACCGATGAATCGGTCCCAGGTCCACCGCTTGGAGACCTGTTTCTTCAGACCATTGACTTCGCGGCGCAGGCCCACCGTCTGGAGGGCATGTTTCACGATGATCTTGAGCCGGTCGTTCGGCAGCGGTTTGATCAGGTAGTCGTAGGCCCCGAGCTTCATTGCCTCGACTGCGGTACTCACCTCGCCATGGCCGGTGAGCATGATCACCACTTGCTTGGACCTCGACCGCTGTATGTTCCGTAGGAGTGCGATCCCATCCTGCCCAGACAGTTTGACATCTAGAAAGACAACGTCCGGCTGCTCTTTCTCGATTTGGGCGAGGGCCTCTTCGCTCGTTTCGGCTGTGAGGACTTCGTAGCCCTCTTCGCCCAAGACCCGTCCAAAAAGCCAGCCCACCTCGGGCTCATCATCAACCACCAGGATCTTGCTGGGCACTATTTTCACGGGCGATTTATCCAGTCGGCGATTTCTCGTGAGGCGGCGTGATCGGAATCTTGATCGTGAAGGTTGTCCCTCGTTGGCGCCCTCGCGTTCTGCTCGCATGCGTGAGGCTCCCGTGATGGTGATCGATGATCCGATGGGAAATGGCCAGCCCCAGCCCTGTGCCATTGCGCTTCGTCGTGAAAAAAGGTCTCGGGAGTTGTGCCTGCACGTTCCGGGGAATCCCGCATCCGGTATCACGAATATGGATCACGGCTTGATTGTTCCGGAGATCAAACTGGGTCTCGACGGTCAGCACTCCACCCTTGGGCATGGCCTGGATGGCATTCATCAGGAGATTCGAAAACACCTCGTCCATAAGACTGTGGTCGCACGTCACTTGGGATGGTCCGCGATCGAAGCACTTGACGACCTTGATCCGTTGAGCCAAGCACTTGGGGTGGGCCAGACAAAGCACCTGTTTGAGGTTTTCGTGCAGATCTCTCGTTTCGAGTTTGAGCTTTCTGGGACGGCCGTAGTCGATCAGTTGTGTCGTGATTTCATCGAGCTGTTTCACCTTGTTCACGATCACGCTCGTAAACTCACGGAGCGAGTGGCCTGGAGAAAGTTTCGAGTGCAGATACTGGATGGACATCATGATGATGGCCAGTGGATTGCGGATCTCGTGGGCCACGCTGGCAGCCATCTCTGCCGAAACAGTCAACCGTTCTTTGCGCACGAGACCATCCTGCGCTTTCTTCAATCGCTGGTAGGCTTCGTCGAGCTCGGCCAGCAGAGATTCGCTCTCGGACTGGGTGCGGCTCAACTCCCACGCGAGCTGTTCCTCCCTGGTCGCGTCGCTTATGCTCGCTACAACAAGCTGCGCGCCCCCCTCCGCCGGTTCAAGGAGCGAAAAAGCGAGGGACACCGGAATTATGGCTCCGTGGGAAGTTAAGCAGCCCGCTCGAAGGCCTTTGACTTTGTGCCCCATGGCAACTTTAGCCATGGCCTCGCCAATGGCCGGGCGGAACTCACGGGCAAAGAGCTCAGCTATGGATTTGGCGACCATCCCGCCCGGATGCGCCCCCGCCAGATCTGTGAGCGCGTCGTTGGCGATGAGCACATTGCCCTCGAGATCGCACAAAGCGGCGGCTCCGGGGAAGGCTTTGAGAAGCGCCTCCCCATCCGCGTGGATCCCTGCAGTGAGCTGTTCCACAGCTACTGGCACTCAAGCCTCCTGAAGACAGCCGGACCAACCCTCCACGGCCGATTGGTGAGTCTCATGGAAGACTCGCCCGGCTCTGCGCCCCGGCCGAGCCCGTTCACATTTGGTTCGTTTATCCCCGCCTTCATGTAGGGAGCCTGCATATCGCAAGGGTTTGAGCCCTTAAGAGACCGTGCGAAGGCGAAAGCTATGAGCCAACAACCGAAGTCGGCTCGACCCAACGCTTGCAGCCAACGAAAACCTGCTCTATTGAGGAGCGTTACGTCATTGTGAGGATGAAGGGAAGGGGAAACTGCTCCGTGCCAGGCGAGGCTGCTCCAGGCAGGACGAGGGTGTCATCCAAGACCCTCAAACGTCGCTTCAGCCATTTCAATGATGCGTCACCCGATTGCCCTTTGCTGCAACGAGGAGACGACAAAAAAGCCGGCTACCTCCGTCTGTACATCCGCGGCAAGATCATGTTCCGGCGAATGCTCGCAGTCAAGATGATTCCGCTAATCTGTCACCGGAGGGGTACTCTTGTCGCCGAATTGCCGCAGTGGAGGATGCGCGACAAGAATTTCGATCAAGAACAGCTCTTCCTGCATTGCTCGTATCTGTCTTGCGTGGGCACACAGGCGCAGGCGCTTCGTTTCCCGCGTCCTTCTGCGGCCGTTTATCCCCACCCAGATGTCAAGAACCAAGTCCATGCTTTCAACTGCCTCAAAAGAACTTTAGAATACCAGCAAGTACACTTCTTTCTCGTCGTCCAATACCACGCCTGAGAGACTGTCAAGGATGCACACTGTTCTCTTTTATACAGTCTTGCGGAGATCTTCCTGGTAGCGTGAACATGGCCGCGGAACGCCCACATAGCGATGGTGTTTCGACATGAATATGAAACCAAAGAAACTCAAGAACAATGGGAGTGCCGGCTCTTTCAATCCGCAGGTTTTTCTCGATACCGCAGGGCTGGCGAGAAACGTTGTTGAATATCGGAGAGGTGAATCAGTCTACTCTCAAGGTGATGCTGCGGAAACGGTCATGTACATCCAGAACGGCGGCGTGAAATTGTCCGTGGTGAATGGGGCCGGGCGGGAAGCGGTGGTCGCGATGTTTGGTCCGAGTGACTTTTTTGGCGAGGGATGCATGGCGGGTCAGCCGCTCCGGATGGGCACGACAACAGCCGTTACACCGACCACCCTTCTTGTCATCCAAAAAGAAGAGCTGCTGCGCGTGCTTCACGCGGAGCATGAGTTATCCGACCATTTCATCTCGTATCTGCTCGCGCGCAACATCCGGGTCGAAGAGGATCTGATCGATCAACTCTTCAACTCCAGTGAGAAGCGCTTGGCGCGCACACTCCTGCTTCTCGCGCGCTACGGGGAACAAGAACAACCTGATCGCATCCTGCCAAGAGTTTCTCAGGAGACCCTGGCCCGCATGATCGGAACCACGCGTTCGCGCGTGAATTTCTTTATGAACAAATTCAAAAAACTCGGCTTCCTCGAATACAACGGCAAAATCAAAGTCAATAAGTCATTGCTGACGGTAGTTTTACACGAGTAAACCGACACGGTCGTCTCCCATACTTGGGACGCGATCCAGGACTCGGCAGAAAAGCCCGGCAGTCAAAGCACATCCAAGCCGAATGGTTCTTAGGCAGCCACGGGTTATGCGTTATGCGACTCGCAGGCAGGCGCTATCGTAGTTTCGAGCTAAGAATTCTTCTTGGCTCCAACGACGAGCAAGACGATTCCTCCGACCAGCGCCAGCCCGCCGAGTATTGGCGGAATGGGAAATCTGTCTTGGGTCTCTGCCGTGACATGCATTGGTCCTACATCCATTACTTGTCGGTGATGGGTGTAATTAAATCCTTGATAAGCGAGGGCCAGCCCGCCCAGAACAATCAAGAGAATCCCAATCCAAATGATCGGTTTCATATTCTTCGCTTTCGCAACTGCACCATCCGCCTTCGCCCCTGAATTAAGTTAATTACGAAGATGGCCAGAGCCACGAGCAGAAGGATGTGAATGAATCCACCGAGTGTGTGGGACGTGACCATGCCCAGGAGCCAAAGGACAAGTAACACAACGAGAACTGTCCACAGCATTGCTGTTCCAATCTTTCAAAGAACCCGTGCTTACAGCGCTTGTGCCGCACCTGGAGATCGTTCTGCTGATCTCCCAGATGATCCATCGTAGTCGGCGCGAAACGGCACGTCTGTTCACATGAGCACACTTTCGACTATTCCCGGATGGCGTGGATGGACGCAGGGTGGGTGATGCTGGGCAGGATGGTCTTCATTGCAAGATGCCCGTTTCGAAGTTCCGATGGAACGACAGTTGGCCGCCTGGCGCCTTAACTTCAATTTCTCTTGCAGGTTGCTTCTACGGCATTCCGTCAACTTCACGGGCGCGCACAACGAAGCGCTTCGGCGCCGGACCCACATAGTGAAACGGGAAGCAGGTGAGCAAGGTCAGGTCGTGACCGGTCGATGAATCCAAGACGCGAATGTCCGTGGGGGCAACGACTTCGATCGACTCCACACGGTACTCAAAGCTGCGCTCTGGAGTCTTGAATTTGATCTCGTCGCCCAGGCGAATATCGCGGAGCGGGCGGAAAAAAGTGTCCCGGTGACCAGCTAAGGCGACATTGCCCCATTCGCCGGGCAAAGCCGATTTTGAGAGGTGTCCGACGGCCCGCCTCAAGGTGACGGGGGAGTCGCCCTGGACAACGATGGCCTTGAGCCCCAAGCGAGGCACTTCTATTTCGCCGATCACATCACCTTCCATCAAAATGTGCGGTTCCGAGAGGAGGCCTGCTTGCTTGAATTTCTTCATCTCCAGGGCCTGATAGGCGTGCGAATCAGCCAAGACGAAGCCGGCGTAGCCCAGGGCGAGAATGCCGAAGGCGAGGAAAAAGTAGCAAGCACCACGGAGGATATACCTTCGCGCTGACGAGACTGTTCTCGTTGGCTGAGAGAGCGGATTCATCTCGTCCCCGACCCCAACTGCGCTGTGGGCTGCTTCTGCGCCGCAGGCGAGTAGCCCTGCCGAGTTCGCACACGCAACTTGCCATGGCCTGGCGCAGTGACCTTCACTTCGATCTTTCGAAAAGCATCAGCACCCTTCAGGTTCTGTGGCACATAACCAAGCATGTACTGCTCGCGAAGATCGCGGGCGATTTCTTTCGACACGTTTGCGACGGATTCGCCTTCCTGCGGGAAGTAGGCGATTCCTCCGGTATCTTTGCAGAGCCGCCGGAGAAGACCCGGATTCTCTTCCCCGGCATCCGAACCGACCAGGGCGATGGAGTAGATCAAAGACTGCAATTGGCGGGCCTGTGCCAGCACCTGCGAATACTTGAGATGGCTGGCATTGTCTCCCCCGTCGCTGATGATGATAAGCGCCTTCTTCTCCAAATGCCCGTACTGCAAGTGATGTAGGCCCTCGCTTACTGCATCGTAAAGCGCGGTTCGTCCCCGCGCGGCGACGGCTGTGAGGGCTTCCCCGAGCTCCTTCGGATCGTTCGAAAATGCCTTCCCCCTCATGAGTTCAATCGAAACGTCATCATTGAAATCCACGACGAACATTTCATCTTGTGGATTGCTCGAGTGTGCGAAGTAGGACACCGCGGTAACGACATCCGGGAGCTTGGATCCCATACTTCTGCTGTGGTCAACGACGAGCCCCACCGTAACAGGAGTGTCTCCCTCTTCGAATACAGTGAGTTTTTGGAGCTGCCCGTCTTCAAACACGCGGAAGTCTTCCAGCTTGAGACCGGAGACAAATGTTCCGCGCGCGTCAGTCACGTTGACAGGCAGCAGGACCAGATTCGCGGCCACGGCAATTTTCGTCTGGCCGTCCGCGCTGGCAGGGGAACGCTCCGTCGAGAAAGATCGTAAGGACCCGGCGATGCCGAGGAAAAGCACAAGGGGCCCGAGGAAAACGTGCCCCCTGTTCAGAAAATGCTTGCAAGAATTTAGAGTATAGCTCACGAAGAAACTTTCTCGCGTCGCGGGACGTGATATCGACATCACGCCCGCGACGCGGAGAGAGCTACTTACGTCTACGAAGTGAGCTTCAAGACAAACTTCAGACCGAGAGCAAGTCCGATGGATGCCACACCAAGCAGTGCGAACAACGGCATTGAGCTTGCTGTTTTCGGCAGTTCTTTGGTTTCCGTGACCGGGGCGGCCGCGACCGGCGCAGGAGTTTCGACTGCGACGGCGGGCGGAGTGGTCTGTATGACCTCCGCTACTTGTACTTCCTTCTGCTCAGGCGTGACGGCGACGATCGGAGCCGTCTTTATCGTGTTGTCGTCAATCGTGTCGGCAACAATGGCTGGAACGATTACTTTCGCCGTCTGTGCCAACTGAATCGCACGAGCCCTTGGGTAGACGAATGCCTGCCCGTAGGTGTCGCCAGGATAGAACCAAGCGCGAAGAGCTTCCGGAGAATCGCCCGGTCGTTCACTGAACTTCATGACGGTTTCGCCTGTTGATACCAAACGGTAGTCGTTGATGGCAAGGATGGTGGTGATGATCTGGCTCCCATCGGCATTGAAAATCTCAACGATGTTACGGTCGTGAGAAGAATCCAACAGTCGAAACGTGTACGTCCCCGCAGGAAGGATTCTCCCGGGAACTTCCACGGCCTGACTGAAGGTGATGATGGTTTTCTTGTTCCATGTGTCTGCGCGAGCGCTGGGGAGCAAGGTGGCGCCCAACAGGGTGATTGCCAGCAAACCGAATACTGCTCTTACAATTTTCATCCGAGTTTCCTCCTGAGACTTGTGAGACTCTTCCGGTGCCTGGTTGCGTAGGGCGAAGCCGAGACGATCCGACGAGAGGTGATGGGGCCTGTGCGAAAGTCTCTTTGTTTTTTCCTACATGAACACTTTAGCCGCAACCCACAACGAAATCTGTTCACTTAAGCACACATTCGCATTTGCTTGCAGGCCCGCCACCTCGCGCAAACCCAGCATCGTGGATAGCCATTGGTTCGGATGAGCTGCAGAGCCAGAATCAGGGTCAGTTTGCAGGGCTGGCCGCGAGAATGGGCCGAGAATGAAGGGGCAGGCCAACCAGCTTCAACTGGTCCAAGGACGACAATACGCTTTGCCAGCGGGCAGAGTCCTTTTTGGTTTCAAGAGGAAGCGAGAGGTCAGAATAGAAGTTCAGGATATTGTCGCGCAGGTCCGGTGACGTCAGATCGAAATTCCGCGCCGCTAGCTGACCTAACAACTTTGCGTAGGTTTCGTCGGTCAAAGAGTACTCGGCTGCCTTGGTTTCTTTGCCAGTGTCAAGATCGGAGTTGGCAAATTCCAGTGAGCCGGCACGAACTTGCTGGAGATCCATGCGGTATTGGTCGACGGTCGTATTGATGCTCTTGAAATACATGTCCTCCGTCTGCGCCGTGGGGTTGTTGAACGCCAGCGCCTTGAAGGGGCCAATTTTGGGCATGAATCGCAAGAGCACGGCCCAAAAGCGAGTGCCGAAATCGGGCTTCGTGTAGTCCTTTCCCCACTCTTTTTCATATTCGGAGCGCGACAGGCGGTAGAGGAACTTCTTTTTCGCCAAACTGGGCGTTTCCTTCATCATGTCCTTCTTGTGGGTCCGCAGTGCGATCTGGGTCATTTGCGGGATCATCCGGCTGACCGCAAAACGATAGGAACCGATTGCCAGATCCTCATGTGTCAGCACGTCTTTCAACTCCACTCCGTAAACGATAGGGAACGCCCGCTCCAGCAGAGGCTTCGACACTTGGAATCCGATGAAATCGTGATACTGCTGCGACGCATAACGATTCTTCGCCACTTGCACCATGTCGAATCCGAACTCCGTCTTCAGATGCGCGGTGTGGTCCTGTGCGTACCTGACGGAATTACCGTACTTCGCCCGCAGCTTAGGATATTGCATGGAAACGGCCTGGTTGACGGTTGGATGGCCGGCGATATCCGAAGCATAGTGCGCAAGCGCGCCCAGGGCAAAGGCGTACTCGTTCGCATCCCGACTCTGCAAGAGCAGCTCTCGAACGAAGTCGCCGGTGCGAGCGTAGTGCACCAAATTGCTGAATTCCACACTGCCAAAGGGATAGTAGCCGAGGTCCTGGATGACGGCGCCGCCATAGGCGTAACCATGTGCCTCCTTGAGCTGGTCTTCCGTGAGCGTTGGAAATCGCTTGAGAAGAAGTGGGCGGAGCTCGTCGGTCCACACTAGGTCTACGATTTCCTCGTGGGTGAGCACGGAGTATGCGAACGAACCACTGCCGCACAGGAGCATGACGAGAAAGACTGCCACCACGCGGAGACCCCATGCGCTCCGGCCGCTGCAAGCAGCACTTTGAGGGAGCCGTGTCCTAATTTGGTTTCCTGAGTTCATAGACAAGTTTTTTCACTTCGCCAGCCGATGGGCGCACTTTCTAGCGTGCAAACCCCGTGGCGAAAAACCTAAAGACGTCCGAGAAACACGAGGACGACGACGACGAGGAGTGCCAGACCTAAACCCCCCGTCGGGACGTAGCCCCACTCGCGGCTGTGAGACCACCGCGGGAAAGCACCTACGAGTGCCAAGACCAAGAAGACGATCAAGATCGTTGCCAGCATTGGTTTCTCTTCCCTTTGTGCATCCAACCGTCGATATTCAGCCACCCTGCCCCAGCGCCGGTCTGATTCTCTGGCAAATCTCCGCGCTGGGGCCGGGTTGCATTGGCTCACCGCGCTCGATGAGCCCCTAGTTCAGGTAGAAGCTGATGGCAATGCGATCGCCGGGATATCTGCGGTTGAACAGATAATATCCATCACCGTAGTAGTCCACGTATACGTCATCGTTATCGTACCAGTCGCTCGACCAGTATTCTGGCCACGGGTCAACCAGACTGAACCAATAGCCGCCGTAGTGGAAGCGGCGGTGCCCGCCAACAATCCTCACCGGGAGACTGTAGAACCGGAAGAAGTGATCCTGGCCATAGTAGCTGCCGAAACGGTCCTCCGGAATGCGGTAGCCGTGGTAACCGCCACGTTGCTGCCAGGTGCGGTGCTCGGACTGCCAGTTATGTGCACGATCACCCTGCCATGCGGCCTGCTGTTGGCGTACCTGAGCAGGAGTCCGTTGTGGTGCAGGCCTGTTGGCCTGCTGCTGGCGCTGCTGCTTCTGTTGCTCCTGCTGCTGACCCTTGGCTTGCTGCTGCTGTTGCTTCGCAGAGGTGGCTTGCTGCTGTTTCTGCTGCTTCTGTTGCTCCTGCTGCTGACCCTTGGCTTGCTGCT
>Ga0187853_10003215_pt1 | contig 12784 bp, 13 predicted proteins | sample June2016WEW_6_10_2_FD_132417 | JGI IMG/M metagenome (GOLD analysis project Ga0187853, IMG submission 132417) | Peatland microbial communities from SPRUCE experiment site at the Marcell Experimental Forest, Minnesota, USA - June2016WEW_6_100 | ecosystem: Environmental > Terrestrial > Soil >... | reverse complement strand
GGCCGCCAGCGCGGCCGCGGTGGTGCCGAGGGCGGTGGCGGCGTTGAAGATGCGCGCGCCGTCGAGGTGCACACTAAGCCCGTGGGCGTGTGCGACGGCCGCGAGCAAACGCGTACGAGAGGCGTCCATTGGAAGCCCGGACCAGAGGTTGTGGGTGTTCTCGAGGGCCAGCAGGCGGGTTGGCGTGCGGTAGGAAACCGCGGGGGCGATCGCGGCCTCGATCTGGGCGGGGTCCAGAAGGCCCTTGTCGGTAACGATCGGTCGGGGCAGCGCCCCGGACCAGACGGCCATGGCCCCCATCTCGAAGTTGAAGATGTGCCCCCGGGACTCGATGATCACCTCGCTCCCGGGTCTGGTCTGAAGGTGGACCGCGAGCTGGTTCCCCATCGTCCCCGTCGGGACGAAAAGCGCCGCCGGGAAGCCCAGCGTGGTTGCTGCGAGCTCCTCCAGGCGCAGCGCCGTGGGATCCTCGCGGTAGACGTCGTCGCCGACCTCCGCGTCCGCCATGGCGCGGCGCATCGCCGGGGTCGGTCGGGTCACGGTGTCCGAACGTAGATCGATCATGACAGCTATCATAGCGGGCCGGAGGGTCGTGAATGACAGACGGGTTCGAGGTGCTTGCCCAGGAGCGCGGAGTGGAAGAGTTGAAGCTCGCGAGCAACGGGTTGCGGGTGCTGCTCCTCCCCGACCCGAGCGTGCCGGTGGTCGCGTCGTGCGTCGTCTATCACGTCGGATCGCGCAACGAGGCGGTCGGGCACACCGGCTCGACGCACCTGCTCGAGCACCTGATGTTCAAGGGTTCGCATAAGTTCAACCCGAGCGAGGGGCGTCCCATCGCGCGGGTGCTGGAGCGCGTCGGGGCGTACTTCAACGCCACGACGTGGTTCGACCGCACGAACTATTTCGAGACGCTCCCGCCGGAGCACCTCGAGCTGGCTCTCGAGCTGGAGGCGGACCGCATGCGGGCGGCTCTGCTAAGGCCGGAGGACCTCGCCACCGAGATGACCGTGGTGCGCAACGAGTTCGAGCGGGGCGAGAACGACCCCTTCGACGTGTTGCTCAAGGAGTCGTTCGCAATCGCGTTCCGCGAGCACCCATATCATCACCCGACCATCGGGTGGCGAAGCGACATCGAGGCGACCTCGATCGACCGCCTGCGGGCGTTCTACGACACCTTCTACTACCCGGACAACGCGTCGCTGGTCCTGGTCGGCACGTTCGACAGGGAGGCGGCGCTCGACCTGGTCGCCCGGCACTTCGGCCCGCTGCCGCGCGCGCCGCGACCCCTGCCCCCGGTGGTGACGCGCGAGCCCAGGCAGGAGGGAGAGCGGCGCTTCGTCGTGCGCCGGGCGGGCGAGGTGGGCTGGGTGGCGGTGTCGTGGCGCGCGCCCGAGGCGGTGCATGACTCGACCCACGCCCTCGCGGTGCTGGCGGACGCCCTCGGGGGCGGCGTGACCTCGCGCCTGTACCAGCGGCTCGTCGAGACGGGCCTTTGCCTCGACGTCCAGGCGATCTGCTGGCAGTTGCGCGACCCCGGTCTCTTCCAGATCTTCGCGACGCTCAACCCGGCGACCGGGCACGCCAAGGTCGAGCGGATCATCCGGCGGGAGCTCGCTGCGGTCGTACGCAAGGGGCTTTCGAAGGCCGAGTTGGTGCGCGCCAAGGCCCAGGTCGAGGCGCAGACGGCGTACCATCGCGATTCCCCGGCCCAGGTCGCTGCAGCGATCACGGAGGCGATCTCGTCGGCGGACTGGCGCTTCTACCTGGACTATCCCGACCGCATCAGGGCGGTGAGCCGCGAGGATGTCGTGCGGGTGGCTGCCCAGACATTTGCCGACGATTCGATCTCGGTCGGCTACTTCGTGCCGAAGAACGGCCACGGAGGCTCCGGCGCCGTCCCCCTCCCGGCCCCGACCGGCCTGGCGCCGCGCCCCTGCCACTTCCGGAGCGACCTCGCCGCGAAGGTCGAGGAGGTGGACCTCCCGGGCGGCGGCCGGCTTCTCCTCCTGCCCAGGCACGCCAACACGACCGTGCACCTGCAGGGATCGCTCCTCGCCGGGCACGGCCTTGTCGCGCCGGAAGCCTGGAGCGCCGCCTCGCTCATACCCGACATGCTCGAACGTGGGACCGCCACGCACGGCCGGCTCGAGCTGGCCCGCATCATCGAGGACCGCGGCATCGAGCTCGACGTGTCCGGGGACGGGTTCAACCCGCTCGAGGTGTACTGCTCCGGCAGGTGCTTGTCCCGCCACCTGCCGCTGGTGCTGGAGCTGCTGGTCGAGATGCTCCAGCGCCCGGCATTCCCGGCGGAGGAGCTGGAGAAGCTGCGCGTCCTGAGGCTCGGCGAGCTGGCCCACGCCCAGGAGGACACGTTTCACCGGGCCTTCGAGGCGTTCTCGCGCCTTGTCTTCCCCTCCGGCCACCCCTACTACCGCCGGCCTCTGGACGAGCGCCGGGCCGGGTTGGAGCGGGTCGCGCGCGAGGATCTGGTCGCCGTCCACGGACGCGTGTATGGGCCGGCGTCGCTGCTGCTCGCCCTGGTGGGGGACTTTGAGCCGCCAGCCGTGGCGGAACGGCTTCAACGCCTCATGGAGGGCGCGAAAGGGGGAAGCGGAGAGATACCGCCGGTGCGGCGCCGCACGGCGGCCGACGTCGATCCTGCCGAGGTGCGAGAGATGATGCCGGACAAACCGAACCTCGACGTGGTGCTGGGTCACCCCGGTGGGCTGCGGCGGCGGGACGAGGACTTCTTCGCGGCCGCCCTCGGGAACGCGGTCCTGGGCCAGTCCACGCTGTCGTCGCGGCTCGGGGTGCGCCTGAGAGACCGCGAGGGGCTGACGTACGGCGTGATCTCGCGGTTCTTCGGGGCGTCGCTCCTCGACGGCCCGTGGGCGGCGACGTTCTCCGTCGCGCCTTCGAGCCTCGCACGTGCGGAGGCTGCGGCGAGGGAGGAGATCGCCCGCTTCGTGGAAGGGGGTCCGGACGAGCGTGAGCTCGACGACGAGCGCGCCGCGATGGCCGGTGCGTACAGGGTCGCGCTTGCGACGCCGGGGGCGCAGGCTCGCGAGATCCTCCGCCTCGGCCGTCACGGGCTGCCGGTCACCGAGATCGATCTGATCCCGGGCAAGATCCTCGCCACGGGGCGCGCCGAGGTGGTCGAAGCGATCCGCCGCCACATCGACCCCGCCCGGCTTTGCCTGGCCGCTGCCGGCGGGCTCGTTGCAAACCCCGCCGCCGCCGATTAGCATTCCCTCACTATGCTCCGGGAGCTGGAGGTCCGGGACCTCGGGATCATCGAGAAAGTGCGGCTGGAGCTGCCGGCCGGGTTCATCGTCCTGACCGGCGAGACGGGCGCCGGCAAATCCCTGCTCGTGCAGTCGCTCCAGCTCCTCGCCGGAGAGAGGGCCGATGCCGACCAAGTGCGGGGAGGCCGCGACCGCCTCATCGTCGAGGGGTGTTTCCTGACGCCGCCCGACGACCTCGCTCTGGGATTGCTGGGCGAGCTCGGGGTGGAGGTCGGCGAGGAGCTGGTGCTGCGGCGCGAGGTGTCGGCCAACGGCCGCTCCCGGGCCTGGGCGAACGACGTGCCGGTCACGGTGGGCGCACTCCAGCGGTTGGCGCCCTTCCTGCTGGCGATCCACGGCCAGCACGAGCAGCGGGGGCTCACCGACCCGGCGACGCACATTGCGCTGGTTGACGCCGCCGGGGGGCTCGGCGGCGAGCGCGCAGGGGTCGCCGCCGCCTACGCTCTCTGGCAGGAAGCGCGAGAGAGGCTCGATTCGCAGCGGCGTGCCGTGGCGAACCGCCGAGACAGGCTGGACGTGATCGCGTTCCAGGCGCGCGAGATCGAGGAGGCGCGCCCAGAGTGCGGCGAGGAAGACGCCCTCCGGGAAGAGCGCGCCTTCCTCAGGCACGCCGAGCGAATCGGAGAGCTCGTGGCCGCGGCGCTCGCGTCGCTCGCCGGGGAGGGCGGCGCCGTGGCGCTGGCGCGTGCCGCCCGCGCGGTGCGCGAACTGCACGCCCTCGGTATCGGCGTCGGCGACACGGCCTCCGACCTCGAACAGGCGCAGGTGCTCGCGGAGGAAGCCGAGAGGGCCGTTGGCGAGCTTGCCGACCGGGTTCGCCCGGACCCGACGCGCCTCGAACACGTCGAGAGCAGGCTTGCGTTGCTCGAACGGCTCGCACTCAAGTACGGCGGCTCGGTGACCGCGGTGCTCGAGCACGGGGCACGGCTGCAGGCCGAGCGTGACCAACTGGAAGGCGTCGAGGACGACATCGCGCGCCTCGAGCAGGAGCAGAAGCGCCTGGCTGGACAGTATCTCGAGCTTGCGCAATCACTTTCGCGTCAACGGGTGGCGGCCGCCGAGCGCTTCTCCGGGAAGGTGATCGACGTGCTCAAGGGGTTGGGAATCCCACGTGCGCGCCTCAGATTGGCGCTGACACCGCGCACTTCGGCGTCCGGCACACTGGAGGTCGATGGCGCTCGGATCGAGCCGGCCGCGGACGGCATCGACGCCGGGGAGTTCGAGCTCTCCACCAACCCCGGCGAAGCAGTGCGCTCGATGGCGCGCATCGCGTCCGGCGGGGAGCTGTCGCGCATCCACCTCGCGATGCGGACTGTCCTGCGGGACACGCTTCCACGTCGCGGGGTGCTGACCCTCCTGTTCGACGAGGTGGACGCGGGGATCGGCGGCACCGTTGCGGACGAGCTGGGGACGTTGCTCGCGTCCCTGGGCGGGCGCGACCAGGTGATGGTCGTGACGCATCTCCCGCAAGTTGCCGGGAAGGCCTCGACCCACCTGGTCGTTAGCAAGGATGCCTCGCGCGGGCGAACGGTCACCCACGTGGAGCCCGTCGCAGCCGACGCGCGGGTGGAAGAGCTGGTTCGAATGCTCGGCGGGGGCGAGCCGACCGCCGCCGCTAGGCAGCACGCCCGCGAGCTTCTGAAGATCTCCTGATGCTCCGGCTGCCGTTCACCTTGAAGGAGCACCTGGCAGCGGCGGCAGGGGCGGTGAGGAGCGCCGTCGCAGGCCACGGGGTCACTGCCATCCCGACCGAGACGTTCTACGGCCTCGCCGTGGACCCCCGGGACAACGAGGCGGTCGGGCGGGTCTTCGACCTCAAAGGGCGGCCTGTGGAGAAGGCGCTCCTTGTCGTCGGCGCCTCGCTGGCACAGCTCGAACGGCTGGTCGTCGTTCCGCCCGATTGGCGAAGCCGCCTCGAGGCCGCCTGGCCTGCGCCGGTGACGGTCGTGCTCCCCGCCTGCTCGAGGCTCGCGGCCGGCGGGGCGGGGCGGACCCTGGCGGTAAGGGTCCCCTCCAACGACCTCCTCCGAGCGCTGCTGGAGGTGGTCGGGCCTCTCACGGCCACGTCGGCCAACCGGAGCGGGGGCGCGCCTCTCGTCAGCGCGGACGATGTTGCCGATCTCCTTGGCCACGGGCTCGCCGTCCTGCTGGACGGGGGGGACACCCCGGGCGGCGCGCCCTCGAGCCTCCTGGACCTCGCTGTGGACCCGCCGCGGCTCGTGAGGGCCGGCCCCTGGGAGCCTCCGACGGCGTGGGGCGTAAAGCCGTGAAGGCCGCCTGAAGATTCCGCAGTTTTTGCGGAAAAGCTTGCGGAAAAGTCGCTCCACGGGCGGGAAAGCCCCCCTATCTCAACGGGTTATGCATCGTGCACTGCCACGAGTGCGGTGGTATAAGTCCTTGAACAATAGTGGGTTGTGCGTATTGTGTGCAAATTGTGCCACTTGCCGGGAGCGGTTCGAACGGCTGTTCCACAGGGTTTGGCCTTCCGGCTCGGAGCGTGGCTCGTTGCCCTAGGCGGCTGTGTGTGTTAGCGTGACCGGCCTGAGTGGAGGTGCGAGCCTTGAAGGTGCGGTCCTTTGCCGGCAAATCGCCTCGCTTCGGTCAGCGCGTTTTCGTGGCGTCCACGGCCTCCATCCTGGGTGACGTGGATCTCGGCGACGACGTGAGCGTGTGGTACGGCGCCGTGCTGCGGGCCGATCTGCACGAGATCCGAATCGGGGCCCGATCCAACATCCAGGACAATGCCGTCGTCCACGTCGACGAGCCCGACTTCCCGACGCTGGTGGGCGAGGATGTCACGGTCGGGCACGCAGCGCTTCTGCACGGGTGCCGGGTCGAGCGCGGTGCGCTCGTAGGGATGCACGCCACGGTGCTCAACGGGGCCGTCGTCGGGGAGGAGGCTGTGGTCGCCGCAGGCGCCCTGGTCCCGCCGGGCATGGTCGTGCCGCCCCGAACGCTGGTCGCCGGCGTACCCGCCAGGGTGCGCCGCGAGGTGGGGGCGGAGGAGCTGGAGCACGTTCGCCGGGGGGTCCGCAGCTACCTCGAGCTCAAGACGCGGTATCTGGCGGCGGACGACGAGCGTGACCTCGGCGACGGCTCCGAGATGGGGAGGGAAGCGTGATCCAGCGCCCGCGGGGTACCCGTGACCTGCTTCCGCCTGAAACCCGCCTCTGGCTGGCCGTCGAGGCGGTCGCCCGCGAGGCGTTCGGCTCGTTCGGCGGGGAGGAGATCCGCACGCCCATCTTCGAGGCCACCGAGCTGTTCGTGCGGTCGGTCGGGGAAGGCACCGACATCGTTCACAAGGAGATGTACACCTTCCCGGACCGCAAGGGGCGCTCGCTGACCCTGCGGCCGGAGATGACCGCGGGTGTCGCCAGGGCCTGGATCGAGAACCGCCTGGGAGACCGCAGTCAGCCCCTGCGCCTGTTCTACATCGGGCCGATGTTCCGGTACGAGCGGATGCAGCACGGCCGCTACCGGCAGTTCTCGCAGATCGGCCTGGAGATCATCGGCGCCGACACGCCGCTCGCCGACGCCGAGTTGCTCGCTGCGATGCACGAGTTCTTCGTTCGGCTCGGGTTTTCTGACCTCCAGATCCACCTCAACAACCTCGGCGACCCGGAGGACCGCGCCCGCTACCAGGAGGCCATCCGCGCCGCGTTGACGCCCCGCCGGGCCGAACTCTGCTCGGACTGCCAGCGTCGGCTGGAGGAGAACCCGCTCAGGATCCTCGACTGCAAGGTTCCCGCCTGCCAGGTGATCGCCGCCGATGCTCCGGGGGTGGACGAGGTGGCCGGCGATTCCTCGCGCCGGCACGTGGCCGGTGTGGAAGCCCACCTGCAAGCGCTCGGCATCCCCTTCGTCCGCAACCGGCGGCTCGTGCGGGGGTTGGACTACTATCTGCGCACGGTCTTCGAGGTGGTGTCCCCCCAGCTCGGAGCGAACACGGTGCTATGCGGCGGCGGCCGCTACGACCGCCTGATCGCCGACCTCGGCGGGCCAGCGGTGCCCGGCGTCGGGTTCGCGATCGGGGAAGACCGTCTCGTCGAGGCGCTGCCTGGACGGTTCAGAGATGCCGTCCTGGCGCGAGCCGCGCTGTATGTGGTGCCGCTGGGGCCCGTCGCGGAGAGCCGGGTGCTCGAGCTGGTGCGAGGCTGGGTTCGGGGAGGGGTTCCGGTGGAGATGGAGATCACGGGCCGCTCGCTCAAAGCGGCCCTCAAGAAGGCCGACCGGGACGGCTTTCGCGCCGTGGCGATGCTGGGTGATGACGAGCTGAAGACGGAGACCGTCACGGTGCGGGACCTCGCGGCGGGCAGCCAGACGGCGGTGCCGTTTGCCGATCTGCCGTCCTGGTGGCGGGTGCTGCCGACAGTGAGCGGTGCCCCAAGCGCCAAGTAGCCTGGAGCGAACCACGCGTTCGGGCCGGCGCGCCACGACGGCGTTTGCAGGATCGCGCGGCATCGAGGAGCGGATGAAGGAAACCGACCTCGCGCCGGGTCGGCGGTGCGGCAGCCGCCGGGTCGAAGCCCCCGGTCAGGTCGAAACCGTGGGGGGCGGTAACCCGTCCGGGGTACGCGTCGCGGGTTGGCCCTCGGGCAGCGAGACGGAGGTCGCTCCCTGGATCCCCTGGCCGTAGGCGGTCGCGAAGGCATGCACCGTCACGCAGTGGGCGATGAACCTGGTCGCGAAGATTCCGACGCAACAGAGCACCAGTCCGAGCTGGGCGAAGATCTCGGCGCCGAGCGCCACCAGGAATGCCAGCGCGTAGGGCCCGAACGCCCTCCCCACGGTGACCGTCACGCGGTCGAAGCTGAAGGCCGCGCCAGGCGTGCCCTCGGAGACCATGGCCAGGAGCCCGGCGGGCACGTACGCCAAGGTGAGCAGCGCCGCCGGCGGTCCGACGAGGATCACCGGCAGCCAGGCGAGGGCGGGTGAAGTGAGCGCCATGACGAGGAGCGCGAGCCCCGCCGTCACCGCTACCGCCGGCAGCCACAGCGCGATCGCGACGAGCCACAGCTTGAGCCCTTCCAGCAGGTCGTCCCCCATTCGGTCCCACGCGGGAAGGCCGGTCGAGCTTCCTTCGAGAACCCCACGCGCCGCTCGGCCCAGATAGCCGAAGACGATGAAGCGGCCCGCGAGGCCGAGTGCGGCCGCGACGGGCATGAGCAGAACGGCGGGCCAGGCGAAGACGTGACGGTGTCGGACGAGGCTGAGGACGGTCGGGAGCAGCAGCACCAGCGGCACGACCTCCAGCGCCGCACCTACCAGCGTCCGCCCCACCCAGGCGGGGTGGCGGAAGGGGTACGCGAAGCTGTGGCCGACGTCGCTCACACTTGACGGTACGCACCGTGTCGGGCAAGGTTTCCGGGTGGCATCTCCGAGAAGTGTATCGCGACCGGGATGGAATCTTGACCCGCCCGGTGTCCGGTTGGACGGGGCCCCCGGCTGCGGCCCGTGGGTGGTGGAGGGAGGGGGCTGCCGTGAGCGATAGGTCCGGAAGCCACGCGGTGGTGCGTCGCCTGGTTTCCGGCGGTCAGACGGGCGTGGACAGGGCCGCGCTCGACGCGGCGATGTCGCTCGGCATCCCCTGCGGCGGATGGTGCCCGCGGGGACGGAGGGCCGAAGGCGGACCGATTCCGCACCACTACCCCGTTCAGGAGGCCCCCACGAGCTCGTATCCCCAACGGACCGCGTGGAACGTGCGGGACTCCGACGGCACCCTCATCGTGACCAGAGGCGTGCCGAAGGGCGGTACGGCGCTCACCGTCAGCCTGGCGCGCCGCGGCGGCAAGCCATTCTTCGTGCTCGATCTCGACGGGCGGCCCTTGGTGTCCGAGGTCGTGGAATGGATCGGTCACGAAGAGGTCCGAACCCTCAACGTGGCGGGGCCGCGCGAGAGCGAGGCCCCCGGGATCCACGACCAGGCGTTGGCGTTCCTGCGAGTCCTTCTCAGCTTGCCTGGCGGGTGAGATCGACGTGGTCGATGATCCCGACCACCACCGAGCGGACGGGCCCGTCGCTCGACGAAAGGACCTGTCGGGCGCCGTTTCCCTCGTCGAGCACCAGGACGCGCTCGCCGACGCCCGCGCCCACGACGTCCACCGCGATCAGGTAGTCTCCGGTAGGGAGGCCTTCCGGGTCGGTCTTCTCCACCACCAGCAGCTTCTTGGCGTCGTAGAAGGGGTGGTTGATGGTGGAGTGGATCGCTCCCGCGACACGGCCGAGAATCATGGCGCCGCCTCCCGCTCGGGGAGGTGCAGCTCGTCGACGATCCCCACGATGGCATGATCCACCGGGACGAACGCGGGGTCGAGGGCGAGGGCCGCCTCGCGGCCGCCCTCGTAGTACACCAGCTCGCCGGGCCCGGCCATCCGGGTGGAGTCTGCGGCCACCAGGGTGCGCCCCGTGGGGCTCCCCGCCATGTCGAGCGGCTGCACCACCAGCATGGGGGTGCCTTCGAGCCCTTCGCAGATGACACACGGCACCATCGCGCCGACAACCCGGCCCAGGAGCATCAGGTCTCGCCCTCTTCGCCGTCGAGCTCCAGCAGCGACGCCGAGCCGAAATAGGTGCTGCCCCCCACCTGCCGCGCCAGCGCCTCGTGCGGGGCGGAGATGATCTTGAACCCGACCTGCACGCCGCTGCGTTCGAGGAACCCGACCGCGATCTCGACGGCCGCCTCGACGTCGTGCAGCTCGCCCTCGAAGATCGAGAGCCCCTTGCCGGAGAGCCCGGTGTCGGCGAGGCGGATCTCGACGAGGTCCACCGTGGTCCCTTTGAGCGCCAGCTCGGCGGCGCGGACGTTGGAAGACACCGTGCCGGTCTCGATGATCGCGATGGAACCCGGGCCGACGGTCCTGCGATGGCCGAGGATCCCCTCGTAGAGCTGAGGGTGGACATCCGCGAGCATGACGTGGTCGAGCACGCTGTCGTCGCCCTGGGCGAGCCCCTCGGAGACGGCTTCCTCGACCGACGCGGTAGTGCCGCCGATCAGGGTCAGGAAGCGGCCTCGGCTGATCGTGCCGCACTTCACGAAAGCGATGGGGGAGCGCTTGAGAAGGGCGTCGGTCGCGACGACCCCGACGGCGATGTCTCTGAACTCGAGCACGGCGATGGCGGGGTGCCTTTTCATCATGTGATCCTGAAGTGATCCACCAGCACGCACCGGCGGAACCGCGAGAACGACCGCGGGCCGGTCATCCCCTCGCCGGTCGGGCTCGCGATGGTGAACGAGCAGTGGCCTTCGCCGTCGAGACCGAGGCCCGCCTGGGAACGGCCGTTCTTCACGAAGATGCTGCAGTTGCACTCCTTGGCCATGCGCGAGAGGTTGTCGAGGTTCTTGGAGTGCATCACCGCGGTGTGGCGGTTGCCGCCCTCCACCTTGACTGCAAGGTCGATGGCGTAGTCCGCGTTGGGGACACGGCAGAAGGGCATGATGGGCATCATCTGCTCCGTCCACAGCAGGGGGTGGTTCTCGTCCACCTCGACGACCCCGAGCCTGATCGAGTCCGGCACCGTCATTCCGACCTTCGCGAGGATGACGCCGGCGTTCTTGCCCACGAGGTCGCGGTTGATCTCGGCCTGCTGCCGCGGCCCGTGCGTCTTCGCGAAGACGACCTTCTCGAGAGCAGGGAGGCGGTGCCGCTCGATCAGGACGGCGCCGCTGCGCGTCATCGCATTGAGCAGCCCGTCTGCGACCATGTCGACGCACAGCGTCTCTTTCTCGTCGGTGCAGATTATGTTGTTGTCCGTCGAGGCGCCGAGCACGATGTCGCGGCCTGCCTTGCCGATGTCGGCGGTCTCGTCCACCACTACCGGCGGGTTGCCGGGCCCGGCACAGATGGCGCGCTTGCCGGACGCCATCGCCGCCTTGACGACGGCGCCGCCGCCCGTGACCACGAGGAGACGCACGGCCGGGTGGCGCATGATCTCCTGCGCGGTCGCGATGGTCGGGTTCGCGAGGCAGGCAACCACGTTGGGCGGACCGCCAGCCTCCGTGATGGCCTGGTTCAGGAGCACCACCGTCCGCATCGAGCATGCCTTGGCGCCGGGGTGGGCGTTGAAGACCACCGAATTTCCGGCGGCGAGCATGCCGATAGCGTTGCAGATGATCGTGGAGGTGGGGTTGGTGACGGGTGTGATCGCGCCGATCACCCCGAACGGTGCGGGCTCCGTGAGGGTGAGCCCATGGTCGCCCGTAACCGTGGCGGGACGGAGGTCTTCGAGCCCCGGGGTCTTCTCGGTCACCAGGCGGTTCTTGACCCCCTTGTCCTCGACGCGGCCGAGGCCGGTTTCCTCCCACGCGGAGCGCGCCAGGGCCTCGCAGTTCTCCAGCATCGTGGTCCGGATCGCGGCGATGATCTTGGCTCGCAACTCGAGGGGGAGTGCGACGAAGATCGGTTGGGCAACACTGGCCGCCCGTATGGCGTCGTCCACCGTCGTGAAGATCCCGAGTCCCGGGCCGGGAGGGACGCCGCCAGGGTCAGGCCTCGCGCGGGCGCGGGGCTCGATGTCCGCCGCGATGCGGCGTGCGATCGCCTCGACGTCCTGGTCGGTCAACCTGGTCATGCTCGCCCCGCCCCTGCCAGACCGCCCTGGTTTCTCATTTCTTGTACTTCACGACCCCTTCCACGCTCCACGAGTCCACGATCGCCATCACGACCGCGTCCACCGGCCGCTTGTCGGTGGCGCGGGTCTGGCGCGCGGAGCTCCCGGAAGCGATCAGGACCATCTCCTCGGGGCCCGCGCCCACGGCGTCAGCCGCGACGAGGAACGCCCCGCTCTCGCGGCCCGCCTCGTCGACGGCGCGGACGAGGAGCAGCTTGAGCCCCTCGAGGCTGGTCTCCTTCTGGCTGGCCACCACGGTTCCAACGACCTTGGCGAGCTGCATGGGTGTGCGTCTCCGCGCCCCGCCCCCGGGCCTCCGGACGGTCCGCCGGGGGCGAGCCGCTACTTCTTCGCGGCCTTGGCCGAGGCTTGACGGCCCAGCGGCATCACCACGTCCACATTCACGTGCGGGCGAGCGATCACGTGGACGGCCACCACCTCGCCGACGCGGCCCGCGGCAACCTGACCGGCGTCGCACGCCGCCTTCACCGCCGCGACATCGCCCCGCACGATGACCGACACGTAGCCGCCGCCGGTCTTCTCGTACGAGACCAGCTCGACCTTCGCGGCCTTGACCGCGGCGTCAGCGGCCTCCACCACGGCCGGAAAGGACCTCGTCTCGATCATGCCCAACGCTTCCGTCATGTCACTACCTCCCTCTTCCGCGTACTCGCGGTTGGAACCGTCCGCGCGCGGCGACTATGCGCCGCCGATTTTCACCTCGCGTCCCTTGATGTCCGCGATGGCCTGCTCGGCCGCGCGGTAGCCGACGTCGATGTCCCGTTCCTCGCCACCTAGGTACACGCGGCCGAAGCTTCCGAACGCGCGCACCTCGAGGACGTTGATGTTGGCCGCCTTCTCGGCCTCATTGG
>Ga0187853_10003203_pt1 | contig 12819 bp, 8 predicted proteins | sample June2016WEW_6_10_2_FD_132417 | JGI IMG/M metagenome (GOLD analysis project Ga0187853, IMG submission 132417) | Peatland microbial communities from SPRUCE experiment site at the Marcell Experimental Forest, Minnesota, USA - June2016WEW_6_100 | ecosystem: Environmental > Terrestrial > Soil >... | reverse complement strand
GAATTTTCAGGACACTAACGGTCATGTGGGAAAGTGACCAAAATTGAATGCTGAGGTCCCTGAGACTCCTTTGAGTAGTGCTAGATCAGTTGTCTTCGGGACACTAAAATGAGCAAGTCGGGTAGAAGATTATCAGAATATGCGACCCTTTTCCAGCTTTTTGCCAGGCATTGCTGGACCGATGGAAGTTCCATTGTGGTTTTTTTTCGTTAACCGCGGTCAAGCGATTGCCAGTTTTGGGGTGGAAAATAAGGATAAGCCTATTGTGGAATTCCAACCTGCCAATCGCGCTTACCAATTGACATCTTTTTTGGGCTTTCGTACTTTTATCCGGATTATGCTTAAAACAAGACTGGTGTTGCACGAACCATTTGCGCGTGGGCCTGCTTTGCAGAAAATGGTTATTGGTACCAACGAACTTGCATTGGAGGAAACCGATCCGGAAAGCGGCTTGCAAATAAAGGTGCTCTATTTCCTGCTTCCTGGCGAAGCCATCGGCGGGCTGGTGCGCAAAGTAGAGGTGACAAATCAATCCAACCAGGCCATGAGCCTTGAAATGCTGGACGGTCTCCCAGCAGTGATACCATTCGGTTTGAATGACCGGATCCTGAAAGATATTGGCCGGACGGTGGAAGCATGGATGGAGGTCTATAACCTTGAACAAAATATTCCTTTTTATCGCCTGAGGGCAAGCGTGGCAGATACTTCGGAAGTGAATTCATTCGAGGCCGGACATTTCATGCTGGCATTCCAGGATAGCTCGGATGGTTCAAAGATCCTTCCGGCCATTCTAGATCCGATAACGGTCTTTGGGCAGAATACAACTTTTAGTGTGCCGGAGGCGTTTTTCAAAAAAGGATTGGATGAATTGCTCGCCGGGAAGCAGACCTCCTGCGGTCGAACACCTTACGGTTTCACAGGGGTGCAAGCAGAATTGGGGCCGGGCGAATCCTTGCGGATAAACAGCATCTTTGGCCACGCCAGCTCTCTGAAAGCCATCGAATCCCGGGCTGCAACTCTTGGCAGAGAGGTCTACCTGGACAGGAAACGCAGCGAGGCAAACGAATTAGTGCGGAATCTGACCGATGCCATGGAATGCCGCACCCGAGAGCCAGCCTTCGATGCGTATTGCCGCCAGACGTTCCTTGACAATGTCCTGCGCGGGGGCTGGCCGATTTTATTTGGAAGAGGAAAATCGACAAAAGTCTTTCATGTTTATTCGCGTAAACTTGGCGACTTGGAACGCGATTACAATGTCTTTTCCCTGACACCAGAATTTTTTTCACAAGGTAATGGCAGTTATAGGGATATAAACCAAAACCGTCGTGATGAAGTTTGGTTTAATCCAGCTGTGGGCGATTTTAATATCCGTGCATTTATAAGTTTGATTCAATTGGATGGATATAATCCGCTGGTTTTGCTTGGAAGTCATTTTACAGTTCCACCTGAAAAATTGAATGAATTGTTGTCATTTGTCGAAGACCCAGCCAGGCTGCGCGACCTGCTTTCCAGACCTTTTACTCCGGGTGGTTTGCTCAAGGAACTTGGAGAGAATACCGTTCACTTTTTGCAGGGAACTCAGGCTTTTATAGATAATGTGTTGGAAATAAGCAACCAAGTTATGGATGCGACTTTTGGTGAGGGTTATTGGGTCGACCATTGGACTTATAATCTTGATTTGATCGAGAGTTACCTGGATGTTTACCCGGATCATCAGCACGACCTGCTATTTTCCGGCAAAGATTTGCCTTTTTATGACTATAAGATGGTTGTTCCTCCTCGCTCCCGGAAATACATTCTTCTTGATGGAAAACCGCACCAGTTGGGCAGTCCTAATGAAGATCATAAGAAGGCATCCTTGATCTCCACATGGGGTAGAGACTCTTGCTGGGCACGGGTTGGGCATGGAACGGGGGCGATCTATCGCTGCAACCTGTTTGCCAAACTCCTCAGCCTGGCAATCATCAAATTTGCAACGCTTGATCCCTGGGGGATGGGAATTGAAATGGAGGCTGGCCGTCCAGGTTGGTATGATGCCTTGAATGGTTTACCGGGGTTGTTTGGTTCATCCATGCCGGAAACCTACGCCCTTAAAAGGCTGATCAAATTCCTACGCGATATCCTGAAAGATGAAAAGGTGGGAAAATTGCCTCTACCAGTGGAAATAACCCACTTCTTACGCCGGATCGTCAAGGAAATCAACCATTCTAAAGTGGAAGTTTTAGATCAGCGCGATTACCTATATTGGGATAATGTTTCTTTGGCCCGAGAGAATTATCGTGCCAGCATTCGCCTGGGGCTGGATGGTGCGGAGGACAGCCTCGATTACGCCGAATTGGAAAGAATTTTAGGGATTTTCAAGACCAAAGTCGATGCAGGGATTCAGCGCGCCCTTTCATTGAATGACAACATGCCCCCGACTTATTTTGCCTATCGAGTTGATGAATTTGCCCTCTTGACAGATAAAAATGGTAACCAAAAAACTGACTGCCAGGGGCGGCCATATATCCGCGCCAAGCGATTCACGCCTCAAGCATTACCACTTTTCTTGGAAGGAATAGTGAGGGCGATGAGTGTGTCGGAAAGATCTGCAGCAAAGCAGCTTTATAAGAAGGTGAAAGAAAGTCCTCTTTATGACCGGAAGTTGAAAATGTATAAAGTCAATGCACCTCTGGAGACTTTGTCCATGGATGTCGGTCGGGCACGCGCCTTTACGCCAGGCTGGCTAGAAAACGTATCCATCTGGCTTCACATGGAATATAAGTACTTATTGGAGGTCTTGCGTGCATGGCTTTACGAAGAATTTTTTGAGGATTTCAAAGTTGCTTTGATTCCTTTCCTTGACCCTAAAGTTTATGGACGCAGTATTTTGGAAAACTCTTCTTTTCTCGTCAGTAGTGTTCACCCGGATGAATTAATGCATGGAACAGGATTCGTCGCCCGGCTTAGTGGCGCCACTGCCGAATTTATCAGTATGTGGAGGTGCTTGATGGCCGGTGAACAACCTTTCTTTATGCAAGGAGGTCAGCTCTGCCTGTCGCTCAAACCGATACTTCCGGGCTGGTTGTTCAATAAAGACAATATGCTATCCTCTAAATTCCTTGGAAGTACCATGATAATTTACCATAACCCCAACCGGCGAAATACGTTCGATCCAAGTTGTGTCATCCATTCCATCACTTTGCATCCTGCTGATGCAGACGCCCTTGAACTGACCGGGGATGTCATTTCGGCGCCATATGCGCAAAAAGTTCGCGATCAGCAGATTCGCCAGATCGATGTGTATTTTGGATAGAATTAATTTTTCCAAACAATTGGAGAGTCTATGACGCAAACAGATGTTTCCGGATGGAAATTTATCGACGATGACGGCACTTTCTGCCTGACCAACCCTCATCGTTTTAGTTCACTTTATTTACCGTTGTGCAATGAAGCGGGAATTTTCTCTGCGATCACACCTACTTTGCATGGGGATATCAAGGCTGACCACAATACCTTTCTGACCCCACCTGTTTCTGTTGAAAATCTGCACGATTCGCGTTCTGCACGTAATTTTTGGATCAGGTTAGCCAGTGCTGAACCATGGTCTGCCACAGGCAATAGTGCCATGCAGGTCTCTCATCACTTTACCGATGCGGACGAAGAATCGTTCCTTGAGGTGGGTTTGCTCTGGCAACGTGTTACACGGAAAAACACACAAATTGGTCTTCAGGCGGAAATTACCAGTTTTGTACCGGCGAGCAATGATAGAGTGGAGTTGATGAAAGTAACGATTACCAATCTATCAGTCAATAAATTGAAGTTTACTCCAACTGCTGCTATACCTATGTATGGTCGTTCGGCGGACAACTTACGAGACCACAGACACGTGACTTCTCTCTTGCACCGCACTTTTTGTGGGACTTATGGAGTGCTTGTCAGACCGACACTTTCTTTTGACGAACGCGGTCACCAACCCAATACCCTTACGTACGCGGTCTTGGGTGTGGAAGAGGATGGTAACCCGCCGCGAGGTTTTTTCCCGATCGTGGAAGATTTCATTGGTGAGGGAGGCAGCCTGGACTGGCCACAGGCTATCGTCCAATCGCGTGAACCAGATTTTCGATCCGGGATGAGTGTAGATGGTTACGAATCCGTAGGAGGTCTACGCTTTCGCGATGTATCATTACTACCAGGAGAGAGCTGCTCGTTTGTCCTTGTTATGGCTATCATGAGCGCAGATGATACGGTGCGCATTATCCAGGAATATGGCACTTTGCATCGCTTTGAGACCTGGTTTGAGAAAACAAAAACGTATTGGAACTCCAAAATTGAGGTTCCGCGCGTTTATACCGGGAATAAGCGCTACGATGGCTGGTTGCGTTGGGTGACGGTCCAACCGGTTTTGCGCAGAATTTTCGGAAATTCTTTCTTACCCTATCATGATTATGGGCGCGGTGGACGCGGTTGGCGCGACTTATGGCAGGACATATTAACGCTGTTGATGATGGAAGGCAGTGATGTAAACCGGATGCTTTATGATAATTTCGGCGGGGTACGCATGGATGGTAGCAATGCCACCATTGTTGGCTTGCAGCCGGGTGAGTTCAAAGCCGATCGTAATAACATTCCCAGAGTCTGGATGGACCACGGGGTTTGGCCATTACTGTCTACCGTTTTGTATATTGATCAAACCGGTGATTTGGCATTCCTTTTACGATCACAGGTCTATTTTAAAGATCATCTGGCTGGTCGTGCCAAGTTCTTGGATAAAGATTGGACGTCCGAACAGGGAACGATGTTACGGACAACTGCTGGCGAACCTTACCAAGGTACAATTCTGGAACACCTGCTCGTGCAGCATCTTGTACCATTTTTTAATGTAGGCGAACATAATTCTATTCTCCTGGAAGGGGCTGACTGGAATGATGCGATGGACATGGCTGGTGAGCGCGGTGAAAGTGTAGCCTTTACAGCCATGTATGCAGGTAATTTACATCGATTGAGTGAATTGGTTCTGGCGATGGAAAAACTTGAGGTGCACGATGTGGAAATTGCCTCTGAGATGATTTCATTGTTGGATACGTTGAGCAATGGCGTGGATTACAATTCGGTTTCAGCCAAGCAAGCTAAGCTGACTGCATACTTCACGAGTTGTTTTCATACAGTATCTGGACGGAAAACAAAAATCCTTCTCAAGGACTTGGCAAAGGACCTGGTTATCAAGGCGAATTGGTTAATTAAGCATCTCCGCTCTGAGGAATGGCTGACAGATTCTACGGGGTTTGGCTGGTTCAATGGCTATTATGACAATAAAGGAATGCGGATGGAAGGTGACTTTCCAAAAGGCGTGCGTATGACCCTGACAAGCCAGGTTTTCGCCTTGATGGGGGGGGTTGCCACCAACGATCAGGCAGATGAAATTGTTCGGTCAGTAGATCGATATTTGTATGATGTCAGGGTTGGCGGCTACCGTCTGAATACGGATTTCAGCGAAGTATTGCCTGACTTGGGGCGGGCTTTCGGATTTGCTTATGGGAACAAAGAGAATGGTTCTATGTTCAGTCACATGGCGGTCATGTATGCTTATGCTCTTTACCAGCGCGGATTGTCCAAACAGGGCTATAAAGTGCTGGAAGGAATATATAAGCATTGCCAAGAATTTGCGCATAGCCATATATACCCTGGAATACCTGAATATATAAATTCGCGCGGTCGAGGAATGTACACCTATTTGACTGGTTCGGCCAGCTGGTACATGTTAACTCTTGTAAATGAAGTGTTTGGCGTCAGGGGGGTTTTGGGTGACCTTATGCTTGATCCGAAGCTCGTGGCAGAACAATTCGGTCCCGAAAACAAGGTGCGCCTGGATATCTCTTTTGCAGAACGGAAAATGGCTATCATCTATAATAACCAAGCGAGGTTGGATTATGGTGAATACCGAATTAGTTCAGTTAGTTTGGATAATAGGCTGTTTGAATTTTCAAGGTTGCCAGTCATCATCCCTCGCAGCCTGATTGGTTCATTGAACCCAGGCGAACCACATTCTATTGAGATTGAATTGGGCAGTCGAAACAAAAAATTATGACTGACATAAGCGGTGCAAATATCCATGTTACCGGAATTGTTCAAGGTGTCGGTTTCCGACCTTTTGTGTATGGGCTGGCGATTCGTTTGGGGTTAAATGGATGGGTGCGGAATACTTCCGCAGGAGTGGAAATTCAGGTGGATGGTAATGCAGAAATTATAAATTCTTTTATAACCTTAATGAAAGCGGAACTTCCACCTTTGGCAAGATTAGATTCTATTGAAGTTGCTTTTGAGATTTCGCGAGGGTTTAGTGGCTTCGATATTATCAATTCCGAATCGCTGGCTGGCGCTTTTCAACCCATTTCTCCTGACGTAAGTATTTGCCCAGATTGTCTGCGAGAACTTCTTGATCCATCCGATAGGCGTTTCCGTTATCCTTTCACCAATTGCACCAATTGCGGACCGCGGTTCACCATTATCACCGATATCCCGTACGATCGATCCAACACAACCATGTCACCTTTTGAGATGTGCCCGGATTGTGCGGCTGAATACACCAATCCTCTCGACAGGCGTTTTCATGCACAGCCTGTCGCTTGTCCGGTTTGTGGGCCCCAAGTCTGGTTGGAAGGAGCGGATGGTCGCCGTATCGCAGAGCGGGACGATGCCATCCTGTCTACCCAAAAGCTTCTCGCAAATGGGGAAATTGTTGCCATTAAAGGTCTGGGCGGTTTTCACTTGGCTTGTGATGCCTTAAACATAGAGGCTGTTACCGAGCTTCGCAAGCGTAAGCTGCGGGTGGATAAACCTTTTGCTCTGATGATGCCTGACCTGGAGTCAGTGGATGAATATTGCTATATGAATGAATCGGAACGTGCCCTGCTGGAATCCCACCAGCGCCCAATCGTTCTTTTACGACGGAAGCCTGGCAGTCCGATTGTTGCAGAAGTTGCGCCAAAACAGATGACCATCGGTGTCATGCTGCCTTATACGCCCATTCACTATCTACTTCTTACCCGGGAAAGAGGCGTTCAAGATCATTCAAGTGAGATTCGTCCGCTAGTAATGACCAGTGGCAATCTCTCAGATGAACCTATTGCAACGGACAATGACGAAGCCCGTTTACGATTGTCGACATTGGCGGATGCCTTCTTATTTCACAATCGGGATATACGTACGCGCTGTGATGATTCAGTCATCAGAATACCCTCCATTCCAGAATTAGCGAGCAAGGAATCGAACAAGGAGAAGATTGATTCTTCCATTTATTTCCTTCGTCGTTCGCGAGGTTATGCACCTGACCCAATCCGCCTACCTTTGGAAGTTCCTGCACTATTGGCGACCGGCCCAGAGCTGAAGAATACATTTTGTGTTACCCGCCAACGCTATGCTTTTGTCAGCCATCATATCGGCGATATGGAAAATTACGAGACATTGAGATCCTTCGAAGATGGTGTCGAGCATTTTGAACGTTTGTTCCGCATCAAACCGGTTGGGATTGTTTGTGACCTGCATCCAGATTACCTTACCAGCCGGTATGCAATGCAGCGCGCACAACTTGGTTCCCTCCCATTATTCCGTGTCCAGCATCATCACGCTCATATTGCAGCCTGTATGGCAGATAATAGACTGCCAGACCGTCATCCGGTGATCGGGTTGGCATTTGACGGCACAGGGTACGGTGATGACGGGGCTATCTGGGGTGGGGAATTCCTGGTCGCGGATTATACGTCATACCAGCGCTCTTTTCATCTGGATTATTTTCCTCTCCCTGGTGGAGATGCAGCAATTAAACGGCCAGCGCGCACAGCGCTGGCGTTGCTCTGGCAGTTGGGTATTGATTGGGATGACCAGTTGGCCCCGGTAAATGATTTATGCTTTGAGGAAAGACAAGCGTTGCGTATTCAATTGGAGCGCGGCTTGAATACACCCCGCACATCCAGCATGGGGCGACTGTTTGATGCGGCGGCCGCGTTGGCTGGGGTGCGGCAGAGGGTTAACTATGAAGCGCAAGCTGCCATTGAATTCGAAGCCGCGTTGGATCCCTCAGAATCTGGTGCTTATCTTTTTGTTATTCAGGAAAATGTGGTGGATGTTGGGGAAGCTTTTCGTGGTCTGCTTGCAGATGTCAATTCTGGTGTTTCTATTCCAAAGATATCAGCTCATTTCCACAATGGTCTGGTTGAATTATCCCGGCAGGTCTGTGCCAGGCTGCGCAGCAAGACAGGAATTGGCGAAGTAGTATTGAGTGGTGGCGTATGGCAGAATATGGCTTTGCTTGAACGAACCGCGCACAATTTACGCAAGGATGGTTTTACTGTTTATATTCACCACCAGATTCCTGCTAATGATGGTGGCCTTTCGCTTGGACAGGCGATGGTAGGCGCTTTTCTGTATGGCGTATAATAGGACATTAATGAGGCCATTCTTAGTGATGTCAGAGTGAGTATACAAAAAATATTGTTGGTGGAAGATGATGCTCCTTTGTTGGATGTAATGCGTTATCTCCTGGAAGCTGAGGGGTATGAGATGTGCACGGCAGTAAATGGGAAACAGGCGCTTGATTTGTTTGTTGCCAGCCGGCCCAGCCTGGTTGTCTCAGATATCATGATGCCGGAGATGAATGGCTATGAGTTGATTGAAGCAATGCGTATGATGCCAGACGGGATCACTGTACCGTTCTTATTTCTGAGTGCCCGAACAGAACGATCTGATGTCGACCGGGCACGATCTTTGGGTGTTGATGATTATCTATTTAAGCCTTTTGAAGCTCCCGAATTAATTAACGCCGTTCGCTCCCGGCTCGAACGGCGACGGGTTATCGAGCTTTTTGATACACGTGCGGCGCACCTTCAGACTGTTATCATGCTGGCTAATGTTATTGAGACGCGCGATCCGTATACCGCCGGCCATTTGGAACGGGTTCGCCGCCTGGCTCTCAATCTGGCTACCGCTCTGAATTGGAATACGGAGGATCTTGCCATCTTGGAATTTGGAGCCATCCTGCACGATATAGGAAAAATTGTCGGACCCAGCCAGGTATTAAAGAAAAACGATCCTCTTTCCAAAGAAGAGTGGATACTTATGCGCCAGCATCCAGAAATTGGGGCAAAGATGTTGGAAGGCGTTGAGCATTTAAGAGCGGCGATGCCTTATGTGATGAATCACCACGAATGGTGGAATGGGAGCGGTTATCCGAGTGGAATAAAAGCTGAGAAGATCCCGCGTGAGGGCCGGATGCTTACTATAGCAGACGCTTTTGATGCCATGACATCCAATCGGCCATATCACAGCAGCATGCCAGTGGTGGGTGCATTGGACGAACTGGCTCGCTACCGTGGGATATACTTTGACCCAGATATGGTGGATGCTTTTATCCAAACCTACAAGTTATGAATCAACAAGAAGAAAACCAAATATTTTAGACTTAAAATGGTTTGGTGTTGGGGGAACCCCCATAATTGATATTATCTGTTTGATTCACGTTCCATTTCGCGTTCTGCATCCCTTCGGGCAATGGCATCGCGTTTGTCGTGTAGTTTCTTGCCTTTTGCAATGGCAATTTCCAACTTCGCGCGACCGTTTTTTAGGTACACACGAATTGGTACAATCGTGACGCCTTTTTGGCGAACTGCATCCCACATTTCGCGGATTTCCTTGCCATGAAGTAATAACCTGCGCGGCCGCTTAGGATCATGGTTAAAGCGGTTAGCTTGCAAATAGGGGGCGATGTGTGCTTCGATCAGCCATGCCTGGTTCTCATCCACTCGGATGTATGACTCTGCCAGACTGATTTGTCCAGCGCGGATCGATTTGATTTCGCTACCCTTCAACGCCAAGCCCGCCTCAAAACGTTCAAAGAGGAAATATTCAAAACCAGCCTTCCGATTGGTAGCAACGACTTTCACATTTTCTGGCATATTGTTTTTATATTACCACGAGTTTATTGAGCTAGCTATAAAAAGGGTTAATTAGGAATCTACCCGTGTTTCAGTAGAAAGAGGAAAGTGTTATTCTCGCGCAATTAATGAAAAGAGCAAGGCGGAAAACGGCCAGCCACGCATTATACTATGAAGAGAAAATTAATATCCTAGAACGATCTTCATCCTTCAATTTGACGTAGCCAGGCGGAAAGGCTACAATTGAAAACGGTTTTCAATAAACTAAAGGAACAAAGATGTTTTCCGACTCGATCAATAGGTTCGAGATTTTGCAAAAAAACGGATGTTGCCTTACTGAGCCTAGCGGGGCGGTTGTCAAGTCGAGGAAAGGGAATATGTGTGACCTGACGCCAGGTGAGGTGGATGACGAAGCTCGCAAGCAGTGTCCCGGGCTTGGTTTGGTGAGTGTCTACCGGACCCTTGAGATACTTGAACAACTGGGTTTGGTCCAGCGTGTCCACCAAACAAAGGGTTGTCATGCATTTATAAGAACAGGGGCAGAACACCAGCATCTACTTGTCTGTCAAAACTGCGATAAAGCTGTTTTATTTGAAGGAGACTATCTCGACATACTATTCAATTCAATATTCAAAACAACTGGTTTTTAGATCGAGAGCCATTGGTTGCAAGTTTTTGTCCTGTGCAGAACCTGTCGATCCAATTCTTAGGCGGTCAATTTCATGGTAAGGGATCATTTCAAATTTTTATTAATCAAATTTGGTTTGACCATATGTCTTTTAGTGGCTGCATGTACCAGTCCGGGGCCATCAGTTCAATCCACGATAATTGGCCCAACAGTTACTCCCAATCTAAACCCATCTCCCTCTTTAACGCCCTTTGGCCCTCAAGTCGATATTGCTGACAACACGCCAGCGCCTTCTCCAGCAGATACGGACACCAGTACACCAACGCTTTCCCCGGCCTTTACGGCCACCAGTAGTCCAGCACTCCAAGCGCCAACGATAACAGATGTTCCACCATTGGCGTTAACTTTAACACCCGGACCTATCCCAACATTTGTACCGTCGAAATATGACTTGAGCGTTATGATGGATTATGCGGGCCATCTCTTGACTGCCGATGAAACAATCCATTTTCAAAATTCGACCGGGGAAAACCTGAACAGTTTGGTATTAGCTGTTGAGCCGAATCTTTGGAAGGGTTGTTTCGTACCGGGCAGCATGACGGTAAACGGTCAATCTGTAAGCTTCAATCTCAACAACGACAAGCTGGAAATTCCCTTGTCTGTGCCGCTCTCTCCGAATAGTGCCGTCGACCTGTTTATGCATTATGATCTGCACCTTCCGGCCGCCGATGTATATCATGTCTTCGGATATAACGACTATCAGGCCAATCTGGTGGATTGGTACCCGTTTATTGTGCCGTACGTACCAGGACAGGGCTGGTTATTGCATCCCATTGCGAATGTAGGCGAGCATCTGGCTTATGATGTGGAGAGCTTCGATATGACTCTACACCTGAATGATCCCAACCTGTCTGCAGTCATCGCCGCCAGTGCACCGGCTGAAATCATTTCCTATGGCTGGCGCTATCACTTGGAGAATGTGCGTTCTTTTGTATTTTCCGTCAGTACTGGATATAAGACGGCCTCAACCAAGGTAAACGGTGTTACTGTGAAAAGCTATTTCTTCAATAGCGAAAGTGCGCAGGGGAAGACCGTACTGGCTGAAGTTGCCAAAGCGTTAACGACTTTTGATGCACTTTTTGGGACGGATCCATACCCAAGTCTAAGCATTGTTGAATCACCGTTTTATGATGGCATGGAATACGATGGGCTATTCTTCCTGAGTCGTGATTATTACCTCTCCGAGAACGGGACAGTGCTGAATAACCTGATCGACATTGCTGTTCACGAAACCGCCCACCAGTGGTGGTTCGGCTCGGTTGGGAATGACCAGGCCGTGGAACCCTGGCTGGACGAGGCGCTTGCGACTTATAGCGAGCGTTTGTTCTATGAGCAAAACTACCCAGAGGTAAATGACTGGCAGGCGTTCCGTATCGATGCCTATAACCCTACCGGTTGGGTCGATACGGATATTTACCATGGTGTTGATTTTCGGACGTATGCGAATGCAGTTTACCTGCGTGGAGCTCAGTTCCTGCAGGCTTTGCGTGGTCGGATGGGGGATGAGGCCTTCTTTACTTTTCTGAAGGATTATGCAACGCAGATGGCCGGCAAGCGTGCTTCCTCAACGGATTTTTTTCGTATCTTGCGCCAGCATACCAGAGCGGATATTTCAGATTTAATATCCGAATTCTTCCAATATCCCCATTAGTTTCTTATTTGCGAGAAAGAAAAAACATTAGGAGCGGGTGATGGGACTCGAACCCACGATATCTTGCTTGGGAAGCAAGCGTTCAAATGTTTTCGGAAGAAGCAAGTACAAAAATCCCCCCTATTCTGCGACAGGAATATGCTTGAGGTACAAACTCTATCAATTTATATGTAGGGCAATCATTCCGGTTTCTAATTACTTCTATTGTATCGGTCGCGGTAATAGTCGCCTTGGCCGATCTCATATTGCTGGATGAATCGAATTGCTTCTGCTGGGCCAAGTTCACGCACCTGACTTGCTCACTTTTGCTTTTTTTTGCTTTTTCCAAGGGTAAAAATCGAATTTTCAGGACACTAACGGTCATCTGGGAAAGTGACCAAAATTGAATGCTGAGGTCCCTGAGACTCCTTTGAGTAGTGCTAGATCAGTTGTCTTCGGGACACTAAAATGAGCAAGTCGGGTTCTATTGTATCGGTCGCGGTAATAGTCGCCTTGGCCGATCTCATATTGCTGGATGAATCGAATTGCTTCTGCTGGGCCAAGTTCACGCAGCAGAGCCTCGAAACCCTTGG